>Ga0207419_1000350_pt1 | contig 39494 bp, 33 predicted proteins | sample ElkSloMetagenome_4_FD_184723 | JGI IMG/M metagenome (GOLD analysis project Ga0207419, IMG submission 184723) | Hot spring microbial communities from Elkhorn Slough, Monterey Bay, USA - MD2A (version 2) | ecosystem: Environmental > Aquatic > Marine > Intertidal zone > Estuary: Microbial mat ...
AAGAGAGCCCCTCCCCTGCCCTGCCGCGCGGCCGCATCCGGACCGCCCTTGCCAGACGCCCGCGCTTTCAGCGCCCGGGCGCGGGCCTTCTGTCTTTCGCACATGCACTAGATATAGTTATCCACACCCCTGTGGACACAAAATCTATTGCCATCGGTCCCCGCCACGCATACTGTTGGGTCCACGCGTCGACGGAGACACAACATCCTGTGCACCACACGATGTCACGCCGTCGACCCGCGCCAGCCACACGCAGAGGGGACACGCGAGCCATGCGCATCGACCGCCACTATACGACCGAGGGCCAGGACCCCTACGCCGACATTGCCTTCCGCGCCACCGCCAGCGAGATCCGCAACCCGGACGGCTCGGTGGTGTTCCGGCAGGAAAACATCGAGGTGCCCGCCGACTGGTCGCAGGTGGCGAGTGACGTGCTGGCGCAGAAGTACTTCCGCAAGGCCGGCGTGCCCCTGGCCCTGCGCCCGGTGCGCGAGGACGACGTGCCCGCATGGCTGTGGCGGCACGAGGCCGACACCGAGGCCCTGGCCGACCGCCCGGCCGACGCGCGCACCGGCGGCGAGACCAGCGCCCGCCAGGTGTTCGACCGGCTCGCCGGCACCTGGACCTACTGGGGCTGGAAAGCCGGCTACTTCGACGCCGAGTCGGACGCCCGCGCCTACTTCGACGAACTACGCTTCATGCTCTGCACCCAGATGGGCGCCCCCAACAGCCCGCAGTGGTTCAACACCGGCCTGCACTGGGCCTATGGCATCGACGGGCCGTCGCAGGGCCACTACTACGTCGACTACAAGACCGGCGAGATGGTCGCCTCGCACAGCGCCTATGAACACCCGCAGCCGCACGCCTGTTTCATCCAGTCGGTCAACGACGACCTGGTGAACGAAGGCGGCATCATGGACCTGTGGGTGCGCGAGGCGCGCCTGTTCAAGTACGGCTCCGGCACCGGCACCAACTTCTCGTCCCTGCGCGGCGAGGGCGAGCCCTTGTCCGGCGGCGGCAAGTCGTCCGGCCTGATGAGTTTTCTCAAGATCGGCGACCGCGCGGCCGGGGCGATCAAGTCGGGCGGCACCACGCGGCGCGCCGCCAAGATGGTCATCTGCGACGTCGACCACCCCGATATCGAAACCTTCATCAACTGGAAGGTCCGCGAGGAACAGAAGGTCGCCGCCCTGGTGACCGGTTCCAAGACGCTGGCGCACCACCTGAACGCCGTGCTGGGCGCCTGCCGCCAGTGGGACGGCGCCGCCGACGCGCCTGATCGCTTCGACCCCAAGGTCAACAAGACGCTCAAGAAGGCCATCGTCGCCGCGCGCAAGGCGCTGGTGCCGGAGAACTCCATCCAGCGCGCCATCCAGTACGCGCGCCAGGGCTACGCCACGCTGGAGATCGAGACCTTCGATGCCGACTGGGACTCGGCGGCCTACCAGACCGTGGCCGGGCAGAACTCCAACAACTCGGTGCGCGTCACCGACGACTTCCTGGAGGCGGTCGAGCGCGACGGCGACTGGAACCTGACCCACCGCCTGAGCGGCAAGACCGCGAAGACCATGAAGGCCCGCGACCTGTGGGAACAGATCTGCGAGGCCGCCTGGAACTGCGCCGACCCCGGCCTGCAATTCGACACCACCATCAACGAGTGGCACACCTGCCCGGCGGGCGGGCGCATCAACGCGTCCAATCCGTGCTCGGAGTACATGTTCCTGGACGACACGGCGTGCAATCTGGCGTCGCTTAACCTGATCCGCTTCCGCCGCGAGGACGGCACGTTCGACGCCCAGGGGTTCGCTCATTCGGTGCGGCTGTGGACCATCGCCCTGGAGATCTCGGTCCTGATGGCCCAGTTTCCGGCGCGGGAGATCGCCGAGCGGTCCTTTGACTACCGCACGCTGGGCCTGGGCTACGCCAATATCGGCGGCCTGCTGATGGCCAGCGGCCTGCCCTACGACAGCGAGGCCGGCCGCGCCCTGTGCGGCGCCATCACCGCGCTGATGACCGGCACCGCCTACGCCACGTCCGCCGAGATGGCGGAAGAGATGGGTGCGTTCGCGCACTACGCCGACAACGCCGACGCCATGCTGCGCGTCATGCGCAACCACCGCCGCGCCGCCCGGGGCGAGTTGAAGGGCTACGAGGGCCTGTCGGTGACGCCGGTGCCGCTCGACCACGCCGACTGTCCGCAGCCGGACCTGATCGACGCCGCCGTCGCCGCCTGGGACCGCGCGCTGGAGCTGGGCACCGCCCACGGCTACCGCAACGCCCAGGTGTCGGTGATCGCGCCGACCGGCACCATCGGCCTTGTGATGGACTGCGACACCACCGGCATCGAGCCCGACTTCGCCATCGTCAAGCACAAGAAGCTGGCCGGCGGCGGCTATTTCAAGATCATCAACCGCATGGTGCCGGCGGGCCTGCGCGCGCTCGGCTATGACGAGACGACGATCGAGCGCATCGGCCGCTATGCCACCGGCCACGGCACGCTGAAGGGCGCGCCCGGCGGCGACGGCGCCCTGACCCACGCCGCGCTGCGCGCCAAGGGTTTCACCGACGAGGCCCTGGGCCGGCTGGAAGATGCCCTCGGCACCGCCTTCGACATCCGCTACGCCTTCAACGTCTGGACCCTGGGCGAGGACTTCTGCGTGCGCGGGCTCGGCCTGTCGGCGGAGCAGATCAACGACCCCGGGTTCGACATGCTGGCGGCCCTGGGCTTCGGCAAGGCCGCCGTCGAGGCCGCCAACACCTACGTCTGCGGCGCCATGACGGTGGAGGGCGCGCCGGGCCTGAAGCCCGAGCACCTGCCGGTGTTCGACTGCGCCAACCCGTGCGGCCGCATCGGCAAACGCTATCTGTCGATGGATGCGCACATCAAGATGATGGCGGCGGCGCAGCCGTTCATTTCCGGTGCCATCTCCAAGACCATCAACATGCCCAACGACGCGACGATCGCCGATTGCGACCGCGCCTATCGGACGTCGTGGAAGCTGGGGCTGAAGGCCAACGCGCTGTACCGCGACGGCTCCAAGCTGTCGCAGCCGCTCAACGCCCAGGTGCTGGACGACGAGGACGGCGACCTCGCCGATGACATCGCCGACGCGCCGGCCGCCGAGCGCACCACGGTGGTCGCGGAGCGCGTCGTCGAGCGGGTGGTGCACCGCCTGCAGCGCCACCGCCTGCCCGATCGCCGCAAGGGCTACACCCAGAAGGCCGTGATCGGCGGACATAAGGTCTATCTGCGCACCGGCGAGTACGAGGACGGCAGCCTGGGCGAAATCTTCATCGACATGCACAAGGAAGGCGCCGCCTTCCGCTCGCTGATGAACAACTTCGCCATCGCCATTTCCATCGGCCTGCAGTACGGCGTGCCGCTGGAGGAGTTCGTCGAGGCGTTCACCTTCACCCGCTTCGAGCCGTCGGGCATGGTCGAGGGCAACGGCGCCATCAAGATGGCCACGTCGATCCTGGACTACATGTTCCGCGAGATCGCCATTTCCTACTTGGGCCGCAACGACCTGGCCCACGTGCAACCGGACGACCTGCGGTCCGACACCCTGGGCCGTGGCAACGACGAGGGCGACTTCACCGAGGAGTGGGAGGAGGAGCACCTGCCGCGCGAGGTGTCGGCCGGGTACGTGCGCTCGAACCTGTACGTGCTGCACGGGAACGGCCGGGCGCACGGCGCCGAGGCGGTCGCGACCGAGGCCCGCGAGGCCGCCGGCGGGACGGCGGTGCAGGCGCTTGCGGTGGGGCAGACCATGGCCATGGCCCCGGTCGGCGGTGGCGGCGGGGGCGCCGGCGGCGGCTCCGGAGACTCCACCATGGCCCGCATCCGCGAGGCGCGCATGAAGGGCTATGAGGGCGATTCCTGCGGCGAATGCGGCAACTTCACCCTGGTGCGCAACGGAACGTGCCTGAAGTGCGACACCTGCGGGGCAACGAGCGGGTGTTCGTGAGGATTGCGGGTTGGGGCGGGCCTGCGCCACTGGCGCGGCCCGCCTGAAAGCGACATGCGCAAGCGTGAGCACTCGTGCTCACTCATATCAGCCGACCGAAGTCATGACTCGTCGCCATTCGCCGGGCGCAGTGCCGACGCGGCAGATCCCTCGGCTCGCTTCGCTCGCTCGGGATGACAATTTTCTTAAAAAAACAAATACATACGTCATCCCGAAGCGTCCGTTAGGACGCGAGGGATCTCCCAAGGCCGTGTGTCGACGGTCCGGAAAACGTGTCACGATTTTCGTCGCCCGGTATCACTCACTGTCTTGAGTTCCCGCGTTCGTCGGCAATGAGCACCGACCGCGCCTCGGCCGGCGGGAGCTTCAAGCCGCGGCCGCGACAGATCAAAGGTTTACATTTGGGCAGTGGGCAAAGAGTATGTTCGAGATCCGAACCGCTTGGAGCCTAACCCTTTGAGAAACAAAACTCTTTACACGATTGGATACGAAGGGGCGTGCCCAGGGGATTTTTGGGCGACCTTGGTGGCGGCTCGCGTACAGATCCTCATTGACATCCGGGACAAACCATTCTCGCGCAAGAGCGGCTTCTCGAAAAGGGCCTTGGAAGAGGACGCCGCCGCGCACGATATCGGCTACGTCCATCTTTCTGGCCTTGGAGACCCCAAAGAAGGCAGAGAGGCCGCGAAGGCAAGAAACTACGAATTGTTTACCAGGATATTTGAGTCTCATATGAAAACACCACAAGCGCAGTCGGATCTGAAACAAGCCATGACCTTATCCACGGAAGGCACGTCTTGCCTCCTGTGCTATGAGCGAAAACCTCAACACTGCCACCGGATGATTGTGGCGAAACACATGATGTGGTATGAGGAGTTTCGTGTTTGTCACCTTGGAGTGCAGGCAGGGATAGTCAGGAAATGTCTGCCGTCATCCGCAACCTATGAAGACAGAAATCTCGACATCGGGCACTTCTGAAGCTGTCGTCATCGTAAAGGCAGCACCTCAGGTGAGTGCCCGACACGGTGAAACAGTCTGCTGCGCAGCTATTGACATTTACGGGCATTGGCTTCGTTTGTATCCGGTATCGTTTCGATACCTTGATGAAGGCAAGAAGTTTGGGCGATGGGACCGGATTAAGTTTCGTTGGAGGTTGCCTTCGGATGACAGACGGTTTGAGTCGAGGCGAATTGACCAGGACTCACTTCAAATCACTGGGAAACTTAGACAAAGTGACAGAGAGTTATTCTTGTCCAATACTGTGGTCACGAGCTTGGCCAATGAGAAGGAACGGGGAAGAAGCCTCGCGTTATTAAAAGCAGACATAGTGGATTTTTTGATTGAGAGAAAGGACGACAAAGAGATCAATTTACAACAGTCGAGATTCGATGCATTACACGCACAAGCGGACCTTTTCAACACAAAACCTTTGATACCCTATGCACCTTCTCCCTACAAGTTTAAATACAAATACATTACCGATGACGGCGAGCGAGAAGGAACATGCCAAGACTGGGAGATCGAAGCAACATTCTACTATCATTCGCGCGAATATGGTGAAGACAAGGCGCTTTCATTCATAAAGGCAAAATTCGGTGAAGAATATCCGCGCAAAGGTATGCTTCTGGCAATGGGAACCCATTCGCTGCATCCCGATACATGGTTAATAAACGGGATCGTTCGTCTTGACGATATTCGACAGCTTTCACTGTTCTAACCATGATCCTCAGTCCGTCGGATGCGCTGACGGCCGCGTTCGCGGCCCTCAGCGCACCCTACAAGCCCCCTGCCCTACCGCTCATACGTCGCGGTGATGCTGGCGCTGTCGAGCGCGCCGCCCTGAAGGAAATACCCGACCATAGCCCCTGACGCGCTTTCGTCCACGGGCAGGCTTTCGTCGGGCAGAGCGTAGACGGTGAAGATATAGCGGTGCGGGCCGTGCCCCTCCGGCGGGCAGGCGCCGCCGAACGCGTTGCCCCCGAAGTCGGTGCGGCCCTGAACCGCGCCCTCGGGCAGCGGCGCCTCGACGCCCACACCCGTCGGCAGCGACGTCGTCTCGGCCGGGATGTTGAACAGGGTCCAGTGCCACCAGCCGGAGCCGGTCGGCGCGTCCGGGTCGTAGACGGTTACGGCGAAGCTCTCGGTCCCCTCCGGGGCGCCCGACCAGGACAGCGCCGGCGACAGGTTGCCGCCCTCGCAGCCGAAGCCGTTGTAGACGTGCGCCTCGGTCAGGGGCTCGCCGTCGGTGATGTCGTCGGAGGTCAAGGTCATGTCCGCCTGGGCGGCGCTCGCCCCGGCGACCGCGAAGCCGATCGCCGCGACAGAGGCGGAAAAGGCACGAAAAGCGCGCATGGTGCTCTCCCTGGGTTGAAATGGGGTGGGTGGACGTGATGGCGGCCGGCGCCGACCGTCCGGCGCCCAAACACCGACAAAGCGATGACGTGAGCACGATCGATCCGTCCCGCAACCGTGCCGCCGCCCGATCCGCCTCCGCCCGCCTTCCCATCGGGCGCCGCGTGCATTACAACGGCCCGTCTCCCTCCCCCGACGGATCCGAAGACGATGACCGAGTTGACCTCCCTGTGCGTGTTCTGTGGCGCAAAACCCGGCAATAACCCAGCCCTGGCGGACGCCGCCCGCACGCTCGGCACGGCCATCGGCCAGTCGGGCCGGACGCTGGTGTTCGGCGGTGGCCGCGTCGGCCTGATGGGCGAACTGGCGCGGGCGACGCGCGACGCTGGCGGGCACGTCGCGGGGTTCATTCCGGAGCACCTGGAACGCGCCGAACGCGCCGACAAGACCCTGCCGGAGTTGCACGTGGTCTCGGACATGCACACCCGCAAGCTGGGCATGTTCGAGCGCGCGGACGCGTTCTGCATCCTGCCGGGGGGGCTGGGCACGCTGGACGAGACCTTCGAGATCCTGACGTGGCGCCAGCTTGGCCTGCATGACAAGCCGATCGCCCTGCTCAATGTCGAGGGATTCTGGGATCCGCTGCTGGAGGTGATCGACCGCATCATCGTCGAGGGCTTCTACCACACCGCGCACCAGCACCGCCTGTTCACGGTCGTCACCGACCCGGAGGCGGTCCTGCCCACCCTGGCGGCCGAACTGGCCGGGCAGTCCCCCGACGCCGCGCCCGCGCCCGGTCACGACGCCCGGGCGCTGGGGTAGGCGCGCCCCTCTTGCGTTGTGCCATCCCTTGACGGGCGGACCATGGACCGCCTTCATCGTGCCTGCTTGACGTCGCGCGACACTCGCCAGCAAGTTTCGGTTGCCAAAAGGAAATCGAAGACGGACCATACAACTGTCCACGACCAGCCCCGCCGGTTCTTTTTTTGGTAGGCCCTGGATGGCGTTGCTCGGGCTTTCATCGTCTCGCGCCCCATTCATCGCGATCATCCGCCTTAGCAATCCTATATTGTCACAATAAAAATGGAGCGACGCACGATGTCTAGCAGTGTATTTGTCTCTCATTTTGTCGAAAAAAATGGCGTTCGGATTGTTGTCCTTATTTTTGCAATTGGCATTATAATACGGACAGCTTCTATTATACAATACCCTCTTTGGATAGACGAGGCTTATAGCGTATTCTTTTCTGGACTTAGCTGGTCAGAGTTATGGGGTGATATATTCAAGTATGAAATAATCCCCCCATTTTACTATTCAATATTAAAGATTTGGCGAGGTGTGTTCGGGTCGAGCGAACCGGCGCTTCGGCTTTTGTCGTTGCTGTCGAGCGCGGCCGTCCCTCTCGTGTTGTACGCCACGGCTCGTGTCGCATTTTCAGGCCGAGAGGGGCATTGGGTGGGGCTTCTGGCCGTCGCCCTCGCGAGTGGTTGGCTGTACCAGATCAAATTTGCCGAGGAAGCGCGTCCCTATGCGCTTCTCAGCATGGCGATGGCGTTCGTCATGTTAGGGTCCCTCTGGCTGCTGGCCAATGCCGGCCGGTTTTCGGCGCCCCTTAGCAAGGTCGTTCGAAGTACGCCCGGGACGATCCTCGTGATCGTGGGGCTAGGCGTCGCGATGGCCTTACTTTCCAGGCTCCACAATTTGTCGGTGATCACCGCCGCTTTGATCGGCATGTTTCTATTCGTGGTCTCTGTGGTGCAGGTGCGGCGCGTACCCGGTCTTCTTCAGGCCGTGTTGGCCGTGGGGTTTGTTTGTCTGGCGTTGTATGCGCCGTACGTCAGCACCCTGCTTTTCCAGGCCAGCAGTGTTTCCAAGGACTTTTGGCTGGAGGCACCGACACTTACAACCTTGGTCGTTGACTCTCTTCGTATTTACAGCCAAGTTCCCAGCACCTGGTTGGCGAGGAACGTGGCCGATGAATGGGTCGTTGCGGCAATTGGCTCGCTTATTTTCCTTGTGCCGCTGGTTCCGTCCGTTGTAGGCCTTTTTAATGTTTGCCGCCGCAATGGACGGCCCTCTTTTTTTTGGTTTTTACTGATCGCAGCCTTTGGGCCCGGGCTAGTTTTGTTGATCTTGACGTATGCATTCACCCCAGTATGGCTGCCACGTACTCTGGCACATACGTCCGTACCCTTCATTTTGATTTTGGCGGCCTTGCCTTGGGGCCTACCGGAACGCTGGCGAACGCTTGGCGTGATTGTTGTTTTTGGATTGGCGCTCATGGGGCCAATGATCTTGCTTGCAAAAATGATCGTGATAGACCCGTCAAGCGTCGACAACCATCGGTCCTACCCTCACATGCTTGGTGTAATTGAGCATGATTCTGAAAAAAATATACCTATTGTTCTTGCGCCCAACAGTCTGGACCTCCCGGTTTCCTACTACGCAAAAAAGATGAATATTCCAAATCCGATCCACGTTGTTCCAGGACCTTATCCGCAGAGAGGCGAACAATACACTTATCCTTCGGGCAATCGAGGCGCTCCAGCCATACGAGAAGAAGACGTCGAATCCGTTATTGAGAAACTTGAAACCGCGTCAGAGATATGGGTCATTACGCGCAAACTTGATCTTTTTGACCCGAACGATGTATTCATCTCACGAATGAACGCCGCATTTAAATGCCAACAGGACGTCTATGGCCATAAGCCCTACCAAGTAGCCTTGACGCGTTTCACCAGAGAAACATGCGACCCCTGATTCGGCAAACAGTGCCCGGCGGCACCCGACTCCCTGCCTACTTCGGCTCCATGCGCAGGGCGCCGTCCAGCCGCACCACGCTGCCGTTCATCATCGGATTCTCGATCAGCGACCGCACCATGTGGCCGAATTCCTCCGGTTTGCCCAGGCGGTGCGGGTGCAGCGTCTTGCTGATCAGTGCGTCATAGAGATCCGGGGGGAAGCTATCGAACAGCGGCGTCTGGAACAGGCCCGGCGCGATGCACATGACCCGCACGCCGACGCGCGCCAGCTCGCGCGCCGCCGGCAGGGTCAGCGCGGCGACCCCCCCCTTTGACGCCGCATAAGCCGCCTGGCCGATCTGGCCATCGGTGGCGGCGATGGAGCCGGTGTTGACGATGACGCCGCGTTCTTGCGTATCCGCGTCCACTGGCAGGGGATCCAAGGCCGCCATGGCGGCAGCGGCCTGGCTCATGACGTTGAACGTGCCGATCAGGTTGATGCTGATGACGCGCGAGAACGTCTCCAGGTCGTGCGGCCCATCCTTGCCGACCACCCGGCCGCCGGCGACGATGCCGGCGCAGTTGACGCAGAGGCGCGCCGGGCCATGCGCCGCCGCCGCTTCGTCCAGGGCGGCCTTGACGGAGTCGGCGCTGGTGACGTCGCAGACGACGCCGAGTCCGCCGATCTCGGCGGCGGTGGCCCGCACACCCTCGGCGTTGACGTCCAGAACGGTGACGCGCGCGCCGGCCTCGGCCAGCGCCCGCGCGGTGGCCTGTCCCAGGCCGGAGGCACCGCCGGTGACGACGGCGGCATGACCGGAAATCTGCATCCTGACGGGGTTCCCTGATTGGTGTGATTTGGATTGGCGCCGATGGCGCGCGTGACTTGTACCCGAACTGCCCGCGCCTATGCCACCACCCGCTTGCGCAGCACCAGGCGCATGGCATCCACCGCGCGCGGTGTGGCCAGGATGGTCTCGACCGGCGTTCCCTCGGCCTCCAGGCGTTCGCCCAGGGCGGTGAAGGCGAATTCCAGGCTTTCCAGGTGGAACCGCGCCTCGGTCCAGCCGATGGCCGCGTGGCCGTCGGTGAAGGCCGTGAACGAATGCTCGTTGAAGGCCCGCCGGTTGGCCGGGTCGGCCCAGGCGCCGTGCGACAGGTCATAGGGGACGAGGATTTCCATGATCCCATTTTCGGCCAGCAGGGTCAGGCACGTGGTCATGAGCGCCGTCAGGTCCGCCACCCGCGCCGGCACCCAGGGCGCCAGGATGCGCGTCAGCCCGCCCGGCGCCAGGGTCAGCAGCCCGAACCGGTCGGTGTCGAAGACCCGGCCGACGAGGGTCGGGTCGCAGGGATCGGCGACGAGGTCCGGCGGTGCCGCATCGCCCGGCACCGGCAGGCCCGGCAGGGCGAGATTTAGGGCGTCCACGACCGGATTGCGACCCCCGTCGAGATTGAGCACGGTCGGCGCCGGCCCGGGTGGGGCTTCCGGAGGCGGATCGGGATCGGGCGCGGGCGCTTCGGCCAGCCGGTCGGCCGCCGCCGGCTTCGCCATGGTAGTCCGCACCGGCGCCGTCAGGTCCGCCGGCAACCGCGCCAGCGCCCGCTTGAGAATCGTCGCGGCGTCGCGCCGGCGCACCGCGTCCAGCCCGCGCTGTTCCAGGGCGTGGCGGCTGTCCACGTCGTGCGCCAGACGCAGGCAGGCGCGCGGCAGGTCCTCGAAGGCCGCCAGCCGGAGACCGCCGCGTAACGCGACATCGGCCTCCAGGTCGGGCGTCGCCTCGGCCAGCACCACCTTGCGGTTGGCCAGCAGATAGACCAGGCGGGTCGGCTCCGGCGGCTGCTCGTCCAGCGGCGCCAGTTCCAGCACCATCTGCGCGCGGGCCACCAGGGCGTCGCGCTTCTGGCCACCCACTTCGGACACATGACGCACGTCCATGCCCTGGGCCTCCAGTTCGGCCATCAGGCGCCAGCGCGCCCGGTCCATGGGGCCGATGAACAGCAGGCCGATGTCGTGAGCGCGCGCCGGCGGACAGCGCCCCAGGGCCGGCACCCACCCGGGCGGGACGTGCTGCACGCTTTGCGGATCACGGCCGCTGGCCCGCAGCAGGGTCTCGCCCGACGCGCCGCTGACGTCCCACACCGGGTTGCGGGCGAGAAGGCGGGCGTAGTCCGGAAACCGCCCCGCCAGCCCGCCAGGCCCGCCCGTCCGCACCGGCAGGGCATTGTAGACCACCACCTCGGGCGGCAGCGCGTCGAGGGCGCGCCCATCCAACATGTGGCCGCCGATGAGGATGGTCAGGGCCTCCGCGTCCGTCTGGCCGGCGTCTGTCACGCGGCTGACGTCGTGGCCAAGGTCCTTCAGCGCCTCGACCGTGATCAGAACCAGATCGTCCAGGGCGGCGGTTCCCGGCACGCCGGACGGTCGGGGATGAAAGACGCGAATGGGACGGCGCGAGACCATGACCCAGCCCTACTCGGCGGCCGGCAAGGCGGCGGCGTCGTCCGCCGCGCCGGCCTGGTCCAGGGGAATGCGGAACACCTGCCCAGGGTAGATCAGATCCGGATCGCGGATCTGGTCGGTGTTGGCCTCATAGATGATGGTGTAATCGATCCCCTGGCCGTACACGGCGCGAGCCACACGCCACAGGTTGTTTCCCGGCTGCACAACCACCATGGTCTCGCCGCCCGCCGCCGCGTCGGCGACAAGGTTGGTGTGGCGAAACGGCAGCTCCACTCGCTGCTCGACCGCGCCGTCGGCCGCCACCTCGTCGACGCGCAGCGTATAGACCTTGTCCTCTAGATCGGCCGCCCCGGGGGTGGCCGTCCAGGTTCCCTGGGCGTCGGCCTCGACCCGCGCCAGCGGTTGGTTGTCGACGTAGAGCTGGACGGTCGCCCCGGGCGCGGCGGTACCGGACAGCGACAGCGCGCCGCCGCTCGCATAGTCGACACGCGACAGCCGCAACTCCCCGGCAACGTCCGGCGGCGCCGGCCCCTGCAGCAGCCGGGCCGCCGCGCCGCCCTCGCGCGGCGCCTCCAGCGCGATCACCGGCCCCTCGCGATCGGCCCCCGGCACCGACAGGACCACCACGCGTTCCGACCGACGCGCCCCCCCCGTTCCGCCCCCGGCGGAGGCGGTGAGACCCGACCCTGTAACCGCCGTGCCCGCCCCGTCCGCACGGGCCACCAGCGACAGCTCGCGGTCCCCCGCCGCCAGCGGGGCGTCGGGCACGAACACCCACTCGCCGCGCGCATCGGCAGTGACCTCGCCGATGGCCGATCCGGCGTCGAGAATGCTGACCCGCGCGCCCGGTTCGGCACGGCCGGCCATGACGGCGCTGCCGTCGGCCTCGACGCGCACCACGTCGAAGCGCGGCGCCGCCGGATCGGACGGCGCGCCACTGGCGCGCACCCGGGGCGCGACGGCGGCCACCTGATCCGAGGGCGCGGGCGCCTCGGCGGTGACCGCCGGCGGCGACGTTTCCGCGCCCGGCGCCGTGGCCTCCGCTTCCGGTCCATCCGGCGCGTCAACGACCGAGAGGGTCTCGCGCGCCTCCTCCATCACCCGATCGAGACGCTGATCCCCGGTGGTCGAGGGTGCCGCCGGCGGGGGCACCGTCTCGGCCGGCGGTGGCGCCTCCGCCTGGCGGGACGGGCCGTCGGACCCGGTCACGAGGTGCCACGACAGGATCGCGACGGCCAGCACGCAGGCCGCGATCACAAGGCTCCACAGGACACGCTCGCTCATGGTACTGCCTCCCCGTGGCAGACTGGGCCGATGCACCGCACCGGCTTGAGTCTGGGCGCTGTGTGACCATGGCCGGCCCGCCGCGCCCGCGCCCGACTCTGACGGTCGGCGGGCGCGCTGGCAACAGCGCGCGGCACGCGCCGCATCCCCCGCCGCTGCTGTTTCGCTGGACAAACCGCGTCACGCCCTCGATACCGTGCGTCGCAGCGTCCGCGCCCCCACACACCACACGATGAGTTGGAGGACCGCCGCCATGACCACGCCCTTGACCACCGCCGAACACGACGCGGAGCAACCCAAGCGCCCGGTGAAGGTCTGGGACCTGCCCGTGCGCCTGTTCCACTGGGCCCTGGTGGCCGCCCTCGCGATCTCCTGGTGGAGCGGCGAGGAAGGGAATTTCACGGTCCACTTCATCTCCGGTCACGTGGTCGTGGGCCTGATCGTCTTCCGCGTGCTCTGGGGCGTTCTGGGCAGCCAGACCGCGCGGTTCAGGGATTTCGTGCGCGGTCCCGGCGCGGTCCTGCGCTACGCCCGGCGGATGTTCGGGTCCGAACCGGAGTACAGCGTCGGGCACAACCCAGCCGGCGCGGTCATGGTGCTGCTGTTGATGGTCGTGGTGGCCGTGCAGGCCGGCACCGGGCTGTTCGCCAGCGAGATGACCTACGCCTTCGTCGAGGGACCACTGGCCCCGCTGGTCGACAGCGGCACGTCCGAGGCGCTGACCAGCTTGCATAAGTCGTTGCTGTTCAACGCTCTGCTGGCCCTGGTCACCCTACACATCGTGGCCGCCCTTGCCTATCTGCTGATCAAGCGGGAAAACCTGATCAACGCCATGGTTACCGGTTGGAAGACGTTGCCGGCGGAAAAAGCAGAGCGGGCGCCGAGGATGGCCAGTCCGCTCGTCGCAGCCGGGGTCGCGGCCGTCGCGGTGGCGGTGGCCGGGGGACTGTACGCGATGACGTAGCAGTGAGCGGGGTTATGATTGCCGCCGTATAGAGGGCGTCCCGGTGCGCGACGGCATGGCGCGTGACACCCCAACCTGCTAGGAGTCTCGGGTTTTGCCGTTGTCTGGATGAAGGGTTGTATCATGGGCTCTCCCGCTGTGCGCGCCGACCACGCCGACGCCGGTTTGACCGATCCCTCCCTGATGGCACGCCTGCGCGTCGCCACCCGTGAACCGCACGAGGCCCTGCACGTGGCCCCGGGGCTGGCCACGCTGCAGGCGGAGACGCCCGACCCGGCGCGCTACCGGTTCATCCTCGAACGCTTTGATGCGTTCCTGGAAACGGTCGAGAGTCAGGTGCTGATCGCGGCCGACCCCTGGTTCGAAAGCCAGGGATTCCGGCGCCAGTCTCGCCGGCCGAACCTGGCGCAGGACCTCGCGGACCTGGACACCGCCGGCATTCAGGCCCCGCCGACGCCGGCCGCGCCGAGTGTGCCCGCCCTGCCCACGGGCGAGGGCGCGGCCCTTGGCCTCCTCTACATCACCGAGGGTTCGCGGTTGGGCGGGCGGACCATGGCCCGACAGCTCGCCGAGGCACTGCCGGCCGAGATCGCCGGCGCGACGCGGTTCCTGGGATCGCCCGGACTCGATCTCAGCGCCCACTGGCGGCGCGTCGGCGCGTTCATCGACGCCCAGGGGCGCGACGACGAGGCCCGCGCCGCCGCCGCCCTGGACGCCGCCACGCAGGGCTTCGCGGTGCTGGCCCACTGGTTCGACGAGGCCCCATGACCGACTCCGCCGCCGACCTGCCCACGGTCGATCTGAGTGAATGCGAGAATGAGCCGATCCACCTGTTGGAGCTCGTTCAGCCGCATGGCTGCATTCTGGTGCTGGGCCGTCACCCCCTGACGGTGCTCTCCGCCAGCGCCAACACCGACTCCATCCTGGGTGAGTCCGCCGAGTCCCTGCTGGGGCGCCCGATCGACACCATTCTGGACGCGCTCGCCGTGAACGCGTTGAAGTGCCTCCAGGCTCTCCCCCACCGGGCGGAGCCCGTGCCGCCGGCCGGAGTCTATGCGCGCCCGCTGGCGCGTGGCGGGTCCGCGGGGCGGTTGCGCGCGACGGCCCACCGCGCGGACCAGAGCCGCCAACCGCGCCTGATCGTGGAGCTGGAACCGGTCGCCGAGAACGACGAGGACGCCGCCGAGCAGACCTACGCCGCCGAGGCGGTGGCCGAGCCCAGTATGCGGGAGAACGAGAACCTCTATCTGTTCCTGGACCAGACCGTGAACGCCATCGCCGGCCTGACCGACTACGACCGGGTGATGGCCTACAAGTTCCACCCCGACTGGTCCGGTGAGGTGGTGGCCGAGGTCTGCCATCCCGACCTGACGCCGTATCTGGGGCTGCGCTACCCGGCGTCCGACATCCCCTCTCAAGCGCGCCGCCTGTATCTCGACAACCGCCTGCGCGTGATCGTCGACGTGGGGGCCACACCCGCGCCCATGGTGCGGGCCTCGTCCGTGGCCGATGAACCACCCCTCGACCTGGGCCACGCGACGTTGCGCAGTGTGTCCTCCTACCACATTGAATACCTGCGCAACATGGGCGTCGGCGCGACCATGGTGGCGTCGCTGATCGTCGACGGCGCCTTGTGGGGCCTCATCGCCTGCCACCACATGACCCCCAAAATCGTGCCCTGGCACCAGCGCGAGGCGGCGGCGCGCATCGTCGGCCGCGTGTCGGATCGCATCGCCGACATCCTCAGTCTGCAGAGTGACCGCCAGTCCCGGCGAATCCACCGTTTCCTGACCATGAGCCGGTCCCGTGCCGACGACCGGTTCGGCATCGTCGACGCGCTGTTCTTCGGCACTCCGCGCCTCAGCGACGTGATCCGATGCGACGGCGTGACCATCCACGTGCAGGGACGCACGGCGTCCATCGGCAACACGCCCCCCGGCGACGCCATCGGCCCCTTTCTGGACGTCGCATGGCGCCAAGCCGAGGACGGCATCTTTGCCTCGCACGAACTCTCGGCCGACCCGGCGTTCGAGGGCCTGCCCCTGGCCAACAGCCACGGCGCGCTGGTGGCCTTCCCCGGCGCCGATCATTCCGTCGCCCTGATCTGCTTCCGCGACGAAGTGGAACACGAGGTGCACTGGGGCGGTGACCCCAACAAACCGGTCGAGGTCGACCGCGCGTCCAACCGGCTATCGCCGCGCAAATCCTTCAACCTTTGGCGGCAGGGGGTGAAGGGCCAGGCCCGCCCGTGGGAGCCCTGGACACTCGACCTGATTCGTGGCGCGGCCGAGATGCTGTTGCGCGGCCCGGATGAGGGCTTGGACGTGGACGGCGACGGCCGCCCCGACCCGATCCCGGCGGCGGCGGCGGCCACGCTGACAGCGGCGATGGACGACCTGTTCGCCCGCTTCGAGATGCGCACCGAGGCGCTGCTTGAGGGCCTGGACCTGGTCGACAACGGCGCCCTGCTGGCCGTGCCCTGGGCGCGCAATGGCGGCGAGGACATCGCCGTGGCCGCCAACCAAGCCTTTCGCACCCACTTCGATGTGGACACCGGAGACGTCGGCGGGCGCCCGGTGCGCGAGGTGCTGACCGCCATGGGCCTGCCGGGGAGCATCGCCGCCCTGCCGCTCGGCCAGACCAAGGAGGTCGAATGGTGGTCGGGCAAGGACGGGCACCGAACCTTGCGCGTGCTACGGCGCGGCCTGTTTTCCGTCGCGCGGACGGGATCGGACGCGCGCAAGGACGATGAGCGGGCGTGGGTCATCTATACCTTTGACGATGTGACGCATCTGTACCGGACTCAGCGCGCGCTCGGCGCCGCCCGCCAGCAGGCCCTGGCCCGAGCACGGGGGCGCACGGAGTTCCTGGCGCAGCTTGCACGCGAATTGCGCGACCCCCTCCATGCCATCGAAAGCTTCGCCGAAACCCTCGACCAGAGCACCGGACCGGTCCGGACCGACCGCTACCGGGAGTATGCGGGCAAGATCCGAGACCTCAGCGGCGACCTGCTCGATCTGCTGAACGAAACGCTCGACATGACCCGCCTGGAGCGCGGCGGCGAGCACACCGACTCCTCGGTGTTCGACCTGACCGTGATGGTCGGCGACCTGTGCCGTTCGGTACAGGAGTCGCACCGCCACCACGACACCTCTTGGGATTGGCACCTGCCGAACGAGCGGATCATGGTCCATGGCGATCGGGACGCCCTGCGCCATGCCTTCCTGACGCTGATCACGGCGGCGCTGCGCGCCAGCCCGGCCGGCGGCATGGTGATGGTTCGGCTGGTCATGGATCGCAGTGGCGAACCCCGGCTTTCGGTCAGCGACACCGGCCTGGGGCTCGGCGAGGAGGATCTGATGGCCCTGCGCCGTCCCCTTGATCCGACCCTGGCGCGCGACACCGGCACCATGGTGCCGAAACGCGGCCTGGGCCTTGCGCTGGCCCGGGCGTTGGTGGACCTGCACGGCGGCGCCGTCACCGTCACCAGCAACCCGGGCACCGGCACCACGGTCAACGTCACCCTGCCCCGCCACCGGGTGGTGGACCGCGACAACCCGCCGTCGGGGTAGTCCTTTGCGGGGTAGTCCTTTGAACGATCAAGCCGTCGGCGCCTACAGCGCGTAGCGCATCCGCAAGGTCTGGCGCGTCTCCGGGGCGGTGACCGGGATGGCGGCGTCGTCGAAGGACGGTCGCGTCGGCACGACGGCCGGATCACGCGTGAACCCGAAGCCCTCCAGTGGAACCCCGAGCAGGCCCTGGTCGAAGCGGCCGTTGTCGTTCTCGTCGTGATAGGCCGCGACGGCATAGCGACCCGGCGGCAGACCCGGAACGCGGATCGTGACCTGCCCCTGGCGGGCGGAGACCTGCGCGGCGGCTCGTTTGGCCTCGGGATCAAGGAACCGGTCAGCCCGGTCATAAATGGCGACGTAGACAGTGCCCTGGCCGCTGGCCAGGTTGGTGACGGTCAGCGAGAGAACCGCCGTTTCCGGGCCGCCGGCGCGGGCGGAGGTTTCGGCGCCGTGACTCGGCCCAGAACCGAGACCGAAGACCATCATCAGGGCGAGCAGACCGGCGGCCCCGACGGCCACCATGGCCGGGCGCCGCCTGACCGGAGCAGGAGCCGTCATGGATGGGGACCGCGTCCCGTAGGGGTGCGCTGCCCGTAACCGCAGTCGCATTTCTCGGAACTCTTCACCAGACGGGCCGCCCAGGCCACCTCGGGGCTGCCCGGTTTCTCGGCCCGGTCCCAGGCGAACTCGGCGCCGCAGCGCTGGCAGACCAGATTGGGGGGCTGGCGCGGCTCCTCCCGCCCACCGGGGGGACGCGGCGCGCGCGACCGCAGTCCGGCGCGTTTGGGTGGCGGGATCAACTCCCCCTTTTCGGGCTCGTCCGACGGGGCCATGGCCTCCGAATCCTCCTGATATCGTCGCAAGCGCCCAGGGCCGGGCGCGACGGTCCGCCCCATATAGGCCGGCGGGACCGCAAGTCCAGGGGACGCCGCCCGCTCATGGCTCCTCGCCGGGCGCGGACGGGCGGGACTCCGCCTCCAGGCGGTGCCCGTCGTGCGCGCGCCGCTGTTGCTCGCGCGTCATGGTATCGCGCCGGCGAGCCTCTTTCGTCTGCCCGAAGTGGACCCGATTGGCCTGGGCCGTCGCGTCCTTCTCGGCCCGTTGGCGCTGTTTGCGGGCGCGGCGCAGGTTGACGATCTCGGCCATGCGACCTCCGGAAACTGGCCTCAGCCCGACAGAAAATCGACCACAAGGCGGTTGATCTCGGGTGTGGTGAACATCGGCGCGTGGCCGACGTCGGGCACCTCGTGCACCGTGCAGTCCGGATGCCGTTCGGCCATCTGGGCCGCCGTCTCCTGCGTCAGCACATCCGAGCGTACCCCGCGCAGGACGAGCACCGGACACCGGATCAGGCCCCAGAGTCCCCACAGGTCGGTGTCGGCCTGCTCCTGGCCTTTCATCGGGTCGCCGATCCCGGGGTCGTGGTGGCGCAGCCACCCCGGGCCGTCCTCGCGCTGTACGATCGAGTGGCGGGTCAGGTCGGCCCAGTCGCGATCGGTCATGGGGCCGAAGTCGGCGTGAATCTCGCGGTAGTGGGCCTCCGCCTCCTCCGGCGAGGCGAACGTCGGCTCCGGCGCCGTGGTGTATTCGGCGATGCGCTCCAGGGCTGCCTTGGGGATGAACGGGCCGATGTCGTTGAGAACCAGCCGGCGGATGGGACTGACCGGGCTGGCGGCCAACAGCATGGCGATCAGCCCGCCCATGGAGGTGCCGACCCAGTCGACCTGATCCATGTCCTTCGGGGCCGTCGCCCGCCCGATCAGGGGCGTCATGTCGCCAATGTAGTACGGCAGTTGGTAGCCGGACGAATCGGTCAGCCACTCGCTCTCGCCGCGTCCGAGAACATCCGGGGCCAGGGACCGGCGGCCGGCCTCGGCGAGGGCCGCGCCCAGGTGGTCGAAGTCGTGCGCGTTGCGGCTCAGGCCGTGCACGCAGATCACGGCGGGCGCGTCACCGTGCGGCGGGCCCCACTGGCGATACGCCATGCGCTTCAGGCCCTCGGGGCGAGCACAGAGCACATGGCGGACAATCGCGTCCGAGGCGCTGGCATCACTCATGGTGGAACCCCTTCTTCGATCTGCCCGGCGGCAGTGTAACCGGGTTGGCGGGGGCCGGTCCAATGCCGGGTGCGGCCGGATTGCGTCCTGGCGCCCTCGATCACGCTAGATGATTGCATTCTTGCCGGGGATATGTACGTTAACGGTGATTGGCGGCGCGTTCGTTCGCATGGGTAGCGGACGACGCCGCCGGGTCGGACGTGTGCGGGGCGCGCGTCGACAGGAGGCCGAGGCGGCATGGATACGGACAAGGCAGACCAACAGGACTCCACCCGGACCGGCCGGGTCCGCGCGGCCCTTGAAGACGAGATCCTTGACGGCCGCCTGCCGCCGGGGCGCCGGCTGGACGAGGCGTCGCTGGCCCGGCGGTTCGCCGTCTCCCGGACCCCGGTGCGGGAAGCGCTGCGCCAACTGTCCACGTCCGGGCTGGTGGACCTGCGCCCGCGCCAGGGCGCCGTTGTGGCGCGCCTGTCGCTGCCCCGGCTGTTTGAGCTTATTGTGGTCATGGCGGACCTGGAAAGCCTGTGCGCCCGCCTGTCCGCGCGCCACATGACCCCGTCAGAGCGGCGGGTGATGCTTGAAGCCTGCGATGACTGCGAGCGCGCAGTAGTGGAGAACCAGGGCGATGAGGCTTTCATCGCGGCCAACGGACGGTTCCACGATGCCATTCACGCCGGATCACACAACGCGGTCCTGATCGAGTTGGCCTCTGCACTCTGCGGCCGCTTCCAGGCCTACAGCCGCTACAGCACCGCGCCGCCCGGTTTCGTGGCGGAGGCACAGGCCGATCACTGGTCGGTGGCCCGGGCCATCGTCAACGGCGACGCCGACGCCGCGGCCGAGATCATGCACCGGCATGTGTCGGCCGTCGGGGACATGTTCGCCGAGGCCCTCTCCCTTCCCCCGGATGAATAGGACGATGGGCGCCACGCCGGCTTGAACCCCATCCGAGCCCATGGCATCAGTGGCGGTCACGCTTGGTCGCGCGGGCGCCGTGCCGCGCGCGTCCGGGCCATGCCATCGCCATGCAAAAGCGCGCCACCCGAACCGGCGCGCGTCCTTGGGAGGGACCCGTCATGACCGTCAGCACCGCGCCGCAGACCGACCCGTTCGCCCTGGCCCAGGGGCTCAGCGGCCACCACCTGATCGACGGCCAGTTCGTCGCCGCCGCCTCCGGCCGCACCTTCGAGGTGATCAATCCGGCCACCGGCGCCGTCATCGGCCACGCCGCCGACGGCGACGCCGCCGACGTGGACCGCGCCGTGGCCGCCGCCGCCCGCGCCCAGGCCGAGTGGAAAAAGACGCCGGCGCGCCAGCGCGGCAAGCTGGTGGCCCAGTGCGGCGCGCGTCTGGCCGAGCATGTGGACGAACTGGGCAAGCTGATCGCGCTGGAGACGGGCAAGGCCCTGCGCACGGAAAGCCGCGTCGAGGCCTCGGTGCTGGCCGACATGTTCGTGTTCTTCGGCGGCTTGGGCTCGGAACTGAAGGGCGAGACCGTGCCCTTCAACCCCAACATGATGACGGTGACGGTGCGTGAGCCGCTCGGTGTGGTCGGCGCGATCATTCCGTGGAACGTTCCCTTGTTGCTGATGGCCATGAAGATCGCGCCCGCCCTGGTGGCCGGCAACACGGTGGTGGTCAAGTCGGCGGAAGAGGCGCCGCTGACCGTGCTGCGCGTCATGCAGATCATGAACGAGATCCTGCCGGCCGGCTGCGCCAACATGCTCTCCGGCTTTGGTCCAGAGTGCGGCGGGCCGCTGGTCGCCCATCCCAAGGTGGCCAAGGTCAGCTTCACCGGCTCGGTGGAAACCGGGCGCATCGTCTCGCGCGCCGCCGCCGACCGCCTGATCCCGGCCACGCTGGAACTGGGCGGCAAGAGCCCGATGATCGTCATGGGCGACGCCGACATCGACCGCGCCGTCGACGGCGCCATCACCGGAATGCGTTTCACCCGCCAGGGGCAGAGCTGCACCGCCTCGTCGCGCATCTATGTGCACGAGTCGGTCCACGACGCGTTCGTCGAGAAGGTGCGCGCACGGGTCGATGCCATGGTGATGGGCGATCCGCTCGACGAGGCCACCGACATCGGCACCATCATTTCGCCGCAGCAGTTGGAGAAGGTTCAGGGCTTCATCGAGGCCGGGAAGAAGGCCGGCGCCACCTGCATCACCTGCTCCAAGATGCCGGAGGACGCGGCGCTGTCGAAGGGCCTGTTCCTGCAGCCGGTCATCTTCACCGACGTCTCGCCCGACGCGGCGCCGGCCAAGGAAGAGGTGTTCGGCCCCGTGGTCTGCGTGTTCAAGTTCAGCGACTACGAGGACGTGCTGGCCAAGGCCAACGACAGCGAATATGGCCTCGCCGCCACCATCTGGACCAGCGACCTGAAGACCGCGCTGGACGCCACCCACCGCCTGGAGGCCGGCTTCGTCCAGGTCAACCAGAACCTGGTGGTGCAGCCGAACCTGTCCTATGGGGGCGTCAAGAACTCCGGCCTGGGCAAGGAAGCCTCGCTGGAATCCATGCTGGAGCACTTCACGCACAAGAAGACCATCATCTTCAACATGGGGTGAGTGTGGGCGGGCGCAGCCCGAAACGGCGAGCCTTCAGTGCCACTCATGGGACTGTCTTCGTAGAACACCTGTACGCGGTGGGCTGCCCCTTCGGGGCGAGCCCACCCGACAACCCGCCGGCCTCACCCCGGCTTGTGCGCGGCGATCATGTCGTTGACGTCCAGGTCGCGGCCGAGCCTCTCCACCTGCCCTGTCGCCAAAGGGCGCGCCCCAAACGGCCCCGCTTCAGTCGTGATGGCGTCCGCCAGCCCAGGCGTCGGCGAGCGCCGCCAGAACGGCCCCAATCGGAACACCCAGGCGCGCGGCTTCGGCCTTTAGCGCGGCATGGGTCGGTGGTGAAACCGAGGCCGTAATCCTGACCCCACTGGCGTGCGCCGCAAGCTCTTCGGGTGACGGCAGGTCATCGGTGGTGGGTGCCGGCCCGATTCCGTCCATCTCGCCCAGGTCTTCAGTGTAAGCCCCGTCGTTCTTGCCACTCATGGTACAGCCTCCGGCCTTTGCGCCAGTAACCGGCTCCGAAAATACGGATGCTACCATCCCGCTTCGTGAATCTGACCGTCAACACCCGCCCGTCGACCAACCCAAGACAGAACATCCGACGCTCGTCAGCGCTATGACCATGATCCTCAAACACAAGCCGTTGCGGATCAAGAAAAGCGAGAGTCGCGTCCTGGAAACCGACACCATGCTTCAGGCGGTTGGCTCGGTCCTTTCGCTCATCCCATTCGAAGTGGGTCACAACACGCCGCCCCGCAACGGGTTGCTGGATTGGGACAGCGCCCACTCAAACAATGATGGCGCCTAAAAAAGACGATCCGCGCCCGCAAAAACCCTCACCCCGGCTTGTGCGCGGCGATCATGTAGTTGACGTCCAGGTCGCGGCTCAGCGCCCAGTCGCCGGTCAGCGGGCTGAACGACATGCCCACCAGGTTGTCGACCGTCAGGCCGCCGGCGCGCAGGCCGCCGGCGAACTCGGACGGGCGCACGAACTTGCGCCAGTCGTGCGTGCCCCGGGGCAGCCAGCGCAGCACGTATTCGGCCCCCACCTTGGCCAACGCGAAGGCCTTCATGGTGCGGTTGATCGTGGCGCCGATCAGCAGGCCGCCGGGCTTGACCAGCGCGCCACAACTCATCAGGAAAGCATCCACGTCGGCCACGTGCTCGACCACCTCCATCGTCAGCACGACGTCGAAGGCCAGCCCCTCGGCCTCCAGCACCTCCGGTGTAACGGGGCGATAAGTGATGTCGAGTCCGGACTGTTCGGCGTGCACGGCGGCGATCTTGGTGTTCTTTTCGGTGGCATCGATGCCCGTGACATCGAACCCCAGGCGCGCCATGGGCTCGCACAGCAGGCCGCCGCCGCTGCCGATGTCCAGCAGGCTGAGGCCGGCGAACGGGTGGCGCTGGCCAATGTCGCGGCCGAAACGGTCGACGGCACGGTCGCGGATGTAGGCCAGCCGCTTCGGATTGAAGGTGTGCAGCGGCTTGAACGGGCCTTCCGGATCCCACCACGTCTCGGCCATGGCGGCGAACTTGGCCACCTCGTCGTCAAGCGCGGAACTGGCAGGGCGAGAGGCGCTGTCAACATTCATGGTGAGTCTCCGGACTGGCAATAGGACCCTTCGGTCGGGCTGCGCGCGGCCTTGCCTCGCACAGGGCGAGCGGGTATGAAGACCGCGCCCGCGCCCCCGACACGCGTCCGTTTACAGGGAACCGGCGGCGGCGGCAACCGGATCGCCCCATGGCATCCGGCTGGGCGGCCGGGCTGGGCAGCCGGGCATCGCGGAACCGCCGGACCCGGGGAGTCGCGCCGGCGCGCGGACTCGGACATAGGGATTTCTGAGGCAAAGGGACAGGCCGGCCATGGCGCGCATCGTGATGAAGTTCGGCGGCACCTCGGTCGGCAGCGTCGAGCGCATCAAGACCGTGGCCCGCCGCGTCGCCGAGGAGGCCGAGGCCGGCAACCAGGTGGCGGTGGTCGTCTCCGCCATGTCCGGCGACACCAACCGGCTGGTGGGCCTGTGCCGCGAGGTTTCGCCCATGCACGACGCCCGCGAATACGACGTGGTGGTCTCGACCGGCGAACAGGTAACCATCGGCCTGCTGTCGATCGCCTTGCAGGACCTGGGAATCGAGGCCCGCTCGTGGATGGGCTGGCAGATCCCGGTGCGCACCGACGTCGCCCACGGCCGCGCGCGCATCCTGGACATCAACACCCAGACCTTGATCCAGCGGATGGACCAGGGCCAGGTGGCGGTGGTGGCCGGCTTCCAAGGCATTGGTGAGACCGACAACCGCGTCACGACGCTGGGCCGGGGCGGCTCGGATACCTCGGCGGTGGCGCTGGCGGCGGCCCTGGGCGCGGACCGCTGCGACATTTACACAGACGTCGAGGGCGTCTACACCACCGATCCGCGCATCGTGCCCAAGGCGCGCAAGCTGGGCCGCATCACCTACGAGGAGATGCTGGAAATGGCCTCGCTGGGGGCCAAGGTGTTGCAGACCCGGTCTGTCGAAATGGCCATGAAGCACAATGTCCGGGTGCAGGTGCGGCATAGCTGGCCCGAGTACTGGACCGTTCCCGGAACCCTGGTTTGCGGCGAGGATGAGATCGTGGAAAAGGAAGTTGTCAGCGGCATCACCTACAGCCGCGACGAGGCGAAGGTCACGTTGTCCAAGGTCTCCGACCTGCCCGGCGTGGCGGCGCGCATCTTCGGCCCGCTGGCCGAGGGCAATATCAACGTGGACATGATCGTCCAGAACGTCTCGGACGACGGCCAGTCCACCGACCTGACATTCACGGTCCCGACCGGGGACCTGAACAAGGCCGTCAAGCTGCTGGAAGCCCGCCAGGACGAACTGGGCTATAAGGCCCTGACGGCCAACGACGGCGTGGTCAAGGTGTCGGTGATCGGCGTCGGAATGCGCAGCCACGCCGGCGTCGCCCAGACCATGTTCAAGGCGCTGGCCGAGCGCGGGATCAACATCCAGGTGATCACCACCTCCGAGATCAAGATCAGCGTCCTGATCGCCGAGGAATACACCGAGCTGGCGGTGCGCGCCCTGCACACCGCCTATGGCCTTGACGCCGCCTGAGCCGGCTCGCTCTCGCGTTCCCCGATTGAGCCCGTTTCGCCCGACCCCAGCCGCCGGACCCGACCGCCATGACCACCACCGAGACTCCCCGCCAGCACCTCGACCGCCTGTGGGCGCGCGGCCGCGCCCTGCTCGGCACCGATACCGCCATCATGGGCGGGGCCATGTCGTGGGTGTCGGAGCGGCATCTGGTCTCGGCGATCTCGAATGCCGGCGGCTTTGGCGTGCTGGCCTGCGGCTCCATGGGGCCGGACTTGCTGGCGGCCGAGATCGAGGCCACCCAGGCACTGACCGCGCGCCCGTTCGGGGTCAACCTCATCACCATGCACCCGGACCTGGACGCGCTGATGGACGTCTGCCGGGGCCTACAGGTGGGCCATGTGGTCCTCGCCGGCGGTCTGCCCTCGGGGACCGCCATACGCCGCCTGAAGGACGGCGGCGCGCGCGTCCTGTGCTTCGCCCCCGCCATGGCGCTGGCGCGCAAGCTGGTCAAGCTGGGCGTGGACGGCCTGATCATCGAGGGCGCCGAGGCCGGCGGCCATATCGGCCCCGTCTCCACCAGCGTTCTGGCGCAGGAAATCCTGCCCGAGGTGGGCGCGGCGGTGCCGGTGTTCGTGGCCGGCGGCATCGGCCGCGGCGAGGCCATCCTGTCGTATCTGGAGATGGGCGCGTCCGGCGTGCAACTCGGCACCCACTTCGTGTGCGCCACCGAAAGCATCGCCCACCCGAACTTCAAGGCCGCCTTCATCAAGGCCAACGCCCGCGACGCCGTGCCGACGGTGCAGGTCGACCCGCGCTTTCCCGTCATCCCGGTGCGTGCCCTGCGCAACAAGGGCACCGAGGCCTTCATGGAGACCCAACGCGCCGTCATCGCCCGCTTTCAGGCCGGTGAGATCGACCAGAAGAGCGCGCAACTGGAGATCGAGCATTTCTGGGCCGGTGCGTTGCGTCGCGCCGTCATCGACGGCGACATCGAGAGCGGCTCGCTGATGGCCGGGCAGAGCGTCGGCCTGGTCAAGGAGGAGCAGCCGACCCAGGTGATCATCGACACCCTGATCGCCCAGGCGGAAGCGGCCCTGACCGCACGCGGTCAGGCGACCGCCGCGCCGGCGGCGGCCACGGACCGGGCGGTGGCGCCCGAACCGGTTCCCTGATGCCGTTGCCCGATTCCACCGGTCGGCGCCTGCTGGGGCGCTTGCGGGAGTACATGGCCGGCGGCGGCACGGCCCAGGAGCGACTCGACCGTACGGTGCGGCTGATCGCCGAGGAGACAAGTTCCGACGTCTGCTCGTGCTATGTCATGCGCGCCGGCGAGGTGCTGGAGCTGTTCGCCACACAGGGCCTTTCGCAGGACGCCGTCCACGTCACCCGGTTGCGCGTCGGCGAGGGCCTGGTCGGCGAGATCGCCGCCCGCGCCCGGCCGCTCAACGCCCCCAATGCGTGGGACCATCCGGGCTTTGTGTACCGACCCGAGACCGGGGAGGACGTGTACGCCTCGCTGATGGGCGTGCCCATGATCCGGGGCGGACAGGTCATTGGCGTGCTGGCGGTGCAGAACCGCGATCGGCGCCCGTACAAGGACATCGAGATCGAGGCCCTGGAAACGGTGGCCATGGTGCTGTCCGAGCTGCTGGCCGGGACCGAACTGATCTCGCGCGACGAACTGGCGCCGGTGGCCGGCAATGCCGTGCTGCCCTTCCGCATGGAGGGGCTGTGCCTCAACCCCGGGGCTGCCCTGGGGACGGCGGTCTACCACCGCCCCAAGGTGCATATCGAGCGGCTGATCTGCGAGGACCCGGACGCCGAGCTGGCCCGCCTGCGTGAGGCGTTGCAGGCCTTGCGGCGGTCCATCGACGATCTGATCCACAGCCACATCGACCTGTCCGGCGACTACCGGGAGATCCTGGAAGCCTACCGCATGTTCGCCGACGACGCCGGGTGGGTCTCGCGCATCAGCGACGCCATCCGCTCCGGCCTGACCGCCGAGGCGGCGGTGCGCCGTGTCGACGACGACATGAAGGTGCGGCTGTCGCAGGCCAACGACCCCTACATTCGCGAGCGCCTGCACGACCTGGAGGACCTGGCCAACCGGCTGCTGCTGCACCTGACGGGCCACGGGCCGACCTCAGCGCAGGGGCAGTTGCCCGAGGACGCGGTCTTGATCTGCCGTTCCCTCGGTCCGGCGGAGCTGCTGGACTACCCGCGCGGCACCGTGCGCGGCGTGCTGATGGAAGAAGGCGCCCCCACCATGCACGCCGTGATCGTGGCGCGGGCGCTCGATATCCCGGTCATCGGCCGCCTGGCAGGCGCCTTTTCGCGCATCGCGCCGTTCGATGCCCTGGCGCTCGATGCCGACAACGCGCAGGTGTTCGTGCGGCCGAGCGACGATGTCCGCGAGATCTTCCTGCACAGCGTCGCCACGCGGCAGGCCCGCAAGCAGGCGTATCTGGCCGAACGCGACCTACCGTTCGAGACCCGCGACGGCGAGGCCGTCACTGTCATGATGAACGCGGGCCTGCTGATGGACATGAGCCACCTGGACGACACCGGGGCCATGGGCGTTGGGCTCTACCGGACCGAACTGCCGTTCATGACGCGGCCCAGCCTGCCCGACGTGCCCACGCAGACGCTGCTGTACCAGAAGATCCTCGATCAGGCCGGGGATCGACCCGTGGTGTTCCGCACGCTGGACGTCGGCGGCGACAAGCTGCTGCCGTACTGGAGCAACGATGGCGAGGACAACCCGGCGATGGGGTGGCGCTCCATCCGCATCACGATGGACCGGCCGGCGGTGCTGCGCAGTCAGCTTCGGGCATTGCTCAGGGCCAGCGCCGGGCGGGAGCTTCGCGTCATGTTTCCGATGATCGCCGACGTGGCGGAATTCGACCAGGCGCGGCGCCTGGTGGATGCCGAGGTGGCGCGGGAACTGTCCCGCGCCGGCGATCTGCCCAGCGAGATCTGGGTCGGCACCATGCTGGAGGTGCCGGCACTCCTGTACCAGTTTCCGGCCCTGCTGCGGGCGGCCGATTTCGTCTCTGTCGGCAGCAACGACCTGCTGCAGTTCCTGTTCGCCACCGATCGCGGCAATCCGCGCGTCTCGTCGCGGTACGACGTGCTGTCGGTGCCGGTGCTGCGGATGCTGCGGGACGTGCGCGAACAGTGCGACGCGGCCGGCAAGCCCGTCACCATCTGCGGCGAGATGGCCGGCCGCCCGTTGGAGGCCATGGCCTTGATCGGCCTGGGATATCGCCGCCTGTCAATGGCCGCGCAAGGGATCGGGCCGGTCAAGCAGATGCTGCGGTCGATGGACAGCCGCACGGTGACCACCTACGTCCAGGCGTTGATCGACCGATCGGCCGCGCACCCCCGCCGGGCGCTGGCGTCGTTCGCCCGGGATCATGCCATCACAATCTCGTAAACGCTTCATAACGTGTTGTAACGCGGGTTCTTTCCTGCCTTCGTGAGGGACCTGGAAAGCCGTTTCGTCCTTCGATAAGGTAGGGTATATGTCAGGGCATTGGTTTGCGTGCCGGCCACGCACCCACAGGGGCGGACGACCGCCGCGACCTTTCCGGCGGATGACGCGAGCGGACCACGCGATCAGGTGATGAGGACGACAACCTTGGCCAATACGGCGGAACGGCGGCATCCTCACGAGGGGTATATCCCGGCGGCGCATGTCGGCACCTTATTGCAGGAAACGCGCTTGCGGCTCGGGCAGGACCTGCGGATCGTCGCTGACGATCTTCGCATCCGCTATCACCACCTGCTCGCCATTGAGGACGGCCGGTTCGACGACCTGCCCGGCGCCACCTATGTCACGGGATTCATCCGGGCCTACGCCGAATACCTCGGGCTGGACGCCGAGGAGATCATCCGTCGCTACAAGAACGAGCCGCAGGGTGCCAAGCCGGCCGACCACCTGGACTTTCCAGCGCCCGCCAACAGTGGCCGCCTGCCGGCCGGGGCCCTGCTGCTGGTGCTGCTGGCCGTGGCCAGCCTCGCCTACGGCGGCTGGTACTGGATGTCGACCAACAACACGTCGATGGCCGAGCTGATCCCGGCGATTCCCGACCGGCTGGCGAGCCTGATGGAAGGGGATGACGGCGCGGGACCCGCGACGGGGCAGGCGGAGCAAGAGACGTCGCCCGAGCCCGCCGAGCGCGCGGACCCCACCGAAACGACCGAACCGACAGCCGAGACCCCGGACGCCGCTCCGGTCGACACCGCAACCGATACCGTCGACGCGGCGGACGGCGGCGCGGAGGACGGGGGCGCGGCCGATGAGGGGGCGCCGGCCGGCGACGGATTGGCGGCGCTGAATCCCACCTCTCCCACCACGCCTCCAGCCCAAGACCCGGCGGCAACGGCCGCGGAAGAAACCGCTCCGGCCGATGACGACGCGCCCGCGCCGGACGACGTGACTACGCCGACGGAACCGGCGACCCCCGACGTGGCGGCGGTCGATGAGACCGAAGAGGCGGAAGAGACCGCACCGCCAGCCGAGGAGGCGGCGACCGCGCCGGGTCCCGAAGACGCCGAGGACCCGCAACCGGCCGAGGCGCCCGACGCAGTCGCGCCGGACGAGGCCGCGCCGGATGAAGGCGTGGCGGATGAAGGTGTGGCGGACGAGGACGTCGCACCCACCGAACCCGTTACCGACGGCGCCGACGAGGCGGGGGATGGCGACGCGGCTGAACCGGCCGAGGCGCCCGAAACCCCGGAGGCGGCCGCACCGGCCATTCCCGAGACCGAGACGGCGGAGACAGCGGAGGCGCCGGAGCCGCCGGCCGAACCGGAGACGGAAGAGCCCGCCGAACCGGAAGAGGAGCCGACACCCGCCTACATCGGCCGCGCCGCGCCGTCCGAGGTTCAATCGGTCGCCAACGGCTCCCGCATCGTGCTGCGCGCCAACCGCGATTCCTGGATCCAGGTGCGCAAGGGCGGCGACCTGGTGGTGCGCCGGCTGCTGCGGCGCGGCGATACCTACGCGGTGCCGACCGATGGCGGCTATACGCTCAACACCAGCAACGCCGGCGGGCTTGAGGTCTACGTGGACGGCCGGCGGGTGCGCAACCTGGGGCCGGTCGGGGTGCCGCGCAACGGCGTGCGGCTGTCCCCGGGCAGCTTGAACTAAGGCCCACGAACCCCTTATACCAGGGGCTGAAACGCGCGGGCGGTCCGCTCCGGACCGGCCCGCGTCCGTACTTGTCGGACCACGACCGAGGGGGTCCCATGTCCGTTCGCCCCTACCGCGACATCACGCGTCGCAAGAGCCGCAAGATTTTCGTCGGACCGGTGCCGGTGGGCGGCGACGCCCCCGTCACCGTGCAATCGATGACCAACACCATCACCGCCGATGTGGCGGCGACGGTGGCCCAGATCAAACGCCTGGAGGAGGCCGGCGCCGATATCGTCCGCGTCTCCTGCCCTGACGAGGAGGCCACGGCCGGCCTGAAGGAGATCGTCAAGCAGGTCAGCGTGCCAATCGTCGCCGACATCCACTTCCACTACAAGCGGGCCATCGAGGCCGCCGAGGCCGGCGCCGCCTGCCTGCGCATCAACCCCGGCAATATCGGGTCGCAGGAGCGCGTGCGCGAGGTGGTCCGCGCCGCCAAGGACCACGGCTGCTCCATGCGCATCGGCGTCAACGCCGGCTCGCTGGACAAGCACCTGCTGGAGAAGTACGGCGAGCCCAACCCCGAGGCCATGGTCGAAAGTGCCCTGGAGCACGCCAAGCTGCTGGAAGACAACGATTTCCGCGAGTTCAAGATCTCGGTCAAGGCGTCCGACGTCTACCTGGCCATCGCCGCCTACGAGGCGCTGGCCGAGGCCTGCGACTATCCGCTGCACCTGGGCATCACCGAGGCCGGCGGGACCCGCGTCGGCACTGTCAAATCCTCCATCGGCATCGGCTGGCTGCTGAAGCAGGGGATCGGCGACACCATCCGCGTGTCGCTGTCCGCCGATCCGGTCGAGGAGATCAAGGTCGGCTTCGATATCCTCAAGAGCCTGGACCTGCGCCACCGGGGCGTGCGCATCGTCTCCTGCCCGTCCTGCGCCCGGCAAGGCTTCGACGTCATCAAGACCGTTGCCGTCCTGGAAGAGCGGCTGGCCCATATCGCCACACCCATCTCGCTGTCCATCATCGGCTGCGTGGTCAACGGCCCGGGCGAGGCGCGCGAGACGGATATCGGCCTGACCGGCGGCGGCACGATGGCCAACGAGGGCTCGGCCAACAAGGTCTACATTGCGGGCGTTCCGGATCACAACATCAACAACCCGCAGATGATCGACCACATCGTCGAACTGGTGGAGAAGAAGGCCGCCGAGATCGAGGCCGCCAAGGCGGCGGAAAAGACGGCGGCGGAGTAGTTTGGGCGTTGGCCTGAAACGAGAAACGTCATTGCGAGGAGCGTAAGCGACTACTCTCTGGGGTGTGGCGTCGCTTCGGTGAGCCGAGACCATGAAGACGACGAATCCCACCTCGACCCTCCCCGTGCCGGCGATCTCTGAGTCACACACATCCAAAGCCGCTGTTTTCCGCCTGAACCCCCTCCCAACCTCCCCCATAAATGGGGGAGGTGTCAGGCAGGCACCTTCCGGTGGGGTGGAGGGCAGGCCGTAAAATGGGTGCAGGCCGGACCCCCTCCCCATGAAATGGCTATACGATTCACACATCTTTACTCCCTCTTGTCATTGCGAGGAGCGTAGCGACGAAGCAATCCAGGGCGGATACTTGCGTCTTGTGCCCTGGATTGCTTCACCCTCGTCTTGCGACGAGGGTTCGCAATGACGTGTCACATCGCCTCGCGAGCGAAGAGCCGTCGCTTCGGCGGAAACGTGTGATACGATAGCCGTGCCGGGGACGGTGTGCCGCCCCTTCCCAACCCGAGCAGACCGTTGCCCGGCATCGCGCGACATGGACCCAGCGAACCCAGTGTGAGGATACCGCCATGACCCCCGAATTCCTGATCACGTCGATGGTCGTCATCCTGCTGCCGGGCACCGGCGTTCTGTACACGCTGGCCTGCGGACTCGGGCGAGGCTGGCGCGCCAGCGTCTGGGCGGCGGTCGGCTGTACGTTCGGGATCGTCCCGCACATCGCCGCCAGCATCGCCGGTCTGGCCGCGCTGCTGCACACCAGCGCCATGGCGTTCATGGTCATCAAGTACCTGGGCGTCTGCTACCTGCTGTACATGGCCTGGAGTGTGCTGCGCGAGGGCGGCGCGCTGGAGGTCAAAGGCGAGCGCGCCCCGGCTCCGGCCGGCCGGATCGTGCGCGACGGTATCCTCCTGAACATCCTGAACCCGAAGCTGTCGCTGTTCTTCCTGGCTTTCCTGCCGCAGTTCGTGCCAGCCGGAACGACCGCGCCGACGCTCGTCATGCTGTGGCTGGCGGGGGTGTTCATGCTGCTGACATTCATCGTCTTCGTCGGCTACGGCGCGTTCGCCTCGGCCACCCGGCGCCACGTCATCTCACGGCCAGAGGTCATGCGCTGGATGCGGCGCGGCTTCGCCGGGGCGTTCGGCCTGCTGGGGCTGCGGCTGGCGCTGGCGGATCGGTAGCAGCGACGCGCACCCCTCACACCGTTGCAAATCGGGTCCGGTCTGAATATGACGGGGGCGGCACCCGGCCGGAGTGACGGGCGAGCGGCCGAGCCGATGGGAGACAATGTGTAGGGTGGGTTGGCACCGTCCGTGGCGCCGATCGCGGCGGCTTACGCCTTCGGCGGGAACGCCCTTCGGACGACGGGCTGCGTTTGGCATTGGCACGACATTTGTGCAGCGTTAAAAAAACGAGCTTGGAAATCTGCTGCAATCCCGTCATGCTGCTTTGGGAACATAGAACTTGGCACCGAGTAGGGCTGCGCGGCTCACAGCGATTAAACTGTACTGCTTGCTATGATGAAAAAGACACATCTGACCGGCCTAAATGTGTTTGGTTTTAGGCCCTTTGAACGCCTAGAACTCAAAAATCTATCTCGAGTGAACTTGGTAGTCGGAAAAAATAGCTTAGGAAAAACGTCGCTCTTGGAGGCAATTAGTATATTTTCTGCTGAGGGATCGCCCGCCCGCATCCGCGACTTACTGGTAAATAGGGGCGAGATTTCTCTGGACACGCGATCGGATGCGGACGCGGATTCTGGTAGCGCGGAAGGTTTTTCTTATGAATCTCTTTTTTATGGTCGCCCAGACCTAGCGGAAGCGTGTCCGAGCTTTTCAATTGAAGGCAAGTATATAGAAGGTTTTTTCCAAGAAACTCATACAGTTACACAAACTCTTACAGTTAAACATTGTCAAATTATAGATGAGATCGACGAGGCAGAAGGTGGTAGAGTTCTTAGAGCGCGTCGGATTATGACCGAAGAAGATGCTGAATTTTCTGGACGTGCCTATCCTGGACTATCCATCCAATATGGAGAACGTGAACGTCTGGTGTCATTTGGTAGAATTGAGAACTTCCGGAGACTTCGTTCAGTAGACTCTGATGCGCACCCAGGATTCCAGTTCGTTCCTGCTGAAGGCCTCGGCTCCGACTATGTCTCACTTCTTTGGGATAAGATTGCGCTACGTGAGGAAGAAGACATTGTGTACGAAGCGTTGCGCTTAATCTGCAAGGATCTGGAGAGGGTAGCTTTTGTTGGATCTCCTCGAGATCGTTTGCGTTCGTACGGCCGTTTTGCTTTGGTCAAGATTGGGCGACACGCAATGCCTGTCCCGCTGCGCAGCCTTGGTGAGGGTGTCAACCATCTATTTGGGATCGCTGTCTCACTCGCGGCCGCCAGGAACGGCTTTCTTTTGATTGACGAAGTTGAAAATGGTGTTCACTACTCCGTCATGAAAGATCTCTGGGCTTTGATATTGAAGCAGAGTCAAGATCTAAATGTTCAGGTTTTTGCAACGACACACAGCCTTGACTGTATTAGAGGTTTTGAGGCGGCAGCCTCAGGCCTCGATGCCGAAGACGCATCGTTGATTCGCCTCGAAGGTGTGAATGGCGTTATTTCTGGGGTTTCTTTCGAACCTGATGAGCTGAATTTAGTCGTAGAAAAGGAGATAGAGGTGAGATGAACGATAATTCGAATGTTTTATTGGTCGAAGGCAATGACGACCAGCATGTTTTCTGGAATTTGTTTGAAGCTCACTCAATTCCTGTATCTTTTTCAGTTGAGAAATGTGGGTCAGATAGTGGGGTTCTAAGAGACTTAGGCGTTCGTTTGAAGGGAAGCACTACTCAAGCGATTGGAGTTATTTTGGACGCAGATGTTAGTCCCGAGGGGCGCTGGATTAGCATCAAGGATGTGTTGAGAAAACATGACTACCCTGAGATTCCGGACGAACCGCAATCACATGGCGCCGTTGTTTTGCGAGAAGGAAAGCCAAGGATTGGTATTTGGCTGATGCCGGACAATGTTACTCAAGGCATGCTGGAGGACTTTGTTTGCTTGTTGATTCCTGATGGAGACGAGCTTTTTAACTATGCGAGAACCTGCATCAATGGCATGTCGAATGATTTGCGTTTGTTCAAAGACGCACATCAATCCAAGGCAGAAATTCATACGTGGTTGGCTTGGCAAGAAGATCCCGGGACGCCTATGGGCTTGGCAATTCGGAAAAAATATCTCAACCCGGATCGGGGGAAGGTGCCCGATTTCTTGAAATGGGTTGAGCGAGTGTTTTTGACCGAAGGTACGAATCATTCTGCGTAATTTTTTGGCTGCATTTGTTGTGCGAATGCGAGTTTCTTGTAGTTGTATGGCCGTGATCGCGAAGGCGCACAATTGATCGGGTACCGTGACGGCGGACAGGTCCGTCGTCATCGGTCCCAGGGGGCCTTTTCCGTCAGCAACCGGCGCAGCGCGGGGTTGTCCTGCGGCGGCGCGTCAAGGGCATCCAGGAAAGCCTGGAAGCGGTCTTCGACGAGGGTGAACAGCTTACGGTCCTGCAGGACGGTTTCCGCGTCCCGGCAGGCGCTGTCCAGCATGAACTCCGAGCGTGTCTTGCCCAGGGCCTCGGCGGCCTGGTCGATCAGCGCGCGTTGCCCCTGGCTGGCACGCAGGTTGATGGAGACGTCGCGCGGCGGCCGAGACCGCGCGGCGGGGGGAAGATGGGACATGATGGCCTCCGTCACACCATGCTCCAGGAGATGTTGGCTGTGAGGGCAATGTCAATACGCTTTCGGCCGGCGGACGGATCGTCCCTCCAAATGCCTCACACCGTTGCAAAACGGGTCCGGCCTGAATATGACGGGGGCGGCACCACGGGCCTCACCGGTCCGTGGCGTGATCCCGTTTCCCGTTGTCCCGTCTCCTGAAGGACCCCCATGGCCGCCCTGCAACCCGTGCGCGGGACCCACGACCTGCTGCCCGACGCCGCCCGTGTCCACCGCGCCGTCGAGGACCGCGCGTTCGACGTCGCCCGCCGCTTCGGCTTCGGCGAGATCGTCACGCCCATCTTCGAGTTCACCGAGGTCTTCAAGCGCACCCTGGGCGACACGTCGGACATCGTCACCAAGGAGATGTACACCTTCGAGGACCGGGGCGGCGAGAGCCTGACCCTGCGACCCGAGGGCACGGCGGCCATCGTGCGCGCCTTCATCTCCGGCGGGCTGGCCCAGAGCGTGCCGGTCAAGGCGTTCTATCGCGGCCCCATGTTCCGGTATGAACGGCCGCAGAAGGGCCGCCTGCGCCAGTTCCACCAGGTCGGCATCGAGATCCTGGGGGTCGAGGGGCCGGCCGCCGACATCGAGGTCATCACCTGCGGCTATCATATTCTCGAAGCCCTGGGCCTGGGCGGCACGGTGACGGTGGAACTGAACACCCTGGGCGACCTGGACAGCCGCGCCGTCTACCGCGAGGCCCTGGTCGCCTACCTCCAGGGGCATAAGGACAAACTGTCCGAGGACAGCCTCGCCCGGCTGGAGCGCAACCCCATGCGCATTCTCGACTCAAAAGACGAGGGCGACCGCGCCGTGGTGGCCGACGCGCCCGTGCTGGCCGATCACCTCAACGACGCGTCGCGCGACTTCTTCGCCCGCGTGCGGGAGGGCCTCGCCGCGCTGAACATCCCGGTCGAGATCAGTCCCCGGTTGGTGCGCGGGCTCGACTACTACACCCACACGGCGTTCGAGTTCACCACCACCCAACTGGGCGCCCAGGGCACGGTGCTGGCCGGCGGCCGCTATGACGGGCTGGTCAAGCAGATGGGCGGCCCACCCACCCCCGGCGTCGGCTGGGCGGCGGGGGTCGAGCGCCTGTCCATGCTGCTGGCCGACCCGCCGCCGGCGCCGCGCCCCTTTGCCGTGATCCCGGCGGGGGCCGAGGCGGAGGCGCTCGCCCTCACGCTCACCGACCGCCTGCGCCGCGCCGGTCATGTCGTCGACCTGGGGTATGGCGGCAACATGGGCAAGCGCATGAAGCGGGCCAACAAGGTGGGCGCCCGCGCCGCCATCATCCTGGGCGACGAGGAACTGGCGGCCGGCGAGGCCACTGTCCGCGACCTGGACAGCGGCGAGCAGGCGCGCGTGCCCCTCGATGCGCTGGAGGGAGCGCTGGACCGGTTCCGGTGACGACGCCCCCGGGCGACAGCCCCGAGGGCCCCGGGGAGGCGGCGCTGGGCAGCCTGGTGATCGTGGGCGTGAACCACCATTCCAGTTCCATGGCCCTGCGCGATCAGGTGACGCTGGAGGACGAGGCCATCCCCGCCTTCCTGGGCCACCTGCGCGCCAACGGCCTGACCCAGGCGGTGGTGCTGTCCACCTGCGACCGGGTCGAGATCATCGCCCAGGCCCCGCAGTCGGAGGTGGCCGACGCCACCGCCGAGGCCGCCCTGGTCGCCCTGGCCGAGCATGGCGAGGTCTCGCCGTCCATGCTGCGGAACCAGGGCTACGTGCATCGGGGCGCCGACGCCGCCCGGCACTGCTTCGCCGTGGCCGCGTCGCTCGACAGCCAGGTGATCGGCGAGCCGCACGTGCTGCGTCAGGTCAAGGCCGGGTACTCCACCGCCCGCGCCGCCGGCATGGTGGGGGCGGAACTCGAACGCCTGCTGCAATCCGCCTTCGCCTGCGCCAAGCGGGTGCGCACCGAAACCCACATCGCCGAGGGGCCGGTGTCGGTGGCGTCGGCGGCGGTGCAGGTGGCGCGCGACCTGCACGGCGATCTGGACGGCTGCGCGGCCCTGCTGCTGGGCACCGGCGAGATGGGCGAGTTGCTGGCCGAGTCCTTTCAGGCGCACGGCCTGGAGCGCCTGGTGGTGCGCGGCCGTCGCCGCAGCCGGGCCGAGGCGGTCGCGCGCCGGCTGAACGCGCAGGTCAGCACGGCCGAGGCGCTGATCGACGACCTGGTGGCCGCCGACATCGTCATTTCCTGCTACGGCGGTCGCGAGCACATCCTGGGCGAGGATGCCGCCCGGCAGTCGGCCAAGAGACGGCGGCGCAAGCCGGTGTTCATCGCCGACGTGGCCGTGCCGGGCGACGTCGAGCCGGCGGTGAACAAGGTGGACAACGCCTTCCTGTATGATCTGGATGACCTGGAAGGCATCGCCATGGAAGGCCGCGCGCATCGCGAGGCCGAGGCCGAGGCGGCGTGGCGCATCGTGCGCGACGAGGTGGGGCGGTACCAGCAAGGCCGGGTGGAGCGGGCGGCGGCGCCGGTGATCACGCAACTCCACGCCCGCTTCGAGGAGGAGCGCAACCGCGTGTTGGCCGAGGCCGGCGACGACGCCGCCAAGGCGACGCGCTTGTTGATCGGCCGGCTGTTGCACACCCCGTCGGAGGAACTGCGCCGCCTCACCGCCGGCCCGCCGGAAAACCTGCGCCACGCGGAGAACGTCACCCGCCGCCTGTTCCGCCTGTCCGGTGCCGCGGCGCCGGGCGCCATCCCCATTCCCGATCATCCAACAGACAACGAAGACCCAACATGAGCCTGGACGAGAAACTGAGCCGCGTGGTGTCGCGGCACGAGGAACTGGGGGCGCTGCTGTCGGGCTCCGACCTTGACGCCCAGGACATCCCCCGCCTGTCCAAGGAACTCTCCGACCTGACCCCGGTGGTCGAGGCCATCGCCGCCCTGCGGCAGGCGCGCGCCGACCTGGAGGACGCCGAGGCGATGCTCGGCGATCCGGACATGCGCGAACTGGCCGAGGAGGAGGTCGGGCGTTTGCGAGAAGAGGTGCCGGAGCGCGAGCGCGCGGTCAAGGTCATGCTGTTGCCGAAGGATGAGGCCGACGAGCGCAACGCCATCCTGGAGGTTCGCGCCGGCACCGGCGGCGACGAGGCCGCCCTGTTCGCCGGCGAACTGTTCCGCATGTACGAGCGCTACGCCGCGTCACAGGGCTGGCGCTTCGAGGTCATGGAGGCCACCGACACCCCCATCGGCGGCCTGAAGGAGGCCATCGCCACCGTCTCCGGCCGCAACGTCTTCGCCCGCCTGAAGTACGAAAGCGGCGTGCACCGGGTGCAGCGCGTCCCGGTGACCGAGGCCGGCGGGCGGATCCACACCTCCGCCGCCACCGTCGCCGTGCTGCCGGAGGCCCAGGCCGTGGACGTCCACGTCGAGGACAAGGACCTGCGCGTGGACACCTTCCGCTCCCAGGGCGCCGGCGGCCAGCACGTCAACACCACCGACTCGGCGGTGCGCATCACCCACATCCCCACGGGCATCGTCGCCGCCTGCCAGGAGGAGAAGAGCCAGCACAAGAACCGCGACAAGGCGATGAAGATGCTGCTGGCCAAGATGTACGACGAACAGCGCCGCGCCGCCGACCAGGAACGCGCCGATACGCGCAAGAGCCAGGTGGGCTCCGGCGACCGCTCGGAACGCATCCGCACCTACAACTTCCCACAGGGCCGGGTGACCGACCACCGCATCAACCTGACGCTCTACAATCTCGACAAGGTGATCGCCGGCGAGGCCCTGGACGACGTCATCGACCCCCTGATCGCCGAGGATCAGGCGGCGAAGTTGGCGGAAGTGGGGTGAGGGGGCGTTGCAGCCAGATTTGCGCAACAGGCTGCCGGCATTTGTGCCCCCCATTGGCGCCCGCCCGTCCTTCGGCTATACTCGCGAGGCAAACGCGATGTGATCAGGAAAGGTCGTGGAGAATGACGGCGAAAGCCCATCATGTGGCGCCGAGGGGTAGCAAGTGGAGCGTTCGGCGCACCGGCGCGGCGCGGGCCTCCAAGCTGTTCGACACCCGTGAACAAGCCGTCGAACGGGGCCGGGAACTGGCGCGGCGCGACAAAAGCGAGCTTTACATCCATGGTACGGACGGCCTGATCCGGGAGCGACTCTCGTTCAACGGAGACGCATCCGCGCGCAAGGGTTGACCGGTGGCGGGGCCATCCTTCGACCACTGTGTTTTCATTAATGCGCCTTTTGATGACGCCTACGCGCCCCTTTTGCGGGCCATACTGTTCTGCGTGAC
>Ga0207419_1000351_pt1 | contig 39476 bp, 40 predicted proteins | sample ElkSloMetagenome_4_FD_184723 | JGI IMG/M metagenome (GOLD analysis project Ga0207419, IMG submission 184723) | Hot spring microbial communities from Elkhorn Slough, Monterey Bay, USA - MD2A (version 2) | ecosystem: Environmental > Aquatic > Marine > Intertidal zone > Estuary: Microbial mat ...
CCATCTGCTGTTCTGGTGTAAGTAGGAAAGTTAAGTACAATAATGTCAAAACCTTCAGCTCTAATAAGATCGGCTAGATTTTCAGTACCTGCAGAACCATTAAAGGTTAAGGAATTATAAATGGTAGAGATATCTCTGGTATCACCAGGGTCAAAACCATCAACTAAAATAACAGGTCGATCCAGTATATTATCGTTCCCTAGAAAAATTTCATACTCTCCTTGTCCGGGATAACTCGTTGGCTCTCCGTAGGGGCTTAGGTCTGGAGTGATGGAGCTTGTAAATGATATTTGAGCAAAAATAAAAGCGGGAAGAAGCATCCCCATTAGCGTGTAAAATCTTTTCATATCAACGAGTTTTAGTAGAACTAACAAACAAGGTAGTAAAGAATATTCAGTTGGTCGCTTACCGTCCTTAGTTATTCTGTAAAGTGTAAAAAAAAATCCTTAAAAGGCTAATTTTAAGGATTTTTATAGTTTTAAAAGACAATGTTATTCACCTAAAAACGGATACCGGTAATCAGTTGGCGTTACGAAGGTTTCTTTTATTAAGCGGGGTGATACCCATCGTAATAAATTTTGGGCGCTTCCTGCTTTGTCGTTCGTGCCAGAAGCTCGTGCACCACCAAAAGGCTGTTGACCAACGACAGCACCAGTTGGTTTGTCATTGATGTAAAAATTACCCGCAGCATTTTGAAGGGCTTTTGTAGCTTCATCAATAGCATAACGATCTTGAGCCAGTATGGCACCTGTTAGTCCGTATGCGCTAGTGCCATCAACAAGTTCTAAGGTTGAAGTAAAATCTTCATCATCATAAACATAAATCGTTATAACAGGACCAAATAATTCTGTATACATTGTAGTATACTTAGGATTAGTCGTTAAAATTACCGTAGGTTCAATAAAATATCCTTTAGATTTATCATAGCCACCACCTGCAATAATTTCTGCATCTGCATCTGCTTTGGCCTGGTCAATATATCTGGTAATCTTATCAAAGGCTCCTTCATGGATGACGGCGGTAATAAAATTACTCATATCGTTAGGTGGTCCCATTTTGAATGACTTAATATCTTCAATTACGCCATTCTTAACAGCTTCCCAAATGCCTTTAGGAATATAAGCTCGTGAGGCTGCGCTACATTTTTGACCTTGGAATTCGAAAGCACCACGGCTTATAGCGGTAGCCACTTGTTGTGGGTGCGCTGATTTATGGGCAACTATAAAATCTTTTCCTCCGGTTTCGCCTACAATTCTTGGATAGGTTTTATATTGGTGGATGTTGTTACCAATTTGTTTCCATAGGTCTTTAAATACGGTAGTAGACCCTGTAAAATGCAGACCAGAAAAATCCGGGCTTGCTAAGACATGCTTAGTAATCATAGCAGGATCACCAAAAACAACATTGATAACGCCATCAGGAACTCCAGCTTCCTTAAAGACATCCATAATTACTTTAGCAGAATAAATTTGGCTGTCGCTAGGTTTCCAGACCACAACATTCCCCATAAGCGCCATACAAGAGGGTAAATTACCTGCAATAGCTGTGAAGTTAAATGGAGTTACAGCATAAGTAAAACCCTCTAAAGGTCGATACTCCACACGATTCCATGCATCTGAGGTACTCTCGGGCTGATCGCTGTATATTTCAGCCATATATTGTACATTGAATCTTAAAAAGTCAATTAACTCGCAGGCGGAATCAATTTCTGCCTGGTAGATGTTTTTGGATTGGGCTATCATCGTTGCCGCATTGATTTTTGCACGATAAGGTCCTGCAATGAGTTCTGCTGCCTTTAAAAAGATACCAGCACGTTGCTCCCAAGGTAATTGAGACCAAGTAATTCTGGCTTCAAGAGCCGTTGAAATTGCTTTTTCAACGTGTTCTTCATTGGCTAAATGGTAGGTGCCAACTATATGTTGATGATCATGAGGAGGTGATAGTGTTTCTGTCTGACCTGTTTCGACATTCTCTCCATTAATATATAATGGAATATCAACTTTAGTGTTGATCATTTCATCGTAAGCTTTTAAAACTGCTTCGCGCTCGGGACTGCCAGGCGCATATGATTTTACTGGTTCATTTACTGCAATTGGTACATTAAAGAATCCTTTTCCCATTCGTTAAAAAATTTATAGAGTTATTGATTGTTTACAAATTTAGACTTTCTTAAGAGAAATTATCTTAAGATCGTAATAAATTGATAGACTTAAAAGTGAGTAGTGAATTAATTGAGCGCAAACGGAGCACTGAGTTTAAATGAGGGAATATACACTCTAAATTTATTGGCCTTTGTAAAATTTATCATTTGGTAATATCCATTCATAGCTCCAAAAGGCGAGGTAAGTAAACAGCCCGAATTATATGTGTGCGATTCCCCAGGTTGCAAAACCGGTTTCTTACCAATAACACCTTCGCCTTCTATGACCTCTTCATGATTGAGGGCGTCTAGAATTCTCCAGTATCTTGAATTAAGTTGCACTGCATCTTTGCTTTGGTTTTCTATGGTTACCTTATAACCAAAAGCAAAATGCACTTTGTAGTTTTTATAAAACGTACCTTCAAAATTAGTATCTACCGAAATTTTAATGCCGCTTGTAACCTGTTGAACCATATTTTTAGAATATGTAGCTAATATAAGATAAAATTTTTACAGTCTAACTGAGGCTTAACAAGAGTTTAAAGTTTTAGGTGTCTTTTTTAATAGGTAATAAAAAAAGAAGAGGGTTTAGTTTGCAATATCAATGGAAGTCGCTTCACCAAACCCAATAATGCGATCGTAGCGTGCGCCTAGATCCCGATAATATACCAAAACTTTATAGTTGTTTTCGGTTTGCCAATAATTACCACTTATAGCTCCTTCATCAAGTTCGCCAGTGATTTTGTCAACAACTACAAACTTATAGTTATAAAACCCTTGCTTTAGACGCAGCATGGTTTCGTAATTACCGGTTTCGGGATTAAATTCCATCTTAGTTAAATCTTCAATGGCAAAAGCGTTGAAATTACCGTACACATGAATATTCTTATCCATAAGTTCAGGATGTTTTAGTGAAAAATGAATCATGGTATAGTCGGCTTCAATATCCAAATTTTCGCGATCTACTGCGGTAATTTTAAAATTACCATTGATATCAGGATTATAAGTATATGGGCGTCCTTGTCTTGGTAGCTGCGTAAATAAATAGTTGTGATAAATATCCTGAAGATCTATAAATTGAACCCCCACATTGGCCGCACGCACATTTTTATTTTCAAAAAAGAGGTATTCGTTGCCACCATTAAAGGCGGTTTTATTAGTGTATCGGTAAATTAATTCCTGACCAATGGTATATTGTGGTTTAAGGTTAGCTATAGCGGTATTAAGATTGTTATTTTGTATAATTAAGGTTCTTACGGTTTCTAAGGGATTATTGAGGCTTATGCGACCAGATACTATTTTTATGTCCACAGTTTGCCGTTCATCTACAAAAGCCACGTCTCTAGAACGCCTTACCTGTACTCCTACACCAGCTATGTCTTCATATATCATGAACTTACGACTAAAAATTAATTCATCGTAATCATCATAAATAGAAATCATGTAGTTACCAGACTTTAACAAGCCTCTAGTTTGAATATTTGGTATCCGAAGTTTATAGTGCGAATACACTTGATACGTATTAAAGGAATTGTAATATTCTAAAATACGCTGATTGTCTATACCTCTCAAATATTCAGCTTTTACTAATACTGATGGAGTCCAATCGTAATTAAAGTATTCAATAACATAGTAAAAATCTTCCTCGTAGGCATTTAAGGCATCAAATTCTAATTCCAAAGGTTCTCCCAGCTTAAGAATCGGTAATTGTCCTTGGGTGGTATTACTTTTAAAGGTTATTGTTTTTATAAAATCCGGCGGATTCACCTCTTTAACTTGAGCGTAAATGGTACAGCCCAAAGCTAAAAACAGGGCTAAAACAAAGCGGTGTAAATTCATGAAATGTCTTTAAAAGTTAAAGATAAGCAAAAACTATACCTTTCCCAATTAAGATTGTTTATAATGATTATAAATAAAAAAGATGTTTTATTTTAAAAATTTATTAATCTTTAATTCGTAAATTTGCATCGATTTTTTAGATAACTAACTTGTAGTTCATATGTCCAAAGACATTAAGATTAAAAAAGGCTTAGATATTAAATTGGTTGGTGAGGCAGAAAAATCTACCGAAAACGCCATTCTAAGCAACACCTACGCAATTATTCCTGACGATTTTCATAATGTTGTTCCAAAATTAGTGGCAAGAGAAGGTGCTAAATTAAAAGCTGGCGAGACCATCTATTACGATAAATCTAATGAAGATGTTAAAATTGTGTCTCCAGTAGCGGGTGAAATTATTGAGATTCAGCGTGGTGCGCGTCGTAAGATAGAAACCATTAAAATACAGGCCGATAAAGATCAGGTGCATGTAGAACACGGAAAATTAAACGCCAATGCTGAGCCCGAAGCGATTAAAAAATTACTTCTAGCTTCTGGCTGTTGGGTTTTTATAAAGCAACGCCCTTACGACATTGTTGCTAAACCAGACCGATCTCCAAAAGGGATTTTTATCTCGGGCTACGCATCAGCGCCGCTAGCAGCTGATTTAGACTATACCCTTCAAGGTAAAGAAGCTGAGTTGCAAGCCGCTGTGTCTGCATTAGCAAAGTTAACTACAGGAAAAGTACATATTAGTGTTGGAAAAAAATCCGACTCTCCACTAGCAAATTTGAACGACGCAGAAATTCATAAGGTAAGCGGTCCTCATCCATCAGGAAACGTGGGTACGCTCATCAATAAAATAGATCCGGTAAATAAAGGTGAAGTTGTCTGGACGGTAAACGCTCAAGATTTGGTTATAATTGGTGAGCTATTACTTACAGGGAAATTTAATGCCGAACGCGTTGTAGCTATGGTGGGATCTTCAGTTAAGAAACCTCGATATTTTAAGACTAAAATAGGTGCAGAAGTAGCGACAATGGTTTATGATAACGGCATAGATAAAGATAGTAACGACCGAATTATATCTGGTAATGTGCTAACAGGAAAACGCGTACAACCTGACGGATATTTAGATTATTACAATAACGTTATAACTGTTATACCAGAAGGTGATGATTATGAATTTTTTGGATGGAACAAACCTGTTTTTGATAAGGTATCTGCCTCAAGAGCGCTTACCTTTTCATGGTTAATGCCAAATAAAAAGTTTGATTTAGATACGAATACCAATGGTGAACATCGAGCCTTTGTGGTAACAGGCTCATACGAAGAAGTGTTTCCTTTAGATATTTACCCAATGCAAACCTTAAAGGCTTGCATGTATAACGACCTTGACGAAATGGAAGCCTTAGGTATGTATGAAGTGGCACCAGAAGATTTTGCACTTACGGAATTTGTTTGCGTTTCTAAACAGCCTCATCAGAAAATAATAAGAGATGGTTTAGACTTGATGATCAAAGAAATAGGATAATATATTGCTAAGAAAATGAAAATCTAATTACGATGAGTTTAAAACAAAACTTACACAATTTTAAAGAGAAAAATAAAGATAAAAAATGGTTACCCGCATTTAATGCGTTGTTTACCTTTTTATATACGCCAAATGAGACCACTCATAATGGTACGCACATTAAGGCAGCAGATGACTTAAAACGAACCATGAATACCGTTATATTGGCGCTTGTACCATGTTTAATTTTTGGCATGTTCAATGCAGGTTATCAGCACTACTTAGCGCTTGGTGAAATTGAATCGGCCAATGGGTTCTTAGGAGCGTCTTTTTGGACATGGGATAATTTTATACTTGGCGCATGGACGGTTTTACCACTGGTTGTGGTTTCCTACGGTGTAGGATTGGGGGTAGAATTTATTTTTGCTGTCATTAAAGGCCATGAGGTAGAGGAAGGTTACTTAGTAACCGGGATGCTAGTGCCATTAATTGTTCCTGTTGATATTCCATTATGGATGTTAGCCGTGGCAGTTATTTTTGGAGTAGTCATTGGTAAAGAAGTTTTTGGTGGTACCGGTATGAATATATTGAATCCCGCATTGACAATAAGGGCTTTCTTATTCTTTGCCTATCCGACTTGGATGTCTGGTGATAAGGTTTGGGTTCACGGTGCTGCTGAGCGCGCACAACAAATTGCTAATGGTGCAGATGTGGATGCTATTTCTGGTGAAACTCTGTTAGGGGCTTATGCTCAGAATACCGATTTAGCCGGAATTGGTTATTGGGATATGTTCTGGGGTCTCATCCCCGGTTCTGTAGGGGAAACCTCTAAATTCTTAATTATTATTGGTGCCTTATTCTTAATTTTCACTAAAGTAGGAAGTTGGCGAATTATTGTGAGCACCTTAATTGGGGCGTTGACAATGGGCCTCATATTTAATGGTGTCGTGGATGCTGGGTGGATTGGCGAAACAAGTAAATTTTACGGCTTAATGAGTGTACCATTCTGGCAACACTTAATTATTGGAAGTATTTTATTCGGTGCAGTTTATATGGCAACAGATCCCGTTTCAGCATCACAGACCAATAAAGGGAAATGGATTTACGGTTTCTTGATTGGATTCATATCAATCATGATTAGAGTTTTCAATCCAGCATATCCAGAAGGTGTATTCTTAGCAATACTATTAATGAATGTATTTGCACCAACCATTGATCACTATGTGATTCAAGGAAATGTTAAACGTAGAATGAAACGAGTAAAAGTTAAAGCAGCGTAATTATGGCAATTAACACAGATAAAAACAGCTATACCGTCATTTTTGCCATCGCCATGGTGGTAGTAGTAGGTGCTATTTTAGCAGGACTAGCTTCGGGTCTCAAGCCTATGGTGAAGGCCAATGAGCGTTATGAGAAGCAACAAAATATTCTTTACGCCATGGGTGTAAACGATAATCAAGGCGCAAATGATGTGTCTTTTATTCCAACAGATAACGTTGAAGAACAATTTAAAAAGTATATAAAGAAACAATACGTTATACAAGGCGATAAGGTTACTGAGAATCCTGAAGCGTATTTAATTGACGTTAAAAAAGAAGGCGCAAAAGCAAAAGATCCTGATTACGAAAGACGCTTACCGCTTTTCGTAGGTGAAAAAGATGGTAAAGAATTATATGTTGTTCCTGTAAGAGGAAAAGGTCTTTGGGATGCCATTTGGGGTTTTGTTGCCCTAGATGCCAATATGGTTGTTCAAGGGGTTTACTTTGATCACAAAGCAGAAACACCTGGTTTAGGTGCTGAGATAAAGCAGCGCTATTTTATGGATGATTTTACGGGCGAAAAGTTTTTAGATGGCGAGGCTTTTGTTGGTATCACAGTGGCCAAAGGCAACAATGATCCTAAAAACGAAATCAAAGACGATTACGAAGTAGATGCTTTGGCGGGTGCCACCATTACTGGTGACGGTGTATCAGCCATGTTAAAAAAAGATGTTAAAATGTACATGTCTTATTTTAAGACATTAAACTAAAAATAGCTATGGGACTTTTATCAAAAAAAGACGCACAATTAATTACAGACCCACTAACGGATAATAATCCAATCACCATTCAGGTACTTGGAATATGTTCGGCCTTGGCGATTACGGCACAGCTTAAACCTTCTGTGGTTATGGCAATATCCGTAATTTTCGTAATGGGTGTTGGTAATGTTGTAATTTCTTTAATGCGTAACATTATTCCTTCTAAAATTAGAATTATCGTGCAACTTATTGTTGTAGCAACTTTGGTTATTATTGTCGACCAGGTTTTAAAAGCCTTTGCCTATAGTTTAAGTAAAGAGCTTTCAGTATTCATTGGCCTTATCATTACCAACTGTATTATAATGGGGCGTTTTGAAGCTTTTGCCTTAGGTAATGGCGTATGGCGTTCGTTTTTAGATGGTGTAGGTAACGCTTTAGGCTATGGGGTTATTTTAATTATCGTAGGATTCTTTAGAGAATTACTCGGTTCTGGTACGTTGTTTGGTTTTAAGGTATTAGGCGATCCCGTAGATAAGACTGGCCTGTATGCTATTGGTTATGAGAATAATGGTTTTATGGTGCTACCACCTATGGCGCTTATTGTTGTAGGTCTCATCATTTGGGTACAGCGTAGCAGAAATAAAAATTTAATAGAAGATTAAAACAACAGGTTATTCTGAGGATCAGATAACAAATCGAAGATATATGGAACATTTAGAATTATTTTTTAAGTCGGTTTTTGTTGATAATATGGTATTTGCCTATTTCTTAGGGATGTGTTCATATTTGGCAGTTTCAAAAAAAGTGTCTACAGCCGTTGGCTTAGGTGCAGCGGTCATCTTTGTATTGGCCATCACCGTGCCTTTAAACTGGTTATTAGATCAGTATTTACTGCAGGAAGGGGCGCTTACATGGTTAGGTCCTGAGTATGCAGACTATGATTTAAGTTTCCTTTCATTTATCATGTTTATAGCTACTATTGCTACCATGGTGCAATTAGTTGAAATCATCGTTGAGAAATTCTCACCATCTTTATATAATTCGCTAGGTATATTTTTGCCTTTAATTGCTGTGAACTGTGCAATTTTAGGGGGATCTTTATTTATGCAATCTAGAGAGATCGAGACCTTTGGTTTAGCCGTAAACTACGGAATAGCCTCTGGAATAGGTTGGTTCTTGGCTATTTTGGCTATCGCTGCAATTCGAGAGAAAATAAGATATAGTGCAGTACCTGCGCCATTAAGAGGTTTAGGAATTACCTTTATTATTACCGGATTAATGGCTATAGGTTTTATGAGTTTCGGAGGTATGTTAACTGGAGGTGAAAGTGAATCTACAGAAATAAGCAGGGAAGAAACATTGGGAATGGTAGAGAATACTTCAGAAAATGACCAAGAGAAGGAGATAAGTTTAGAAAAAAAGAAGACCAAAAAACAATAGTGTAATTATGATATTAGCGGCAAGTACATTAGGAACAGTAATAGCCACCGTAGCAGCCTTTCTGCTTGTAACGTTACTCTTAGTAACGCTTCTATTAGTGGTAAAGCAAAAATTATCACCATCAGGACCGGTGAAAATTACCATTAACGGTGAACGTGAAATCGAGGTTGATTCTGGTGGAACCCTATTAAATACCTTAGGAAAGAATAAAGTATTTTTACCTTCTGCATGTGGAGGTGGCGGTACCTGTATTCAGTGTGAATGTCACGTACTTTCTGGAGGTGGTGAAGCCTTACCAACAGAAACTCCTCACTTTAGTAGAAAAGAATTAAAAGATGGTGCACGTTTATCGTGCCAGGTAAAAGTGAAGCAGGATATGGAAATCACCATTCCTGAAGAAGTTTTTGGTATTAAAAAGTGGGAAGCAACTGTGGTAAGAAATTATAACGTAGCTTCATTTATTAAGGAATTTGTAGTGGAAATTCCTGAAGATATGAATTACAAAGCTGGTGGTTATATTCAAATAGAAATACCACCTTGCGAAATAAAATATGAGGATGTAGATATTACGGCACACCCTGAAGAACACGATACACCAGATAAATTTCAAGAAGAATGGGATAAGTTTAACTTATGGCCATTGGTGATGAAAAATACAGAAACGGTTGAGCGCGCCTATTCTATGGCGTCTTATCCTGCAGAAGGTCGTGAGATTATGTTAAACGTGCGTATTGCTACACCACCATGGGATCGCAACAAAAATGGATGGATGGATGTAAATCCTGGAATTGCATCTTCTTACATTTTTGCTCAAAAGCCTGGTGATAAAGTAACTATTTCGGGGCCTTATGGTGAATTTTTCATTAATGAGTCCGAATCAGAAATGCTTTACGTTGGTGGTGGTGCAGGTATGGCACCAATGCGTTCGCATTTATACCATTTATTTAAAACCATAAAAACCAACAGAAAAGTAACATTTTGGTATGGTGGACGTTCCAAGCGAGAACTCTTCTACATAGAACATTTTAGAGCTTTAGAACGAGATTTTCCTAACTTTAAGTTTTACATGGCCTTATCAGAGCCTTTAGAAGAAGATAATTGGAAAGTAAAAGAAGATATTAATGATGAAGAAGGTGATGGTTTCGTTGGGTTTATTCACAATTGTGTTATAGATAATTACCTTAACCATCATGAAACCCCAGAAGACATAGAATTATACTTCTGTGGCCCACCATTAATGAATCAAGCTGTTCAAAAAATGGGTGAGGATTTTGGAATACCCGATGAGAATATAAGATTTGATGATTTTGGTGGATAAATCATAGGAGCCAAAAAAAAAGAGCTGACTTTAATGGTCAGCTCTTTTTTTTTAACTTTAGTAAAGTTAAACGACTAGCTCGGGCGTATTGCTCTTGGTTTTAGGCGTATTGTAATTAAAGACAGCAGAATAATCCATAATGTCGTCAATACCATCTAACTGGCACAACACTTTAACCACAGCGCATAAGCCATCAAATAACCGATCTTTTGATTTGTAATCCTCAGGTTTAAAACATCTGCCGTGTTCTGTACCATAATAACCAATACCTTTTAAAAATGCAGACTCAATTTTCAATAATTCTAAAGGGGTATAACCATTAAAGCGTCTGCCTAAATGTTGATGCACTCTTCCTACATAACTCAATGTTGTACTTCCATGTAAATGGCTTAGATGTTTCCAACTATCTTTACCATCTAAAATGTTTCCAACAGCGCACTTTTTACAATCTTCAGGATTTAATGAAGCGTCATGAAAGGAGGTGTATAATTTCTTAATTGCGGCTTCGAATCGTTTTGTTGTCATTTTTTATTTTCTTTTTCACTAAGTAAGATACAAAAAAAATGACAAGATTCGAAATGAAGGTATTCACTTGTATTCAATGATAAGAAATTCTGCAGTCGTTTGGCCTATATTTAAAACTTGGTGAACAATGGTCGTATCATTATTAAAAGTGTAGTCATCAGGAATAGCGACCTCCCGTTCACCATCAGCATCATTAATCCTAAACTTCCCGCCTTTAAGAGTGTATCCAACATGAGGTTCATGAATGTGGGTTTCGTGTCCAACCCCTGGTGGAAATACACACTTGAGTATACGAACCTTATCATTTTCCGATATTAAATGGCACACGCTTTGGCCTTTCCAGCCAGCCTCTAATGGGTCAGGAAGCGATTGAGACGATTCACAGCTATAAATGAATAAGATACCGGCTAAAAAAATATTCGATAAAACATAGTTAGGGTTTATAAAGACCAAGCTAAACGGCCCAGCAGACCTATATATAAGACATTGTTTGTATCTTTGTATTATGAAGAAGGAATTATCAAAACAAGAGTTGCACAATTTAGCAATGAATCATGTGGGTCGTGATTTAGAATCTAGAGGCTTTGAATTTATTGCAGTAAATAGTAAATTGAAACGTCATCCGCAATTTGTATGTATTGATAAAAATAGTCAGTATTATTTTGTATTAGTTAAGGCGGTATTATTGCCAGATAATCCCAATAATTTTGATGTAGTTTGGATGGAAACGTTCAAAAAACACGCTTTTGACCATAACGCTAAAGTATTATATGCAGGTGTAGGCTTAGGCAATCCCGATGGTGAACATCTTCCAGTTTATCTCAATGAAGAATATCTCATAGAATATCAAGGCATACAAGTCATTGACATGCACCTCAATTAATCAGCAAATAGCGATGAACATAACACTAAAAGCTTCGTATCTTAAATTAATACTCCCGCTCGTAATAATAGGACTATTTTTGAGCTTTATAACTTGTGAATCTAAGCCGAAACCACCTATGCAATTGGTAGGTCCTGTGTTTGGTACAAGTTACCAAATCCAATATTTTTCTGAAGAGGAGGACGTGTATACAAAGCAGATTGATAGTCTTTTTGAAATCGTTAATACATCCATGTCTACCTATATACCAAATTCTATTATTTCTAAGTTAAATAAAGGTAACTCTGTTGTTTTAGACGAGCACTTTAAGCGTGTATTTAACGCCTCTAAAAGAGTTTACAGATCAACAGAAGGTGCTTTTGATCCTACCATTGGTGCCGTAGTCAATGCCTGGGATTTTGGTCCGGAAGGTGGTATAGCCGACATTGATAGTACCGCCATAAACTCCATCATGAACACGGTAGGCTTTAACCGTATGGGCATTAGAGGTGATACGTTAATTAATAAAAGTGGTGCCTACTTAGATTTTAATGCTATAGCCAAAGGCTACGCTGTAGATCTCGTGGCGGAATTCTTAGAATCTAAAAATGTATTTAACTATTTAGTGGAAATTGGTGGAGAACTAAGGGCTAGTGGTGTTCACCTCGCGAAGGAGCAGCCTTGGCGTGTTGGGTTAGATACACCGCGGTTCGATGGTAAACAGTCGGTCTTTAAAGCCTTTGATTTTGATGCTGAAGCTATGGCAACTTCAGGAACGTATCGTAAATTTAAAGTAGATGCCGATGGAAATCGTTACACCCACATAATTGATACCGAAACAGGTTATCCTAGCCAGAGTCCTATTTTAAGCGTTTCTGTAATTGCAGAAGAATGCATGATTGCCGATGCTTATGCTACAGCATTTCAGACGATGAAAACCGAAGATATAAGACAATTTCTAGAACGTCATCCCGAATTAAAAGTATTCTTAATCGTTGCTAATGAAAACAATGAATTTGAAACTCTCAATTTCAATAATTTTCCAGAATAATTATTTGTACACCAAGGGAATAATTTCGCCGCTAGCCAAGCAATACTGTTCCACTTCTTTTTTAGAAAGTTGAGCCGTATAGTCCACTTCGTCTACTTTGAAGCCAATAGCTCTTAGTTTGTCAAAGTAGTCTCTGCCGTAAATCCGTACATGATCGTATTGTCCAAAAATTTTAGCGCGTTCTCTTTTATCGGTAATCGAGTCATCTTCGAAAGTTAGCTCTCGATTGAGATCTTGTGGAATTTGAAAAATTCCATAACCACCAGGTTTCATAACGCGATATAACTCTTCCATAGCCTTTGCATCGTTAGGAATATGTTCTAGCACGTGATTACATAAAATGACATCATAGGTGTCATCTTCAAAAGGTAAATTGCAAATATCAGCTTTTACATCGGCTATTGGAGACATTAAATCTGTAGTTGTATAGTCCAAGTTTTTCAATCGTCTAAAACGTTTTAAGAAACATTGCTCAGGTGCAAAATGAAGTACTTTTAGCGGATCTGAAAAGAATGTGGTCTCGCGTTTTAGGTATAGCCAAAGTAAGCGATGCCGCTCAAGCGATAAGGTAGAAGGTGATAATACATTAGAACGCGTGGCGCCGTATCCATACGGTAAAAAGCTCCTAAATCGCTTACCGTCTATAGGATCTGTAAAACGAGAACCACGTAAAAATAGCGCTATACTTGGTCTAATAATATAGCTGAGCCTAATGAGTATAGGTCTAGGTACTGTATTGAGAATGCGCTTAAAGAGCCATTTCATTCTAAAGAACTAAAGCATTTTGGCGAAACTCGTTTTCTTCATCACTTTCTATACCCAGCGCCTGATGCACATAGGCAAAAGTGGATAGGATTTCTGGTTGTCCGTTTACCAAAGCTACATCGTGCTCAAAGTGCACGCTGGGTTGGCCATCACGGGTTACAATCGTCCATCCATCTTTTAGTTGCTTGACCTTATGAGTGCCAAGATTAATCATGGGTTCTATGGCCACCACCATGCCTTCAATAAATTTTTTACCTTTTCCACGTCTTCCGTAGTTTGGCATTTCGGGGTCTTCGTGCATTTTTTTACCAATACCATGGCCAACAAGCTCTCTTACTACACCATAGCCATGAGATTCACAATAGTTCTGAATGGCATAACCCACATCACCAACGCGTTGGCCTATTTTAAATTCACGAATACCTTTATATAAGGACGCTTTTGTAACCTCAATAAGTTGTTTGGTTTCTTCGGCGACTTCTCCAATTTCAAAGGTGTAAGCATGATCTCCGTAAAAACCATTCATTAAGGCTCCGCAATCTACAGAAACAATATCTCCGCTTTTAAGCGGAATATCTGTGGGCAGGCCATGCACCACGGCTTCATTGACACTGCATAGTAAGGTTGAAGGACAGTCGTACAATCCTTTAAATCCAGGAACAGCACCTAAGTCTCTTATGAAGGTTTCGGCTAGTGTATCTAATTCATTGGTGGTAACCCCTTCTTTAATTTCAGAAGCAATCATTCCTAAGGTTTTAGAAACGATAAGCGCACTTTGACGCATTAATTCTATCTCTTCACTTGTTTTTGTGATAATCATAAACTTATTATTCTGCCGCAAAGATAGCTATTTAAAATCATTTAAAAATTGCTCTAAAACATGATAAAAAGCAGGTTTTTTCTGTGATTTCTACTTTAGCTTTGTGCTTTAATTAAACCCTAAATTATGTATAAAGCAGTGAGTGCTGAGGAAGCACTAAAAGTTGTAAAATCTAATGATAAAATATATATACAAGCCGCAGCAGCAGCCCCTCGTTTGCTAATAGAAGCTTTAACCAATAGACGCGAAGAATTGCGCAATGTAACCATTTGCCAATTGCATACCGAAGGTGAAGCTCCATACGCCAACCCAGAATATGCAGAGAGTTTTCACGTCAATTCTTTTTTTATTGGTAAAAATGTAAGACATACTTTAAAGGCTGGTAATGGTTCTTACACACCGGTATTTTTAAGTGAAGTACCTCTTTTATTTAAAAGAAACATTGTAGATGTTAAAGTGGCTTTAATACATGTATCTGTACCAGACCAACATGGCTATTGCTCACTAGGTGTATCTGTAGAGGCCACACTAGCTGCCATTGATAATGCAGATTATGTGATTGCTCAAGTAAATAAGCAAATGCCTAGAACCTTGGGTGATGGCATTATTCATATTACTGGCATTGATGCGTTTGTAGAATGCGATGAACCTCTACCTCAACATCCGGTAACCATTCCTACAGAAGTAGAAACTAAAATAGGAGATTATGTTGCTGGACTCATTGAGGATCGCAGTACCTTGCAAATGGGTATTGGTAATATCCCGAATGCCGTATTATCAAGGCTGCACAATCACAAAGATTTAGGTTTGCATACCGAAATGTTTTCAGATGGAGTGATTGATTTAATTTTAAATAATGTTATTACTGGTGATTATAAAGGTGTTAATCCAGGTCGTTCTTTAGCCACATTTCTAATGGGATCACAGCGTTTATATGATTATGTAAACGATAATCCGTTTGTAGAGATGCGTACCTCAGATTATGTAAATGATGTTTCTGTAATTAAACAAAATCCTAAAATGGTAGCCATTAACTCTGCTATTGAGGTAGACCTTACTGGCCAGGTATGTGCCGATTCTATTGGTTCTAAAATGTATTCTGGTGTTGGTGGACAAATGGATTTTATTCGTGGCGCCTCATTAAGTGAGGGCGGTAAAGCTATTATTGCATTACCTTCTGTAACCAAACGCGGCGAAAGTCGGATTGTGCCAGCTTTAAAAAAAGGTGCAGGCGTGGTGACAACCAGAGCTCATATTCATTATGTTGTGACCGAATACGGTGTGGCTAATCTTTACGGAAAGACCATAGAAGAACGTATTAAGGCTTTGGTCAACATAGCCCATCCAGATCATAGGGAGCAAATTGAACGCTCTTATTATGAGGTGATGTAACAGTTATTTAAAAAGCCCGAAGAAGCCACCTTTGCCTTTGGGCTTTTTTATTTGTAGTTCTTCATTAGTTATAAGCTGGTAAATTTCACCCCAGCCTAAAATGCCTCCAATATTGCGATCGTCTATAAAAAGATCAGCATGAATTTTACGGCTTCGGGTGTAATCGAACTTTTCTTCAGGGAAACTGGCATTTACCGCATAAAATTCTATTCCGTTGTCTTTACAAAAATCTACGGCTTCTTTTAGTTTTACACCACTGCGATAGGTCCATAAAATAAGTCTGTGGCCGTCATCTCTTAGACGCTTTAAGGTTTCAAAAGCAAAAATACGCGGTTTGCCAATTTTAGGATACGCGTCTTCTACGATAGTTCCGTCAAAATCTACAGCAATTATTAAACGGTCTTGAAAATTCATTAATTCAGATTCAGGTGGTTTATTAAATGAGTTTATACAAGGCTTTTTTGAGTCATGGCTTCCGGTTGCGGAATGCCTATGAGTTTTAGGACAGTAGGTGCAATATCACCCAATATGCCGTTTTTAACAGACTTCAAATCCTTATCTATTAAAATTATAGGTACGGGATTGGTAGTATGCGCGGTATTTGGTGTGCCATCTGGATTAATCATGGTTTCACAATTACCATGATCTGCAATAAGAATCGTGGTATAGTCATGTTTTAATGCTGTAGTAACCACATCTTTAACGCAAGTGTCAACGGCCTCGCAAGCTTTTATGGCGGCCTTCATATCCCCTGTATGACCCACCATATCTCCGTTGGCAAAATTTAAACAAACAAAATCGGTGGTTTCTTTTTCTAATTCGGGGAGGAGAGCGTCTCTTAATTCGTAGGCGCTCATTTCTGGTTGAAGGTCGTAAGTAGCCACTTTAGGTGAATTGCGTAAAATGCGTGTTTCACCTTCAAATGGTGTTTCTCTACCACCCGAGAAGAAAAACGTAACATGCGGATATTTTTCGGTCTCAGCAATGCGAATTTGAGTCTTATGGTGCTGCTCAAGCACTTCACCAAGGGTATGTTTTAAATTATCTTTAATAAACACGACATGAATATTACTAAAACTTTCATCGTAATTGGTAAGCGTTACATAATGTAAGTTCAGCGCCTTCATGTTATATTCAGGAAAGTCCTGCTGTGTAAGTGCTTGCGTAAGTTGCCGACCTCTATCGGTTCTGAAATTAAAGAAAATCACCACATCATCATCGGCAATAGTTGCGGTTGGTTCATTGGTATGAGAACTGGCAATGATGGGTTTTAAAAACTCATCGGTCACGTTATTATCATAACTGTCTTGTATGGTTTTTAGAACATCATTTGAATAAACGCCTTGTCCATTCACCAGAGCGTCGTAAGCCAGTTGAACGCGTTCCCAGCGCTTATCTCTATCCATGGCATAGTAACGTCCTGTTACTGTGGCCAGTTGAGCTGTAGTGTTTTTGGTACGTTCCTGAAGTCTGGAAATGAAACCGTAACCGGATTTAGGATCAACATCTCTTCCGTCTGTAAAGGCATGAATATAGACGTTTTCAAGGCCGTAATCTTGGGTGGCATCAATGAGTCCAAAGAGGTGATTAATATGTGAGTGAACACCACCATCACTTACTAAACCGAGTAAATGCACTTTTTTATGATGTGTTTTAGCATAATTAAAGGCTTGTTTCAAGACTGGTTCTTCTCGCAGTGTATTATGTTCTACAGCTAAATTTATTTTTACTAAATCCTGATATACAATGCGTCCGGCACCTAAATTCATATGACCTACCTCGCTATTACCCATTTGCCCTTCAGGTAAACCTACGTGTAAACCGTCGGTTCTTAAACTAGCATTAGGATACTTCTTATATAATTGATCTATATATGGGGTTTGGGCATGGTCTATCGCTGAGACTTTAGGGTCTGGTGATTTTCCCCAGCCATCTAAAATCATTAAAATAACTTTTTTATTCATAGAATAATCTTTAAAGGTCAAAGATAATACTTCCAAAATCGATAACAGTTGAGAACAACTAAATTTTAAGGTTTATTCTGCACTTTTATGAATTTAGGATAGTTCGTAACCGCTATATAAAACTCTTATAGTTTTAACAGACAGCTTAAGAAAGCGTTAAAAAACTGTTATTAAGTTATGTATATTGTAACAATAGATCATTTCTATCGTCTTCATAATATAATCAAATAAATAATCAATCATTTAAAACTTTCATCATGAAAAAAACAACAGTAATTTTTGTATTAGCTTTAGGATTAATCACCCTAGGAGCCTCAACAGTTTCCGCAGCCTCTTTTAAGTTGACTACTTATGAATTGACATTAAAACAAGATATAAGTCCTTTATGCAAGGCTGTGGCCTTGGGCGACTTAGAAGGTGTAAAAACATTAATTAAGAATGGTGCCGATGTTAATGAAAAATCCAATGGGTTACTACCAATACATTATGCTGCCAAATACAACAGGGTAGAAATGATAAAGGTGTTAGTAACTGCTGGTTCTGAAATACACACGCCATGCGATTTAGGTTACACGGCGTTGGCCCATGCTAAGCGTTCTCATGCCGATGATGCCGCTCAGTTTTTAAAACGCTTTAAGAATAAAAATGTCTAAACAAGACCAATATTTGAGTTAGTTAGTTAGTTAAAACGCGCTTTGGTAACAAGGCGCGTTTTTTATTAAATAATGCTAATTTACAAATTACTGATTTATTTGGTCTTTGAGCTAACGAAAAATGGTCGAAGAAGACAAACCTCAATGCACTCTCAGTTTTAGAGTGTCGTAATTTTAGATCCATTTAATTTAAATGACTCAAATCGGTGTTAGGATCTATCTCTTCAGGGTGGCTATTGTACTTAAAAATAATAGCGCGATGCTTACCTTTTAATTTTACAGTATCTCCTTTAACATCTAGCCAACTGCCTTCACGAAGTCCCAATACAGGAGGCGTATTAAATGCGTGAAATTCCTTTATTCTGGTGGCTCTGGTTTCTCCCATATGTTTTACGTTGGGGATAGGATCTAGGTAATGAGGATTAATATTAAAAGGTACAAATCCAAATGTCTTAAAACTTGGCGGATATACAATTGGCATATCATTTGTAGTCTGCATGGTGAGCCCACATATATTGCTACCGGCACTAGTTCCTAAATACGGAACACCTCCATGAACCGCCTTTTTAATAGGATCTATAAGTTGATGATGGTATAACATTTTAACTAGTACAAAAGTGTTACCTCCTCCTACAAAAATGCCTTCAGCTTGTTCTACGGCGTTCACAGGCGATTTAAATTCATGTATACCAACAACATCGATATCTAGTGTTTTGAAAAACGTTTTCACTTTTGCCGTATACCCCTTATGAGTAATGCCACCAGGTCGCGCATAAGGAATAAAAAGTAACTGCTTAATACCATTAAAATGATTGTGCAACGGTTGTTTTAAATAATTGAGATAAGAGTCTTCAAAGAGTGTTGAGGTACTGGCAATAAGAATGGATTTCAAAATAAATAATGGTGTTAAATATGAAAACGAAAATAAATCAATCCTGCTATTTTTAACAAATATTTTCCTGGTTTTTCTATGAAATCTGCAGAATAAATGAGTAATTTAAAGAAAAATTCAAAATGAAATATTTTTACGCCCTTATTTTGGTTGGTCTTTCTTTTACCTTATTTGGTCAACAGGTGACACGAATTCCAGTAAAAGGAAAAATCTTAGTAACCTCTGGTGACAAGGAAGGCGTGGCTGTATACAACACCTCTTCCAATAGAGGTACGGTGTCTGATGAAGATGGTAATTTTACAATTAAAGTGGCCTTAAATGATGTCATAGAGTTTAGCGCGCTACAATTTGAAGATTTTAGTATTACGGTTAATGAAAAAATTATTCAAAGTTTACAAATGACAGCCATCTTAGTTGAAGAAGTGAACAAATTAGATGAAGTAGTCCTGCTGCCTTTTGGCGTTACTGGCGACATTAAGACCGATCTTCAAAATGTACGCACTTATAATGTTAGTTTAGACGCTGTCTATTTTGGTCTTAGCCATACCGATTATTTTGAGTTTTCACCAGATTATAAAACCCCAGTAGAAAATACTGCTTTCAATGATTACCTCCCTCGGGTTGAAAATATGGTTGACTTCGTTAACCTTGCCAACTTAGTATATGACGAATTAAAAAAGGATAAGAATAAAATAAAATTACAAGACAGATCTCCTTTAGATCGAACTCTGGTAAAACAAAAACTAGAGGCTTATGGATTTAAGTTTTTAGAAACCAATTTTAATATTCCGACAGAACAAGCCACCGCTTTTATAAGTTACGTTGAGAATAAAGATATTCCGGAAAACCTTCTGGATAAAAACCAAGAAGTGGAGTTTTTAGAACGTATAAATACACTGAGTCAAGAATTTTTAGCCCTTCAAAGTGGTAAGAATTAAAGGGATTGGCCTGCTCTTTTTTCTACTAAAATTGTGCTGTATCAATGCACAGCGCATACCCGTTAATGGCCAACTTAAAGCGGCCTATGAGGTAGGTGATATACATGTTTTAAATAAAACAGCGGCGACTTATGCTATTTCTAATGACGACGGTAGTTTTACAATTGAGGTCCAAGCATCAGACACTTTATATATTTCTAGTTTAGCTTATAAAAATGTAACATACCCGATTACTCCCTTAAATGTTGCAGCGCGAGAAATCAATATTGTTCTGGAGGAAGACGTCAATGAACTAAAAGAGGTGGTTATTGGCAATATGCTTTCAGGGCGCTTGGCATCAGACCTTAAAAACTCAGAGGCAACTGCCCAGCTTAATTTTTATGATCTGGGCATTCCGGGCTATATAGGTAAACCACTCACTGCAAATCAGCGGCGTTTACGTGATGCAGATGGAGGTGAGAGCGTTCAAATAATGGGTGGTCCTTTTGGCGGGGGTTTAGGCTTAAATCTTCATAAGCTATTAAACACGATAAGCGGAAGAACCAAAAAGCTCAAAGCTCATGTGCTGTTAGATGAAAAAGAGGCTTGTATGAAACGTCTACGATCTAACTACGATGAATATATTCCTGAGATTGCGCAAATCGAAGAAAAATTTAAAAATGAATTCTATCTGTTTTGCACTGAAGATGACAGGTTTGTTAATATTTGCAGGAAGCAAAATGATCTGGAAGCCATAGCCTATATTAAAGAAAAATTTAAAATATATCAGAACAGACGGTTGGCCAACCAAGAATAAATTTTGGAATGCAATTTGTAAATGATAGAAAAACAAATTTAGAATGAAGACATACCTTGTAGCCATTTGGCTAATCCTTACAAGTAGCTTTTATGAAAGTTCAGATCACGAATATTACGTGAGTGTAACCGAATTGACTTATGCTGAAGAAAAACAGTCGGTACAAATTATAAGTCAAATATTTATAGACGATTTAGAACAATTGTTACGCGAGAGGTACAACCCAAATATTACCTTAGCGACTGATAACGAGCCCAAGAATTATGAAGCGCTTATTGCCGATTATTACCAAAAGAAATTAGGAGTTGTGGTTAACGGTAAACCAGTGAATTTTAAATATATCGGTAAGGTTTACGATACCGATATAATAAAAAGTTATTTAGAGATCGAAAATGTTTCAGGTATTAAAGATATTTCAGTGAGCAATACCATGCTTTTCGAAATATTACCGGAGCAACAGCACATTATTAGACTTAAAATCTATGAAAAAAATAAAAGCTTTTTACTTACAAAAGCACAGGAAAAATGCATGTTAAACTTTCATAAAAACTAGGATCTATTTCAGTGTTTTTTCTACTTTAGGCAGCGATTAAAAATAAACAGTTTATTACCTTATGAAATTAACAAAATACTTCGTTCTTGCTTTTTTATTTGTAACCGTATCTGCATTTGCACAGGAGACAAAAAAAGAAGAAGAACGTCAACAAGGGCATACCAACAATAACAAATTCAAACAGTTGTATGATGAATTTTCAACCCCAAATATGTTTAGAACGGCGTCTGGTGCACCTGGTCCAGCGTATTACCAACAGCAAGCCGATTATAAAATGGACATTACCCTAGATGATGATAAAGCTAGAATTTACGGTGAAGAAACCATTACTTATACCAATAATTCACCAGACCAATTAAAGTATTTATGGGTACAGCTCGATCAAAATAGGCGTGCTAAAGATTCAAAGACTCCATTAATTTCAAGCGATCGCGCTCAGGACGCTAATTACATCAGTAGCTTTGTTAATAATTACATGACGCAACCTTTTGATGGCGGTTTTAATATTCAATATGTAAAGAATACGTCTGATAAAGATTTACCGTATATGATTAACCAAACCATGATGCGTGTAGAGCTGCCAACACCTATGGATACGGGTGATAAATTTTCGTTTAAAATAAAGTGGTGGTACAACATTAATGACCATGTTAACGGCAGAGGACGATCTGGTTATGAGTTTTTTCCTGAAGATGGCAACAGAGCCTATGTTATAGCTCAGTTTTTTCCAAGAATGGCGGTTTACAACGATGTAGAAGGTTGGCAAAACTCACAATTTTGGGGTCGTGATGAATTTGCACTGCCTTTTGGAAATTATGAGGTAAATATAACAGTCCCGGCAGACCATATATTAGATGGAACGGGTAAGCTTACCAACAGAAAGGAAGTGTTCTCTAAAGAAATGATGCGTCGTTATGAAAAGGCCAAAAAATCTTACGACGAACCCGTTCTTATTGTTACGCAAGAAGAAGCAGAAGCAGCAGAAAAGCAACGCTCTAAGAAAACAAAAACGTGGAAGCTTTATGCAGAAAATGTAAGAGACTTTGGTTTTGCGACGTCTAGAAAATTCATTTGGGATATGATGGCTGTAAAGCTTGGAGATCGCAACGTGATGGCCGTTTCTATGTATCCAAAGGAAGGTAATCCCCTTTGGGAAGAATGGTCAACTAAGGCGGTGGCTAGTACTTTAGAGTCTTATTCAAGAATGACTTTTAATTACCCTTATCACAAAGCCATTTCTGTACATGCTAAAAATCAAGGTATGGAATACCCTATGATTTGTTGGAATTACGGGCGTCCAGATGAAAATGGTAACTATTCAGATCGGGTTAAATTCGGTATGATGAGTGTTATTATACATGAGGTGGGTCATAACTTTTTTCCTATGATTGTTAATAGTGATGAGCGCCAGTGGACATGGATGGACGAAGGACTTAACACCTTTGTGCAGTATGTAGCAGAGCAGGATTTTGGTGAGAAACATCCTGATGCTTTATCTCCAGGAATGGACAAATATCCGTCTCGAAGAGGTCCTGCCAAGAATATTGTGCGTTATATGGGTGGTGATCAAGACTATATTGCACCTATTATGACCAAAGGCCTAAATACTTACCAGTTTGGAAATAATGCTTATGGTAAACCTGCAACAGGACTCAATATATTAAGAGAGACCGTAATGGGTAGAGAATTATTTGACTATGCCTTTAAGGAATACGCTAATCGTTGGATGTTTAAGCACCCTACGCCAGAAGATTTCTTTAGAACTATGGAAGATGCTTCAGCAGTAGATCTAGATTGGTTCTGGAGAGGTTGGTTTTACACCACCGACTATACGGATATTGGTGTAAAAGAGGTTAAAAAATATGTGGTTTCAGACCAGCCTACAACAAGTGTTAAACAAGCATTGGAAGCCCAAGGAAGATCTGTGGCAGATTTACCTCCATTAGTTTATTTTGTTGAAGAAGGTTCTGAAGATTACAACGAGGATTTAAAAGGTAAAAATCCAGCAGAATCGGCTACCACGATTAATGAGTATGTTCTAGATAACTTCACTCCAGAAGAACGCGCTAATTTAAAATCTCCAAAATATTTTTACCGTGTTGTTTTTGAAAAACCTGGTGGACTTGTCATGCCATTGATCGTAGAATATAATTATGCCGATGGCAGTAAAGAACGCATCACATACCCTCCGCAAATCTGGAGGTTAAACGACAAGGAGGTGGTAAAAAATATTGGTTCAGAAAAAGAATTGGTTAGTGTAGTTGTAGATCCTGACTTAGAAACTGCAGATGTAGATACAACCAACAATACTTGGCCAAGAGAAACTACCGAAAGCGAGTTTGAGAAATTTAAAAATAACGTTAAAAATTAACGGCGATTTTTGAAAATTAAAGCCTACTTTAACGAGTAGGCTTTTTTTATTCACTAAAGTCAATCTATATTTGCACTGTGAATATAACAACAACATTTCTTTTTATAGGTGGTACAGAAGTCATCTTTATCTTATTTATAGTGGTGATGGTGTTTGGTACTGATAAAATCCCTGAAATAGCAAGAGGGTTGGGGAAAGGTATGCGTCAACTTAGAGATGCTACCAATGATATTAAGCACGAGGTTACTAAGAGTGCTAAAGAAAACAATGTTATTGATACCGAAGTTACCAAAGGTGTTAATGACGAACTTAAAAAAGTTAAAGACGACTTAGAAGACTTTACGGGTTCTATAAAGCGGAATATGTAAGGCCTTAAATTTTCCGGCTTATGGTGATACCATCTCTAATGGGTAACATCACAGATTCTACACGATCATTTTTTACCAATAACTCGTTAAAGGTCTTAATAGCTTGAGTAGAAACGTCCTTATCGTCTATCGAATCAAATACCTTACCATGCCATAATACATTATCGCTTAGAATAATTCCGCCAGAAGCGATCTTGTCTATGACTGCATGGAAGTAATTGGAATAATTAACCTTATCGGCATCTATAAAAACCAAATCAAACGTTTCGTTTAGCTGAGGAATAAGATCTAAGGCGTTACCATAATGTTGATATATTTGGGAGCTATAGCCACTTTTTTGAAAGTATTTATTCTGTATATTTTCGAGCTCTTCATTAATATCTATGGTATGTATAGTACCGTCTTTTGCCAAGCCTTCAGCCAAACATAAAGTAGCATATCCTGTAAAGGTGCCTATTTCTAAAATACGAGTTGGACGAACAAGCTTAGAAATTAGGCTTAAAACTCTGCCTTGATAAGCTCCACTAAGCATGATAGGTTGAAGAATTTTAAGGTGTGTTTCTCGTGCTAATGCTTGTAGCAGTTCAGGTTCTTCTTCAGTATGTTGTTCTAGATAGTTTTGAAGTGCGTTAGAAATTAATGCCATTAGCCTAATATTCTATTAATAAGTTTTGTTTTGGCCTTTTCGTTATCTCCGCATAGCCACTGTATGACATTGTCTTCCCAAATTTGTCCCCGCTCTTCCTCATTTATAATTTTACGTTCTATAGCTAAATCTAATATTTTACCTGGATAAGAGCTTTGCTGAATACTTTCCATTTCTCCAAGTGGATAGGGATCGTCTAAGCCCATTAAAACCTGTTGGACCCCTTGATTCTTAATAAGAAGATCTAAAGATCCGGTATCGTGTACCAAGGTATCAAAGAAAATATTGGGATGACCAACTGCTTTCCGGGGATGTGTTTTGCCTTCAAACAAATCGGGTCTGCCATCGAATCCTTGTATTCTTCGACCTAAATTAATTTGGGCTAATTGTCCGCCATGGGCAAAACAGGTGCGCATATGGGGGTATTTTTCTTGATAACCATTAAGCGTTAAAAAATGATAAGCATCGGCACATTGAGCAAGCATCCATATAAGGTGAAACCGCCAGGCGGTATTTTCTAATTTTATAAATTTTTCTCCGTCATAAGGATGTATTTCTACCGCTAAGTTGTAACGGCTGGCTAACTCAAAAATGGGTTCATTTTCTTCGTCAAAAATACAGCGCCATGTTCCTATGGTGTCCATATAATGCGTAGGAAGGCATAAGAGCCTTAAATCTAACTCTTCTACACAACGTTCTATTTCCCAACAAGCACCACGAACGAAACCAGGATGAACCACAAAACCACAAGTAAATTTACTGGGATAATTATGTTGAATACGGGCATTAAAATCGTTTTGGAATCTTAAAGCTTGCTTCATTTCCTCAACCCGTAGACCGTTTCCATAGAGCTGTGATAGATTGAGAACTACAGCATGATCTATGTTGTATCTGGCCATCCATTCTAGTTTTTCATTAAGAAAAAAACTAGAGTCTGTGATAGGCCTATTCCAATCCTTTTGCAGCATAAACTTTCGGTCTTTATCCACCCAGAAAATCCCTTTATCTTTCATAAATTGAGGTATTTCCTCTGGATATGGAAGTAGATGCGAATGACCGTTAATTCGTAATTTACGCTTTTCACTCATAGTTTTGGATGCTTAAAATCGAATACATTAAAATTAATTGGGTGCCTGCATAACTTCTCCACATTGGCTACAGGTACGTTTAGCAGTATCACTGTAGAAACGATCAAAAATGGCAGGCATATCTGTTTCAATGTCGTCGAGTGGAAATTCTTCACGATAGAGTTGGTGATGACAGTTTTCACAATACCATTCTAAGGCATCCATAACTCCTTCTTCTCTGGGATATTCTATTACTAAACCTACGGTATTTGCCTTTCGTTGCGGTGAATGGGGTACTTTAGCTGGTAAAAGAAATATATCTCCTTCTTTTATGTTAATGTCTTTAGGACTTCCGTTGTCCATGATTTTCAAGACCATATCTCCTTCAACCTGATAGAAAAACTCAGGAGTCTCATTATAATGGTAGTCTTTACGGCTATTAGGGCCACCCACAACCATAACTATATATTCACCATCTTTCCAAACCACTTTGTTGCCTACAGGGGGCTTTAAAAGATGTCGGTGGTCTTCAATCCAATTTTTAAAATTTATCGGTGAATGTATTGTACTCATAATTTGTATTAATTTTAATCCTATATTCTAGTCCTTACAATAGTTTGTTTGCCACGTAATGCAAAGACAATGGAATCATAAAGATACTATATTTTTTGAGTCTTAAATTTAATTCTCGATTAAGTTTTAATACCCTAAAGGGACTTAAACGATTTTTTATGAACGCCTTAATATCGCGAAATTAGAGCCTAAATTCGGTAATGGGTCCAGACGTATCGAAGATATGAGGATAGTGTTTCTTTACATTATTTTTCATGAAGTCTAACGGAACGTCTTCAAAATAACCATAATCTGCTGTGTATTCCATAAAGCGCGTGCCGTCATTGTTGTAGGCTTGAAGATAAGAATCATTCTCTCCATCAAAATCTAAAGGGGCTACCTTAAATTTATGACACAATGAGGCATTAAATGCAGGTGAGAGCTTTAACCATTTGTTGTTGAGGTATACATTAACCATACCATGTGGTGTGAGTTCGTCAGAACCAAATTTACGTATTAAGCGTTCGGCTGCTATATGATTTTTTACCTTACCGAGATGAAGTCGTGCGGGTATATTCATGGCACGCAGACCTGCGATTAAAAGAATGGATTTTTCAACACAATTACCAAAGGGTTTTTGAGCAATTTGACTGGAACGGTAATTGGCCTTAGAGAGACTAATCTGATAAGGATCGTAGGTCCAGCCATCTCTAACTTTTAGATAGAGCTCAATGGCTTTGGCTTTATTGGTTAAATGAGGTTTGTTAAATTCTAAAATGAGTTGTTGTATAATATCAGCATCATAATCAAAAAAGTAGGTGGGTTTTAAAAAGCGTTGTGATTGATTTTTCATGACTTCACTCACGATTTCATTTAAAGAGATTTTGTTCTGCCACCATCAACAGGAAGGTTTATACCATTGATGTAGCTGGCTCTTGCACTGGCTAAAAATGTGATAGCATCAGCGGTTTCTTCAGGTTGTGCAAACCGTTTTGCTGGCACATAATCCTTCATGATGCTTGTCATTTTTACTTCAGAAATTTGCTGCTTTTCAGCTTTAGTTTTTATAATAGTGTCTAACCTTGCGGTGTCTGTAAAGCCGGGTAGAACATTATTGACTGTAATGCCAAAAGATCCTAATTCTCCAGAAAGTGTTTTGGCCCAATTGGCTACGGCATTTCTAATGGTATTACTTACGCCAAGTCCAGGAATGGGTTCTTTTACTGAGGTAGAAATTACATTAATAATGCGCCCATAACCTTCAGACTTCATAAATGGCAGGCAATGTTGTACCAAGATCTGATTACATATGACATGCATGTTAAAGGCTTTAGAGAATTCGTCTAAAGCGGCCTCATGAAGCGTTCCACTTTTTGGACCACCAGTATTATTAATAAGAATATGACAGCCGTGGTAATCTTTCAATACCGATTTTAGGTGTTCTGGATGCGAAAAATCAGCCACCAAATAATCGTGCTTTTGCGTTTGGGGTAATTCACTTAAAATCTTTTTAAGTTTGTCTTCATCTCTTGCTACCAGAGTTACTTTTACACCTTCTTGGGCTAAAGCTTTGGCTGTAGCTTTGCCAATACCTTGAGTGCTGCCACACACAAGGGCTGTTTTGTTTTCAAGTTCTAAATGCATTTAGCAGAATCTATTGTTTAAATTTAAAGCTCATTAAGATATTATCAGCTACCGCTTCATATTTGCTAAATTCTTTATCCGAACTAGAATAGGTCAAAGTATAACCAGTGCTTTCACGGATAAATATGATTTGTCGAAATTGAAGCGTCATGCCATTACCAAAGTCGGCAGACCAAACAAGATTGGTAGCCTTTATGCCGTTTAATTCTATGGGTTTTTTAGAGATGACTTCAGCCGTAGGAATTTGAGATTTTATTTGCTCTAATCCAAAATTCACGTATTCATCCAAACTCATTTCTGCTGAGCGAATACTGTCTGTGTTGAGGTTGATGATTTCTCTGAATTTGTCGTTGGCTAATGAAGATTCATCGGCAAGTAATAAAATTTCGGTAGATGGACTTGGTTTTTGATCACTTGAAACCCATGATGAAGGGTAAGATAACTGGTATTTATCTGATTGAAGTTGCTGTGACGTTTCTTGAGCAAAGCTATGTAACGAAGCGCATAAAAGAACAGCGCTAAAGAATTTTAATGTAGGCATAATAATATTTAAATATAAGAACTAAGGTAAGTAAAATAAATGGCCTTCGTAAGGCTTAGCTGTATTTAATACAAACATTCTTGGCTTCGGTAAAGAAACGAAGGGCCTCAAAACCACCCTCGCGGCCAACGCCACTAGACTTAACTCCACCAAACGGTGTTCTTAAATCGCGTTGCATCCAGGTGTTTACCCAAACTATTCCTGCTTGTAAATGTTGACTTAAGCGCATGGTGCGATTAAGGTCATTAGTCCATAATGTTGCCGAAAGTCCATAACGCACATCATTAGCTAAATGCAGCACCTCTTTCTCATTATTAAATGGCATTAAGGTTACTACAGGTCCGAAAACTTCTTCTTGATTGATTCGGCATTGGTTAGAATTGACTTCTATCACTGTAGGTTGCAGGTAATAACCGTTCTCGTAACCTTTTATCTTAACCTGTTCTCCTCCACAAAGTAGCTTTCCGTTTTCTGCTTGTGCTGTAGTGATGTAATGTTTTATCTTTTCTAGATGTTGCTTAGAAACTACAGCACCAATGTTTGTACTGTCTTCACTAGGGTGGCCAATCTTAAGTGCTTTTACTCGTTTTACAAAATCTGTTTTGAAGCGTTCATACAGGCCGTCTTCAACAAAAATTCGGCTTCCACACAGGCAAATTTGGCCCTGATTGGCAAAAGAAGATTTTACCGTGGTCTCTAACATTAGGTCATAGTCACAATCGGCAAATATAATATTTGGATTTTTACCACCTAGTTCTAAAGATAACTTTTTAAACATAGGCGCTGCTGTTTTGGCTATATGAGCGCCTGTTGTTGTTCCGCCAGTAAAACTAATTGCTTTTATTTTGGGGTGTCGTACAATAGCATCACCAGCACTTTGCCCATTACCGTGTACTACATTTAAAACCCCTTTAGGTAACCCTGCTTCATTACAGATCTTTCCTAATAAGTAAGCTGTTACAGGTGTAATTTCGCTGGGCTTTGCGACTACACAATTACCAGCAGCCAGAGCAGGGGCAATTTTCCAAGTGAATAAGTAGAGAGGAAGGTTCCAGGGACTTATACAGCCAACGACACCTATGGGTTGCCTTAAGGTGTAATTAATGGCTTGCTCACCAATACTTTCATGACTTTCACTGCTGAACTGAGTGATGGCCTGACCAAAAAATCTAAAGTTGCTGGCCGCTCTTGGAATATCTACAGATTTAGCTAATGAGAGGGGTTTGCCATTATCTTTACTTTCTGCCGAGGCCAAATCATCAAGACGTGTTTCAATAAGTTCTGAAATTTTCAGTAAGATGCGGCTGCGATTTTCTAGAGTGGTAGTTGACCATTCAAGAAAAGCTGATGCCGCAGCCTCGTAAGCTTGTTCTACATCTTTTGTAGTAGAATTAGGTAAACGGCCATAAACCGCCCCACAAGAGGGGTCGTAATTATCTAACCAATCATCATCTATAGGGTTAACAAATTCGCCATTTATAAAATTTTTAAGATCCATTATTGTTTTTTATAGGCCATGACCTTTATTTCTACTACTAAATCGGGATGTGGTAACTGATGAACCGCAACGGTGGTACGTGCTGGTCCAGTGGATTTCTCAAAAAACTCAGCATAGGCGTTGTTGTAATCGGCAAAATCATTCATATTCACTAAAAAAGAAGTGACGTCTACCACATCAGATAAACTGGCGCCTACCGATTTTAAATTGTGTTCAATGTTTTTTAAGACTTCTTGCGTTTGTATGTAGGCATCATACTTTTTGGTACCCATTTCGTCGATAATCTCTACACCGGCAATAGTATTGTCTGCACGCCGTGAACTGGTGCCAGAAACAAAAATGAAGTCTCCAGCTATTTTTACATGAGGATAAGCACCCCTTGGTGTCACCGTTTTATTATTGTTGCTTGATGTGTTCATACATGATGTGTTTCAGTAAATTGTTATTCCTGTAAATATTTGGCCAAACGATTGTCGTTTAGTATGGTGTCTGTTTCTTTTCTAATGGTTTCAAGTAAATCCTTCAGGTTATCTGCGGTCGAAATTTTTTCATCTGCTAATAAATTTAAAATGGCTTTATCTTGAGCACGGCCTCTTAGCATCGCTTCGCGATAGCCTATAGATTCATTGAAGGTAACTAAGCTATACTTTGAATGATAAGTATTTGGAAACGCAGCCTCTAGTGCCATTTCAATTTTACGTTTATCCTGAAAAATGGGATGTGCCACATGATCTTTCATTTCGTGAAAGTTATCAATGGCTAAATCTGCTATAGCGTCAGTATCCTTCTTGCGTGATTTTTCATAAGCTGAAAATACGGTTTCCCAGTCATCGCCATGCGTTTCTAAAATGGCGTCGAATTCAACGACATCCTCAAAAGACGCATTCATGCCTTGGCCGTAAAAAGGAACAATGGCATGGGCGGCGTCGCCCATGAGCAAGGTATTCCCTTTGTAATGCCACGGAGAACATTTGATAGTGCCTAAAGGTGCGGTAGGATTATTAAAGAAATCATCAACCAAATTGGGCATTAACTCCAAAGTATCTGGAAATTCTTTTTGAAAGAATTCCATCACTTTTTCTGGCGTGGTGAGGTTGTTGAAATTAAAGGATCCTTCGTTATAGCTCAGAAATAAAGTAACTGTGAAACTTCCGTCTAAATTAGGCAAAGCAATGAGCATAAAATCTTTTCTTGGCCATATATGAAGCGCATTTTTTTGTGTTTTAAAACTTCCATCGTCATTGGGTAAAATGCTTAGCTCCTTATAACCGTGCGTTAAATAATTTTGAGAAAAGCTAAATAAAAATTTACGCTCTAAATAGTAACTTTTTCGTAAGACAGAACCTGCACCATCGGTAGCGATAATTGCATCGGCATCCTCCACGAACTCTTTTCCAGACAATGTATCTTTAAAATGGGCAGTGGTATTTTCAAAGTCAACAGATAGGCATTTTTTATTAAAATGAATAGAGACATGGTCGTGCGCTTCAGCTTCATCGAGTAAGAGCGCATTAAGACCACTTCTAGATATGGAATTGATATACTCGTGATCTCGACCACTGTAATTAGACATAAAAGTTTGACCCTGCTCGTCGTGGATCATTCTTCCGTGCATAGGAATACATAAAGCCTTTACTTTGTCTTCTAGACCAACCATAGAAATACCTTTATTACCACGATCTGAAAATGCTAAATTGATAGACCGTCCTGCCGCCATTTCCTGAGTTCTTAAATCTGGGCGCATTTCATATACGGTAACTTTGTAACCACGTTGTCCAAGGCGTAATGCCAAAAGACTCCCGCAGAGGCCAGCACCAATAACTATTATATTTTGTTGCTTCATATTAATTTAAAATGGTCTTTAAACGTTCTACAAAATAGTAGACGTCTTTGTAGGTGTTATAGAGTGGCACCGGTGCACATCTTATAACATCGGGTTCGCGCCAATCGGTAACAATACCCGCTTGGGTTAACGCATCATGCAAACGTTTGTCTGCATTGCTAACCTGAATAGACAGTTGACAACCACGCGCTTCTGTTTTATGAGGTGTAATGATCTTAATCTTGTCATTATTGAGGCTATTAATGAGATATTCAAAGTAATTGGTTAAGTCATTAGACTTTTTACATAGCTCATTAAACTCAGCTTCTTTAAAAACATCTAAAGCAGCCCGAATGGGAGCCATAGCTAAAATAGGCGGGTTGCTGAGCTGCCAACCTTCTGCGCCAGGAAGCTGATCGAACTCATTGCGCATTTTAAAACGTGTTGCTTTATTATGAGACCACCAACCTGTAAAACGATTTAATTCTGGTCGATGCGCATGGCGTTCATGCACAAAAGCACCAGAAAGACTTCCTGGGCCAGAATTGAGATATTTATAGGTGCACCAAACGGCAAAATCTGCCCCAGAATCGTGTAGGTTGAGTTGCACATTGCCAGCGCCATGAGCACAGTCAAACCCAACCATACAGCCATAAGAATGGCCGAGTTCTGTGATGCGTTTTAAATCGAAAAACTGGCCTGTGTAATAGTTCACTGCACCAATCATGATGAGTGCTATTTCTTCACCTTGGGACTTTAGAATGTCTTCGAGGTCTTCGTAATTCGCTAAGGCTTCACCAGGCCTAGAGTGCCATTGAACAAGGCCTTCTTTCGGATCGAACCCATGATGTTTTATTTGCGATTCTACCGCGTATTTATCGCTGGGAAATGCATCAGCCTCAATTAAAATTTTGTAACGTTTTTGGGTAGGCTTATAGAAACTTACCATCATGAGGTGTAAATTCACCGTGAGCGAATTCATAACGACCACCTCAATGGGTTTAGCCCCTACAATATAAGCCATGGTGTCTGTAAGATATTCGTGGTAATTTAACCAAGGATGACGGCCTTGGGTATGTCCTTCGACACCAAGGTCTTGCCAATCGTCGAGTTCCTCATTAACATAATCCTTAGCAAGTTTTGGTTGAAGCCCTAAAGAATTGCCACAAAAATAGATAAGATCTTCCCCTTTAGGCCCTTTTGGAATATAGAACTGATTTCTAAAATGGGCTAAAGGGTCATTTTCATCTTTAGATTGGGCAAATTGTAAATTGGATTCGTATAGATTCAATATAAAGTGAATTTTCTGTGTTTAACAAAAATAACGATTTCAGGCCCATTAAAAAAGTGAGATTCTTTACGAATAGCACGATTAGCAGTCAAACTGTTAGATGATGTTATTTTCTAATAATTTTTATATCCGTAAAATTGAGATTCCAATTAGCATTAGGTCGCTTATGTGATGTGGCAATGGTGATGCCGTTAAAGGTTTGGTAATCTTCAAAAGTGTTTGTAAGGCTTGGGGTTTCGGCGTTAGATTTTCTATAAACCCACTCTTTAATACGGTAATTTTCATCAAAATAAAGATCATAAGCATCGCCCGGGGTATAGCCACCATTATCATTTTCGTAACTTAAGGTCACTTTATTTAAATCTTTCTGACTAATCGGGGCTTGGGTTTTAACAACCTCGGAAACGGACGCCTTTTCATCCCAGACCAACTGAAAAGGAACAAAGCACCAAAACTTATCATTAATAAAGGCACGATCGGCATTCATGGTCGTGCTATCTATATTCTTACGATTATAAGTTAGGGTATCTTGAGCTGTTATTAGTGTGACTTGTTGCGTTTTAGGTTCCCATTGCCATTGCCTTTCAAAATGGTTGTTTTCGGTATCTACATTAAATGTAAAGTAAACTTTAGTGACAGCATTCCAATTCTCGTAACCGTGGGCATCTGCAATACGTTTAGCTATGCTACTTTCGGCTTCTGCTGCTACGTTAGTATCAGTGCTTTTATGTTGCTCATTGCAATTATAAAATAGGATAAGGCTTAAGAAATATACAAAAGTTGTTTTCATAACGCTTTTATTTAGTGTTGAGAGTCCGTTTTAAGTAACTCTGGAAACTTCTCCTTAAATCGATTCAATCTAGGAATTGAAACGTTTCTAATATAACTATTATTAGGATGTAGCTTTTCATAATTTTGATGATAAGCTTCGGCTTTCCAAAACTTTTGAAATGGATATACTTCAGCAGCGATTTCCGCATTCAATTTTTTTGCTAAAGCGGCTTTCTTTTCCTCGATGACTTTTTTCTGCTTGTCGTTTTGATAGAAAATAATAGATCGGTATTGCGAACCACGATCTGGTCCCTGACCATTAACTTGAGTGGGATCTTGCGAACCGAAATAGACATCTACAAGGGTGGCAAAGCTCACTACCTGCGGGTCATAAATGACTTCAACAGCTTCGGCATGCCCTGTTTTCCCGGTATTACTTAATTCATAAGTTGGGTTTTCTGTAAAGCCTCCAGAGTAGCCACTAATGACTTCTTCTACCCCTTTTACACTTTCATATACAGCCTCCACACACCAAAAGCATCCACTGGCAAAATAGGCTTTTGCTAAGCCGTTTTCCATAGGAACTTCTTTAGGTTCGGCGTTTATAACGGCTTTTTGTTTGGGGTTCATTTGTGCCTCATTATGACAACTCACTAATAAGGTAATTAGCGACATAAAGACAATTTTATTCATAGCTTTTAATTCTTTTATTAATGAAGTAAAGCTACAAATCCTCTATTTGAAATAGTTTAAAATTATGCTAAATAAAAAAGCCTTTGTAACAAACAAAGGCTTCTATAAATTTTACATACTATTTTTTATGAGGCTAATTTAGCAAAGAGTTTTTCCATTTTTTCTTTCTCTTCTTCTGCTAATTGCGCATCTACAAGAATTCTACCGCTGTGTTCGTCGGTGATGACTTTTTTACGAGAGGCAATTTCTACTTGCACTTGTGGAGGAATAGTAAAGAAAGAGCCCCCAGAAGCCCCACGTTCAATAGGGACTACGGCTAAACCATTTTTTACGTTGTTTCGGATACGTGTATAGGCTTTCACCAAGCGCTCATCTATTTTACCTTTGTATTCTTCAGATTTATCTAAAAGTGCTTTTTCTTCTTTTTCAGTTTCCTTCAGGATTTCATTAAGTTCACCTTTTTTGTGTTTTAGGTGGGCTTTGCGTTCTTTAAGTTTCTCTTTCGTTTCTGAGATCACCTCTTTTTTCTGGTCAATTTGCGCTTTAAATTCTTTAATGTGCTTTTCGGCGAGTTCAATCTCTAATTCTTGGAATTCTATTTCTTTACTTAAAGAATTGTATTCTCTGTTATTTCTAACATTTTTTTGTTGTTCGCTGTATTTCTTAATCAGCGCTTTCGCTTCTTCAATGAGATTTTTCTTGTTGCTTATATCGTCATCTAAGATGGCAAGGGCGTCACTCAACTTGTCTAATCGCTTGTTAAGACCTTCTACTTCATCTTCAAGATCTCTTACCTCTAACGGAAGTTCACCACGAACATTTCTAATCTCATCAACTCTAGAATCTATTAATTGTAAATCGTACAGAGTTCTTAAACGTTCTTCTACAGAGACTTCAGTTTTTTTTGCCATAATTATAAATACTTTACGGGATTTGTATTTGTGTTTGATAAAATGATTGCAAAATTAGTAATTTTTTTTGATAGATAGTCTACTAAAAACGATTTTGTGAATTGTTCACTTTCATAATGGCCTACATCTGCCAGTATCATTTGCTTTTCTGCTCTAAAAAAGTCATGATATTTTAAGTCTGCAGTAATGAAGACATCAGCTTTAGCTCGCTTTGCAGCGCCTATGGCGAAACTACCAGAACCACCAAGCACGGCAACACGTTCTATTTTATTTTTAACCAGTGCTGAGTGCCTCAACATTGGCGATTGTAAACGCTCTTTTGCAAACTTAAGAAATGAACCGCTTGGCATAGGTTCTTTTAATCGGCCTATCATACCCATGCCCACATTTTGGTTGGCATTATCTAGCGTAGATACTTCGTAGGCCACCTCTTCGTAAGGATGCGCAGTAAATAAAGCTTTTAGAATTGGCTCTTGTTGATATTTGTTAAAAGTTACAGCTACAGCTGTTTCAGAAACTTTTTCCATTTCACCTGCCTGACCAATAGTAGGGTTGCTCAATGCATTACCTCTAAAGGTGCCTTCGCCCTTAAAACTAAAGCTGCAGTGATCGTAATTACCAATATTTCCTGCACCGGCTTTAAAAAGAGCTGTTTTAACTTGCGCGGTATGGGTTGAAGGAACATAAAATTGCAATTTGCTAATGGTGCTCTTTTGAGGAAGTAATATCTGTCTATCAGCCAGCTGCAGTCGATTACATATGATATCATTTACCCCATGATGGACCTTGTCTAAAGCCGTGTGAATAGCATAAATGGCAATATTATTTTGAATAGCCTTTAATACAGTACGCTCTACATAAGTTTTTCCTGTGAGAGATTTTAAACCCTTAAAAATGATAGGGTGAAAACTTAAAATAAAATTACAATTCTTGTCAATAGCTTCTTCTACCACAGCTTCTAAGGTGTCTAAACACACCAAAATACCAGTAACCTCAGTATTTTTACTTCCAACTAACAATCCAACATTGTCAAAATCTTCTGCTTGTGCTAGCGGTGCCAATTCTTCTAAGTGATTTATCACATCTTGTACGGTCATACGTGTAATTTTATATCAAAAATACTATATTTTAGCGCTAATGAAACTATTGCGGATTTTATTGTTTCCACTGGTGCCTGTGTATTATGTCGTCACTTGGGTAAGAAATTGGCTTTACGATAAGGGCATTTTTTTATCTAAAAGCTACGATCTTCCCATTATTTGCGTGGGTAATTTAAGTACAGGAGGTACTGGGAAAACCCCTATGATAGAATACCTTATCACTAAGCTTAAGGCAGAGCAGCAACTTGCCACTTTAAGCAGAGGATACAAAAGGAAAACAACAGGATTTAAAATAGCCAGTGAAGGCGATAATGCCTTGACTTTAGGTGATGAGCCGTTTCAATTATATGATAAATTTAAACATGAAATTATAGTAAGTGTTGATGCAGATCGTTGTCACGGTATAGATCAGTTGTTACAATTAAATGATGCACCAGATGTAATTTTGCTAGATGATGCCTTTCAGCACAGAAAAGTAGAAGCCGATTTATATATTCTATTAACAGCATACGATGATTTATTTAGTAAAGATTGTGTGTTGCCAACAGGTAATTTGCGCGAGCCAAAATCTGGTATGAAGCGCGCCCATATTATTGTGATCACAAAATGTCCCGATAATTTAAAGAAGCATGATAAAGATGATATTAGACAACAGCTCGGTATTAAACCTTATCAAACCCTATATTTTAGCAGAATTGCTTATGCTAAACACTTGTACAATGAAGATGGAGAAATTCCTTTAAATACCATTGTAGATTTTACATTGGTAACTGGTATTGCCAAACCAGAGCCATTAGTGACCTACTTAAAAGGAAAGGGTTTTAATTTTAAGCATTTAAAATTTGCCGATCATCATGAGTTTAGTCAGCAAGAACTTGAGGCTTTAGAACAGGAAGCATTTATACTCACTACGGAAAAAGATTATGTAAGACTTAAGGCACACCAACCGCTAAGATCTAAGCTTTTTTATTTGCCAATTCGGATTACAATTGATGCTTCCGAAGCGTTTATGGCGGAAGTTAAGAACGTTATGAAGCATTGACTTTTTGTTTGCTGGTAATGGCTTCGTAGAGTTTCGCTTCAAAATCCTCTTGTTTAAACGGCTTTGAAATGATGTCATTAAATCCAGCTTCATCAAATTCTGGCATCTTATCTTCTAGTGTTACTGCAGTAAGAGCGAAAATCGTTAAATCCCTATTAAAAGTTCTAATAATTTTTGTAGCCTCTAAGCCGCTAATACCAGGCATATGAATATCCATAAGTACCACGTTATAAGCTGTTGTTTTTACTATATCAACAGCATCTTCTCCATTGTCTACCACATCGCATTCTAATCCCATTTTATTAAGGATTTTTTTAGTGATCATTTGATTGATTTTATTGTCTTCAACAATTAAAATCTTAATTTCAGAAAGGTCCAAATCATTAAATTTATTAGGTTCATTAGTTTTTACATCCTCAACTATGGTTTCTTGAGTTGCTGCTTGTTCTAATGGAATTTCCACGTAAAAGGTGCTACCTTTTCCAAGTTCACTTTTTAGATAAATCTTTCCTTTTAAAATAGAAACCAATCCTTTTACTATAGAAAGACCAAGTCCTGTGCCGCCATATTTTCGGTTAATTTGAACAGAACCTTGCGAAAAGCTTTCAAATAATTTATCCTGCTTTTCTTTGGTAATACCAATGCCACTATCTTCAATTTCAAAGCGCAATTTATAGATTTTGTCTTTAAAATCGATTTGCGTAACACGCACCCAGATGTCTCCATCTTTGGTGAATTTAATAGCATTACCAACAAGATTTATTAAGATTTGGGAAAGTTTTAATTGGTCACCATAAAATGTTTCAGGTAAAGCTTTATCGTATTCTACCTGTATTTTGGTCTGGTTAGCTTGAGCTGAATTACCTAAAGCCGATACGACATTTTCCACCTTGTGCTTCAAGTTAAATACCTCTGGATCCAATTCAACTTTATTAGCTTCAATTTTGTTGATTTGAAGAATGTCGTTAATAAAGGTCAACAGATAGTCACCAGAAAATTTGAGTGATTTTAAATGCGGCACTTGATCGTCTCGTGGATCTTCATCCAATAACATCGTGGTGAGTCCTGTCACCGCATAAAGCGGTGTTCTCAACTCGTGTGTTACTGTAGACAAGAAATTAGATTTTGTCTTAGTGGCAAGTTCGGCCTTTTCCTTAGCTACAATAAGTTCGTCATTTTTCTTATGCAGCATATTGTTGGTTTTTAGCCTAATATTGTTGTTTTTATATAGGGATAGCGTAAGTAAGGATAAAATAGTAATGAGTGCTATGCTTAAAATGGTAGTGATTCTTGTAAAGTTGCTTTCCGCATTCACCTCATCTACCATGGCTTTTAGTTTGGTGTTTTCAGCATCTAAGTACTCATTAACGTATTGAGCACTTTGTCTAGATGATAAATTACTCCCTTGTATATTCAATAGTGAATCTGCCAATTGCATATGCTTCTGAATATAAAGATAAGCATTGGCATAGTCATTCTTTTTGTCGTAGATCTTGCTCAAGGTAAGATAAGCACGATTGATGTTTTCAATAATATGGTGTGTTTGAGCAATTTCCAAACCTTCTAAAATAGGATTTAGAGCTAAGTCTAATTCATCCGTGGCCGCATATACTTTACCATTCTCTATTAAGGCACTGCTTAAAATACGGTGTTGATCGTATTTTCGGGCTAGTATAATTGTTTTTTCTAAAACATCTTT
>Ga0207419_1000354_pt1 | contig 39275 bp, 31 predicted proteins | sample ElkSloMetagenome_4_FD_184723 | JGI IMG/M metagenome (GOLD analysis project Ga0207419, IMG submission 184723) | Hot spring microbial communities from Elkhorn Slough, Monterey Bay, USA - MD2A (version 2) | ecosystem: Environmental > Aquatic > Marine > Intertidal zone > Estuary: Microbial mat ...
CCCCCCTGCCGTGACACCGATCTTCTTCCTGAACTCCGACGAGGAGACGGGCAGCGCCGACTCGAAACGGCATGTCCGTCGGCTCGGGCGGGTGGTCGAACGCGCCCTCGTGGCGGAGCCGGCCCTCGGTGAGCGCGGCCTGATCAAGACCGCTCGGAAGGGGATCCTCAGATTCCGGGTGACGGCACGGGGGCGCTCGTCCCACGCGGGGCTCGACCCGGAACGCGGTCGAAGCGCCATTCAGGCGCTGGCCTTCGCGACTCTCCGCCTCCATGCGCTCGCCCGCCTCGACGAGGGGATTTCGGTAAACGTGGGCACCGTTCGCGGCGGGACCCGGGCCAACGTGATCGCGGCCCACGCCGAGGCGGAAGTCGATGTGCGGGTGCCGACGGTGGAGGCCGCCGACGAGATGGAGGCAGCGATTCTGGGGATCCGGTCCGAGGTCGACGGCGTCGAGCTGCTGGTCGAAGGCGGCCGGGTCTGTCCCCCCTTCGAGCGGACACCTCGAAACCGCCGCCTCTGGACCCTCGCATCCCGGGCCGCGGAGGAACTGGGCCTCGAGATCGGCGAGGCCACCGTCGGCGGCGGGTCGGACGGCAACACGCTGAGCCCGCTGACCGCGACGCTCGACGGTCTCGGTGTCGTGGGCGACGGGGCGCACGCCGACCACGAGCACCTCGTGATCGCCCGGATCCCCGACCGCCTCGCTCTCTTCGCCGCCCTGCTCGCCGCTCCGGTGGATCGATGACCGAGGTGGTGATCCGCGATCTCGCCGGAATGGAGGAGTATCGGGCGGCGTTCGCCTTCCAGGACGAGATCTGGGGCCCGGGGTTCACGGAGGGTGTCCCGGCATCTCTCCAGAAGGTCGCGCAGGGGGTCGGGGGCGTGGCGGCCGGGGCCTTCCGGGGTGGCGAGATGCTGGGGTTCGTCTTCGGAATCACCGGTGTGCGGGCGGGTGAACTGGTCCACTGGTCGGATATTCTGGCGGTCCGGGCAGACATCCGGGACGAAGGCATCGGACGTCGCCTGAAGTGGCACCAGCGCAAACGGGCGCTGGAGGCGGGTGCCCGGACCATGCAGTGGACGTGGGACCCCCTGGAGGCTCGGAACGGCTGGCTCAACCTCGAGCGTCTCGGTGCGGTCGGCGACCTCTACGTGATGGAGATGTACGGTGCCTCGACCTCGCCGCTGCACTCCGGGATCGGCACGGATCGCCTCCTGGCCCGCTGGAACCTCAGGGAGGGACGGGTCGTGGATGCCGCGGACGAGGGTTCGCTCGCCCCGCGGTCCTGGCCGGAGCGGGAGCCGGTGTACGCCTTCCAGGTGTCCGGCGGAGGGCGCCCCATGGTCGACCTCGACGACCCGCGTGTCGCCACTCCCCGGCAGGAGAGCGAGTATCGCGTTCCGGTGCCCGGGAATCTGCAGCTCCTCAAGGGTGATTATCCGGAGCTGGCGTGGGCCTGGCGTGTCGCGACACGGGCCGCGCTGGCACCCGCAGTCGATGCCGGGTGGGCCGTGGCGGGCATGACGAGGACCTCCGACGGTGCGACGGCATACCGCTTGCTCCAGGAGAGTTACTACGGCACCCGTGCCGACTCGGGAGTTCCCGACTCGCCCCCCTCCGCCCGCCGGCCATGAACACCAGCGTCAGAATCGAACGAATCGAACTCCGCATCGTGCCTCTCACGCTGCGCGAACGGTTCGAGATCAGTTCGGGCGGGCGTCAGGAGCGCTCCATCATCGTGGTGACGGTGCATGGGGAGGGCGAGACCGGGTGGGGCGAGTGCGTGGCCGCCGAGGACCCCGCCTACTCCTACGAAACGACCGAGACGGCGTGGCACGTGCTGCGGGACTTCCTCGCCCCCTCCGTCGTCGGTCGCGAGCTCCGGCACCCCTCCGACGTGCTCGGGGCGATGTCGTGGGTGCGTGGGCATCCGATGGCCAAGGCGGGCATCGAGATGGCCACCTGGGAACTCTGGTCACGTCTCGAGGAGCGACCTCTGGCCGAGACCCTCGGCGGATCCATGCGTGCAGTACCGGTCGGAGTCTCCGTGGGGCTCCAGGAGAGCGACGCGGCACTCCTGGACAAGGTCACCGGCTACATCGAGGCCGGCTACGAGCGGATCAAGATGAAGATCAAGCCCGGCCGGGACGTCGAAATGGTGGAGGGCGTACGCGACCAGTTTCCCGATGCCGCGCTGATGGTCGACGCGAATTCGGCCTACTCGCTCGACGATCTGGATCACCTCCGCAGATTCGATCCGGTGGATCTCATGATGATCGAGCAGCCGCTCGCGCACGACGACATTCGCGAGCATTCGACGCTGCAGAGGAAGCTGAAGACACCGATCTGTCTGGACGAGTCGATCCGGCAGCCCGCCGATGCCCTTCACGCGCTCGACGCCGTGGCATGCGGAATCATCAACGTGAAGCCGGGTCGGGTCGGAGGCTTCACCAACGCGATCGCGATCCACGACCTCTGCCGGGGCCGCAACGTGCCCGTGTGGGTGGGTGGAATGCTCGAGTCGGGTATCGGTCGCGGCCACAACGTCGCTCTGGCGACGCTGCCCGGCTTCACGTTGCCCGGAGACATATCGGAGAGCCGGCGCTACTGGGAGGAGGACATCGTGGAGCCCGAATGGGACCTGTCGGAACGAGGGCACATCCGCCCGGTGGACGCGCCCGGGATCGGGGTGCGTCCCAGGGTCGATCGCATCCGCACGGCGGCGGTCCGGAAGGAGGTGGTCGAATCGTGATGCGGGTGGCGCTCCACCGGCTCGGGCGTTTCGGGCGGACGCCGGCCTCCGTCGCGCTGATCGCCCTCGCCGCCGCAGCCTGTTCGTCCGGGACCGCTCCGGAGGGGGTGACCCCCACGTCGGGCGGCTGGGACCTCCTCGTCACCGGTGGCCGCCTCGTCGACGGGACCGGGAATCCATGGCGGTGGGCCGACGTCGCCGTGCAGGGCGACCGGATCGTGCGGATCGCGCCTCCGGGGATGCTCGATCCGGCTGGAGCCGAACAGGTGATCGACGCGGACGGCGACGTGGTCGCGCCCGGCTTCGTGGACCTGAACGGCCAGTCCGACGAGGCGCTGCTCCGCGACGGTCGTGCGGTGAGCAAGCTGTACATGGGCGTCACCACGGAGATCATGGGTGAGTCCAACACGCCCGCACCGTGGAAGGCCTACAACGAGGGGCCGCCCGATCCATCCGACACCACGGCGGTGCGCCGTTCGGTCGAGTGGGACCGATTCGGTGGGTGGCTCGAGGAGATCGAGACCGGGGGCGTGGCGGTGAACGTCGCCTCCTTCATCGGAGGCACGACGGTGCGCCGGTATGCGATGGGCTTCCGGGAGGGGCGTCCATCGGTCGCCGAGCTGGACACCATGCGCGCCGTGACCACCCGGGCCATGCAGGACGGTGCGCTCGGTGTCGCCACCGCGCTGATCTATCCGCCGGGTGCCTACGCCGGTACGGACGAGCTCGCCGAGATCTCCCGGGTCGTGGCGGATCACGGCGGCGTCTACATCTCGCACATCCGCAGCGAGTCGTATGGACTTCTCGGCGCCGTCGACGAGGCGATCGAAATCGGGCGTCGCGCGTCGGTGCCGGTGGAGCTGTATCACCTGAAGGCCGCCGGCACGGACAACTGGGGACTCCTCGACGACGCCATCGCGCGCATCGACCGGGGGCGAGCCGAGGGGATCGACGTGCAGGCCGCGATCTATCCGTACACGGCTGCCTCCACGAGCCTCCAGGCCTGCCTCCCGCCGTGGGCGAGCGCGGACGGCCGACTGCGCGACAACCTGCGCGATTCGGAGGCGCGTGCGCGCATCGTCGCCGACATGACCGGCCCCCCGGACGCGTACGAGAACTGGTGCCGGCTATCGACGCCGGAGGGGGCGATGATCGTGGGCGTCTCCGATCGGAACCGGGACCTGATCGGTGCGACTCTGGCCGACCTGGCCGACCGACGGGGTCTCCCGTGGGCGGAGGCGGTGATCGACCTCCTGATCGACGAGGGGAACGCCGGGATGGTCTACTTCGCCATGAGCGACGAGAACGTGCGGAAGAAGCTCCGTCAGCCGTGGATCAAGATCGGGTCGGATTCCGGTGTGCGCGATCCGACGACCGCCACCGGAATGACGCACCCCCGGACGTACGGGACGTACCCACGCATCCTCGGCCTGTATGTTCGCGAGGAGGGTGTGATCGGGCTCGAGGAGGCGGTGAGGAAGATGACGTCGGCGGTGACGGACCGCGTCGGGCTGAACGAGCGGGGGCTCCTTCGGGAAGGCTACTTCGCGGACCTCGTGATCTTCGACTCGGAGAGGATCGGGGAGGTGACCACGTACACCGATCCGCACCGCCTTTCCCGCGGGATCGAGCATGTACTGGTGAATGGTGTGCCGGTGATGGTGGACGGCGAACTCACGGACGCGCGCCCCGGTCGATTTCTCCGGGGCCCCGGAGCCGTCAGCTCCCGGGAGTGACCACGCCGGACGACGGATCCCAGTCGAACGTCGGGGTCCGCAGCCGCTCACGACGGGCCGGCAGGCCCAGCGCCCTGACGAAGATCCGACGGACGCCCGTTGCGATGACGTTCTCCACCTCGTCGTCCCCCCGGACCGCCGAGGCCACGTCACCTCCGAGCCAGCGGCGGAGTTCGTCGAGGTCGGACAGCGACAGCGTCTCGACTTCGAGCTCGGCGAGATAGTAGTAGCGGGCGTCGCGGGCCGGGCGCAGCCGCATGGCGAAGGCGTCCTCCAGCACGTCCGTGACCTCCGCGAGCGTGACGTGGCGACCGATGACTCCCTCGCCCGCCACGGCCACCTCGTACTCCCGCGCCACCGGATCGAGCACGACGCTCGCCCCCCACTCCGCCTCGCCCTCCTGGCGGTCGAAGAAACCGTCCCGCCACAGCTCCGCCTCCACCCGGATCCGGAGCGGAAGGCCCTGCTCGAGTGCGCGTCGGAGTCCCCCGTCCAGCAGCACATCCCCGAAGTCGAACATCAGCCGGGTCTCGTCCATGTCGAAGGAGACCGACGCGGGGCGTGGGCTGTCCTCCTGGGCGACGGCCACAGCCGGTCCGGCGCTGCACAGCAGCAGCGCGAGCACGCCCGGAAGCAGACGTCGGAGGAGGGCGTTCGACAAGGGTGGAGGGTCAGAAGCGGCGGGAGAGCCGCACGAAGAAGTTGACCCGCTCGTCGCCACCCTCGAGCGGATAGGCCCAGTAGAAGGATATGTCTCCCAGGTGGAGGCCCAGGCCGGCGTCGGCGCCGCGTGGCGTATCCGGGCGTGAAGGACCGGCCGACCACCCCCGCCCACCCTCCACGAAGACGGAGAAGGCGGGCGAGAGATCGATCCTGGGGTACCACGACCAGTCGTCCCACTCGTCCTCGTCGGGGCCCAGCTCGAGATCCCAGCGGAATGCCTTTCGGAATTCGACCTGGAACAGCGCCACGCGATCGCAGCCGTAGTACGGGAAGGCCTCTCGGTCGTCGTCACGCTGCGCGAGCACGACCGCGTCTCGGGCCCCACAGTCGAGGTCGAAGAGGGACAGCCCCGGCAGCGCCCCCTCTCCACCCAGCGCGTGCTGGTACTGTGGCGGGAGAACCTCGCCGTCCAGCGATCCGGCGACGAAGCCACGGAAGGCCAGATGCGACCAGGGGTCGACGCGTGCGTACCGCCGAATGTCCAGAGACCCTGTCGAGAAGCCACCGTCCTCCACGGCCGCGTCGCCGAGAGGGCCGTCGAGGCTCGTCGAAAATCCGGGCACCGCCGGGTCGTCACCGAGGCCGAACCGCCCGCTTGCGCGGATCAGCCACCCGTCCGTCGGGTGGTCGGCGTCGTTGCGGGTGTCGAAGACGAGCCGGGCATCGAGGAGCTCCTGGGTACCCTCCGCGACCAGCGGCATCGCCCGCCACGGCTCGTCGTTGCGGACCAGCGTCCACGGACTCCCCACCGGGAGCGAGAAGTGCTTCTCCCGCCGATAGTCGAGCGACAGATCCAGGGGGATCGAGGGCACACCGAGACCGAGACCCGCGCTCCATCCGCGCCGTTCGTAGTAGTCCCTGTAGTCGCGGTGCAGAAGGAAGGACGCGAGGGACGATTCCACGTCCGAGAGGCGGTACTCGATCGGCTCGACCTCGGAGTACGCCCCCCCGCGAACCGTCAGCGTCAGGGGCGAACCGAAGCGCTGCTCCGCGCCGATCCGGTAGCCCAGTCGATCCCGGGTGAAGCCGGACTCGGTCCGGTAGGTCGCGAGCGCCTCGACGCGGAAGGCGCCGTCGCCACGGCTCTCGATCACCGGTCCGAAGACGATCGGCAGCCCCTCGGCACGGTTGTAGTTGGTACCCGCCCGGACGGTGATGCGGGAGGCGCCGAGGTAGAGGCCTTCCCTCCGATCGGGCGGATCACGGAGACCGACGCGCCCGTCCCGCACGACGAAGGTGAAGGTCTCGTCGTACCGCACGAACTCCCCCTCGATCCGTTCGGTGTCTCCGCGGAGGCGACCCCCGACGACGATGGCGTCGCCGCTGATCGTGCCCGTGGGGGTGATCACGAGATCGCCACCCACGACCACGACGCCGCCGGAGATGGTACCGGAAATGGTGAGAGATCCATCGAGTGCGCCGACGTCCCCCGCCAGCAAGGCCCCCTCAGGTATCGAGGCGCGCCCGTCGAACCGGACGACCCCGGGGTCGTTCAGGAAATCGACGAGGTCCGTGGCGACCGCTCGTGGGAGAGGGTCCCCGGCGAGCAGGTCCTGGCGCGCCGAGGCGGGCGAGACGACGGCCGCCTGCAGCAGGAAGGCGAGAAGCAGGGCCCCGACGGGCCCGTGGGCTGGGAGTTTGATGCGCATCCGGCTCATTCAGGCCTCCGTGCATTCATCGCCGGGCACTCCCGGCGAGAACTGGTGCGGTCAGTCGTCGTCCCTCAGACCCAGGCGACGCATCCGTCTGTACAGGTTCGCGCGATCCGTCCGAAGTCGCCGGCTCGCCTCCGCCACGTTGTCGTCCGAGTCGTCCAGCGCCGCGCGGATGAGATCTCGTTCGTAGTCGTCCAGCCGTTCCGAGAGGGCGCGCGGGTCATCCTCTGCGCCGACTCCCGACGCCATGCCTGCTCGCGCCTCGTGCCGGACCACCGACCGGATCACGTCGGGACCCACCTCCTCCCCCGCGTGCAGGATCGCGATTCGTTCCACGCAGTTGAACAGTTCACGCACATTCCCGGGCCAGTCATACCCGCGTAGCACGTCCATCGCTCCAGCACCGAAGGCGGGCGGTGTGACCCCGTCGCGTTCACGGAGTCGACGCGAAGCGTGCTCGACGAGGGCGGGGATGTCCTCCATTCGCTCTCGGAGAGGGGGAACCGGGATCGGTACCACATCGAGACGGAATCGGAGGTCGTCCCGGAATCGGCCGGCCCGGACCTCCTCCTCCAGGTCGCGGTTCGTCGCCGCGACGACCCGTACGTCGACGGGTATCGGCCGACCACCGCCGACCCGTTCGATGATGCCCGACTCCAGGACTCGGAGGAGCTTCGCCTGCGCCGAGGCGTCCAGATCCCCGATCTCGTCGAGGAAGAGCGTGCCACCGTCCGCGAGTTCGAATCGCCCTCTGCGTCGCTCGGTCGCGCCCGTGAAGGCGCCGCGCTCGTGCCCGAACATCTCGCTTTCCACCAGTTCACGCGGGATCGCCGCGGAATTCACCCGAATGAAGGGGGCGTCCTTCCGCTGCGACAGAGCGTGAATCGCGGTGGCGACCAGCTCCTTTCCCGTCCCGCTCTCTCCGGTGATGAGGATCCGGGCGTCGGTCGGGGCGACCCGTCGCACGCGCTCCCGAACGGCCTCCATCGGATCCGAGTCACCCACCAGATTCGCATCCGGACCCAGCCGGCCCTGAAGCGCACGTGTGAGATCGCGGGCCCGACTGACCTCGAGCGCTCCCTTCACCGTGAGCAGCACGGACTCGGGGGTGAGTGGTTTCTCGATGAAGTGGAATGCGCCGACGCGTGTCGCCTCCACCGCGTCGGAGAGCGATGCCTCGCCGCTCATCATCACGACGGTCGTGGCGGGGGCCCGCTCGAGGTACTGCGGGAGCGCCTCGAGTCCCGTCATTCCCGGAAGCATCAGATCGAGCAGGACCACGTCGGGCTCCCGCTCCTCGATGTCCGCGAGCCCGGCTTCGGCCGATCCCGTGTCCCGCACGCGATACCCCTCGGCCTCGAGGAGGGCGCGGAGCGACCGCCGAATATTCCCCTCGTCGTCCACGATCAGGATCTCGTTCATTCGGCCGGCCTCGCGGAGGTGTCCGTCGGGACGTCGTCGCGGTGCACCGGCGGTGCGTGCGCGTCGATGCGCGGAAGGTGGATCCGGAACGACGCGCCCCCCTCGTCACGATTGTGGACCGTCACACGTCCGCGGTGCGCCTCCACGGTCTGGCGGACGATCGCGAGTCCGAGCCCGGTCCCGCGGCTCCGCGTGGTGAAGTCCGCCTCCCACACCCGGTCGATCAGCTCCGGGGGCACACCCGGTCCCGCATCGTTCACGGCGATCACGATCTCCTCTCCCTCGCCGTGTGCCCGAATCGTCACCCGGCCGCCCGCATCCGCCATCGCCTCACGGGCATTCACGACGAGATTCAGGATCGCCCGCTCGAGCGGGTCGTGGTGTCCGAAGACACGGGGCAGACCGGCCTCGACCTCGAGGTGGAGCGTATCGTCGCCACCCTCGTCGCCCGTCTCTCGCCGCACCAGGGTGCGGAGAAGCTCATCGAGGTCGACCTCGGCAGCCGGACCCTCGGGGGGTCTGCCGTAGCGGGAGAAGGAGCGTGCACGCTCCTCGAGTCGGCCCGTCTCCTCGAGGATGATCTCGGCCGCCTGGCGGGTGGCGGCGTCCTCGGCCCGGCTCAGGGCGGAGGCGCTCATCCGGATCGGCGTGAGAGGGTTCTTCAGCTCGTGTGCCACGCGCCGTGCCATCTCGGACCACGCCCGGACACGCGCCGACTCCACCTCACGGGACCGGGCCTCCGCCAGCTCCCGATCCATGCCCCGAAGGGCCGAACGGAGCTTCGAGAACTCGCGGATCTCGGCGGACCCGTCGCGCGCATCCGGCAGCGACTCACCCGCTGCGATACGCTTCGTCCAGTCCACCATCTCCGCCACCGGACGGGAGAGGCGTCCGGAGAATCGGCCGGCCGCCCACGCCGCGAGCAGCGTGATGATCACCAGGAGTCCGCCCGCCACGAAGGGGAGAAGCTGCCCCGTCCGATCGAGGAGAAGCGCGTAGAGATTCGACAGGCGCACCGATTCGGAGAGAGCCGACGAGTGCTCTTCGGACAGTCGTGCGAGCACGGTGTCGCCGGGGGCGGCCTCACGGGCGGCGTCGATCAGCTCGCCCCCGGATTCCGCGACCGCCGACCAGGGTCCGGCGGTGCCCGCCGCATCTCCGATCCCTCGCAGCAGCAGCGTACCGCCCCCGATCGCGATCGCCGCGGGCACGAAGGCACCGAGCAGGATGGCGAGGAAGAGGATCCTGCGGAAGCTGGCGGGACCGAACATGAATGCGGGTCGCAGGAACGCGTGAACCGGGACAGCGAAGTCTAGACCGGCCGCTTCGGCGGCGGCAACTGCTGAGGATCAGGTCGGGGATTTCGGCGCGCGACATTCGGGGCACCACTTCCACCCCGGCTCGAGTCGCCGCCCGCATCGGCACCGGGAGACCGTCGCCAGGCCGCACCAGGGGCACCCCGCCGCGTCGGTCGGCACGCCTCCGGCGCAGTTCGAACAGGGTCGACCCGCGGACGGATCCCCCCGTGTGATGGACACGATCTCGTGGGGCGTGGTCCTGCGCTCGGCGACCTGCCTTCGTGCATCCTCCGACAGCGATCGCATCCCCCCCTCGCGGGCGAGGCGCCGGAGCGTGGGCGTCGACGCTCCGTCCACCACGGCGTCGCGCAGGGCGTCATCGACCACCAGCAGTTGAAAGACACCCGTTCGACCCCTGAGTCCGCCGTCGCAGCGCGGGCACGCCGCGCCCCGGCAGTGGGAGCAGGTCCGGCGAGCCAGCCTCTGCGCGACGATCGCCGACACGCCGCCCGCCACCAGGTACGCCGGAACTCCCATCTGGACCAGACGCGTGAGGGCGCCGGGCGCGTCGGTCGTGTGCAGGGTGGAGAGCACGAGATGCCCCGTGACTGCCGCCGCCATCGCGATGCGGGCGGTCTCGGCGTCGCGGATCTCGCCGACCATGACGGTATCGGGGTCCTGCCGAAGCACCGCCCGCAGCGCCGCCGGGAATGTCAGTCCGCTGCGCGGATCGACCTGCACCTGCGTCACGCCCGGGAGCCGATACTCCACCGGATCCTCCAGCGTGACCACGTTGCGGCCCTCGCGATCGAGCGCGTGAAGGAGCGCGTGGAGCGTCGAACTCTTGCCGCTCCCCGTGGGCCCCGTGGCCAGAATCACGCCCCGACCGGCGGCCACGACGTCTCGGAGTCGCCCCGCGTCTTCGGAGGAGAGCCCCAGCTCCCGGAGGTCGAGCGGGGCTCGTTCCGAGTCGAGGATCCGGATCACCGCCTTCTCGCTGCCCCCCGAGGGGAGGGTCGATACGCGTAATGCGAGTTCGCGATCGAGCACGCGAAGCCGGAGGCTTCCGTCCTGCGGGCGTCGTCGGACGGAGATATCCATGCCCGCCATCACCTTGAGTCGGGACACGAGGGCGGTCCGGACGGCCAGGGGGAGCGACCAGGCGCGTCTCAGGATCCCGTCGACCCGGATCCGCACCGTCACCGCGGCCCGGCCGGGCTCCACATGGATGTCGCTGGCTCGGGCACGGGCCGACTCCCGGATGATCTCGTCCACCAGGCGTACGAGTGGTGCCGCGCGGGCCGCGCGCTCGAGCGTGGCGGAATCCTCGATGTCGACCAGGTCGGTGCGTTCGCCGAGAATGGTCGCGAGCCGGGAGATCTCGTTGCCGCAGAACGCCTCGAGTCCCTCATCGATCGCCGCGTCGGACGCGACCAGGAGGCGGACCCTGCGCCCGACCCGGAAGCCGAGTTCGTCGAGGGAGGGGTCCAGCGGACGGGCGGTCGCGACCGTCAGCGTCCGTGCGTCCACGGAGAGCGGTACGACACGGTGTGCGCGCGCGGCCTCTACCGTGACGAGTCGCATGGCCCGAGGGTCCGGCTCGAGTGGAGGCGATGCCCACTGGAGGCGCAGGCGCTCGGCGAGGGAGCGGGCCTGCGTGTCGCTATTCGCCGCGGGGACGGCCGAGAACGGTCGGGTGTCGGGAGGCATGACCCATCGTGCGCCATCGGTCCGGGCGGCTCCATGGCGGCTGGGGTCGGTCAGGCAGGCCGGGATCCGCAGGCAGGCCGGGATCCGCAGGCAGGCCGGGGTCCGCAGGCAGGCCGGGGTCCGCAGGCAGGCTGGGGTCCGGCCGGGGTCGGCGGTGGCGCGTCAGTCGAGCAGGTCGAGTACCGTCCCGGGCACGTCCATGAGCGACGAGAGGCGTTCGGCCCCCTCCGCCGCCGCGGGGTCGGAGGCGGCTTCGGCCCCGACGACCAGGCCGAGAGCGGGATTTCGGGTGTGCCCCGCCCGAGCATCCTCGATGTTTCCATGATCGGATACGACCAGTATGCGATGCGTCGCCGGCAACGCCTCCAGCAGGCCCCCGATGAAGGCATCTACCCGCTCCAGCGCCGCCGCACCCGCTGCGACCTCCGACTGGTGCCCCGCGGTGTCGGTGGCGTAGTGGGCGTACATGGTCAATCCACCCGGGGCGGCGATGCTCGCGAGGGTGCGACCGGCCTCCGTGGGGGTCGGCTGCGGGAGGTTCTCGGGTCCGAGGTGCCGGATCCACCCGTCGTTCACGATCTCGCTGGAGACCGCCTCCCCACGTTCCAGATGCTCGGCGTGTCGGTCGAGCCGCCCGGCTCCGAGTGCGGCGAGAGGGGGACCCGCCACCCGCCGACGGGATCGCTCACCGGGCCATCCCGGGGGATAGGCGTTCGCGAAGGCGGTTCGATGTCCAGCTCGGGAGGCCCGAATCAGCACATTCTCGTCGCGCACCATGGGTCTGAGCGTCGTCGGTACCCATGGCCCGAAGTGTCGGCCGAAGGTGCGGGCGGCATTCACACCCGTCAGCAGAGCGGTCTGGCCCGTGCCGCTCTGCGGGAGACCCTCGACGCCGAGGGTGGCGTCGATCGGGAGGGCGATCGCGGTGCGACGGGATGCCGTGCCGACCCGGTGGGGCCGATCGAGCGAGGGCAGGCCGCCGAGAAGCCCGTGCAGGACGGGGAGGTCGGCGGCGAAGAAGGGATTCCGGCCCGGATCGGGGTCCCCGATCCCGACCCCGTCCAGGAAGACGAGGACAACGCCGGATGTCGTCAGATGGCGTCGCCGATCGGACGGAGGTCGATCGTCACCTGAACCTCGACGTGCCCCATGTCCGCCCGGTCACGCAGCGCATCGCGAAGACGCGGCTCCACCTTCTTGTAGGCGGACAGGACACCGGCGCGCAGCTCGTTCCGCAGGATACGCATGGCATTCACGTCGGGGCGGGAGGTCTTGGTCTCCTTCTTCGCCTCGGCGAGGTGCTCCGGGAACACGTTGAACGGCGACATCCCGAAGTCCTCCGCGCGGTCGTGGTCCAGATAGCGGACGGCGATGCTGACGTCCCCGCGGGCCTTGTGGTCGCTGAGGTCGCCGATCGCCTGGAACCGCTGGGCCAGAGGGCCGAGCGTCTGACTCTGGGCCGCGCCCGTGTACGCACGCTCGATCGCCGCGAAGAGTCGCTTCAGCCGCTCGGGGTTCGTCGCGTCCACGGGCGGCACGTCGGTATCGAGCTCACGCCCGACGGCCTGACGCTCGGCGCGGGCATCCGCGTCTCGGCTGCGGCGCCTGTCGATGTTCTCGAGGATGCGATCGGGGTTGGTTCTGAGCGACATGGGACCTCTTGTGCGTTTCGCGTGACGGGCATCCCGATGATAACGCGGTGCCGGGAGGCCCTCCAAGAGTGCACCCTCGACACCGCCATACGTGCCGACCTCCACCCGGTCGGGGGTGGCTCGGGCGGGCTCGCCCGCGCATGCTCGATGCATGCACACCGAGAATCCGCTCGAATGCCGCCGTGATGACTTCCGCGTTCCCGCGGACATCCACTACCTGAACTGCGCCTTCATGGGCCCCCTTCCGAGGGTCGCCGAGGAGGCCGGTCTCCGCGCGACCAGGGAGAAGTCCACACCGTGGACGGTCCGCCCCGGTGACTTCTTCGAGACCAGCGATGCGGTGCGCAGTCACTTCGCGGCGATCGTGGGTGGGCGCGCGGAAGATGTCGCCATCCACCCCTCGGTCAGCTACGCCGTCGCGACGGCTGCACGAAATCTCCCGGCGCCGAGGGGGAGCCGGATCGTGCTGTTGGAAGAGCAGTTCCCGGGCAACGTGTACGCCTGGCACCGGCTCGCCACCGAGAGTGGTGCGGATCTCGTGACCGTGCCGCGTCCGGACTCTTCTACACCCGGCGCCGCATGGAACGAGGCCGTGCTGGAGGCGATCACCCGGGACACGTCCGTCGTGGCGCTGCCGAACATCCACTGGACCGACGGCACGATCTTCGACCTCGTGGCGATCGGGGCGCGAGCCCGGCAGGTGGGGTCGGCCCTCGTGATCGACGGCACCCAGTCGATCGGCGCCCTCCCCCTGAAGGTCGACGAGATCCGCCCGGACGTCGTCGTCGCCGCAGGCTACAAGTGGCTGCTCGGCCCCTATTCGACCGCACTGACCTGGCTCGGCGAGAGATTCGCGGAGGGCGTGCCGCTGGAGGAGGGGTGGATCGCGCGCGAAGGCAGCGAGGACTTTCAGGGCCTCGTCGACTACACCGACGCCTACGGTGCGGGCCGTGTGCGCTACGACGTGGGCGAACGTTCCAACTTCGCACTTCTGCCGGTGCTGGATGCGGCACTGTCCTACGTGGCCGGACTCGGTGTGAACCGGATCCGCGAGTACTGCGATACCCTCACCGGCCCGCTGCTGGATCGGGCCCGCGACCTCGGCTTCGGTGTCGAGGACGACGAGTATCGTGCGCGTCACCTCTTCGGGCTGCGGATGCCCCCGGGGCTCGATCTCGGATACCTCCGCGATTCGCTGGCCGCGCGCCGTATCCACGTGTCGCTCCGGGGGAGCGCTCTGCGTGTGAGCCCGAACGTGTACAACGACGCCGACGATGTGGCGGCACTCGTCACAGCGCTGGAGGAGGTCGCAGGCGCCTGAGGCGAGCGTGCGGCGCCGAGGGCGCGACGCTCTGCGCGGGCGACGCGGAGCCGGCAGGGGCGCGGGCGGGGCCCGTGCGTATCCCGCCACAGCCACCTGCCCACGCGACCGGCCACAGCTACATGCCGAAGAAGATCCGGGGCGCATCGCCCGCCACGACGCCGTGAGCCTCGAACCACCCGCGGTTCACCTCGAGGGCGTATTGCGCCGGTCCGGAGCTTTCCACGAAGTCGTCGCTCTCCGGCTCCATCGGTTCGATGTTCATGATCCGGAACGACGGATCCATGTATGCGATGTCCAGCGGGATGAAGGTATTCCGCATCCAGAAGGCCCGCCTGTCTACATCCTGAAACACGAAGAGCATGCCGGCGTTCTCGCCGAGCGACTCGCGATACATGAGGCCCTCCGCCCGCTCGTCCGCGGTCCGGGCGACCTCGGCGAACACCGTGTCGGGGTCCTCCTCGGTGCCGAAGACGACCCATGCCGTCCCCCGCGCAGGAGACGAAGTCGGATCGATCCGGGTGGAGGATTCGGTCGGAGGACGCTGGGTGGGAAGCGTTTCGGCGGACCTCGCATCCGCCGCGGCCCGGCTCCCCCCTTCGCCGCACGAAGAGAGCAGGGCTGCGATCAGGAGGAGCGCCGTCGTCGAGAGGCCCCGCGCCGATCCTTCAAGCATCATGGAAATTCCTTGTGGTGACAGTACTTGCGAGGGTCGCACCAAGGGCCGGTTGCTTGTAGCTTAGGACCCCGGTTCGGGTGACTACATGTCGTCCGACCGGTGAAATTTACCACAGCCGGACCACGTTCGTTCGATGCTCGACTCAGAACTCCTCGAGATCCTCGTCTGCCCCGAGACGAAGCAGCCGCTTCGCCTCGTGGAGCGTAGTGAGGTGGATCGACTCCTGGAGGGACTCGGGTCGGAGCCGCGTACGGTGGCCGGTGGGGAGGTCGCGCCGATGGAGGGAGCCCTCGTCCGGGAGGACGGTGGCCGACTGTATCCGGTGCGCGACGGCATCCCCATCATGCTGATCGACGAGGCGGTCGAGCTTTCCTGAGCGGATAGCCACGACCGCGACCATACCGGACAAGGAAACGCACGGGATCATGCGATTTTCCAGACTCGCAGCGCTCACGGGGGTTCTCCTCCTGGCTGCCTGCGGCGGGGAGTATCCCCAGTCATCCATCGCACCCGCGACCGACTTCGCCCACCGGATTCAGGATCTGTACTTCCAGATCTTCCTGTGGACGATGGGCATTCTCGCGGTAGTGTGGATCGTTCTGACCTACATCCTGGTGCGGTTCCGGGAGAAACCCGACTCGCCGGAGCCGGAGCAGATCCATGGGCATCTCGGACTCGAGATCGCATGGACGATCGTGCCGGCCCTGATCGTCGTCGCCATCGCGGTGCCCACGATCCAGACGACCTTCGACACCCAGACGCCGGATCCCGACGCGATGGTCGTGGACGTGATCGGCCATCAGTTCTGGTGGGAATTCCGTTATCCCGAACTCGGCGACGAGCGTACGGCCAACGAATTGCGCCTGCCCGTCGACCGGCCGGTCGCCCTGCGAATCTGGTCGGATGACGTGCTGCACTCCTTCTGGGTGCCGCAGCTCGGCGGAAAGCGCGATGCCTACCCGCTGCGTGCCGTACCCGAGGGGGACGACACCAAGTACAACTGGATCTTCATGACGCCTCAGGAGGTCGGGACCTTCATGGGGCAGTGCGCCGAGTTCTGCGGGCAGTCCCATGCGATCATGGGCATGCGCGTGGTCGTCGAGAGCCAGGAGGACTTCGACGCCTGGGTCGCGGACTGGAACCGGGGCCACGGTGAGATGGTGGAGACCGCCGATGTCGGCTCCTCCTCCGTCGACCCCATGCTCGAGGACGAGCTGGAGGGGGCGACGCCGATCGCGGAGATCGCCGCTCTCCAGGAGGCGCAGGACACTCGGGAGGACCCGACCGATCTTGCCGGCGCAACCCGGGTCGACGACCCGCAGGATGCGCTCGTCGAGGAGGGCCGACAGCTCTTCCAGAGCGGGCTGGGCGGATGCATCGCCTGCCACGCCATCGAGGGGACCGGTGCGGCCGGGGTACTCGGCCCGAACCTGACGCTGCTCGGACGGCGGTCGACGATCGCCGCCGGTTGGCTCGAGAACACGCAGGAGAATCTCGTCCGCTGGATCAAGGCGCCGCAGGAGATCAAGCCCGGCGTGCTGATGCCGGGCGTGGACGTCGCGGGGGGCAACTGGCCCGCCACCGGACTCACCGAAGATCAGGTCCGCGCGGTCGCGGCCTATCTCCTCTCCCTTCGCTGACGCATGAGTGAGACCACCCTCGCGCCGGACACGGCGCCCGAGTCGACCCCGAGCCACGACGTGCCCGGCGGCCACGAAGAGCCCACCGGGCTCTGGAGCTGGATCACGACCGTCGATCACAAGCGGATCGGGATCATGTACTTCCTCACCTCGCTGGTCTTTCTGGCCATCGGGGGCATCGAGGCGCTGATCATCCGCGTGCAGCTGTTCGCGCCGGAGCAGGCGGTCGTCTCCGCCGAGACGTACAATCAGCTGTTCACGATGCACGGCACCACCATGATCTTCCTGGTGGCCATGCCGATGGCGGTGGCGTTCTTCAACTACATCGTCCCGCTTCAGATCGGAGCGCGAGACGTCGCATTCCCACGGCTCAACGCGCTCTCCTACTGGATCTACCTGTTCGGCGGGATCTACCTGAACGCCTCCTGGCTGTTCGGGGCGGCGCCGAACAACTCGTGGGTCGGGTATGCGCCTCTGACGTCGACCCAGTACAACCCGGGGCTCAACGCCGATTTCTGGGTGCTCGGGCTGTCGATCCTGGGGGTCAGCTCGATCATGGGTGGCGTGAACTTCATCACGACCATCATCCAGCTGCGCGCCCCCGGCATGAAGCTGATGCGCATGCCGATCTTCACCTGGATGACGTTCGTGACGTCGTTCCTGCTGGTGACTGCGCTCCCGGTCATCGCGGTCGCGCTGATCCTGCTCGCCTTCGACCGCTTCTACGCCACCACATTCTTCGTGGCGGCCAGCGGCGGCGATCCGGTGCTGTGGCAGCACCTCTTCTGGATCTTCGGGCACCCGGAGGTCTACATCCTCGTGCTACCGGCGTTCGGTGTGATCTCGGACGTCATTCCGACCTTCAGCAGGAAGCCCCTCTTCGGCTATCCGGTCGTCGTGTACGCCGGCGTACTGATCGGATTCATCGGCTGGGGCGTCTGGTCGCACCACATGTTCACATCGGGACTCGGGCCCATCGCCGACTCCTTCTTCGTCGCCACGACGATGATCATCGCCATCCCCACGGGGGTGAAGATCTTCAACTGGATGGCCACGATGTGGGGCGGGAAGATCCGCTTCAACACGGCGATGAACTTCGCCATCGGGCTCGTCGCGCTGTTCACCGTCGGTGGACTTTCGGGCATCATGCACGCGTCGGCGCCGGTCGACCTCCAGCAGCACGATTCGTACTTCGTGGTCGCTCACTTCCACTACGTGATCGTCGGTGGAATCCTGCTCGGGATGTTCAGCGGCGTGTACTACTGGTTCCCGAAGGTCACCGGCCGCTTCATGGACGAGAAGCTCGGCGCATGGCACTTCTGGACGACGCTCGTCGGCTTCAACCTGACCTTCTTCCCGATGCACTTCAGCGGGATGTACGGACAGCCGCGGCGTACCTGGACGTACTCCGAGACGCTCAACGTCGAGCTGTTCAACCAGCTTTCGACGTACGGGGGATTCATCCTCGGAGTCAGCACGCTGATCTTCGTCTGGAACCTGTACAAGGGTGCGAAGAGTGGAGAGCGAGCCGGGTCGAACCCCTGGGGCGCCCCTTCGCTCGAGTGGTCGATCCCGTCGCCGCCGCACCACTACAATTTCCCGGCGCTGCCTACCGTGCAGTCGCGTGAGCCGATGTGGCACGAGGCGGAGCGGAAGTCGATCGAGGTCGTTACGCTGGCACACCCCGAGCGGGAGCCGGAGATGCCCAACCCGTCCTTCTGGCCGATCCTGCTCGCCGCGGGTGTGACCGCGACCTGGGCGCTCGTCATGACGGGGATCTGGTGGGTGCCGTTGATCGGTCTCGCCTACACCGCGTTCTGCACCTACATGTGGGCCTTCGAGGATCCATTCGCGAAGAAGGGCGCGGTCGGGGAGGTGTCCCATGGCTGAGGCGATTCTCGATCAGGCCGCCGGACAGACCGGCGGGCATGACGCGTCCCACGACGAGCATCACTACACGGCGACCGGCCTCGACAGCTGGAAGGTCGGGTTCTGGACCTTCATCGGGTCGGAATGCCTCTTCTTCGGCACGCTCCTGTCGACCTACATGGTCTACAAGGGCGCCAGCCTCGAGGGGCCGTACCCGCGCGAGATCTTCGACATCCCGCTGACGACGCTCTCGACGTTCGTGCTGCTGATGTCGTCTCTCGCGATGGTGCTCGGCCTCGACGGCGTCCAGAAGGGAGAGCGGAAGAAGGCTGCGTTCTGGCTCGGGGTGGTGGTGGTGTTCGGGGCGATCTTCCTCGGCTTCCAGTACTACGAATTCAACCACTTCCTCCACGAGGGTCTGACGCTTCAGCACAGCGTCTTCGGGTCGTCGTTCTACGTGCTTACCGGGTTCCACGGTGCGCACGTGACGGTCGGCGTGATCTGGTTGACGACGCTGCTGGTCCAGTCGCTGCGCGGAAAGCTGACGCCCGACAAGGCGCTGCAGGTGGAGATCGCCGGTCTCTACTGGCACTTCGTCGATATCGTCTGGATCGTGATCTTCGTTCTCGTCTACCTCATCCCGTAGAGGCCACCGACATGTCCGAGACGACGCACGACGACGCACACGGAGACGGCGCCCACGCATCGGCCGGCTTCTACTGGATGATCGGCGGGATCCTCGCGGTCCTGACCGCCATCGAGGTGGCGCTGTACTACGTGAAGCCGCCGATGGAGCAGCCAATGCTCCTCATCCTGTCCGCCGTGAAGTTCGTGATGGTGATCGGCTACTTCATGCACCTGAAGTTCGACTCGAAGATCTTCACCGGTGTGTTCATGGCCGGGCTGGTGCTGGCGATGTTCATGGTCAGCGCCCTGGTCGTGCTGTATCACTTCCTGCCGGCGCAGCAGGTGCCGGTGGTGGGGTGACCCGACGCCACGGAGTCGCATGACCGAACCCCGCGCCGCATCTCTCCGAGGTCGGACCCCGTGAACGGGATCCGGCCTCGGCGTGTATTCGGAGGCATGGAAGATCGAGGAGTACGGCGATGGGTGCGCGGGTGGACGAGCACGGCGGTGTGCGCGGTCGCCGTTTCGGTGGCGAGCGTGGTCCCGTCGACGTCGGCTCTGGCCGCTCAGACCCAGGAGGAGATCGAGGTGGGACCCACTCCGCAACCGACCTTCGGGTACGAGTCCGCCCGAGGCGTCGAGCGTGAGGTTCACGCTGCCATCCTCGCGAAGGACCATCCCGAGACCAGGGATCGCCACATCGACCGGGCGGTCGAACTCGGGCGCGGCTTCGTCGCATCGTCCCCCGACGACCCGGATGCGCACTACTGGCTGGCGGTGTCCCTCGGCCTCGACACGGAGTACTCCGGTGCGCTGGCCAAGCTCACGACGGGGAAGGAGTGCTACGAGGCCACCGCCCGCACCCTCGAGCTCGACCCGGACCACGCCGGCGCACACGAGCTGCTCGGCCGCATCCACGCAGGGGTGATGAGGCTCCCCTGGCTGGTCCGGAAGCTTGGTGCGTCGCTCGGGATGAACGACGCGCTGGGGCAGGCGAGCTGGGAAACCGCGGAGTCACATCTGCGGCGGGCGGCCGAACTGGACCGGGACGCGATCGCTCCACGCCTGGCGCTCGGGAAGCTGCTCGACGAGCTGGACCGACCCGATCAGGCACTGGACTGGTTCGAGGAGGCTCGTCGTATCGAGCCGGCCAACGACCTCGATCGCGCGATGGTAGCCGAAGCCGACTCGCTGCTCAGCCTGTCTCCGAGCTGAGCTCCCGACGCGACAGCAGGTCCGCGATGATCGGGTGCCGCCGGGAGATGTGCCACGAGATCCACAGGGAGCCCAGCAGGTTTCCACCGAGAATTCCCCACCACGCGGTCGCCCCCAGCAGGTAGTTCGCCACCAGCGCGACGAGCCCGACCGTGAGCGCCTCGAATACCGCGAACAGCAGGATGCCGGCAGCGATCACGGAGGGCGCCTCGGCCGCGCGGGAGGCGCCGAATGCGACCACGATCGTGATCGCAGTGAAGATCAGCACGTGGTAGAGCCCGTATCCGAGCACCGTCGCGGCGTTGATTTCGATCTCCGCGACGCTGCTCGCGCCGAGGACCATCCCCGAGCCCAGTGCACCCGCCGTGTAGAACGGAGTCCCGGTGAGAACATCGACGAGCAGCATCCAGAAGGCGACGATCGTGGCGGTGGACAGACCGAGAGCGAGGCCCTCACGAAGCCATGGAATCGAGAGGACGCGTCCGATCCACGTCGGCCCCTCCCGCCCGGCGGCCCGCTCGCAGTACAGAACCATCGACAGGCCGGCGAGAAGATTCGCGATCAGAGCCGTCGGCCAGCCGACGAAGGAGACCACATCGGCGCCGTTGAGGAGCACCGCTCCGTAGAAGATGAAGGCGAAGAGCATCCCACCGAGCGCCAGCCCGATCGGGAGCGGTGCGTTCAGCTCGAGGCGGTGAAGTGCCCACGCCGTCGTCATTCCCATGACGAGGAACGACGTGTAGTGCAGGATCGTGTAGGCAGGTACGCCCGCGGCGCCCGGCGTATCCAGCAGCGCCGCGGCCATGAAGCCCGGGGTCGCGAACGGCGTCCCCTGTACGAGGTCGAGGAGGAAGAAGAAGACGGCGATCACCGTCGCACCGAGTACCCCGGCGATCAGTCCTCGAGCGAGTACCTTCCCGTTCACCTGCTCTCCCCTGTGTCTCTGAAGCTGCTGGACGTCCGTGAAGCGCCCCGCCATGGTAAGGAATGACCCGTAGCCCCCGCGAGGTTCCAGCAGACTTTCACAGGCACGGTGGAGACGCCCCCGGGCCCGGGGGCTCCCCACGGTTCGCCTTCGGTGGACTCCGGGACGTCCGGGCCGACCAGTGGGCACGATGGTTGAAGGCGCTCGCGTGGGCGGCCTTCCCCGGAATGTTCATCGGCGCCTTCATTGGTGTCGCCGAGGGTGCGATGACCGGCTTCTTCGTGATGGTCGTGATCACGCTCGGCGCCGGGGGCGCCGCGATTCTCCTGTCCGAGGCGGTCGGAGCGATGGTGCGCGGCGCCACGAATCCCGCCGGCCGCCCCGGACCGGGCCGCCATTCCGGCGCGGACGCTCTCGTGGTTCGGGGCGACCCGGAGGCCGCGATCGCCGTCCTCCGCGCATCGCTCGAGGAGTTTCCCGACGACGCCGAGGCGATGATGAAGATCGCCCACATTCTGCGGAACGATGTCGGAGACGCTCGCCGCGCGATCACCGCATTCCGCAGAGCCCGGATGTCGGGAGCGCTATCGGAGGGCCGAATGCGGCTCGCGATGAGGGAGATGCTCGAACTCGCGCGCTCTCTTGATCAGTCGCACATGGTCGTCGCCGACCTGAAGGAGCACCAGAAGCTGTTCGAGGGGACCGCGGAGGATGTGTGGGCGTCCCGGGAGCTGGTTCGGATCACCCGACCCGGCGACGCTTCCCCTTCATGAAGTCCATCATGATGTACTGCCCGAGTGTGACGGTGCTCGTGAAGTAGGCCTTCCCACGCGCGATCTCCGATACCTTCCGCACGAACTGAACCAGATAGGGGTCACGCGCCAGCATGAAGGTGTTGATCGGAATCCCGGACTTCCGGCAGGCGGCCGCCTCGTGGAAGGTCCGCTTGAGGATGTAGCTGTCCAACCCCCCCGAGTTCGTGTACACCTGACCGTTCGGAAGCGTGACCGCGCTGGGCTTTCCGTCGGTGATCATCACGATCTGCCGCATATCCTGCTTCTGGGCCGTCAGGATGCGGCGCGCGAGTTCGAAGCCCTCTGCCGTGTTCGTGTGGAACGGCCCGACCTGCGCCTTCGAAAGCTGGCTGAGCGGGATCTGCTCGGCGCGGTCGCCGAAGGTCAGCACGTGGATCGAGTCCCCGGGGAACTGCGTGCGGATGAGGTGGCTCAGCGCGAGTGCCACACGCTTCGCCGGCGTGAAGCGATCCTCACCGTACAGGATCATCGAGTGCGAGACGTCCAGCATCAGGACGGTCGCGCACGACGACCGGTACTCGGACTGGTGCACCATGAGGTCGGAGTAGTCGAGATTCAGCGGGACCTTCAGCCCTTCACGCTCGATCGCATTCTTGAGGGTGGCGGGGATATCCAGGTTCATCGTGTCGCCGAACTCGTAGGGCTTGGACGCCCCCTCGACTTCGATTCCCGTGGCCAGGTGCGGTGTGTCGTGGGAGCCCGCGGCGGACTTGCCGAGCGCACCGAGCAGGCCCTTGAGCGCACGATAGCCGAGAAAGTCCATCCCCTTCTGTGAGAGGTCGAACTGGACCGTCTGGGCTGCCTTCTTCGCGTCGTCGACCTTTCCCTCACCCGTCACATCCTGCATCTGGCCGGGCACCTGGGGCTGACCGTTCTCCAGCGTGATGTAGCCCTCGTCCACGAGTCGCTGAATGAGCCGGTCGAGCATCTCGGCGATCTGCTGCTGAACCTCCTCGTCGCCCTCACCCTCCCCGCGCAGCTCCTCGATCATCTCGGGCGTGAGCTCGCCGCCCTCCATGAGTGCCTGGAGGAGCTGGTGCTTGAGGGCGTCCACGGAGTTCGTGTCCTCGGTGCCCGACCACCCCCAGTACGGGTGGTAGTTGGGCCCGCCCGCGAATCCCCCATTCATGAGAAAGTCCGAGAGCTGGTCCATCAGGCCCTCGAGATTGAGGGCGTCGATCCAGCCGCCCTTGTACTTGCTGTAGCGGGTGAAGCGCATGGGACTCCTGGGACGGGAGAAGGGCCGATCAGGCCGACCGTACTTCGGGTTACCCACGACCGCCGAACCGGGTTCGACAGCGGCGGGGACGAGACTACCTTCCCACCCATGACCGATGTCACGCCCCCGTCATCCGAACTCCATCGCGAGCGAATCCGGGTCGAGCTTCTCGCCTTCTTCGACGAGCGCGCCCGGCCGTTGCCCTGGCGCCGGACCGACGACCCGTATGCGATCTGGGTCAGCGAGATCATGCTGCAGCAGACGCGGGTGGAGACGGTCATTCCCTACTGGGAGCGCTGGATGGATCGCTTCCCCGACATCGACGCCCTCGCCTCCGCCGAGGAGTCGGTGGTGCTCAAGGCCTGGGAGGGTCTCGGCTACTACTCCCGGGCACGGAATCTCAGGAAGGGTGCCGCGGTGGTCCGGGAGCGGTTCGGTGGCGACGTGCCGGCGACGGTCGACGAGCTCCGGGAGGTGCCGGGGATCGGCCCATACACGGCGGGTGCGGTGGCCAGTATCGCATTCGGAGTCGCGACACCGGCGGTGGATGGGAACGTCCGACGCGTGCTGGCGCGGCTGTTCGACGAACCGAAGCCGACCGCCGCGTGGCTGCGCGACCGTGCCGCCGACCTCGTCGACCCGGATCGACCCGGCGACTTCAATCAGGCGCTGATGGAGCTCGGCGCGACGGTCTGTACGCCGAGATCGCCGAACTGCACGGGATGCCCGGTCGCCCCGATGTGCGTGGCCCTCGAGGCCGGAACGGTGGACCGGCGGCCGGCCCCGAAACGACGGAAGCCCGTGCCCGAGCGGGAGATCGTCGTGGTGGTCGCCTGTGTCCGGGGGCCGGACGGGTGGCGGGTCGCGATGAGGCGGCGACCGACCGATGGACTGCTCGGTGGGATGTGGGAGTTCCCCGAGTGGGATCACGATCGCGATCCGCCGCGCGCGGACGCCCTTCCCGAGGTCGCCCACACCTTCTCGCACTTCCGCGCGACGTACCGCCCATTCGCGATGGAGGCGGCCGGCGAGGTCGCGTCGGGAACGGGCGACGCCGCGGAGAGGCCGGCGCCGTCGCCTCCACGATCTCGGCTGGGTCCCGAGGGCGCCGAGCCCGGGGAGCCGCGGTGGATCCACCCACGGGAGTTCGACGATCTCGCTCTCCCCGTGGCGCAGCAGAAGATCGCCGAATCCGTGCGCCGGTGGCTTGCCGCGAGGGCCGGCTCGTCGTAGCACTGAACGTCCGACCCCGCACGTTCCGGAGACCCAGATGACCCGTCCGATTCACGCCGCCGCGCTCGCGGTGTTCACCACCCTCGCTGCCATGACGCCGGCTGCCCCCATTCATGCCCAGGCCGCGCCATCCTTCTACGAGCCCGGCATATCACCGGACGGGTCGGAGATCGCGTTCGTGTCGGGCGGTGACATCTGGACGGTCTCGTCCGAGGGCGGAGCCGCACGACTGCTGATCGCCCACTCGGCGCACGAGTCGCGTCCGCTCTACTCCCCCGACGGTCGGCACCTCGCCTTCAACTCGAATCGCAACGGCGGTCTCGACATCTTCGTGATGGACTTCGAGACGGGGGATGTGCGGCGCCTCACGAACGACTCCGGCTCGGAAGAGCTGAACGGATGGTCGCCCGAGGGTGAGTGGATCTACTTCAGCTCGAATGCCGAGGATGTGGCGGGGACGCACGACGTCTTCCGGGTGAGGGCGGCGGGCGGCACGCCGATGGTCGTCGCGGGCGACACGTACGAGGGTGAATACTTCTCCGCGCCCGGTCCGGACGGGACGCTCGCCATATCGACGCGCGGCGATCAGGCACGCGGCCAATGGTGGCGGAACGGCCACTCGCACATGGACGAGTCGGAGGTCTGGATCGTCGAGGAGGCCTCGGCCGAGGGTGGGACACCCACCTATCGGCAGGTAGCGATCGGCGGGAAGAACATGTGGCCGATGTGGGTTCCCGATTCCGACGGCTCCGCGCTCGCGTTCATGTCGGACCGGGACGGGACCGAGAACCTCTGGGGCCTCCAGCTCGACGCCACGGGGGCGGTCGCCGAAGGACCCCGGCCGATCACGCGGTTCGAGGACGGGCGAGTGCTGTTTCCGTCCATGGCGGCAGACGGCGCGATCGCCTTCGAGCGCGACTTCGGCATCTGGATGAAGAGTGCGGACGGTGACCCTCCCCGACGCCTCGACATCACTCTGATGGGTGCGGTCGAGGGCCCCACGCCCGAAACCAGCGAGGAGGACTCCGGCTGGGGGTCGATCGCGGTCTCACCCGACGGGGAGAAGTGGGCGTTCGTCGAGGGTGGTGACGTCTGGGCGGCATCGACCTCGGACGACGTGCCTGCGACCCGGGTGACCGAGACACCGGCCGAGGAGGGCGGAATCGTCTGGACGCCCGACTCCAACGGCATCGTGTACGCATCCTGGAGAACGGGCACGGAGAAGCTCTACCACTACGACTTCACCACGAACAGCGAGCGGCAGCTCACGACCGGGGACGCCCGCGACGGCGTGGGCGACTTCTCGCCGGACGGCCGATGGCTGGCGTATTCCCGACAGCTCCACGACGAGCGTGAGCTCCGCCTGATCGACTGGGAGTCCGGCGACGATCGGATGCTGGCACGCGACATATCCGGTGGGGCGACGTGGTCACCTGATTCACGGTGGGTCGCATACGGCGCCGAGACGGACGAGTTCACCAACGTGAAGATCGTGTCCGTAGAGGGTGGTGACGCCCGTCAGGCGAGCTTCATCGCGAGTTCGTACTTCTCGAGCCCGCAGTGGAGCGCGGACGGGACCTACATCGTCTACCGGACCGGTCAGCGCACCGAACCGGGGGAGATGATCAAGGTCGATCTGGTTCCGGCTCCCCCGACCTTCGACGAGGAGGCCTTTCGAGCCCTCTTCGAGCAGCCGGACGAGGTGGTGGACCCCGATGAGGAGGAGACCACGGACTCCGAGGAGGCGCCGAGCGACGCCGCACCGGAACCGGGCGAGCCGGTGGAGGTGCCGGACGAGGTGGTCATCGACTGGGAGGATATCCGGCGACGCGGCGGCGTGGTTCCGACGAACTTCTCGGTCGGCTCGATCCTGCTGCACCCGGACGGCGAGTCCGGTGTGGTCACCGGTGGGGGTGGAATGCGCCGCGTCACCTTCGGACCGAATGGGGACGTCGATTTCGACGATCTGGACGTGGGCGGCAACCCGATCGCCTTCTCCGAAAACGGGCGTCAGCTGTACACGAGCCGGGGCGGCCAGCTGCGGATCGTGAGTTGGCCCGGTGGCAACGAGCGCACGGTGTCGACCGAGGTCGAGATCGTGGACGACTTCGAGCGCACGAAGGTCGCGGCCTTCGAGCAGGGCTGGGGCGAGATGCGGGATGGCTTCTACGACCCCGACTACCACGGGACCGACTGGGGCGGCGTCCGTGACACCTTCCGCCCGCAGATCGCCGGGGCGCGGACCCGGGCGGAGTTCGGCCGCCTGATGGACATGATGCTCGGCGAGCTGAACGCATCCCATCTGGGGCACTCCGGACGCACCGGTCCGCCGCAGGGCGGAGATGGACATTCGACCGGGCGCCTCGGGCTCCGATTCGACCGGATCGCGTACGAGAACGCTGGCCGGTTCGTCGTGACCGAGGTGATTCCGCTCGGCCCGGCCGACGTGGCGGGAGACATCGCCGTGGACGACGAGATCGTGTCGATCGATGGTGCGCAGCTGGACGGCTCCAGCGATCTGCACCTTCTGCTTCGGGACACTCCCGGCGAACAGGTGGTGCTCGGCGTCTCCACCGGGGGCTCTGCGCCCCGGGACGTGGAGGTGCTCGCGACGTCGGGAGGCGCCGAAAGCCAGATCCGCTACCGGAACTGGGTCGAGAGCCGTCGCGCATACGTGGACGAGATCAGCGACGGACGGCTCGGCTATGTGCACATCCCCTCGATGTCGCAGGGCTCGCTCACGCAGTTCATCCGTGACCTCGACCAGCTGAACCACGCGAAGGATGGGGTGGTGATCGACGTCCGCGACAACAACGGTGGCTTCGTGAACGTCTACGCGATCGACGTCCTGGCGCGGCAGAACTACCTCACCATGGAGTCCCGAGGCAGCGACGTGCGGGCGCCAGCTCGGGTCCGTCTCGGCCAGCGCGCCCTCCTGGCGCCGACCGTGCTGGTCACGAACCAGAACACCCTCTCCGACGGCGAGGACTTCACCGAGGGGTACCGTGAACTCGGGCTCGGCAGCGTGGTCGGGGAGCCGACCGCCGGCTGGATCATCTTCACCGGGAGTCGAGGCCTCGTGGACGGCACGAGCGTCCGTATGCCGAGCACCTACGTCCGGGACAATCGCGGCCAGAACATGGAGCTCAATCCACGGCCCGTGGACGTCGAGGTCGAGCGCCCGACGGGGGAAAGCTACCTCGGGATCGACAGCCAGCTCGACGCGGCGGTTCGGACGCTGCTGGGACAGATCGACGGAGGGGCGTAGGGGAACGCGCCGAGGCCCGACGTCCGAACCGAGTGTCCACGAAATGCTGGAGGACCCCGTTCGCGCGGTGCCCGCGGGGGTGGCGGATGGCTGACGGGGACGGCTGATCCCGGCGGACGGACGTCAGGGCCGATCGCCCGCGTCCAGTGAATAGCCGCCGACACTGATCGCACTGCGGATGCGCGTTTCGAGCGTCCGGGGGTCGTCGCTGCCGATGTAGATTTGCCGGCCGTCCTGCGTGTCGAGCAGCAACGCCCGGTTGCCGCGGGCCGTCCAGGCCCGCTTCTCCCGGCTTCCGCGGAAGCCCCATCCACCGAACTCCTTGAGCGGTTGGTAGGTGACCGGCTCCACGCGGGTGATGTCGGAGAGGGGAATGAAGGTGCCGAGCAGTCGCAGGCGACCGAGGCCGACCCGCACCCCGTCACTGTGGACGGTCACGAGGAGGCCTCCCAGCGCCACGTGGATGGCGCCCCCGAGGAGGAGCAGGACAGCCCACCACGGCCAGGGGGTGACCAGCGCGGAGGCCCCGATGGCGCCCCAGACCACGACGTGGACCCACGCCGCCCAGCCAGTGAATTCCCGGTAGAGTTCTCGCCGCTCGTCGTCCATGTCTTCCTCCTCGTCGTGTCTCGGAGGAGATCAGCCCAGTTCGACGCCTCCGAACGGGTCGAAGCCTCCCCCACCCTGACCGAATTTGCCGCCGCCCTGACCGCCCCCGTGCGGCGTCCGGCGATAGCCTCCGCCGCTGGACCGAGCGACCCGCTTCTCGGCCACCAGCGCTTCGAGTACGAGTTCACAGGCCGCGACCTTCTCGCCGTCGGGGGCGTCGGCCGCCGCGAGCCCGGTCGTCTCGATGAGCTCGAGCAGCCCCGGCACCAGCTCGAACCCCTTCAGGCACGCGGCTGCGGCGGAGTCTTCGCCGAGCTGAAGGGCGCCGCCCTCCTCGAAGTATTCGACGATATCCTCGACGTCGGCACCGCCCGCTCGCGCCTCGAAAGTGGAGAGAGACGCGCCGGCGATGAGCTCCCGGGCGATCTTGTCGTGGCCGTGGAGTTCACCCTCGTACTCGAGCTCCATCTTCCCCGTGATGGCGGGGAGTGATGCGTAGATGTCCGAGATGCGCGGGACGGCCTGCTCCTCGCCGAGAACCACGGCTCGACGCTCCGCATTCGAGACGACACTCTCGAGGACGGTGATGGGCATGCGCTGGCTGACACCCGAGCGCTGGTCGACCCGCTTGTCCTCGCGTGCGATGAAGGCGATTCGCTCGATGACCTCCTGGACGAGGTCCGGCACCACGACCGCGGGTCCGGTCCGGTCGATCCACGCCTCCTGCCGGGTGACACGGATCCCGATGTCGAGCTCGGTCGGGTAGTGGGTGCGGATCTCGGAACCGATCCGGTCCTTGAGCGGCGTGATGATCTTGCCCCGAGCCGTGTAGTCTTCCGGGTTCGCGGTGAATACCATGAGCACGTCGAGCGGCAACCGGATCGGGTAGCCCTTCACCTGCACGTCCCCCTCCTGGAGGACGTTGAAGAGGCCGACCTGGATCTTGCCGGAGAGGTCCGGGATCTCGTTGATGGCGAACACGCCCCGGTTCGCGCGGGGGAGCAGCCCGAAGTGGATGGTCAGCTCGTCCGCGAGGATGTGTCCGCCGCGCGCCGCCTTGATCGGGTCCACGTCGCCGATGATGTCCGCGATGGTCACGTCCGGCGTCGCCAGCTTCTCCACGTAGCGCTGGTCGCGCGGCACCCACTCGACCTTCGCGTCGTCGCCCTCCTCCCGAAGGAGCTGGCGCCCGTACTTGGAGATGGGCTGCAGCGGATCGTCGTTGATCTCGCTGCCCGCGAGGATCGGCACCTCGTCATCGAGGAGGTTCGCGATCTGGCGCAGGATGCGGCTCTTCGCCTGGCCGCGGAGTCCGAGCAGGATGAAGTCGTGCTTCGCCAGGAGCGCGTTCACGATCTGGGGAACGACGGTCTCCTCGTAGCCGTGTACGCCCTCGAAGATCGATTCGCCGGCCCGCAGCTTCTCGAGGAGGTTGGCCCTGATCTCGTCCTTGACGGGACGCGAGGTCCAGCCCGAGGACTTGAGTTCACCGACGGTCGTTGGACGCGAATTCGACATCTTGCTCCGAAGCGATTGGAACCCCGCACAGAGCGGGGAACGGGTTATCTTCAAGGGTTCCGGGGAGGGCCGCGTACCCCCCGCGCGGGGTCTGGGTCCTGAGCCGGAACGCAGCCCGGAAGTCAGCCGGGAACACAGCCCGAAAGACCGAATCGGATCACCCGATCGAATCACGCGGGAACGCGTCGATCACACTGCCCACCGCACGTCTGGAGCACGGATGTCCCAGGAGTCCTCCCCCGAGACGCCCGACGTCACGTTGAAGAGCACGGTCCGGCCGCTGGATCATCAGCCGCCACTCCCCGAGAACCACTTCATCGTCGAGGAGCGGCCCGACGAGGAAGCCGTTCCGATGGACGTCGTGTTCGTCGGCGGAGGCCCTGCCGGACTGGCCGGCGCCATCGAGCTCGCCCGCCTCGTGAAGCAGGACAACGAGAACGGCAGCGGGCTCGGTGACATCGAGATCGGCGTGCTCGAGAAGGCCGGGGCGCTCGGGGAGCACACGCTGTCGGGGGCGGTGCTGAATCCCCGCGCCCTTCGCGAGCTCTTCCCGGAGAAGTCCGACGACGAGCTTCCGCTCGGAATTCCGGTCGAGAAGGAAGCGGTCTACTTCATGACCGAGGGCCGCGCCCAGCGAATGCCGACGCCCCCCACCATGAAGAACCACGGCAACCACTCGGTGTCGCTCGCCGAGGTCGTTCGCTGGATGGGCGAACAGGCCGAGTCCATGGGCATCAACGTCTTCCCGGGGTTCCCGGTCGACTCGCTGCTCGTCGACGGCTCCAGCGTCATCGGGGTGCGGACCGTCCCCTCCGGCCTCGATCGCGACGGCAACCCGAGTGCCCCCGACGCCATGCCCGCGATGGACATCACGGGCCGCGTGACCGTGCTGTCCGAAGGGACCCGCGGCCCGCTCAGCCAGGCCTGGTACGACTGGCAGGGCGTCGGGCGCGACAACCCTCAGATCTACGCCCTCGGCGTGAAGGAGCTGTGGGAGGTGAAGAAGCCGCTCGACCGGGTGATCCACACCCTCGGCTGGCCGCTTCCGCGCGACGCATTCGGTGGCTCGTGGGCCTATCCGCAGGGCGAGAACCTCGTCTCGCTCGGTCTGGTGGTCGGGCTCGACTACGAGGACGCCCGCCTCGACGTGCACGAGCTGCTCCAGCGCATGAAGCTGCACCCGCTCTTCCGGGAGATCCTGGAGGGCGGCGAGATGGTCGAGTGGGGCGCGAAGACCATCCCCGAAGGCGGCTACCACGCGCTACCGGAGCGCATGCACGGGGACGGGCTCTGCGTGGTGGGCGACTCGGTCGGCCTCGTGGACGTTCCGTCGCTGAAGGGTATCCACTACGCCATGCAGTCGGGGATGTATGCGGCCCGCGCCATCTTCGAGGCGCTCAAGAAGGACGACGTGAGCGCGGACGGCCTCGCCGGATACACGAAGTCGGTCCGTGGCAGCTACATCACCAAGGACATGAAGAAGACCCGCAACATGCGGCTCGCCTTCAAGGGTGGGTTCTGGAGCGGGAGCGCGAAGGCGGGTCTGATGACGGTTACGGGCGGAGCGTTCCCGGGTGGGCGGATCGATCACGAGGAGGACGCCGCGGACGTGAAGCTCCTGAACGGAGCCGGTGTGAGGGCGCCCTTCGTGCCCGACGGCAAGCTGACCTTCAGCAAGGTGGACGCCGTCTTCAAGTCGGGGAATCAGACCCGCGACGACATTCCCTCGCACCTGATCGTGGACGAGGATGTGACGGCCGAGATGGCGGAGATGCTCGAGAATCTCTGCCCCGCCGGCGTGTACGAGCGCGAGGGCGAGAAGCTCGTCGTGAACGCGCCCAACTGTGTGGACTGCAAGGCGACGGATGTGCTCGGCCCCCGGTGGACGCCGAGAGAGGGTGGCGCCGGGCCGGGCTACCGCCGGATGTGAGCGAGCGGGCGGCTGTCCGCGTCGCCGACCTGACCGCCGACGAGATCGAGCGACGCCTCGACGCCGGCGAAACGCTCGAGGTGTACATGAAGCGCCGGCATGGGCTCGGCGTCATCGCGGCCGGGGTGATCATGTCCGGCGCTTTCGCGTTTCAGGCGTGGCGAGCGGAGGGAGACCTCGCGTTCTTCCCCCTCGTGTTAGGGCTGCCCTCCCTGACCCTGATTCTCATCGGGTTCAGCCGTTTCCGGACACCACGAAGGGCCTTCGAACTCACCCCCGAAGGTATCGCCGCGTTCGTGCGTCCGCTCGATCGGGACTGGATCCCGTGGGAGCAGGTGCGTGACGTCGAGTTCAGGCATGGCGGCGTGCACGTCGAGATCGACCCCGACGTACCGATCGATCGGATGTGGATCGAGCGGTGGTCGGGTCTCTGGTCCCGCCTCCTCGGCCAGCGGAGGTTCCACGGGTTTGTGCTGCCGGCGAAGGGCGCGGAGGTCGACGCGGATGCCCTGATGGAGTATCTGGAGCGCCGGGTTCGGCAGGACATGCTGCGGGAGCGCGGTGGGTCGGCCGGACCGGAGGCCCCCGAGCGGGAGTGACTGCCATTCCGACGCGTGGCGCCCTGGTCGAGCCCCGTCGCCTACGCGATTTTCCGCACCTCGGTTTCGCCGAGGTGCGGAAGGCGAGCGCGACCCGCCGCCGCCGCGCGTCCACCCGCTGTCCGGGGCCCGCCCATGCGGACTCCCGAGGTCCCGAGTTAGTCTGTCCAGATCCGACTCATCTCCCGCACCGACGATGACCGACCGCATCACCTCCGACATCCGCGACAGCTACGAGTCCATCCCGTACCTGTCCGGTCCGCACTACGCCGGACACCCGGACTGCATGGCGACGGTGGCTCGTCTCCGCGGTCTGCCTGCGGCTCCAGTCGCCCGCTGTCGCGTGCTCGACCTCGGATGCGCCACGGGTGGCCACCTCCTGCCGATGGCTCTGTCCCTGCCGGACAGTGAGTTCGTGGGCGTGGATCTCGCCCCCGGTCATGTCGCGACGGCGGCGGCGGTGTCCGAGAGAATCGGGCTGACCAACACACGGTTCGTGGCCGCGGACCTCCGGGAACTCCCGGACGATCTGGGGACGTTCGACTATGTGGTCTGCCACGGGGTCTATTCCTGGGTTCCGGAAGATGTGCGCCGGGCGCTCCTGCGGGTCGTCGGAGAGCACCTGACCCCGGACGGCATCGCGATGATCAGCTTCAACGCGCTTCCCGGGTCGCAGGCGCGCGACTCGGTTCGCGCTCTGCTGCGCTTCGCGCTCGGGCGGGTTCTGGAGGAGGGCGACCCCGTCGAGCAGACAGGCGCGCTGCTCGAGATCGTGCGCGGAGCGACGGCGGAGCTCGACGGCGGGTTCGTCGAGCAGCTGCGCACCATATCGAAGGAGTGCTCCGACGCGGAGCCGTACTACCTCGCCCACGAGTACCTCGCCCCGGTGAACAGGGCCTTCCATCTCTGGGAGGTGGCGCGCGACGCCGAGACCGCCGGCCTGACGTGGGTCGGAGATGCGTGGGACCACGCGGATATCGAGGATCTGCCCACCGGGGCCCGGACGCTCGTGGAGCGTCTCGGGCCGACGTCGGTCGACCGGCACCAGTGGCTCGACTTCTTCCGGGACACCGCCTTCCGGCGCGCGCTCTTCCGTCCCACCGGCCGTCGGCCGTCGGACGAAATGGATCCGGCCGTCATCCCGGATCTGCACGCGAGTGGGGGGTCGTGGCCCGTCGACGCGGAAGGCCGGCGCGCAGAAGGGGGGGCGGAGTCGACGGCCTCCTTCGCGTCGAGGACGCACCGACTCTCCACCAACGTTCCGATCGTCGAGGTGGCACTCCGCAGACTGCACGACCTCTGGCCGAGGCCCATCCCGGTCCGGACGCTGTGGGAACAGGCGCGGGACGAGTGCGCCGCGGCGGGTGCGGACCCCGAGGCCCCGGCCGATCTGGCCTACCTGTCGGGGGCGCTTCTCCAGTGCTACAGGCACCACCTCGTCACGCTTCACTCGCATCCCTTCGCGGTCTCGACCGAGCCGCCGGACCGCCCGATCGCGAGTGCGCTCGCGCGGCTTCAGGCGAATGGGGGAGACACCGTCACGAATCTGGTCCACCAGCGGGTGCGGCTGGACGAGTTCGAGCGCTCCATCCTGCGAGGGCTCGACGGCTCGAGAGGCGTCGAGGAGCTCGTGGACGCGCTGTCCCCCGGGCAGATCGACTCGGTCGACGTGTCGTCGGGGCGGGTTCGTCGGGGCCTCGAGGTGCTCGCCCGGGCGGGGCTGATCCACGAGGTGTGAGGCGGGATGGGCGTCCCGGCCGGGACGTCAGACGGACCGCGGTTCCTCACCGACCCCGGTGGCCGGAAGCCCGTCGCCCGTGACGCGGGCGACCACCACCGTGACGTTGTCGGGACCACCCAGCCGATTCGCGGACTCGACCAGCCCTGCCACGACCCGACCGGGCTCCGGATCGTCCGAGAGCCAGCGTGCGATGGCGCCGTCGTCGACGACGCCGTGGAGCCCGTCCGAGCAGATCAGGACCATGTCTCCACGCCGAAGCGGTTGCCACGTGAGGTCGGCCGAGACCGAAGGCTGCACTCCCAGCGCCTGCAGAAGCACACTCCGCTGTTCGCTCTTCTCCGCGTCCTCCCTCGTCATCTCCCCCCGGTCGACGAGTTCCTGCACGAAGGACTGGTCGCGGGTGAGCTGCGTGAGCGCGCCGCCCCGCCAGAGGTAGGCACGGGAGTCCCCGACCTGCACCAGGTGGGCGTACGTTCCCAGCAGCCCGACCGCGGTGAATGTCGTACCCATCCCCTCTCGTTCGGGCACGCGACTGGCCTCGTAGACCTGCTCGTTCGCTGCATCGACGGACCGGTGCAGCGCCTCGGAGAAGTCCTGCGGCGTCACGACTCGCCGCGCCAGCCACTCGCCCCGGAGTTTCTCCGTGAAGCTTTCGAGGGCCATGCGACTCGCGAGCGCCCCCTCGGCGGCCCCTCCCATGCCGTCCGCGACGGCCAGCACCGCGCCCCGGGCCCCCAGCGAGAAGGCTCCGGGCTCCGCATTGACCGACGCACCCTGCCCGACGAACGACGGCGCCACGTCGTCGCCGTCCCGGAAGGCCCGCAGGAGGAAGGCGTCCTGATTCTCACCGCGTTGCCGTCCCACGTCGCTGCAGGCCGCCACCTCCACATGAATCGGCCGCTCGAGTCCGGGGATCTCCATCAGCGTTGACACTGGAAGGCCCGCGCTCGCGGCTCGTACGTTTCGGAGTCGTAGCGGACGGCGACACGCATCCACTCGCACGTCGAGTCCTGATCGGTGCCGATCCAGCTCGAAGCCACGAGGAATGCCGCCGCGGCCCGGAGCGAGTCCGCCACCTCTCCCGACTCGTAGACCTGCATCGCACCCTCGCGAAGTGCGACGTCCCCGATGACACCGTTGCCCCAATCTCCCGAGAGCCGATCGAGTCGTGAGGCGAGTTCGGCGGGCGACGGCCCGGGCTCGATCGGATCGGGCGGGCGGGTATCTCCACCGCCGGGAGGCCCACCGCCGCCGACGGGATCGCTGGCGGTCGTCTCGCCTCCGGCTGCCGCCGACTCTCCGCCCTCGGCTCCACCCCGCTCGACGTCGGTCTCCGTTCCGAGATCGGTCTCCGCTCCGAGATCGGCCTCTGCCTGACCACTCGACTCGATCGTGGGGAGACCCGCGTCGAGCCGCTCGTCCGAGGGCGAGCCTCCCAGCGTACCCAGCGCGAGGGCGCCGACGACTCCGACGACCAGGACGCCCGCCGCGGGCAGAAGCCAGGCGGGCCGACCGGCCGACCCCTCGCGAGCCGAGTCCGCCGGCGCGGCCTCGGGCGCGCGCTCGACCCGTGTCGGAGCCACCGTCCGGGCCGGTCGAGGACTCTCGGTGCGACGGGGCGCCGCCTCGGTCCCGTCCGATACCGCGGCTTCCAGCGCCGACATGAACGCCACCGCGTCCTCGTGCCGATCGTCGGGCCGCCGCTTCAACGCGCGGTCCAGGAGCGGCTGGAGCCCGGGGGGGAACTCCCGGTCGGACACGTCGGCGAGGGGGAGGGGCTCCTGGTTCAGCCGCTCGAGCATGAGCTCGTTCGATGTCGTCCCGCGGAACGGGAGCTGCCCGGTCAGCATGCGAAAGAGGACGAGCGCCAGCGAGTAGAGGTCGCTTCGGCCGTCGAGCGGGTCCACCATCAACTGCTCGGGGCTCATGTACTCCGGCGTCCCGATGGTGAAGCCCATGCGGGTGACGTTGGCGGCCTCGCCATCGGCCGACCCCTTCGCGATGTCGAAGTCGACCACCTTCGCCACATCGCGGCCGTCCACGTCGCTGTGGATCATCACATTGCCGGGCTTGAGGTCGCGGTGGACGATCCCCATGCGGTGGGCGGCGCTCAGGGCGCGCGCGACCTGGATCGTGATCCCGACCGCGCGATCGAGCGGGAGCGGGGCTTCACGCTCCACCAGGTCCTGCAGTTCCTCGCCGTCGATGAACTCCATCGCGAGAAACCAGAAGTCATCGCCCGCCTCGGCGAAGTCGAACACGGTGCACACATTCGGGTGGTGGATTCCGGACGCGTTGCGAGCGCCCCGTGCGAACCGCGCGATCGCGTCCGGATCCTTGACGAGGGACGGCCGGAGTACCTTGATCGCGTCGCGACGCCCGATCTTGAGGTGCTCCCCGAGATACACCGCCCCCATCGCACCCTCTCCGAGATGACGGAGGATGCGATACCGATCGGCCAGGATCGACCCGACGAGCGGGTCGTCCGCGCGGTCGTCCGCCCCGGCGGGGCTCACATCATCCGTCATCCCCGCCGTCCTCTGGTCGAGTTCGGCCCGTCCCCGGCGGTGCACCCGACTGCGTGGACACGAGGGCCACCGCCCGGGGCTCGAGGCTCGGACAGTCCCGGACCGAGCGCTCCATGTACTCGATGCGACCCTCGAACTTCGGGAGTCGCACGATCTCGACCGGGTACGCATCCACCTCCAGACGGCCGCAGCCTCGAACGGTGCTCACCACGATGGTGAGCACGTCCTCCCGGCCCCCGTCGGTCCGGGGAACGCTCCGAACGCCCACGCTGTCGACGCGAATCCGATCCTCCGGCGTCATGCGGCCGGCCGCGACCAGCAGCACCATGCTGCTCTCGAAGTCGACCTGGGGGCGTGGCGGCGGTGCCGATTGGTTCCGCGTCGCCTCCGTCCACACCTGAGAGAAGCTCTGTGCATCCCGCACCACGAGGCGCAGGGAATCCGGGTAGGCCCCGGAGTTGTCGTAGTAGAGCCTTTCCTCGACGGTGACTGCCGCGATGGGCTGCTGGCTCGGTGGCGGTGGGGGTCCGCCTCCGCACGCTGCGAGCAGGAAAGCGAGAGCTGGGACGAGCTGCTTCATGGCGACCCTTTTGTACGCGGATTCGATGGAGGTCTGCGGGCGGTGGTCCTCATCCGACGACCCGGGCGACGCAGGAGAGACCGGACATGAAGTCACGCCGGAAGACGGACGTGCCGAGCAGTTCACCCGACACCGAGAACGACTGACCCGGCACGCTCCACACCAGCTGGTGCCGGTCCTCGCCCACCGACGTCCAGTCGGCGAGGTGAAAGAGGCGGAACAGGGCCCAGGTCCCCGGACGATCGCTCTCGATCAGGGAGACCTCGGCGCCGTCGATCGTGCCGAGTATGGCAGCGCTTCGAGCCGTGTTCGCATCCCAGACCCACGCCTGACTGGCGGGCTGGACCCGGGTGAAGGTGTGCGGTCGGCCGTCCACGCGGAACGTCGCCTCGGGGAGTGCGTCGTCGGTGACGATACGGAAGGAAAACGTCACGGACGGCCCCTGTCCGCCGCGATACAGCGCCTCGCTGAACGCCGCCGCCTGATTGAAGAAGCGCAGGAAGTCGGGTGAGATGCGGACCTGACCCCCGGCACGCGCGACATAGCGATCTCCCTGACGCTCGATCACATCGGTGAGCGCGTCGTCGTAGAATTGCCAGAGTGCACCGTCGCCGGGCCGGAACACCTCGTCCACATCGTCCGGGGACGCCTCCGCGGACGCCGTCGGCTGGAACGGGAAGCGCCCCTCGAGCGCGTCGAACCGCGAGCAGAACCCCGTGCCGGCGTTGTTCAGTCCTGTGGCGATTCGTGTCGGACCCGCCGAGTCGGCGAGTCGTTCCGCGGCATCCGCGGGCTCGCGAAGCAGCGCCTGTACCGCGCTTCCGACGGCCGCCGCCCGGCCCTCGATGCCGAACGACCGCGCGATGTCGTCCACCGCCTGCGACGCGGCGGCCGCATCGTTGAGAACCGCACTCGAGGCGGCCCCGACCTCCTGGTCCGAGCTTCCGGCCAGCCGGTCCATCGACGAGCGGAGGCGCCCGAGCGCCTGCATGTACTGCTGATTGGCGTCGGTCACCGGTTGGCCGGCGGACTCCGGGGGAGCGGCGTGGTGGAGCGGCTGGAACACCGCCCCCACCGAGGCGGAATCGACGTCCGTGTTCACCGACGCCAGGTAGAGCAACTCGAGCAGCGGCGACTGGTTGGACGAGAGCCGCGTGAGGCGGGCGGTGGCGTCGCGGGTTCCGGAGAATCGTACCACCGATGCCGATCCGAGGAAGTCGGTCCAGCCCTCGACGAAGTCCGACCGATACCGGGCCCGCAGCGAGGTGGCGAGCTGCTCGAGTTCTTCGTCCGACACGCTCCTGCCCTCGCCGAGCACCCACTCCTCGCGTGCGAGCAGACCTCGGAGGTTCCCCAGCCGTTCGTGTACGCGCTCCCAACCCTCGGCCGTGAACGCCCCGGGTATGGTCACGTCGTTACTCACGAGGTCCACCGAGCCGGGATAGCGATCGGCGAAGCGGATCTCGCCGAGGTCGGCCGATGCCTCGCCCAGGAGCGACTGGTACAGCTGGGCATCGCCCGAGAAGGCCCCAAGGTAGTCCCGAGCGCGCTCGAGAAGCTGCGGATCCGCAGGGTCGTCGAAGGGATTGCCCCACGGGAGTTCACGAGCGAAGTAGTCGAAGTGGACCCGCGCCACGGAATCCGATACCGCGTCGGATTCGGGATACTGCAGCCACCGACTCAGCAGAACCGGAGTCAGGAATTCCGAGGAGCTGCGGTCGGGGTACTCGGTCGCGGTCAGGTAGGCCTTGAGGTCATCGTAGGTCGCCGCGTATGCGGCATACTCGGCGTCGGTGCCCGGCTCGGTGGGAAGGCCGGCCAGCCGTGACCGTATGACGGAGCGGGTCGGGCCCCACATCGCGGCTTCGAAACGGTCGAAGTAGACGCGCCGGAGCGGCGGATGAAGCTCGTCGCCGGTCCAGAGCCCCCAGCGGAGGCCGAGTGGACGCCCCTCGCGGTCGAGATGCCCGAGGGGGTCGGCGAGAGTCCGAAGCTGCCCCAGGCGCG
>Ga0207419_1000356_pt1 | contig 39103 bp, 40 predicted proteins | sample ElkSloMetagenome_4_FD_184723 | JGI IMG/M metagenome (GOLD analysis project Ga0207419, IMG submission 184723) | Hot spring microbial communities from Elkhorn Slough, Monterey Bay, USA - MD2A (version 2) | ecosystem: Environmental > Aquatic > Marine > Intertidal zone > Estuary: Microbial mat ...
CCTGAACCGGTCTTTTCTGTCTTTGCCTTGAGCCTTGAGCCTTGAGCCTTGAGCCTTGAACCTTGAACCTTGAACCTTGAACCTTGAACCTTGAACCTTGAGCCTTAACCCCCCCCTTGCTCTCGTCACACATCGATGCTAATGTACTAACACGCTATTACATTCTGACGCCATGAAGCAGCACGATCCGCAGCACGCACAGGCCAACCGGGCCGCTCGATCCAGTCTGGCTGAAGCCCTTCTTGCCATGCGGACCCCCGATGAGTGCCGATCCCTGCTCAAGGATCTGACCACGCCGGCGGAACTCGAAGCTCTGGTGGACCGCTGGCGGGTGGTGCGCTTGCTGGATCAGGGACTGCCGTACCGAGAAATCCACGAGCAGACCGGCGTCAGCGTGACCACCGTGGGGCGCGTTGCGCGGTTTCTGGAACAGGGCAACGGCGGCTATCAACTTGCACTCGAACGACTGAAGAAATGACTCGACTGAAGATCGCGATACAAAAATCCGGCCGACTGGCGGAAAAATCCCTGAGGCTCCTGGAGCGCTCCGGCCTGTCCTTCGCTCGCTCGAAGGACAAACTCTTCTGGTACGGGCGCAACCTGCCCATCGATCTGCTGCTCGTTCGCGACGACGACATTCCCCGTCTCCTTCTCGAAGGCGTCTGCCAGCTCGGCATCGTCGGCGAAAACGTGGCGCTGGAAAAGTTGCTCGAGAGTCGGCAGCGCAAGCCGAAGGCGGAACTCGATCCCCTGCTGAAACTCGATTTCGGCGACTGTCGCCTGATGCTCGCGATCCCCGAGGGACAGGACTTTACCGGACCGGCGATGCTGCAGGGTAAGCGCCTGGCTACCAGCTACCCCTTCCTGACCCGCCGCTACCTGGAGCAGCACGGCGTCGAGGCCGACATCGTGACGCTCAGCGGGGCGGTAGAAATCGCGCCCAGCCTGGGAACGGCCGAGGCGATCGTCGACCTGGTCTCGACGGGCACCACGCTCAGGGCCAACCATCTCAAAGCCGTCGACAAGGTGCTCGAATCCCAGGCCGCGATTTACCGCAGCCCGGAGCAGCTGGACCAGGACAACGAGCAGCTCCTCGAGAAACTGCTGACCCGGATTCAAGGCGTCCAGCTGGCCGCCGAGACCAAGTATGTGATGCTGCACGCGCCGCGCGATCGCCTGGAGGAGATCAGCAAAATCCTGCCTGGTGCGGAAGCGCCGACGATCCTTACTCTCGAGGGTCAGCCCGACCGCGTTGCCCTGCACGCGGTCTGTACGGAGCAGGTCTTCTGGCGCCACCTCGAAGCGCTCAAGGCGGCCGGCGCCTCGGCAGTCCTGGTCCTGCCCGTAGAAAAGATGCTGGCATGAAGACGCTTATCGCTGATCAAATCACGCCCGAGGCGCTGGCGAACGTACTGGCACGGCCTGCGATGGAATCCGATGCGGAACTGCGCCGTGTCGTGGCCGAGGTCATTGCGGCTGTCAGGGCCTCCGGTGACCAGGCACTGGTCGACTTCGGCCGTCGCTTCGACGGTCGGGCGCCGGCTACGCTGATGGTGCCCGAGGATGAGCTGGCCGCAGCTGCCGAGACGCTTGATGCAGATCTGCTCAAGGCCATTGACACCGCCATTGCCACGGTCGGTCGCTTTCACGAGGCCGGCCGGCCGGCGGATATCGACATCGAGACCGCTCCCGGCGTCACCTGCCAGGCTCGCTGGCGCGCCCTCGATGCGGTCGGGCTCTACGTCCCTGCCGGATCCGCACCGCTCCCCTCGACGGCCGTCATGCTGGGCGTGCCGGCCACGCTGGCGGGCTGCCGGGAGATCGTGATCGCCACACCGCCGAACAAGGACGGGCGAGCCGATGCGGCGGTCCTGGCAATTGCCCACCGCCTCGGAATCAACAAGGTACTCGTCGCCGGCGGCGCCCAGGCCGTTGCCGCCCTGGCTTTCGGGACCGAGACCGTGCCCAAGGTCGACAAGATCTTCGGCCCCGGAAACCGCTTCGTCGCCGAAGCCAAGCGCCAGGTCGCCGAGCAGGCCGACGGCGCGGCGCAGGATCTTCCCGCTGGCCCGTCCGAGGTGATGGTGATCGCCGACGACAGCGCTACGCCGGAATTCGTCGCCATCGACCTCCTCTCCCAGGCCGAGCACGGGCCGGATTCCCAGGCCTTTCTGGTTACCGACAGCGAGGAACTGGCCCGGGCAACGGCGCGCGAACTCGACCGCCTCCTTGAAGTGCTTCCGCGTGCCGACACGGCGCGAGCCGCCATCGAGCACAGCGCGGCCCTGGTCGTTGAATCGATGGCCCAAGCCGTGACGATCAGCAATCAATATGCCCCTGAGCATCTGATCATCGCGACGCGCGCGGCCGAATCGCTGTGCGAGGACATCACCAGCGCGGGATCAGTCTTTCTCGGCCACTACACGCCCGAGTCGCTGGGCGACTACATCTCGGGGACGAATCACGTTCTGCCCACCGCCGGCTGGGCGCGATCGCACGCGGGCCTCGGCCTGAGCGATTTCATGCGCCGAATGACCGTTCAGCACGCCAGCCCCCTGGGTCTGCAAACGCTCGGGCCGCCCGGCGCCCGCCTCGCCGCCCACGAAGGCCTGGATGCCCATCGCCTGGCGATCCAGCTGCGCCTGGACTCCCTGGCCGCAGAGGGTGACGCGTGACCGAGGACCGTCTTCAGTGGATCGACGAACTGGCGCGGCCCGAGGTGCTTGCGCTGACGCCCTACGCCTCGGCCCGCGCGCTGGCCGACAGCGCCGGGTTGCTCCTCAACGCCAACGAAAATCCCTGGCCGCCGGCGGCCGATGGCGGCCTCGAGCTGAATCGCTACCCCGACCCCCAACCCGAAGATCTGCGGAGCGAGCTGGCGCAGCGTTTTGCCGTCGCCGACGGACAGATCCTGATCACCCGCGGCAGCGATGAGGCCATCGACCTTCTGATCAGAGCCTTCTGTCGAGCCGGCGAGGATCGAGTGCTGATCTGCCCGCCCTGCTTCGGCATGTATGGCCTCAGCGCCCGCATCCAGGGCGCCAAAGTCATCGAAGTACCGCTTATCGATCAGGGCGGGGCCTGGGTGCTGGACAGCGATCGCGTGGCCGCCGCTGATTCCACGAAAATCACCTTCCTGTGCTCGCCGAACAACCCCACGGGCAACGAGATTCCCGTCGAGACCGTCCAGGCCCTGTGCCAGGCCCGCCGTGGTCAAGGCCTGGTCGTCGTCGATGAGGCCTATATCGAGTTCAGCGACGCGGCCTCCATGGCCAGACTGATCAAGGACCACGACAACCTCGTCATCCTGCGGACCCTGTCAAAGGCCTACGCCCTGGCCGGCTGTCGCATCGGAACTCTGATCGCCCATCCGGCCGTCGTCGGCCTGCTGCGGCGAATCATCGCGCCCTACCCCCTGCCGACGCCGTCGGTGGCCGCGGCGCGGCAGGCGCTGGCCGACCCGCGCCGCCTGCAGGATCAGCTCGACGTGCTTCGACGATCGAAGGACGATCTGGTGGCAGCCTTGCGCGAGCTGCCCGGAATCATCCGACTCTGGATCGGGCGGGCGAACTTCGTCCTGATCCGCGTCGACAGCGCCAGCGATCTCGTCGACGCGGCCAGCGAGCAGGGTATTCGCCTGCGCAATCAATCGGCTCAGCACGGCCTGGACAACTGCGTCAGAATCACGATCGGCACACCCGATGAAACGGCTCGGCTGATCGCGTTTCTTCAGGGCTACTTCAACCACGGAGAGACCGGCGGATGAGCGTCAAGAAAATCCTGTTCATCGATCGCGACGGCTGCCTGATCGAGGAGCCTGAAGACGAGCAGATCGACCGCTTCGAGAAACTTCGCCTGATGCCCGGCGTCATCCCCGCGCTCCTCCAGCTCAAGGCCGCCGGCTATCGCTTCGTCATGGTGTCGAATCAGGATGGCCTCGGCACCGAGTCCTTCCCGCTCGAGGACTTCCAGGGCCCGCATGACCTTCTGCTAAAGATCCTCGATTCCCAGGGTCTGAACTTCTACGAGGTCCTGATCGACCCGACCCGGCCCGAAGACAACGCCCCGACCCGAAAGCCTGGCGTCGGAATGGTGCTGGACTACTTGAACGATGCGGCGCTGGATCGCGTCCAGTCCGCCGTGATCGGTGACCGGGAAACGGATCTTCAGCTGGCGGCGAACATGGGCCTGCGCGGCTTCCGCGTTGGCCCGGACGGCGAGCCCTGGAGCGCCATCGCCCAGCAACTTCTCGCCACCCCGCGAACGGCCCGCGTCGAACGCGGCACCAACGAAACGCGGATCGAGGTGCAGGTCAATCTGGACGCGACAGGACCGGTGACGATTTCGACCGGGATCGGCTTTTTCGACCACATGCTCGAGCAGATCGCCGCCCACGGCGGCTTCAGCCTGGCCCTGAACTGCGCCGGCGATCTGCACGTCGACGAACATCACACGGTCGAGGACTGCGCCCTGGCCCTTGGCGAAGCACTGCACCGGGCCCTTGGCGACCGCGCCGGTATCGGACGCTACGGATTCACCCTGCCGATGGACGAGTCCCTCGCTCGGGTCGCCGTGGACCTGTCGGGCCGTCCGGCCTTCGTGCTGAACGGCGAATTTCCTCGCGAGTCGGTTGGCGGTCTGCACACGGAGATGGTGTCGCATTTTTTTGCCTCTCTCGCCCAATCGCTTAAATGCGCGCTGCATATCGATCTGAGCGGCGAGAACACGCACCACATGGTCGAGGCCTGCTTCAAGGGCGTGGGCCGCGCGCTGCGTCCGGCTCTGAGTCGCGGCGCCGGGGGCGGCATTCCCTCGACGAAGGGATCCCTTTGAACGGCCTATGACCGACGCGCGCTCCATTGCCGTCATCGATTCCGGCGGAGCCAATCTCGGCTCGGTCATGCACGCACTCGGCCGACTCGGCGCACCAGCGGTCCTGACCTCCGATGCCGACCGCATCCGCGCCGCTGATCGCGTCCTGCTGCCCGGCGTCGGCTCCGCGCGCTCGGCCATGCGCGCCCTGAACGAGGCCGGATTGATCGAAGTCATTCGAAGCCTGCAGCAGCCGGTGATGGGCATCTGCTTAGGCCTGCAGCTACTCTACGAGCGTTCCGAAGAGGGCGACTGCGAGTGTCTGGGGCTGATTCCCGGCGAAGTACGGCACTTGCCCAGCGATCCGGCTCTGCGCCTGCCGCATATGGGCTGGAATCAACTCGAATGGCGCCAGCCCGACGATCCGCTGGCGCGTGGACTCGACCCCGAGGCCTGGTTCTACTTCGTTCATAGCTTTGCCGCGCCCATCGAACACGCCGTCGCGGTCAGTCAACATGGCCAGGACTTTGCCGCCATCGTTCGTCGAGGTAATTTCTCGGCCTGCCAGTTCCATCCGGAGAAATCGGCCTCGGCCGGGGAGCGCCTTCTGGCCAATTTTCTTAAACTGAATCCCGGCGACCCACAGACCGCTCCATTCAAGGAGTCCGCATGATCCTGATACCCGCAATCGACCTGCGCAACGGTGCCGTCGTGCGCCTGTCGCAGGGCGACTACGAGCGCGAGACGCGCTACGCCACCGACGCCGTCGAGCTCGCGCAACGCTACGCCTCGGCCGGAGCGCGCTGGATCCATATCGTTGACCTCGACGGCGCCCGGTCGGGCAACGAGGAAAACCTGGATTCGATCGCCAAAATCTGTCGGGCCGTCGATGTCCCGGTCCAGACCGGCGGCGGCGTTCGCTGCCTGGAAGACGTCGAACTGCGGCTCGAGCGCGGCGCACAGCGCGTGGTCATCGGCAGTCTTTGCGTGCGCCAGCCCGACGTCGTGTGCGCCTGGCTCGAGACCCTCGGCGGGGACGCGATCGTTGCCGGCCTGGATGTCGCGCGCACCCTGGACGGCCAATGGATCCCCAAGGCGGCGGGCTGGACCGAAGACGGCGACGTCGACCTTTTCAGCCTGATTCAACGCCTTGGCGACGCCGGCCTGAAGCATCTGTTGTGCACGGATATCGAGCGTGACGGCATGCTCTCGGGCCCGTCACTGGGCCTGTACCGAGCGATACTGGAGCGCTTTTCAGGCATCCACCTTCAGGCCTCGGGCGGTATCGCAAAGGCCGGCGACCTGAGAAAGGTGGCCGAAACGGGCGCCGCCGGGTGTATCGTCGGTCGAGCGCTGCTCGAAGGCCGCATTGACTTCGATGAGATCGGTCGATGGTCGCCGTCCGACTGATCCCTTGTCTCGACGTGCGCGAGGGGCGCGTGGTCAAGGGCGTGCGCTTTCGCGACCACCGCGACATGGGCGACATCGTGACGCTGGCCGAGCGCTACCGCAACGAGGGCGCCGACGAACTGGTCTTCTATGACATCACCGCCAGCCCGCAGCGCCGCAGCGTCGATACGAGCTGGGTGGAGCGGGTAGCCGAAGCCATCGACATCCCCTTCTGCGTCGCCGGAGGCATTCGCGATGTCGTCACCGCCCGCGCCGTGCTCCATGCCGGCGCCGACAAGGTGTCGGTCAACTCACCGGCTCTCGAGCGCCCCGATCTGATCAGCGAGCTGGCGGATGCCTTTGGCTCGCAGTGCGTGGTCATCGGCATCGATTCGATCCGCGACGGCGAAGTGCTGCGCGTCCGCCAGTACACGGGCGACCCGGACAACATGGTCGACCCGCGGCGCGATACGGCGCACTGGGTGGATGAGGTCCAGCGCCTGGGCGCCGGCGAGATCGTCTTGAACTGCATGGATTCCGACGGCGTGCGGACGGGCTACGATATCGAGCAGCTCAAGACCATGCGCGATCGCTGCCGCGTGCCCCTGATCGCCTCCGGTGGCGCGGGCGCTCGGGAGCATTTCCGCGACGTCTTTCGGCAGGCCGATGTCGATGGCGCCCTGGCAGCCACGGTATTCCACTCGGGCCAGATCGCGATTCCTGAGCTCAAGCAATGGCTCGGCGATAAGGGCATCGTCGTCCGGACATAGACAACCACTGATTCACCGCAGAGGCACAGAGGTTGCGGAGAAAAAAAGCATCGAGTCAGGGGATGCGCCTGCTGAGACAGGGCGCTTATCGTGATCCTTGAGGGTGAGGCCCGCCGTCGAGGCGAGGGTGTACGAACCCTGACACGCTGTCTCTGTGACCTCCGTGTCTCTGTGATGAACTGCCTTGCGAGATCCCAATGAAAATCGATAAAGAACAGATCAAATCACTGGACTGGGCCAAGGGCGATGGCCTGCTGCCGGCCGTTGTCCAGCATGCGGTCGACGGCCGGGTGCTGATGCTCGGCTACATGAACGCCGAGGCGCTCGACAAGACCCTCGACTGCGGCCGAGTCACCTTTTTTTCGCGCAGCAAGCAGCGGCTCTGGACCAAAGGCGAAAGCTCGGGCCACGTGCTCGAGCTGGTGTCCGCCGCGGGCGACTGCGACCGCGACACGCTGCTGATCCAGGCCCTCCCCCATGGCCCGACCTGTCATCTCGGAACGCCGACCTGCTTCGGCGACGCGATGCGCCCGCCCCTGGGCCTGCTGGCGGAGCTCGAATCGGTCATCCAGTCGCGCCGAGGCAGTGAACCCGACTCCAGCTATACCGCGCGGCTCCTGGGCGAAGGCCTTGCCCGCTGTGCCCAGAAAGTCGGCGAAGAGGGAGTCGAAGTCGCTCTCGCCGCGGTGCAGGGCAAGCGCGACGAATTGCACAGCGAGGCCGCCGACCTGCTCTATCACCTCCTGGTCTGCCTGGCGTCGGCGGATTCAAGCCTCGACGACGTCCTGAAGGTGCTGGCCGAGCGCCGCCGATAGCGCGACCCACGGCCCTGTGGCTTTAGCGGCGGGTAAATTTGATTCGAGCCCGGCTAGACGACGAGGATCGATCTTTCTTCCATGCGCTTCAACGCCCCTCGATGCCCTTAGCGTAGCCGACGACGACCGGCACCGAGCGTCTGGCTGGCCCGACGCCGCAAGGACCCGAACGGTGCCAGTCCGCGCAGATCCAGCTGGCCGGGCGGGGTGAATTCCTCTTCGACCTTCGATGTCGGCATCGGGGTCGCCAGCGCCGTCAAGCCGACGGCTTGGCCGTGCGGGCGGAACAAGCCGCCCCAGGGACCCGGCTGCCAGGCGCCGAGGATCGCACTCAGGTCCGTCTGACCGAAGCGCAGAGCCAGCATCTCGGCGATCACCTGCCGGTAGTCGGTGGTCACGGCCAGGTCCTGGCCGTCGGACAGGGCACTGGCGTGCAGACCCGGCCAGCTGCCATAGACCTGCCCGCCATTGACGCCACCGCCGGCGACCAACATCACGCCGCCATGACCGTGGTCTGTGCCCAAGGATGCATTTTCATAGGCTCGCCGACCGAATTCGGTCTTGACCAGCACCGTGGTCGACGTCCACGCATCGCCAAGGTCGTTGCGAAGTGCCAGCAGGGCATCGCCCAGGCTCCCGATCAAGCCATCGATGTCCTCGTTCTGGCTCTCGTGCGTATCCCAGCCGCCGGTGTTGATGGCGGCGGCTTTGAGGCCCGTTCCCGATTTGATCAAGCGGGCCGCGTCGGCCAGCGCCGTGCCCAGGGGACCGGCCGGATAATCGCTGCCCGTCGGGAAGGCCTGCACGGGCCGTAGCGCCTGTGCCGCGTCAAACACGGCCTGGGCCGTGGGCGCCAACAGCGGGTCCTGGCCGTAGAGCTCCGTCAAGATCAGGCGCGTTCGCGTGTCGAGCTGCAGGCTGAACTGATCGATCTCGCCAAGCGCCAGAGCGCTGCTCAGGCCCGCCATCGACAGCGGCACGGCTACGTCCAACGCCGCGGCGGCCAGCGGTGACCCGCTGTTCAGCGTCGCCAGATAGCGGCCCAGCCAGCCGTCGCCGGTGGCCAGGTCGATCGGATCGATGCCCTGCTCCATGATGGCCTGGGCTTCGAAGTGCGAGCGCTCGGCAGTCGTCGTGCCAGCCGCGTGCACGACGGCCAGCTCTCCGGCGTCGTAGAGCGTTTTCATCGATGCGGCCGCCGGGTGCAGTCCGAAATAGCCATCGAGAGGCAGGGCTTCCGATTCCCCTACCGATAGCGTCGGTCGCAGGTCGAAATAGGCCGCATCCCCGAGCGGCGGGACCAGGGTCAGACCGTCGGCACCACCGCGCAGGAACAAAAGAATCAGGCGCTCGCCCGGATCCTGTCCTTCTTCAACGGCCCAGACCCATCCCGGCGCCGCAGCCGCCGCTCCGGACAGGGCCATCCATTTCATCAGTTCGCGTCGATTCATGGTGTTTTCTCCTTTGGGGCCGGGTCGGCCGCGCGATCCATGGCGCTCGTCTTGCCGCGCTGCGTTGCCGACATTGCGGCGCGATCCTCGAGGGAATCTAGCGCCACTGGCTCTCCGGCGCGCCCAGAATCCAGCTGGCCAGGGCTGCCGGGCGCTGGGAGACGGGCAGGCGCCGGCTGTAGCGTTCGAGCGCTCGGCGTTCATCGCGGCTCAGGCCCTGCGGACGCAGGCCGCGGGCGAGCAGGTCGATCTGGGCGTCCAGCCCGCTCTCGCGCGACACCTCCTGCAACAACGTGGAGGCGCTGGCCATCCGGCCTGGAAGCGCGGTCGCCTGGTTGAAGCGCATCAGAAAGCCGTTCGTCGACTGCCAGTAGGCACGCTCGTCCGGGTAGCCGTTCGGCGCCGGCCAGCTGAAGGGAATCTGGCCGCCGGCGACGAGGGCCTGGTAGTGACCGTCCAGGGCGTATTCGCCGAGCTCGACTTCCAAGGCGCGCAGCATGGCGGCGCTGAATTCATTCGGTCGCTTGAGCTTGAGCGGCAGGGTCTGGCGTACCTGTGGCAGCATCAGCAAGGCCTTGAGCGTCGCTTTGATGTCGCCGCCGGAATCAAGGAAGGCTCGTGCAACGCCATCGACAACGGTCGGCTCGGGATCATCGGCGACGAATCGTCGGATCAGTTTGGTCGAGATGAAGCGCGCCGTCGACTCGTGCGCCGCCACGAAGCGCAGCAGATCCTCGCCCTCGCTCAGACCTGTCGGCTCGATGGCCTGGCCCAGGACGGTCTTCGGATCGAAGTCGTGGATGACGGAATAGAACTCGAACTGGGCCGGTTCAGCGATCGACCAGCCGGTAAAGACGCGGGCGGTCTCCTTGATATCGGCTTCCGTGTAGCCGCCGTCTACGCCCAGGGTGTGCAGCTCGAACATCTCGCGGGCGTAGTTTTCGTTTGGACCCTCGGCGGTGCTGGAGAAATTATCCAGATAGAAGAGCATGGCCGGGGATTTGGCCGAGCCCATCAGCAGGTCCTCGAAGCGGCCGAGCGCCCTCGGACGGACCATGTCGCGGTCCTCCAGAGTCTTGAAGTAGGCGCTCCGGACGCTGTTGATCGGGACGTTGAAGTGATCGGACCAGAATTCGACCATGCGCTCGAGAAGCTGGCGCGGACTGTAGACCTGGCGAATGACCGTGGCGATGGTCAGATCGCGCTGAGCATCGCCGAAATTCTGCTGCTCGAAGGTGTGCTCGGCCAGCGTTTCGGCATCCATCCGAAGGGTCGGCAGAAAGCTGGCCAGGGCGTCCTCCAGGCCGCCATCGTCGATCGCTTCGCCCTGGAGCTGCCAGTCGATGAACCCCTCATAGCCCATCGATTCGACCCGCTCGCTCCACGCACGGTTGCCGCCATAGGTCGTTCGCTCCACCAGCCGCAGCAGCGCTTTGAGCTCGTTCGTGATCGGGGCGGTGTCAGACATGGTCACGTCTCCAGGATCGATCGGTCGTTATCTCGGCGGTCACCGAATCGGCGATCGCGAGGGCCTGAATCCAGCTTATCGCCGGCCTGGCGACGCCCACAAGTGACGGAATGTAAAGAAGGGTCTCGGGATCGAGCGAGGCGACCGCCTCAGTTGACGCGGTGATGCGGCCGGATCAGCATCTTGTCGGCTGCGATCAGGTGCGGCGACGGACCGGGTCGCAGCTCGAAGCGCTCGACGGCAGCGAGCGCTTCGGTCATACGCTGTTCTTGCTCAGTGATCGGTTCATCGGGACAGGCCATCAGCGTCGTCACGATCGCACCGAGCTCGATCCTCCCGCCGGCCAACCGATACGGGGCGCTGAAGCGATTGCATCCCGCCGTTCCAACCAGGCGGGAGGACTCGGTGTCCCATCGGAGGTCCGGCATCGAATCAGCGACCGGGCGCTGGCCGGCAATTTCGATCACCTGCCAATCGATATCGGTCAGCCCCCACCGAGCGAGCTCGACACAACGCGGGCGCAGTCGGGGTAATCCTCTCCGTTGAGGGTCAGACGGGCTTCGCCCTGGTGGACCCACATTTCTACGCCGTCGCGAGCGAAACGCGATCCCGATGCTGACACTCGTGAGTCAAGTATGTATTGATCACCGTCGACGGCCAACACTCCACGATCGCCCAGACTCAGAAACCTGACCCGCGCGTCACCGCAGCGGAAAAGGACCTCGAAGTCCTCGTCGCTGAGAAAACCAAGACGCAGCGTGCCAAGATCCGATGATTCGCCAGGGGTGAATTCAGCCGTCGAGCCCATCCGCACGGTGCCGTCGGGCTCAAGGAGGGCGGCGCGCAGCTCGAGGCCTTGATCGCGATCGACGTCGTCGGGCAGGGCCAGCTTGAAGGGAATCGGAATCTGTTCACCGTCCAGTGCTCGAGTCTGCGTCGCGATCAGCGGGCCCGGCTGATCGACGCGGGTCAACGCAAGGACGAGTTCGGCGCGCTCGGACAGGGCGCGGCGATCGAGGTAGACCACTTCGCCGCGCAACGACGATCCGGCTTCAGCCGTATGCGAGTTCACGGGGGCCGGCTCCGACAGAGACCGGGAGGCGCAGGCTGACAGCAGGCCCGCCAGAGCCAGCCAGATGACCCATTTCCATTGGTTCATGGACGACCTCCGCCGGTATCGCAGGCGACCGGCGGCGGGATGAGCCGCCGGTCGCGTTCGTCACAATTGTGCCAGCTCGCCGAGGGTATCCGACAGGCCGGCAAACCGGGCCTGCGTCATTCCGGAGCGGGCCTGAGCCAGCTCACCGAAGGCCTCGGCCAGACCCCGGAGCTCGTCGCTCGCCCCTGCCTCTCCCGCCTCGAAGGCCGCCAGCGCCGCTTCAAGAGCCTGATTCTGCTCCGCGCTGAGGTGGCCACCGCGGGTCAGCTGATCGCGCCAGGCTCGAGCAACGACCGGCTCCGCCGGCCAGTGGACAGCGAGCTGGGTCTGCGGGTTGAACGCTCCGCCGACCTCAGCGAGTTCGGCGGCGCGGATTTCATCGGCGGTCAGGAATTCGCTCGGCTCGAGGGCCAGCGTATCGAGCCCGCGGACGATGCCAGTGCCGTACATGCGCTGTCCATACCAGTAGGCCGACCAGTAGCCGCCGGTAACCAGCTCGTCCCCATTGATCGGACCACGGTCGAAGTAGGCGATCTCGACGGGCCGGTTGGAGTCGCTGAAGTCGAACACGGATATCCCGCCCTGGTACCAGGCCTGGACCATCACGTCACGACCGGGGATCGGGATCAGCGAGCCGTTGTGGGCGACGCAGTTTTCCATTTCGCTCTGGGCCGCGGGCATCTTGTAATAGCCGGCGAAGACCAGTTCCCCGTCGATGATGTCGTAGATCGCGTTGGCCCCCCAGGTGCGTGGGTCCGACGCGCGGCAGCGCGGCCGCGAACCGCCGCCCCATTCGTCGGTAAAAACGACTTTGGTGCCCGCGTTGTTGAAGGTGGCCGAGTGCCAGTAAGCAAAGCCCGGGTCGACGACCTCGTCGATGCGGACCGGGTTTTCAGGGTCGCTGATATCGAAGAGGATGCCGTTACCCGAGCAGGCCCCGGCAGCGATACCGAGTTCGGGGAAGACGGTGATGTCGTGGCAGTGATTGGTCTCGTTGGTGGTCTGCGTGCCGGGGCCATGGTCCCCTCGTTCCCACAAGCCCGCCAGAATGCCTGATTCGGGGTCGACGAAGACCGCCGGGCTGTCGATGATGCGGGCCTCTTGCGGACGGTCGAGGTGGACCTCGATCACGTCGATGCGAAACAGCGCCGTGCGCTCATCGCGATAGGGGTCCTCGTCGATGCAGCCGTCAAGCTCGTCTTCCTCGCGGACCGGAGCGGTGCCGGAATTGTAGATCAGGATGCGTCCGGCCTCGTCCGGACCAGACACGACCGAGTGCGTGTGCGATCCGCGGCAGGTCTGGACCGCAGCGACCTGCCTCGGCCGCGTGAGGTCACTGATATCGAAGATGCGCAGGCCGCGAAAGCGCTGGTCGCTGATCTCCTCGGCGACGCCGATCAATCCGCAGTCGAGGCGGCCGCGAGTCTGTTCAACGGACATGACCAGCAGGTTCTCGACCACCGATACGTCGCCCTGTCCGCCGGGACAGACCACGGAGCTCATTAGCTCCGGCACGCCGTCTTCGACGAGGCGGTAGATATTGAAGCCGTGATAATTACCGGCGATCAGCACGTCGTCGAAGAAGGCCATGTCCGTATTGGCAAAATCAAGCAGCGTCGGGCGCGGCTCCTCCTCCGTGTCCTCGCTCTCTTCGTCGTCCTCGTCGTCGCTGGCCTGATTGGGCGAGCGGGCGGCAGGATTATCCGGGTCGAAGAAGCCCTCTGGCTTGGGCAGCGCCGAGGCCAGGCGCAGGTTCCAGATCGCCTCGCCGGCATCGCGAAAACCGGCGGCGAGGCCAACACGGGGATCATTGGCCACCGAGTTGTACATGGCGGTCATGCGCTCGATCTCGGCGGTCTGATCGGTCTTGACGTGGGAAACGAACTCGTAGAAGGCCGCATCCCGCGCTGAGCCCTGCACATCGAGGAGCTCATCGACCATGACCAGGGCACCTTCATGATGGGCGATCATCAAGCGCAGGAACATGCGGTCGAAGTCCTCGCCGCTCGCCTCGGCCAGCGCTTCCATTTCTTCGTGGCTCGCCATGCCCTCCATGGCGTGATCGCCGTGGGCGTGATGGTGCCAGTCCAACGGCGCCGGCGCTTCGCCGCGCTCGGTCAGCCAGCTCTGCATGTACTCGATCTCGTCGCGCTGGGTGGTCTCGATCTTCGCCGCCAGCTCGATCAGATCCGCGTCCTGAGAGCGCTCGGGCGCGAGCACCGACATGTCCAGAGCCTGGCTGTGATGCGGCACCATATCGCGCATGAACTTGACGTCCGCCGCCGTGTAGCGCAGCGCGGCCAGCTTCACCGCCTCCTCGGCCGTGATTTCACGACTGGCCTCGCCCGGCGCACCGGGCTGAACAATGGGCGACTGCGCGCAGGCGGTCGTTGAAGCGAGAAGCACGAGCAGCAGCCCGACGAGGGCCGATTGATTTCTAAAATCGAGTGGCATAGCTAAGGATCCGTTCAAGTCGTAAACAAAACGAATCCAAGAGTCTACCCACCCTGCTATGAAGATGGGCGCACTTGTTGGATGAAGGCGCCGCGGAAACTGCACCGAACGAGTCGGTGCAGCCGATTCATCAGAACATGTAGCGAAGGCCGACTCGGCCAAGATTGGCGTCGAACTCAATGCTTTCGATCTGCAGGGTCAAGGCAAACCGGTCCGAGACCAAGATGTTGCCCTCCGCGCCGATCAGAAATTCACCGCTGTCGAAATCACTGTCGGTCGAGTAGCCCGCGTAGGCGCGGGTATGGAACCTGGAGGTGAGGGCGCTACGGAGACCAACGGTAGCGCGGAACCCATCGCCATCAATGATTTCGGCATCGGTATTGTCATAACCCAACTCAACGTTCAAATCGGTCCGATTACTGATCTCCTGCCGAAAACCCAGACCGGCCTTGAACAGGCTCAGATCAATCGGCCCCAGATCGTATTCTTCGAAGTTGGCTGTGGCGTAGAAGGAATTACCCAGCTGTGCCGAAAAGCCAGCAAAGAAACCAGTTTCGGTCGACGCCCCTGAGACATCAACGTCGAGGAACCCAAGACCGCCTTCAATATACGAATAGGACGGCTGCTGAGCCTGAACTGACATCGAGACAGAAAGGAGCAAGCCGGCCGCCAGAAGCGGCTTTGTGAGCGAATGCGACATGATTTTCCCTACCTTTGACGAAATGAGATCGGTCTGCAGACCGAAAGCGATTGAGCGCGATTGACGAATTCGCACGAAGCCTTTGGATCACTGAACAGCGTGACCGGATCGCTCCAGGAACCCCGCACGACGACCAAGACGGCCGCAATGATAACGAATTAGACAGAGGAATTATATATTTCGGCGCCAATCACCACAAAAAGGTGGAAGCTCTCAAGCGTCGGCTCAGCCGCGCTGGCTCTGGCAGAAGCCGTCCCAGTCCAACGGCCAGCCGGCGCGGTCGGCCTCGGCGGCGTCGATCAGGCGGAAGCGCCCAGGATGAAGCAGGGCAAACCAGACGGTGATCAGGGGCCAGGAGGCCAGATCGTGCCGGTGGAGGGTGGCCAGGCAGTGCTCGAAGCGCGCTTTCATCGCCGGCTTGCCGTACATCAGTCCGTGGAGGGCGATGGCAAGGTCACGCCGCTGGTCTTCATCTTCCAGCGCTGAGAAAAATCGCGCCTTGTCGCCTTCGGGAAATTCGGCCACGCGATCGATCACCTCGCGGAAATGCTCGGCAGCGCGGTCGAACTGGCTGCGGCTGACCATGGGGCCTAGGACCTGGGGGTCGAGCCTGAGTCGAACGAGTTCATCGATGTCGATCTCTCTAGGGGATCGGGATTCATCCTTGCTCATTACTTGACCTCATCCATGCTCAGCGAACCAGGAAGCGCTGGTAATCCTCCAGCGCGTCGGCCAGGGCGGCCTCGTAGAAGCGCCGGCCGTGCTCGACGCTGGCGCGATGGGGCTCGGAGCCGCAGCGCCCGTCGGGAAAGCTGCGGCGGAAATCGCGGGCGTCGCGGATGACGCCCTCCGGCGCGCGCACGGGGTCGGGTCGATCGTCCCGGGCCCGGTCGGGGTAGGCATGCCAGGTCAGGGAGATTTCCGAGGGCGTCGCGTGACTACCTTCGGCCTTGCCGTAGAGCTCGGCGCTCAGGGCCTGGACGCGGCGGCCCATGAACCAGTTGACCAGCTTCATATCCACCCCGCTGTCCTCGGGACGATAGCTGGCCTCGGCCCAGACCTCGGAGAAGGCGGCGTTGACGGTGGCAATGTTGCCGCCGTGACCGTTCAGGAAAAAGAACTTGCGAAAGCCGGCCACCGCCATCGACTGGACCACGTCGCGCACGACGGCCAGCAGGGTCGACGGACGCAGGCTGGCCGAACCGGGAAAGGCCAGGTGGTGCTGAGCCATGCCGTAGCTGAGCGTCGGTGCGACGAGAATGCCGGCCTCACTCATGCCCGCCGCGATGGTTTCCGGACAGATCGCATCGGTACCGATCAGGCCTGTCGGGCCGTGCTGCTCCGTCGAACCGATCGGCAGGACAACCCCTTGCGACCCTTCGAGGTAGCGCTCAATGTCAGGCCAGGTGGAAAGCTGAAGTTTCATTGATTCCTTGACTCCTTGGTTCCCTGATTGCTTGCCGTGCGATCCTGCCGACAGCTCGTGCTCGAGGCTCGCTGCCGAGATCGGCTGGCAGGAGCGCATGATCGCCGAGGTCCGCGCCCGGCGTCCACCTCCCTCTCAGGCCCGCGTCACGGCTTCGATTTCAACAAGCAGGTCCGAGCGGCAGATGTCGCCGCGAAAGCCCGCCAAGCGCGCGCCCGGCCAGGCTTGGCGGAAGTGGCCCTCGACGCGCGGCCAGTCGGTGGACTCGCGGACGTAGACACGGATCAGGCTATGCGGGTTGAAGGACCGCAGCCCGGACCGGCCGGTCTCGGCGGCGCTGTGGTCGAGGAGCGTGTCGATATTGGCGATAATTTCATCGGCCTGGGCCATCACATCGCCTTCGTGGCGAGTTTCGTGGCCCACAACGCTTGCCGTCCCGGACACGCTCAAGACGACCTCGTCGCCCTGGCCGCGCAGCGCTGTCGCGCGCGCGAAGGAAGGACTTCGGGGGCCGTAGCGGCGCGGGTAGCGATAGGCGCTGACTTGCCGAGGATTTTCGATGTGCAGAGCCGGGGATCGAGCGCTCAGAAGATAGATCCGCAGGCGCTCCTCATCCGTGCCGATGGCGGTACAGGCCGACAGGCCCGCTTCGTCCACCGCCATCTCCTCGAGGGCCTGGGCTCGGCCGCTGCAGAATCGGCGGTAGCGTTCCTGATCCCCCTCGCCGCGATTGATTGCCGGCATGTAGTTCCAGGCACGAATGAGATGGGGGCAGCCCTGCTCGCGAATGCCGGCGATCAGCCGGCGATAGGCCTCGGCCACGCGCGCCTCCGGATCGCTGTCCGGCGGATCATCGATAACCAGACACGTGGCCAGCAGATCGCCCGCGCGACCCCAGCGGATCGCGCCGCTCTCGCCCCTGATCGCCTCGCCCCGAGCGAGCCAGCATTCGCCGTTCAGGTCGCCCCCCAGGTGCTCGAGCCCGAGCGGCCAGGCCCCGGCGCCGGCCGGATCGAGGAAATCGAAACGCAGCAGCGCCTCGCCGTCCACCGGGGGGTCGGCGACGAGGAGTCGTGGAGCGGCCTCGAGTTTCGAGTTCAAGCGCGGTCTCTTTCGTTGTCGTCGAACAGGCGCGCATTATACGTTTCACCTCAGCGTCGCCGCGGCGCGATGAGGAAATGACCAACGACACCTGACGGCGCGCCCCCTCGCCCGCTAGTCTGAAGCCTCCTCAGCTCAGTCCAAGGCAGTCGCGATGACGCCCACGCCTCTTCATCCGGTCAGGCATCGACTCGATCACCTCGACGTGCTCAGGGGGTTTGCGCTCCTCGGCATTCTGCTGGTCAATTTCGAGTGGTTTCTGCGACCGCTGCAGGCCATCATGCTGAGCAGCGAGCCTGGCCTGTCGACCGCCGATCAGGTGGCCGATGCGCTGGTTACCACCCTGGGCGAAGGTAAGTTCTACCCCCTCTTTTCGATGCTTTTCGGTGCGGGTTTCGCGCTGATGGCCGAGCGGGCCATGCAGCGGGCATCGCCCTTCTGGGGGCTTTACCTGCGCCGCCTGCTTGTCCTCACCGCTTTCGGCCTGGTCCACACGATCCTGATCTGGAGCGGCGATATCCTCCTTATCTACGCCCTGTCGGCCTTTTTGATGATCCTCATGTTCCGCAAGACACCACGGCGGCGACTGTGGAAATGGGGCCTGTTCTTCATCAGCGTGCCGGTAATTCTCATCTGGCTGGGCAGCCTGAGCATCCTGGCCGTGTCATCGCAGCCGGTGGCTTATGCCGAGATCATGCAGGGCTTTGCAGACGATGAGCTGGCCCTGCGGGAGTTCATTGCCGAGGCCAAGGCGGTCCACGCCAGCGGCAGCTTCATCGACAACCTCACGCTGCGCATTGACGACACGGTCTTCAAATTCCGGTACTTCCTGTTTTGGGCCACGCCGATCATCGGCTATTTTCTGATCGGTCGCTGGCTGATCGCATCGAAGCGCCTGGTGAGGGTCGAGGAGCATGCCCTGTACTTCCGGCGCTGGCGCGCTCGCGGCCTGCTGCTGGGCGGCATCGCCTCGATCGCGGCCACGGCCCTGCTCTGGGATGTGTCGGCCAGTAGCCCGACCGTCACCGCAGCGCTCGGCAACACCTTTGCGATATACGGTGGACTCCTGCTGGCCCTGGGCTATCTCTCTGCGATCGTGCTCGCCGCCGATCGCCTGCGCTGTCTGGCTCCCGTCGGACAGATGGCGCTGACGAACTACCTGCTCCAGTCGCTAGTCTGGACCTGGGTCATCTACGGCCACGGCCTGGGCCTGTGGGGCGAACTCCCGCGCTGGTCCAGCATTCCGCTGGCCCTGGCCTTCTTCGGCCTGCAGGTGATCGTTTCGCAGTGGTGGATGGCCCGCTTTCACTTCGGGCCCGCCGAATGGCTCTGGCGGAGCCTGACCTACCAAGAGCGCCAGGCCATGCGACGCAGGCCAGCCTGAACCGAGTGCCTGAATCGAACGCTAGGGCGGGGGCTCGCTCGCCGCTTCGCTGTTGTCTTCATCGGTCGCCGAGTCGCCGCCTTCCTGCGCCTCGGAGCTGTCGTCGGCGCGCTCGAGCAGGCGACGCAGGAGCGCCTGACTGGTTCGCTCGCGCGTCCGCGGTGCGCCCTCATCCCCTTCGGCCGGGCGGTCGGGAGTCGCCCCGGCCGCAGAGTCGCCTTGGGGGGGGTCCTCCGCGCTTTCGTCGGGGTCGGTTGTGTCCGATGGCTCGGAGTCCTCGCGGGGGCTGAGCAAGCGCTCGGCAATTTCCCGCCTGAGCGTAGACTCGAGCAGGCTGCCGAAATCAATGCCGATGATCGGCTGAGCCACAGGGCCGGAGATCGTCAGGGGAATCCGCCCGCCGGTGGCATCGCGCAGCGGGGCGGGCAGGCCCTCGGTCATGGCGGTGCCGAGGTCGAGCTGCAGCCGATAGTCGATCCGATCGCCGGCAAAATCGATCCGACCCTCGCCCCGGACGCCAAAACCGACGGCGCTGAGATCAAGATCGGGCAGCTCGACCACGCCGTCGACGACCTCGACCTGGGCCTCGAGGCGCTCGAACCGGGTCTGGCCGCGGAAAGCCCGACTGACGTTATTCAGATTGCTGACCGTCAGCTCCTCATCGATCAGCTGCCGCAGGTCGACGCCCTCAAGGGCTCCGCCGACAACCTCGAGGCGACCGGAACCGTTCAGGCTGGCCAGAATGCTCGAAAGATCGAGGCCAGAGAAATCAAGGGTCAGCTCCGCATCGGCCAGGCCGCTGAGCGGGGCGGCGCTCCCGCTGAGTTCGGCCAGCTGGTCGATGGCGATGCCCGCCAGGGCGGGCTGCAGGGCCACACTCGGCGGCGTGGCGGTGAAATCGACGTCGACACGGCCGTTGAACTGGCCCCCCAAAAGCTGTGCCTGCATCGGCGCCAAGGCAAGGCGGCCGTCGGCGAGGCGCGCCTCCGCGGCCACGTCGCTCAAGCTCAGTGATTCGGAGAGGATCAGGGTCTCCAGCGACAGGCGAAAATCAACGGTCAGGGCATCCAGAGCGCTGAAGTCCGCAGGCGTGGCCTGTGAATCGGCAGGGCCCGGATCCTCCGAAGCCGAGCCGGCGGTGAGCGGGCGCAGGTCGAGGGTCTCGCCGGAAATCGAGAGGTCCGCTTGAAGCCGCTCGCCGATCTGGACGCGGCCGCCGGCCTGCAGTGACTGATCATTGAAGCTCACCCGCGCATCGGTCACGGTCAGGTCGAGCGCATCCCCCAAGGTCAGAGCCAGAGGATCGGTGAGGCTCAGGCCCAGATTTTGGCCCGCCGCTTCCAGATCGGTCTGGAGCGCATGAATCATCAGCCGCGACTCGGCTCCTTGCTGGAGCTCGAGGCTGGCACTGGCCTCGCCGACGATGTCGCTGCCCGGCAACCGATAGTCGACGGCAAGGTCGGTCACTCGGATCGTCGACAAGTCCGCCGCGATCTCCAGCGCTCCGACGAGCCGATCGATGGCCAATAGATCGCCGCTGTCATCGGCCAGGCGTGCGACCAGCGAGAAATCCAGGTTTTCGCCGGGCCTGAAGGCATCCAGCTGCATGCGTTCGATGGCGACCGTGGTGCGAGTCTCGCGGCCCAGGTCCAGCTGGACCAGCTCGATGTCTTCGAGGGTGATGGCCCCCAGATTGATGCCGGAAAGATCCGGTGCTCCGCGCTCGGCCGCTGGATCTGCCTCAGCCATCAGGCCGTCAAGATTGGTCTGGCCGTTCACGTCGGTAACGATCGTCAAGCGCGCATCACTGAGCGTCAGCGCGCCGGTTTCGACCCGCCCTTGCAGCATCGGCATGACCCGAATCGAGGCAAACGCCGCACCGATACTGGCCAGGGGCGGCGCGTCGGCGAGCTCGGCGGGATTGCCGACCTGAACATCCTCGATCTTCAGCGCCAGCCAGGGAAAAAGATTCAGCGACATGGGCCCGTCGAGGCGCACCTCCCGGCCCAGGGTTTCGGAGGCGCGCTGGGCGATTTCATCGCGGTAGTCGTCCGGGTCGATCAGTACCGCCGCAGCGATCACAACGACAAGCAGCAGAGCCACTAGAGCCAGCAGGCCCAGAATGAGTTTCTTGATCACGACTGAATTCCCGGACGAAACGCCAGGGATCAGCTTATCAAACCCGGCTTCGAACCAGCACCGAGATCAGCAACATCAGCGCAAAGACAGACCACGGCGAGGTCGCGGGCACGGGAATCGGCGCCGCGCTCGGCAGCCCGATATTTTCGAGCTCGACGCTCGACTGCTCATCGCCCTGCACCGTCTCGATGGTCAGCTGGAAACGCCCTGCCCGGTCATTGGCCTGCATCTCGAACTCGACCCGTCCTTGTGCGTCGCTCGCCGCCGTGATCTCGTTCAGGCCGTTGCTAAAGACCGCGCTCGCACCGGCGGCAGGCGCGCGAAGACGAACGGGCTCGCCGGCCCGCGGCTGGCCCCATTGATCGATCACCTCGACGATAAGGTTCTGGGCAAACACCTCGCCGACCTGCGCCGACTGGCCGGCACCGGCCACGACGCGAAGCTCCGCCGCCAGCGGGCCGGCAAAGCGCCGGGCAAAGATCCCGAAGCCAGATTCATCCTGGCCCGCGGATTCCCAGACAAAGAGATAACCATCGTCCGGCATCACGCTGACGTCAGGGAAGTCCTGAAAGGCTTCGAGCTCGATGTTGACCCGAAACTCGTCGCTCAAGAATTCGCCGCTGCGTCCCAGGCGACGGGCGTAGATGCCCTGCTGCTGGAAGTCGTCGGGGAAGCTCTGCCAGACCAGAATGTAGCCACCCGCGCGGTCAGCGGCAATTGCCGGCTGATCCTGGATGCCCTCGTCGAACGCGTTGACCTGACGCTCAGGCCCGAGGGCCTGGCAGTCGGCACCGAAGCGCCGAACCATGATGCGGCGATACTCGAAAGAGCTACGCCCAAGCGTGTCCTGCCAGACCACGGCGAAGCGTCCATCGTCGGCGAGCGCCACGCGCGGTCGGGACTGCTGACCGATCGAGGTCTGATTGACCTGAGACTCGGCCGGGCCCAGACCCTGGGCATCCAGGCAGCGCAGGAACACGCCCCAGTCCGAGCCATCGAGGACCGCATCCTGCCAGACCACCACGGCCGAGCCATCCGGCGCCATGGCCAGATCAGCCCGGCGCTGCGCGCCTGCACTGGAGACATTGACCGTCCTGATCGGATCGGCGGGCGTTCCCGTGGCGCCGGCTCGGCGCGACCGGATCTCGAATCCCGATGCCGACGTATTCTCCTCCCAGCTGATCAGCAGCTCGTCGTTCGCGTCCAGGCCAAGGCGCGGCAGCAGCTGGATTTCGCCGTTCGTCTCACTGATTCGACGATCGGCGGCCAGGGGCGCGCCATCGGGCGCGAAGCGGCGCACGGAAACCACGTCGGTTTCGCTGGCCTGATCCTGGCCATTCCAAGCCACGGCAAAGCTGCCGTCCGCCGCCATCGCAACGCTCTGGCCGTCCTGCGAGCCGATGTTGTAGCCGTTGACGAGAAATTCGCCGCCCTGGGGCTCGAGCGAGGCGTCGAAGCGCTGGGCATAGATCGCCCAGCCGGGCCCATCCTGATCCCTGGACTGCCAGATGACAACGGAGCGACCGTCTGCATTTCCGGCGACCAGCGGGACGCGCTGATCGCCAAGCTCGAAGGTATTGATCCGCAGCTCCGGCCCTGCCAGAGACGACGCCTCAGGCGGGAGACTTGCCCCGACCCGCTGAGAGGCAGCCAGAACGGCCAGTATCAGAAATAGTGCTCCGGGCAAATGGCGCAAGATCGACTCCCGCATGGCCTGAGAAAGTGTGCGCGAAGCATAGCAAGGAGGAAGTCGAACAAGTCGATAGGAGCCCGAACTGGAGTGAGGCGATAGAAATCTATGGTGGAAGTCAGAGGCCGAACCACGCCATCACATAGCTCTGCATCAGCTCCTCGCGATGTGGCTTGACCAGGGCCATCACCTCATCGGAGGCCTGCCCGGCCTGCGGCGCGCCGCCCTGGGTGCCGACAGCGGCCACCGCCACCTGTTCGCCCAGAGCTCGGTAGGTCTGATTGCGCGTCCAGACGTATTCGTCAAGACTGAACTGATAGCGATTGAGGACCTGAACCTGAGCTTCCTTGGCGGTCAGCAGCAAGCCGCCAAGATCCCGATAGGCGGTCAGAACCTCGAGCACGTTCGCATCACGGCCGTCGGCGGCCATTTCCTGCTTGATCTCATCCCATTTGGCGTCTAGCGTTGCCAGCTCCTCCTCGAGCAGGCCGCGCATGTCACGCTGTGCAACGAGGAAGCGCTGAAATCGTTCCGGATCGAGCTGGCCATCGGCCGGAGCGACAAAGGGGTCGGTGCGCTCGATCTGATTGTTCAGGTTCTGGAACTCGGTCGTGAATTCACCCACCTCCGATACGAATTCCATGCCTGGCTTGACCACGAAGAAATAGCCGGCGGTACCGCCGCCGATCACCAGCAGCAGAACAACGGCTGCGCACCCGATTAAGAACTTCTGCATCGCCTGAACTCCGGATTTTCTTGTTGATTAATGACTGGATTGATGACTTGATTCACCGATTGTCGTCTACTTTTACGCAGTTGACCGATAAAATCCGCCACGCCGGCCCCTCAACGCTCTATGCTCCCTCGCAACGCCCGGCGATTCCCCCTTTTCCATGAGAGCAAAAGCAACTCGATACTGCCTTCGATTCGCTGGAATCGCCGCGCTCGCCTTTCTGGCTGCGGCCTGCTCCCGGCCCACGCCACCGGAGCCGCGAAGCGGTCCGCTGCTCTTGATTTCGATCGACGGTGCCCGCCACGACTACCTCGATCTTGCCGAGACGCCGGCTCTCGATCGCCTGGCCCAGGGCGGTCTTCGCGCCGACAGCCTGCATCATGTCTTCCCGACCAAGACCTTTCCGACGCACTACAGCATCGTGACCGGCCGCCACCCAGGCACTCACGGCGTCGTCGCAAACAACATGTGGGACCCCCTTCGCAACGCGCGCTTCTCCCTCGGCAATCGCGAGGCGGTCATGGATGGCTACTGGTACGAAGGCGGTGAGCCGATCTGGGTCACGGCCGAGAAACAGGGCTTGACCGCCGCCGCGTTCTTCTGGCCAGGCACGGAGGCGCGCATCCATCGCGTCCGGCCGAGCTTCTGGAAGCCCTACAACGGCCGAATTCCGTACGAAGAACGTGTGCAGCAGGTGCTCGACTGGCTTGATCTTCCTATCGGAGAGCGGCCCGACCTGATCACGATGTATTTTTCCTCCGTCGACTCAGCCGGCCATCGCGATGGACCCGGCTCCGCGGCAGCGGCGGCGGCGCTGGCCGATATCGATGGGCACCTGATGACCCTGCTGACCGGGCTGGAGGCGCGCGGGCTTCTCGAGACCGCGCATATCCTGATCACCTCGGACCACGGGATGTCGCGCGTGGATCTCGATCAGTACATCTTGTTGGATGACTACCTTGACCTGAGCTCCCTCAGGGTGTCCGACTGGGGGCCGGCCGGCCAGATCTGGGCCGGCGAGACGAGCGCTGCATCGATCCAGGCCGCCCTCGACGGCGCCCACCCTCGCATGCGGGCCTGGCTGCGGGAGGACATTCCGGATCGTTTTCATTTCGGATCGCACCACCGCGTTCCCGACGTGCTCGCCCTCGGCGACCTCGAGTGGATGATCTCCAATACGCCCTACATGATCGGACGCACGCAGTTCTCCCTGATGGGCATGCACGGCTGGGATCCGGCGCTGTTTGAAATGCACGGCCTGTTCATCGCCCACGGGCCGGCCTTCGCGCCGGGCGGGCAGGCACCCAGCCTGCGGTCCATCGACCTCTATGCCCTGATGACATCGCTGCTTGCCATCGAGCCTGCCTGGCACGAAGGATCGCTCCAGGCCCTCGAACCCTATCTGCACCGGCAGGTGGGCCAGCGCTATGAAAGCCTCGACCTGCACTGCCCGGATCAGGCCCTGGCGCAGGCCATCCTCGGGCCTGAGCACATGGCGCTCCATTGGGGGCCGAATGCGCATGTGCTTCTGCGGCAGGCCACGGAGGAGGGCGAGAAAGGTCAGGTCTTCAAGGCAACAAGCCTAGAGTTCCGTCTGGTTGGAGAAACCGCGCAGGTTCATATCGATGGTCAGGACCACGGTCCCTGCCGCGTCAGCTCACCGCGTAACGAAGAAGCGCTCAGCGCCGATCCAGCGTCAGTGACGGCGCCTATTCATAGCGTTGTCCCGCGTGGTGGAGCCAGCCGCCCTCACGCCGGCCGCGAGGGTCATGATGCGTCCAGTGGATGATGCCGCCCTGCTCGTTCCAGACATACTCTCCGACAAAGCGCACGCGATCGCCCCGTCGAAGGCCGTCGATGCGCGGCGCGAGATCGATATTGTGGGCGACCAGCACCGTGTGGCCTTCATCGACTGCAAGAATGAAACGCTGATGGCGCGAACCCTCATCGTCGTCGGCCAGCGTCCGAATGACGCGCCCTTCACCCGCCACCCAGACATCGCTCAGGCCTTCGGCATAAGCCCGGCCGACCTCCGTATTGGCTGATCCGAGGACGCCTTGGACCTGGCCGCTTCGCTCGAGCCAGACCAGCAGCGCCAGCATCAGCACGATAACGACGAGAAATTGCTTTCCTTTCATGGTGATTCGACTTCGCGGATTTGGAGCAGGCTCAGACATCCTCGATCATCGATGGGTCACATCCGCGGTGCTGTCGCCACTGGCAGCGTCTCCGACCGTGTCGGAAAACAGATTGATGACCAGCACGCCGGCAACAATCATTCCGATCCCGACGATCGCGGGCAGATCGAGGGCCTGTTTGAAGACGGCTGCCCCGATCAGAGTAATCAAGGCAACGCCTGCCCCGGCCCAGATCGCATAGGCCACCCCGACGGGCATGGAGCGGAGGGTCTGCGAAAGCATGTAGAAGGCCAGCACGTAGCACGCCAGCACGGCCACCGACGGTCCCGTACGAGTGAAGCCGTCCGACAGCTTCAGGAACGACGTCCCGACGACTTCGGCGACGATGGCAACGGCAAGATAGATCCAGGCGCTCATGGCGTTCCGTCCTTCGAGGTGGGCATCAGCCGCTCAGTGTAGTGCCCGCCGCCACATCGACTTCAGTTCAATTTGGTTATTCTGCGTCCATGGAACATCGTAAACGCTCGCCGGCGGCGCGCCTGGCCTTCCGCTATATTGCTCTCCTTTCGGCGGGTCTGGGTGCCATCGGCCTCCTCCTTCCGCTGGTGCCGACAACGCCGTTCCTGCTGCTGGCCCTCTGGGCGGCCAACCGAAGCTCGCCTCGGCTTGCCCGAAGAATTCGACGCAATCGCCATTTCGCACCGGTGCTCCATGCCTGGGAAAACGGACGCGCCATCCCGACCCGGGCCAAGGTGCTCGGCATCGGCCTCATGGGCTTGAGCTGGACCAAGCTATGGTGGTTTGGCGCGCCGCCGTGGTTGCTCGTGGGCATCGGCACGATGTTTCTGATCGGCGCGACCTTCATCCTCAGTCGACCCTCGCCTGAGCTGGCGCTGCGACGCGCTCGCTCTGAACTGGACTAGGGTCGATCTAGCTGCCCAGGCCGCTCTATCGGGTTGCTTGCCAGGCCCTGAAGAAAGCCCATTGGCTGGCCCAGAAGCCCTTATGCTTGGGTTTGTCGTCGGGGATATCGCGAAGGCGACGGCTGTAGAACGCGTCGAAGCTGACGGCGGGCAATTGTTCCGCATCCAGCAGGGCGGCGGGGACCATTCGCAGGCGGGGAAACGGCTTGGTTTCGAAGCGCTCGACGACGGGCTGACCGCAGGCGCCGCAGCGCCCTCGCTGCACGTTCGGCGGCGCCTTGTAGGTCTGGTAGTCGATGCCATCGCCGCCCGGGAGCCCGACGTCCCGGCCCCGAAAGATCACCACATCGCCGAAAGGTGCCTCATTGAAACGCTGGCAAATCGTGCAGTGGCAGCGCATCCGAAAAAGCGGTTTGCCGGTGATCTCGAGGCAAACCTCGCCGCAGGCGCAGTGGCTTCGGACCATCATTGGCGGACTTCTGGCGGACTCGTCAAGAAACATAGCATGTCGGGGACAGCCGTTTCCAAGAGTGTCGGAGAGCCCATGACCTCTGGCGCATGACTTTCGTCGCCATTCCTGTAGCCTTGACGCATCGATCCTCCAACGAGCTTTGCCCATGAAACGCTTTCTGAAATGGTCCGGTATGACGCTGGGTGTTCTGCTCTTGGTCGGTGGGTTGTTGTTCACCAATTTCTGGTTCTTCAAGCCGCTCTCGATCGACTGGTTCTATACCCGCGTCTTCGCCCAGTTCGCGTTGAGCAACCCGGAGATGCTGACCTCGATGCGCATGCTCGAACCGATCGGCATTCGCGGCCACAACGCCAAGCTCAGCGATTCGTCCCCCGAGGCCGCCGAAGAGCAGCTTGCCTTCTGGCGCGAGCAGTACGAGATCTTCCAGAGCTACGACCGCAGCGACTACGCGGGTCAGGAAGGCCTGTCCTACGACATCTTCGATTTCTTCATGGGCAACACCCTGTCCGACGCCGACCGCTGGCAGTTGCACAACTTCCCCGTCAATCAGATGTTCGGGGTCCAGAGCTCGATTCCCAACTTCATGGCTCAGCAGCACGTCATCGACGACGAGCTCGGAGCGGAGCACTACATCGCGCGCTTGAATGCGATGGACACCAAATTCGAGCAGATTCTCGAGGGCCTGGTGCTGCGCCGCGAAGCTGACATTCATCCGCCGGCCTTCACCGTCGACAAGGTGATCGATCAAATCGAAGGCTTTATCGAGCCGCCGGCCGGAGAGCATTTGCTGGTGACCAGCTTCGACGAGCGTCTGAACCGTATTCCGGAGGAGGAACTGGGCTCAACCCGACGCGACGAGCTGCGCGAGCAGGTCGTGGCCGCGGTCGACGGCGTCGTCTATCCCGCCTATCGCGAGCTGCTTGCCTACCTCGTTGATCTGTCGACGGACGCCAACAGTAACGACGGCGTCTGGCGCCTGCCCGACGGCGAAGCCTTTTATCAGGCTGCCATCACCCAGCACACGACCACGGAGATGACCGCCGACGAGATCCACGCCATCGGCCTGGCCGAAGTCGAGCGTATCGGCGAGGAAATGGACGCGATCCTGCGCGGCGAGGGTCTCACCGAAGGAACCATCGGCGAGCGCGTCCGCCAGATCGCCGAGCGCCCGGACCAGCTCTATCCCGACACCGACGCGGGCCGAGAACAGATTCTCGCCGACTACCAGGCGATCATCGACGAGATCGAACCGGCCATGTCCGACTACTTCAATCTGCGGCCCTCTATCGGGGTCGAGGTCAAGCGCGTGCCCGAGTTTTCCGAGGCCACGGCACCGGGTGCCTACTATCAGCCGCCCTCCCTCGACGGGTCCCGGCCCGGCGTATTTTTCGCCAACCTCCGCGACGTGTCGGAAATTCCGCGCTTCGGCATGCGCACCCTGGCCTACCACGAGGCCGTGCCGGGCCATCATTTCCAGAACGCAATCACTCAACAGCTCGACGGCCTGCCGATGTTTCGCCGGATGCTGCCCTTCACCGCCTATGGCGAGGGCTGGGCGCTCTATACGGAACAGCTGGCCTGGGAGCTCGGATTCCAGGACAATCCCCTCGACAACCTCGGGCGCCTGCAGGCAGAAATGTTTCGCGCCGTCCGTCTCGTCGTCGATACGGGCCTGCACGCCAAGCGCTGGAGCCGCGAACGAGCCATCGACTACATGATGGAACACACCGGCATGGGCGAGGGCGAAGTCGCCGCCGAGATCGAACGCTACCTGGTCATGCCCGGCCAGGCTCTGGCCTACAAGGTCGGCATGATCAAGATCCTGGAGCTGCGCGATCGCGCGCGCGAGGCTCTCGGTGAGGACTTCGACATCAAAGCCTTCCATGACCAGATCCTCGGCAACGGCGCCCTGCCCCTGACCCTGCTCGAACAGGTCGTCGACGACTGGATTGCCGAGTCGCGGGACCCCGTGAGCTGAGTCATCAGGGGCGCTATGCCTTTTTGATCCTTCGGAGAACTACCGGGTCACTGGAAAAGCGCTGAAGACTGCGCGAGGATGGCAGCCGTCAGCGCGTCCATCTTCGAAAAGGAATCGAATGACCCTCATTCTGCTGGTGGCTGTCGTCGCGCTCGCTGGGCTCCTGGCTCTGGGAATGCTCCGGGCCCTGGATCATCGAGCAGATCGGGCCGAGTGGGACCGCCTGGCGCGGCACCAGCCCGATTCGCCCGAGCGCTTTTATCCTGATCTGATAAGCGATCTGCCGGAACCGGCACGCCGCTATTTCAGCTTCACGATCCGCACGGGGACGCCGATCCTGCCTGTTGCAGAAATCGAGATGCGAGGCCGGTTCAGCCTGGGGACCAAGGGCGCCCCCAATTATCAAGCCATGGAAGCGCGTCAGATCCTCGCCTCGCCCCACGGCTTTGTCTGGGCCATGCGCACGCGCAGCGGCCTGCCCGTGTCGGGCTCCGATTCAGCGCACTGGACGCGCTTCCGGATCGTCGGGCTGATTCCCGTGGCGCGGCTCGGCGGCGACCCCGACCATACGCGATCGGCCTTCGGACGCTACGTCGCCGAGGCGGTCATCTGGACACCGGCCGCGCTGCTGCCGGGCCCCGGGGTCACCTGGCAGGCTGGCGATGAAAACACGGCCCGGGTGACCGTCCGTCACGGCGCCCTGACCCAGTCCGTCGATGTGACCGTCGATGCCCAAGGCCGACCGGAGCGGGTCGAGTTCCAGCGCTGGAGCAATGCCAACCCCGACAAGGTCCACAGGCTCCAGCCCTTCGGTGCCCTGATGTCGGATTTTCGCGACGTCGATGGCTACCGTCTCGCTTTTCGCGTCGAGGCCGGCAATATGTTCGGGACCGACGAGTATTTTCCCTTCTTCCTGGCCGACGTCGACCGCATCCGCTTTCCGAAAGGCGCGACGCCCGACGAATCGAACGCTGTCCAGCGGCGATGACCGGGCCATCGGTCCCCGCAGGTTGGCGGCTGCTGGTGCCTGGCGCTGCATTTGCGGCAGCCATTGGAGCGGGCATTCGAGGGGCCTGAGGCGTTTCCGGTACGCCTGTCACTGCTCCGGACGGGGCGCGGGTGCCAGCCGGTCTCCTAGCGGGTCGAATCCACGCCCCTCGCATCCTTTCCATGCTGTAGAAAACGCTCGCCCTTCCGGTGGCCGCGTACGTCGCGTTCGTCGCGTGGTGGATCGCCGCAGCGCTGCCGGCCGTGAGGTCGTGATCAGACGAGCCAAGTCAGCAGGGCGAGTACCAGCGCGATCGGCAGGCGCGCCCATCCGATTCGCCGCCAGGTTCGCTCCGCCGTGATGGACGATACGGCTGCACGGCCTTTCTCGTTGAAGACCAGCGCGGCCGACTTCACGGCCCAGAGCGCCGGGACGCCGGCAGCAAGTGCCCAGCCGGCCCAGTTGCGAGACGCGGCTGGGCGCATGGCGAACTCCGCTGCGCCAAGCCCCCACAGCACCAACAGCAGGACCGCCAGAGCCCACAATGTCCGGGGACGGCCATCGCCGCCATAGGCCCAAGTTTCCAGACCTTGCCAGAGCCGGGGAACAAGCAACATACCTGCGCTGGTGATTGCTGCAAGGGCAGTCAGCACGAACCCGAAGATCGTAAGCCAGGGCAGACTCACCGGCCGGATCTCAACGGATCAGCCACCGTCGGCTTGACCGCCGGTCTGGCGCCGGGATGTCCGCTGATCCGATCGGCTGCAAAACCCACTGCCAGGGCGGCCAGTTCGGACTCCAGCGCCGGGATCAGGTCGTCGGTGTCGTCGGTGTCGTCGGCAATCCCGGCATCGGTATTGATCTGGAAGACCACGGTCACATCGTGGTCAGCGTAATGGCGCAGGCTCGACACGAACCCCGGTATCCAGCCTCCGTGGCCGTAGACCGGGCCGTTCGGTGTATCGGCGCGGATTGCCACGCCGAGGCCGTAGAGAATGGAAGGTGTATCAGGATCAACCGGTACGCCGCCAAGCAATCGGTCTAGGTAGGGCTGCCTCAGCGCCTTTCCGGCGAACAGCAGGTGCCCCCATCGCGCCAGATCCGCCGAGGTGGAGGCGAAGCCGCCACCGGCCGACTCCACGGCAGGATTCCACAGCAGTCGTCCCGCATCATCCGCGGTGCGCGCAGGCAGGCCAAAGGGGTTGCCGGGGTCGGTGTAGCCGACCGCAAGCCCTGGCAGGTCGCGTCGATTCGAGGCGAAGGTGCGCTCAAGGCCGAGGGGGACGATGAGCCGGGCACGGACGACGTCGTGCCAGACCGCGCCGGTCACCTCTTCGATGACCAGGCCGAGCAGTACGTAACCTGTGTCGCTGTAGGACCAGGCCTGGCCGGGCGCGAAGAGCGGCTCCGCGCCGGCCACATAGATCAGGAGCTGCTCGGGGTCGAACAAACACCCGTCCGCCGCGAGCTTCTTGAAGTCCGCCTGAAACGCCGTTAAGTGCACGTGGTCGGGCAGCCCGGCAGTATGGCGCAGCAGATGAGCGATCGTGATCTCCGCCGCGTTGGAGACGGAGTCGAACCATGGCCGATCACCGAGGTGGATCGACAGAAGATCGCCACGAGCGAGGTGCCCTTCGTCTTCGAGAAGCAGCACCGTAGTCGCCACGAAGCTCTTGCCGATACTTGCCGCGAGCATCGGCGTGTCGGCTGTCATTGGACGCCGGCTATCGAGATCGGCAAGGCCGGAGGCCGCCGCCACAAGGGTGCCGTCAGGCAACACGATGGCCGCGGTGGCGCCCGGAAAACCGTGCTGCGTCCGGAAGGCCTCGAGTACCGTGGCCAATCGGGCCGCCGGTGCGGGCTGCGCCATCAGGTCTGGCGCGACGCAGAATAGCGCGACGATAAGGGCAAAACGCGAGCGCCGATGCATCTAAGGGTCCTGCAAAACGGCCGTCGGGAGCCGCCCCTCCGCCAACACGTCGGTGACTGCGCCCTCTCGGCGGAGCATCGTGTCGCGCTTCCACCCGACGACCAGCACCGCCACTGCGACCAGAATCCAGGTATCCCAGGGCTGGGCATCGGCCCAGAACGGGTTGATCAGCTGCCAGTGAAAGAGCATCGGCCAGAACAGGCTGCCCCGAGCGGCGTTGAAGATCGGCGTCACCAGAACCGCGAGCGTGACATTGCCGACGAAGAACGGCAGAAAGCTCCAGTCGGCAAAGACAACGCCCGATAAAAAGAAGGCCGGCAGGTGCCAGATGCCCCAGGTGGCCCCAATGATCAAGCCTGCCCAGAGGGGTGCCATACGGCGCTGCAGGAGAGGTTGCATGACACCTCGCCAGCCGAACTCTTCAACGGGACCGAGAAAAAGCATCATCAGCATCAGAAGCAGCACGGTGCCGACGCCCTCCGCCGGGATCGGCGCCAGCGGCGGGCCGCCCTTGAGCAAGGACCCGGCAACGAATACCAGCGGTATAACGAGCAGGATGAACGCCGCCCAGGCAAAGGACCCGCGCACGATCAGCACGCGCGACAGCAGGGAGCGAACGCCCGACCAGCCGGCATAGCGAAAGACCGTCAAAAATGCAGCGATGGCCGGCGCCCAGGTTGCGAGAAAGAAGAACGGGTGCGAGCCGCTGATGTCGCCGAATAGATTCGACGCAGCGTCCGGGGCGACGACATAGATCCCGATCAAGCTCCACGTAATCAGGAAGGTCAGCACAACAAACCACAACAGCGCCGCCTCCGGGATCGCTGGTGAGCCCGGCAAATCTGACTGCGATGACATCGATGCACCCTGACCGATTCGGTCCGCCATGGACTGACAACCGAATCATAGCGCCATGTGGCTTGAGAGAAACGAACGTCTCGGCCCTGTCTTGAAGCGCTCGTCTCCAGGGGAATGTGATCGCGGGGGCCGGCTTTAGCGTGCTGCTGCCCTCTCTGATCGATCACGGATTGAGTCGCGGGTGGGTGGCGCGTGGCCATGGTCAAGAGCCGGAACTTCAGCGGCGACTCGGCCCTCGATCGCGCTCCGGCGCTGATCGTGGCGTCGATCGATGACCATTCGCCGGAGCATCAACGACAGAGGCGCTGCATTTCAGGGCTAACTTGGTCTGTGCCCCAGCGCTTCAAGCCCTGCGAATCAGGCGCTGGGGAGAGACGCCTTCGATGCGCTCAATCTCGCCGCGGACCTGCAGCTCGAGCTTGACGGTAGTCACGTGCCAGTTCACCGAGCCCAACCGCTCCAGGTCTTTCGGGGCGAGACGCGTCTTGATCAGGGCCGGAATCTGGCGGGCCGGGATGCCCGGCATGTCGGCCGGTATCAATGCGAGCAGATGCTTTCGAAGCAGGTCGAACTTCCAGCGCGGGATATTGGTGGGCTGCTTGCCCGGCGTGGGCGTGCGGCAGCTGACTTTGTCTTCCGCAAGACTCATGAGGCTGTCGACAGCCTGCCGATATAAAGCACGGCGCGATCGCTGCTCTGCAGGTCGGCGAGGTGAACGACCTCACTCGATTCGCGCTTGATCGTTGGATTCTCATCGATACTCATCAGGTTCTCCGGATTGCTCGATGGTGCGCTCGGGTGAAGATAAGCCCCGAGAAGACCGACCGCGCAGCGCAACGGCGCGCCAGGCCACGGACAAACCATCATGACACGATGGAGACTGTCCGAAGAAAGCGATCACCGGGACGGCGAGGGTGGGCGCGAAGCCTGAACGCGCAGGGGCCGTGATAATCTCAAGTAACGGACTTCGCAAGGAGATCGCGGATGCATCCCGGCAAGAGGATCAGGGCGAGAAAAGCATGAACGGCGAGGCGCCAGGGCCTCCCCCATTGCAGTCTCAGCCGCAAAATCTGAAGGAATCGCGGTCGCCGCAGGCATCACTGGGCAGGCCTCGGATGAGCCCAGAGATCGATTCCAGCGCTTCTCGTGCAGCGCTCGATCTCGACGAGTGGTCGACCCTGTTCAGTCATTATCTGGGCATTTCCATGCTCCCCGGCCACTCCATCGAGCGCCTGCTGAACGGCCGGGAGATCTTCTCCGATATGCTGGCCACGATTCGCTCGGCATCGAACTCGATCGAGCTGATGTCTTTCATCTTCTGGCGCGGCGGAGTGAGCGAGCGCTTCTGCGATGCACTCATCGACCGGGCCGATCAGGGCGTCAGGGTTCGGGTCATGCTCGATGCCATCGGCAGCCGCTGGCTCGGCAACCGACTGCTCTCGCGCCTGGAGGAAAGCGCCGTCGAGCTAAGGGTATTCAGCCCCGTTCCGAACTGGAAGTTCTGGCGCATGAGCAGCCGCAACCATCGCAAGATTCTTGTCGTAGACAATCGGGTGGCCTACACCGGTGGCGTAGGCATCGCCGACGAGTGGGACGGCGATGCCGATCACTCCGGCGGCTTTCGTGACACCCATTTCCGCATCACGGGACCTGCCGTCGCGCTGCTCAAGAGCGCCTTCTTCGCCAACTGGGCAGCGATCGGCGGGCGCCTTCCGGAACCGCTGGAGTCCCTGCCCATCCATTCAGGCGATACCGGCGGTGTCGCTGCCGCCGTGCTTCCTTCTTCCGCCGCCGAAGAGTGGAGCAAGACCGCCCTGCTGTTCCGGCTGCTGACGCGCGCCGCCGCCGAGTCCCTGGTTCTCGTCACGCCCTACTTCGTTCCAGGCGCGCTGCTGGCCCAGGACATCGAAAACGCTGCCCGGCGAGGCGTTCGAACGCAGATCTACGTCAGCGGTCAGCGCTCGGACCATCTACTCCCGCGCTGGGCCGGCCGTCGCTACTACGCCAGCCTACTCGAGGCAGGCGCCGAGATCCTGGAATACGACCTCACCCTCATGCACACCAAGCTGGTCATCGTTGACGAACGACTGATCTGTTTCGGCTCTCCGAACATCAATCAGCGTTCCCAGTACTCGGACGAGGAGATTGCTGTCCTCTGCCAGGACCCGGCGCTGGTCGAAAGCCTTGCGGGTGATCTCGAGCTTGACCGCAAGCACTGCCGCCGCATCGACGCCGAGGCCTGGCGGCAGCGCTCCTTCGGCCAGCGTCTCCTCGAACGGCTCGCCGGATTGATCGAAGCACAAGCCTGATCCCTTCGGCTCCCCTAACCCCTTTTCCTCCCCTCCCCCGTTGTTTGACTGAAACCCGGATTTCAAAACTCCTTTTTCAGATCAACACGAGGACAAGAATAATGAGTAGTGCGAGTCAAAAGTTGTGCCTGATCCTGGCCGTTGCCGCCCTCTGTGGGCTAGCGGCCGGTTGTGCGCCGTCGGAACAGGGCGCTGAAACGCCGACAGACGAAGCGGTCGTCAAGACCACGAAGAACCAGCCGACGCCGCCGCGTCGCGAGCTGGCACAGCCAGAAGCGCAGCTGCGGCAACGACCGCAGCCCGCCGCCGATTCCGTAGCACCCGAGATGTCATCGGTGCAGGTCACGGGCTCCCGGGCAATGCCCTTCGCCGGCGAGCCCATGCCCTACCCGCACTCGACCGTCGTCGATCGCGAAAACTATGCGGCCACCGACTCGAATCCGGTGCATCGTGTTGTCGACGACCCGGTCTCGACCTTCAGCATCGATGTCGACACGGGTAGCTACTCCAATGTTCGCCGGATGCTGAATAACGGCCGACTGCCGCCCGAAGACGCCGTCCGCGTCGAGGAAATGATCAACTATTTCAGCTACGACTACCCGATACCCGAAACCGGCGGCGCGCCCTTCAGCGTTCAGGTGGAACAGGCCGTCACGCCCTGGAACGAGAACACGCGACTGCTGCAGATCGGCCTGCAGGGCTACCGCCCGGACCCGGGCAGCATCCCGGCCTCCAACCTGGTGTTTCTCCTTGATGTGTCGGGCTCGATGAACGCACCGGACAAGCTCCCCCTGCTGATCAACTCGATGAAGATGCTGACCCGCGAGCTCGGCGAGGACGATCGCGTTGCCGTGGTGGTCTACGCCGGCGCGTCGGGCCTGGTTCTGGAGTCCACGCCCGGCAACGAGCACGCCACGATTTCAGCGGCGCTCGATCGCCTCGCGGCCGGCGGCAGCACCAACGGCGGGGCCGGCATCGAGCTGGCCTATGCCCAGGCTCGTCAGGGTTTCATCGAGGGCGGGGTCAATCGCGTCATCCTGGCCACGGACGGGGATTTCAACGTCGGCACCGTGGGCTTCGAGGCGCTGATCGATCTGGTCGAGCGCCGGCGCGAGTCGGGCATCGCCCTGACCACGCTGGGCTTTGGCCAGGGCAACTACAACGACCATCTGATGGAGCAGCTGGCCGATGCCGGCAACGGCAACCACGCCTACATCGACAACCTCAACGAGGCCCGCAAGGTGCTTGTTGACGAGTTGACCTCGACCCTGATGATGATCGCCAAGGACGTCAAGATCCAGATCGAATTCAACCCGGCCGTGGTCGCCGAGTACCGTCTTATCGGCTACGAAAATCGTCTCCTCGAACGCGAGGACTTCAACAACGATGCGGTCGATGCCGGCGACATCGGCGCCGGGCACACGGTGACGGCGCTCTATGAGATCGCCCTGGTGGGTTCCGGCGGCGAGCGCGTCGACCCGCTGCGCTACCAGAGTGCCGCGTCCGTGGAGGACGCCAGCGGCGAGCTGGCCTTTCTGCGCCTGCGCTACAAGGCCCCGGATGCCGATGACAGTCAGCTGATCGAGCAGGCCATCGCTCTCGACGCCGAGGCTGAAGCCAGCCCGCGCCTGGCTTGGGCCGCGGCGGTGGCGGCTTTCGGTCAGCACCTGCGCGGCGGTCGGTATCTGGAGGGTTTTGGTCTGGACGACATCGAGACCCTGGCCCAACCGGCGCGCGGCAAGGACCCCTTCGGCTACCGCGCCGAATTCATCCAGCTCCTGCGCCTGGCCGACAGCCAGTCCCTGGCGAGGAACTAGCGCATATCACCACGGAGGCACGGAGAACACGGAGGAAAACAAGCGAGCTGTCTTCCTCCTCCGTGTACTCTGTGCCTCAGTGGTGCACCGGCCTGACCTGAACCGTGAACGACTCGCGCTCCGACGACGATCTGATGCTGGCCTATGCTCAGGGCGATACGGAGGCCTTTGATGCGCTCTACACGCGCTACCGGCAACCGCTCTATCGTTATCTGGTTCACGCCACGGCGCAGACAGCCATCGCCGACGACCTGTACCAGGACGTCTGGTCGCGGATCATCGGGGCTCGCAAAAGCTTCAAGCGCGGCGCGGGGTTCAAGCGCTGGGCCTTTCGCATCGCCCACAATCGACTGATCGACCACTGGCGGTCGCAGAAGCCGGGCGAGGGCGAGGCCACTCTGAGCCACCTGCCCGACGAGCATCCCAGTCGGCAGCCCGAGGCCGAGCTGGCACGCCGCGAGCTGGCATTCGAACTTCGCCAGGCGCTGATGGCGCTGCCGCGCGACCAGCGCGAGGCTTTTCTGCTGCAGCAGGAGGCCGGCCTGAGCCTGGCCGAAATCGCCAAGGAGGAGGGCGTCGGGCGCGAGACCATCAAGAGCCGCCTGCGCTACGCCGTCAATAAACTCAAGGACCGACTGGGCCCGACCACGGAGACCCCGCGACCATGACATCAACACGCGATAAAGACCACCTCGATCGCCTGTATCAGGACCAGCCGCCTGTCGAGCCGCCCGCCGGCCTCGACCGGATGATTCGCGCGCAGGCCGGGCAGGCGGTCGATGAAGATCAGCGGCCCCGAACTCTGCCCTGGATGGGCGGCCTGGCCACCGCCGCCGTGCTGGTGTTGGCCGTGACCGTCGTGATTCAGATGCCCGAGCCCCGTCCCGATCTGCCCCGGTCCAACCTGCCCAGTTCTGAATCGGTGAGCCCGAATTCGATCGAATCATCGGCGCAAAAGACCGCCACCGAGGCCGCGACAGTCGCTGCCGCGACGCGCGCACCGTCCCGATCCGACCGCCTCGAGATCAGCGAAAGCCGGGCGCGCTCTGCCGCCTTCAGCGATCAGGCCCTGGCCGCGCCTGCGCCCGCCGCCGACGCCCGAAGCCCTGCACCGGCCAGGGACGAGGTCGATGGCGCCAGCGAGTCGGCCGAGGCATCGCTGCAGGCTTCACCCTCGAGCGCGGGTGTCAACGCGCTGGCCGAGACTGAATCAACGCTCTGGCTTGCGCTCGAGGCGGCCATCGACGCTGGCGATCGGCAGCGGGCGAACGACCTCCTCGAGCAGCTGCGCAAACGATTCCCCGACGATACGCGCCTGGAGGATCTTGAGGCTCGGGTGCGCAAGATCGAGCTGCCGCCCTGAGTCCATCGAGTCGCTCAGTCCAAGTGGGGAAGGCGCCCGGCGCAAACACAGCGAGCATCGAAAAGGGTTGAAATACGTTCCGCCGATCGCTGTCGGAGGAGTCCCCATTTAATGAATCAATTGGCGCGCTGATCAAACTCGATCGCCTGCGATTCAGGGGTCTAGCGCCAGCCCGGGCGCCAGTGCGCTTCGTCTTTGAGCTCGCGCCAGTCGATCGATAATTCTCGCCGGCTCATCACCGCCTCGAGGCGGCAGTCGATGACCCGGCCATCCTCATCAAAGCTGACCTCGGTAATCAGGAAGTGCTTTTCCTTCTGGCGGGGCTGGACGGCGGTCCACTTGCTCATCTTGAGCTTGCGTGGATTGATCTGATTCATCGAAGAAACTTATCGATGCTTGTACTGCGTCGGGCAATAGCCGCGATCGACGCCCTTGGGCCGCAGCTTGCGATGCTTGGTCTTGCGGCCGGACACACGCTTGCGCCAGAGCCGGAAGCTGCTGCCTTTGAGCTCACGACGCATCAGCTCGATGACTTCTTTCTCACTCAGGCCATACACCGACTCGATGGCCTCGAAGGGCGTACGATCCTCCCAGGCCATTTCGATGACGCGGGATTGGTCGCTTGTTGAAAGCGTATCTTTAGCTTGATTCATCGCTATAGTCTGGGTGCTTTCAAATCAAGGAAAAAGCAAAGCACTTGGGGCGCCGGGCCGAGTTTCATCAGGGCGTCCTTTCTCGCCTTGAAAGTTTTAGCGGCGGCGGTGAAGCCCTCAGGCCTGTCCGCCGGTCAGCGATGCCTGCACCGCCCGCGCCCGTCCCTCGTGCTTGGCCTGGTA
>Ga0207419_1000358_pt1 | contig 39032 bp, 34 predicted proteins | sample ElkSloMetagenome_4_FD_184723 | JGI IMG/M metagenome (GOLD analysis project Ga0207419, IMG submission 184723) | Hot spring microbial communities from Elkhorn Slough, Monterey Bay, USA - MD2A (version 2) | ecosystem: Environmental > Aquatic > Marine > Intertidal zone > Estuary: Microbial mat ...
CCCACCCGTATCCTGTTTCCCGATCCACCGCAGGTCTTTGCCTTCTGCCGCTTCGCACCGACGGGGCCGGTTGTCTGCCTCTTCAACTTCTGCGAAGAGCCGGTACAAATCCGGACGGAATGGTTGCGCGAACATGGCGTTGCGCACTTTCACGATCTGCTATCGGGGCACACACTCGGGTTGGATGGCACACATTACACCCTGCTTCCCTACGGCCGCGTCTGGGCTGTCTGAGGCTTAGGCCGCACTGTTAAACGTTGACGCCTTCGGCAATTCCAATGTCCCGGGCCGCCAGTGACGCACCGCGTCGGCATCGACCACCTGCCTGAGTCTTTCCATCCGCGAACGTCTTTCCTCTTCGGGCATGTTGATGGCTTCGAGAAGTGAATGGTCGAGCGCCTTGTGCGAAAACGGATTGGCAATGATCGCATCGCCCATGGCAACTGCGGCACCTGCGAATTCGGAAAGGACAAGGACGCCGTCACCATCCACACGCGACGCGACGAATTCCTTGCAAACAAGGTTCATGCCATCAACCAGCGGTGTGATCCACGCGACATCGGCTGCGCGGTAATAGGCGACAAGTTCTGCAAACGGGATCGCGCGTGAAATCAGCGTGACCGGCTGCCAATCGAATGTGCCGTAAGTTCCGTTGATGCGTCCCGCGGTCTGTTCGATCTCGTTCTGGATCGCCTCGTATGCGGCCATGTTGCGATTGGCCGAAACGGACACATGCATCAGGCGCAGCTTGCCACGCAAATCGGGGTTATCCTCCATGACACGCGCGAAACTCTCAAGCTGCTCAACACCGCCCTTGGTGTAGTCGGTCCGCCCGACCGAGAGGATGAGCTTTTCATCACCAAGCTCTGACCGGATTTCCGCGACGCTCGCTTCCACCTCGGGGGTGCGGGCGCGCGCATCGATGAAATCCGTATCGACACCGACAGGGCAAACACTGACAGAGATCGTTTGGTCTTCGAATGATATCTCGGTGGGAACCGAACGTTCCGTCAGCGCGGTGCCTTCTGCAATCCACTTGTCCGGCACGCGCTCTTCCGCGGTTACATCGATATCGAACAGACTGCGCGCGACAGAGACGAAATTGGCCGCATAGCGCGGGATATGAAAACCGACATCATCACAGGCCAGAAGACTCTTGATGATTTCCTTGCGCCAGGGAAGCACGTTGAAAATATCGGCAGGCGGGAAGGGCGTGTGGTGAAAGAAGGCGATTTTGACGTCGGGCCGCATCTGCCGCAGGTAACCTGGCACCAGCCAGAGGTTGTAATCATGCACCCACACCAAGGCGCCATGCGCAGCTTCCGCCGCTGCGGCTTCGGCAAAGCGGCGGTTCACATCGCGAAAGTTCTTCCAGTCGACAGGGTCGTAATTGTACTGTTCCTTGAAACTGTGAAGGATCGGCCAGAAGGCCTCCTTCGATGTGATGTGATAAAAGTCACGGACCTGTTCGGCCGAAAGCGGCAGGCGCGATACCGAATACTTGCCGTAAGCGTCATCAATTTCGATCTTCTGTTCGAAATCCGGGTTTTCGATGTCGTCTGCCAGCTTCCAGGCGACCCAGGCGCCGTGTGTCACGCGGCCGAAGAAGCCCTTGAGCGTCGGGACGATACCATTGGGGCTTTTGTTTTCGCGCAAGACGATCTTGCCGTTTTCCTCAACCTCTTCATAGGGTTGGCGGTGATAGACGATGACCAGTTCCGAAGACATGACCGTTCCCCCTTCAGGCTTTTTTCAACAGTTCGAAGTGCAGGATCGCTTCGGCGATGCCCGAAACGCCGACACCTTGGGCCTTGTAGACATGGTCGTGCCCGTCCAGTTCTGACAGCAGCGCGGGTTCCGATCCGCCCACGGCGACAGATGGCAGGCCAAGGGTCAGCATGGACAAATCGTTCAGAGTGTCACCCGCCACCAGCGTCCGCCGGTTGTCCACGCCCAGATGCGTCAGAAGGCGCAAGAGCGACGGTCCCTTGCTGACACCCTTGGGCAAGACATCGAAAAAGCGATTATCCGACACCAGTGCATCGAGCCCCATCTCGGCCACGACATCCAGCGCGCTGTCATCAAGGGCATCGGGGTCCATGTCATAGCTTGCACGGTAGCGGAATGCGTTCGACTGCAACGTCAGTCCCTTCATCCGCGACAGCGCCGCCTGGACTTTCATCCCGGCATTGCCCCACGCCTCGGCGATTTCGGCTTCAAGCGCATCAATCGGCGCGACGAGGTGGTCCACACCCACTTCGGCAATGGTCGTTCCTACATCGCCAACCACATAATCGGGTTTGGGCACACCTTCCTTACGTGTCAGCCGTGTGATGAACCCGGGATCACGCCCGGTCACGAATATCAAACCGAGACGCGCGCGATTGGCCTCAATCCACTTGTAGAATTTCTTCCGTTCCTCCTCGGTGCCACCAAGAAATGTGCCATCGAGGTCGGTGGCCAGAACGAAATCCTTTTCGGAAATGGGGGTCGCTTGAAAGCGTTCGTGACGGGTCATGATATCCTTTCTGCAAGTTGCGCAATCGCTTGGGTTGCCGCGGGATGGTCCAACGAGAGGTCCATCGCACGCGGTTCGGCTTCGATGGGTCGGGCCCAGAGTGATGCAAAAGCACCCCCAAGATCGGCCCCGTCGTGCAGTATCGCACGTACAGTTTCACAGATCGGCATCGCGACATTCAGCCTGCGTGCAAGATCTGTGACCGTTTTGGCATTCACTTCACCTTCGACGACAACCGCATGGCCATCGAAGCAGTCGGCACGTTTTCTTCCTTGGCCTAACTGCTGACCAAGCGACATGTTCCGTGATGTGGGGCTGGAACAGGTGAGTGACAGGTCACCGATGCCCGAAAGCCCCGTCACCGTTTCACGACGTCCACCCAATGCTTCGGCCAGCGCCTTCATTTCGTCCAGTCCGCGGGTGATCAGTGCAGCGCGCGTGTTTTCGGCAAATCCGGCGCCTGTCATCATGCCGCAGGCGATAGCGATGACGTTCTTGACCGCGCCGCCGACTTCGACCCCCACAAGATCGTCGGAGATGTAGGCGCGGAAGCTTTCAGTCGTCAGTGAAACGGCGAAACGCGCCGCCACGCTGTCGTGCAGGGACAGGCGATCAGCGTAAGTGAACGGAAAAGCGACGGTCGCGGCCGTAGGGTGGCCCAATGCGGTCTCGCGCGCGAAGGTCGGCCCCGAGACGCAGCCAACGGGCCCCGTGGCAAGTTCCTCTTCTGCAACTTGCGTCATCAGCAAACCTGTTTCCGCTTCGATCCCTTTGGCGCAGATGGCGATGGGAATTCCCGCAGGTGCGTGCCGAGCGACCTGTCGCGCGACCTCCCTGATGCTGCGCGATGGCACAACGATCATCGCCGCCTCGGCGTCTGCCAATGCGTCCTTCATACGATGAAAGGCACGCAGATCCTCGGGCAGAGGAACCGATGGCAGAAAGCTCTCGATGGTGTGATGTGTGTTGATTTCGTCCACGATCGCGCCGTTCCGGCCCCAGAGCCGGGTGGTGACACCTGCACGCACCAAAGTGGCGGCAAGCGCAGTTCCCCAAGACCCGGCACCGATCACGGCGACCTTTCCGTAGGGGCGCGCAGCCGACGGCGCGGCACCGCCTGACGCGGGAAGATGGTTCATACGTACCTCGCTACGGTTGTCGCGCTTACCTGACAAACGGGCCAGGCGGCGCGGGCGAAACCAGTCATCAACGGACGTTTCATGCCTTTAACATGCGCACGTTCTGCAGTTCGTCAATGCTGCAGCCGCGATATGGTGCAGGCAACTACAAGAGACTCTTGATGCCGGCCGTATCAGCGTTTGTGCAAATGCTGGTCGCAACTGCCCATTCAACAGGCAGCTTTATGATACATTTGCGACATTTATCACGTCGTTTTTTGACAATTAGCAAAAAGTCCTTAATTCTGCAATGCAGCGTAGCCAATTAAAGGAATACTAGATGAAAGACCGTGTCAGAACTGCAATTTTCCCCGTAGCTGGTCTTGGAACGCGATTCCTGCCCGCCACCAAGGCCACGCCGAAAGAGCTTTTGCCGGTTCTCGATACACCCCTGATCCAATATGCCATCGACGAAGCGCAGGAGGCCGGGATCGAGCGCATCATCTTCGTGAGTCACCCCTCCAAAGGCGCAATAGAACGTTACGTGATGGACGATTCCGATCTGCGCGCCCAGTTGAAATCGCGCGGTAAGGAAGACATCGCACAAGACCTTGCCGATGCAGCCCTGTGCCCGCGCGAGGATGATGTGGTCTTCACGATGCAGCCAGAGCCACTCGGCCTCGGCCACGCAATTGCCTGCGCCCGTGACCATGTCCTTCCGGGCGCGATCGCGGTCATACTCCCCGACGATCTGATCCTGCATGAAAACTGCCTGCGCGAAATGATCGGGGCCTATGCGGAATCACCGGCCGGTCACCTGATCGGAACCATGACCGTTCCCCTCGAGGACACTGCAAAGTACGGCATTCTGGATGTGATCGCTGAGGATGGACCGATCCTGACGGCAAGCGGCATGGTCGAAAAACCTGATCCCGCCGACGCTCCCTCATGCGAGGCCGTCGTCGGTCGCTACGTGTTGGATGCTTCTGTTTTCGATGATCTGGCGACGCAACAACCGGGTGCCGGCGGCGAGATCCAGTTGACGGATGCGATATCGACCGGTGCCGAACGTGTCGGATTGGCCGGCTTGCGTTTCTCGGGCACGCGGTTCGACTGTGGATCGAAAGCGGGCATGTTCAACGCCGCACTCCATCTGGCATCTCAAGACCCGGAACTGCGGGAGGTGCTCGCCACCTACACGTCGATTGTCGAGACACCACGCGCAGCCTGACCATGAAAAAGGCATGTCGCAGGTGCCTGCCCGTCCCAGAGGCTTTCTCGCTGGACTCTTTTTTGACCGCGGCCCTATCATTCCGGGATGTTGCAACGGGAAGGATCTCGAAATGAAAAAGATGGTTTACCTGACCACGGGTTTAATGGTGACGGCGTCGTCGGCCATGGCCGCCGGGCACTGTGCAGCGGGCCTGACGCTTGAAGAGGGTCAGCTGACGATCGCGACCGGCAATCCCGCGTATTACCCTTGGGTTCTTGACGACGATCCGGAAAGCGGCGAAGGCTTCGAGGCGGCTGTCGCTTATGCAATCGCAGGCGAGATGGGCTTTGCGGACGAAGATGTGGTCTGGGTCCGGTCTTCGTTCGACGAGGCGATCCAGCCGGGCGCCAAAAATTTCGATTTCAACATGCAGCAGTATTCGATCACGCCCGAGCGGGATGAAGTGGTTGATTTCTCGCTGCCCTACTACACCGCCCCGATGGCCGTGCTGGTCAGTCCGGGCGCCGTCGACACCGAGCCGACGTTGGAGGCGCTGAAAACACTGAAGTGGGGCGCTGTGGGGACGACGACGGCCGTACCGAAGCTAGAAAACGTCATTCAGCCAGAAAACGATCCCCTGCTTTATGGCGACAACGCGGACGTCAACGCCGCGATGAGCGCCAATCAGATCGACGCGGCCCTCTTCGATTTGCCCACTGCACTGTTTCTTTCGGCAGTGATGATCGAAGGCTCGGCGGTCATCGGCCAGTTCGCGTCAGACGAAAGCGACAATCCCGATCAATTCGGCTTGCTGATGGAAGACGGCAACCCGCTCAAGGCATGCGTGGACGAAGCCATCACCTCGCTGACGGAAAGCGGTGAACTTGCAGCAATCGAAGCGCAGTGGCTGCAGGATGCGACCGGCGTCCCGGTCATCGAATAGGCGACCCGCGGGCATGAAAGATGGGAATGCGGCGGCGGGGCTGACCCGCCGCCAGCGCTACGAGGCCGCCCAGCGCAAGCGATCCATCCTGATCGCTGCGGCCAGCACCTTATTGGTCGGCCTTGCGATATTCATCCTCGTGCCGCTGACCCCCGGCTGGGACCGTGTAAAGCGCAGCTTTTTCGACATCGACACGCTGGTCGAGACCTTTCCACGTTTGCTTGACGCCTTCACGATCAACGTGATGATTTTCTTGTGGTCGGCTCCGGCGATCGCGATCCTGGGGCTGCTGATCGCACTTGCACGGGATACCCGATCACCGGCGCTTTTTCCGCTGCGTATCTTCGGTGCGGCCTTCACGGATGTCTTTCGCGGCATCCCCGTAATCCTGACGGTCTACCTGATCGGTTTCGGGATACCGGGTCTTGGTCTGCCGCGCCCGTGGAACTCGCCTTATATCTGGGGGTCGCTCGCGCTGATCCTCACCTATTCCGCCTACGTCGCCGAGATTTTCCGATCAGGCATCGACTCTGTCCATCATAGCCAGCGATCGGCCGCGCTGTCCCTGGGTCTGACAGAGCGGCAGGTTACACGCTACGTCGTCTTGCCGCAGGCAATACGCAACGTGGTGCCAGCGCAGATGAACATGCTGATCGCCTTGCAAAAGGATGTCTCGTTGCTGAGCTTTATCGGCCCGGTCGAGATCTTCCGGCAAGCAGGCGTCTTCAAATCGCTCCTTGCCAATTTCACCCCTTACGTCGGCGCGGCCATCATATTCCTGATGGTGACGATCCCTGCAACGCGCTATGCCGATTACCTCATGGCCAAGCAGCGTCAGGAGCGGCGTTGATGGCCAAGCTGGAACTGCGTGGTGTGGTCAAAAGGTTCGGCACGGCAACCGTGTGTGATGGCATCGACCTTGACGTGGAAGAAGGACAGATGGTGTGTCTGATCGGGGCGTCGGGTGGCGGCAAGTCGACGCTGCTGCGCTGCATCAACCTGCTGGAACCGATCGAGGACGGCGCGATATACTTGGAAGGTGCTGATATCACGGTGCCGGGGCTCGATCCGCAGATCGTGCGGTCGCGGATCGGCATGGTGTTCCAGAGCTATAACCTCTTCCCGCATATGACCGCATTGGAAAATGCGATGCTTGCTCCGCGCCTTGTGCGCAACCGCACGCGCGAGGATGTGCGCCCCGACATCGAAACCCTGTTCACCCGCTTTGGTCTGGCCGACCGTATGAACAACTATCCCGATCAGCTTTCGGGCGGCCAACAGCAGCGCGTCGCCATTGTTCGTGCCTTGGCCATGCGGCCGGAGCTGATGCTCTTCGACGAAATCACGTCGGCTCTTGACCCGCAGCTGGTGGGTGAGGTTCTGGATGTTCTTTTGCAGCTCAAGCACGAGGGCATGACCATGATCCTCGCGACCCATGAGATGGAGTTCGCGCGTCAGGCCGCCGACAAGGTCTGTTTCCTGAAGGACGGGCGCATTATCGAAGAAGGCCCGCCCAGTGCGATCTTCGTAGCGCCGCACCACCAAGCGACACAGGATTTCCTTGCCCGGGCCCTGAAGTAAGGGCCGGGCTACTCGGCCGCTTTGAGCGGCGGGTAGACCGGATCGGTTCCGGCCTTTGTCGGGGTCTCGGGGGTGTCGGGTTTTTGCGTGACCTCTTTTCCGGCAGGACGTCCCGCCAAAGCGCCGGCGGTCGTTTTTACACCCTTTGTGATGTGATGAACCAGCATGAACACGGCCGGGATGGCGAAAATGATGACAGCCGTGCCGATCAGCACACCATAGCCGATGGATACCGCCAGAGGGATAAGGAACTGGGCCTGCAACGAGGTTTCCATGATCAGCGGATAAACCCCGAGGAAGGTGGTGACCGATGTCAGCAGGATGGGCCGGAAGCGGTCCTTGGTGCCCTCGACCACCGCGTCTTTCACCTCATAGCCCTTGGCAAGGTATTCGTTGTAAAGGTCGATCATCACGAGGCTGTTGTTGATGACGACGCCTGCAAGACCGATGATCCCGAAAAAGCTGAGCAACCCCAGCGGTATCCCCAGGATGAGGTGTCCCGTCACCGCGCCGATAAGCCCGAGCGGAATGGCCAGCATGACCACGATCGGTTGCACAAAGCTGCGAAAGATGAGCGCAAGCAGGGCGAAAATCACGAACAAGGCGATGCCCAGTGCCTGACCCAAAGCGGCTTGCGCTTCACCTTGTGTCTCTTGCTCGCCGCCGAAACTGGCATTCAGGCCGGGGTTCGCCGCGATCAACGGTGGGAGAAGTTCTTCACGGATGATGCGGTTGGCTTCACCATTGGTGATGATGCTTTCATCGACATCCGCTGTCACGCTCGTGACACGTCGCCCGTTCTGCCGCAGGATTTCGGCAGGTGACATAGCCTCGGTCAGCGTGGCCACTGTCGAAAGCGGTATCAGGTCACCGGTTGCCGTACCGATCCGTGTGTCGAGCAAGTCGGACAGGCTGTTGCGATCCTCGGTCGGGAAACGGACCATGACCGAGACGTTGTCCTGACCACGCTGCACTGTTGTCGCCTCGACACCGAAAAAGCCATTGCGGGTCTGGACCGCGAGGTCCTGCAGCGTCAGGCCGTAAAGCCGCGCCTCGGGCCTGAGCGCCAGTGTATATTCCAGCTTACCCGACGAATTGTCATCCAGTATCTGGAACACACCGGGGATCCGTTCCAGACCCTCGCGCAACTCTGTGACGATCGGACCGATCTCGGCATCACCGGGCATGGATAATTCAACGGAAATCGCATCCCCGGCATCGACAAGCGAGGAAGAAATCGTCAGCGTATTCACGCCCGCGGTTGCACCGACCTCTTCGCGCCACAGACGGGCATACTCGGCTGTTTGCCAATCGCGGGCCGAGGCTTCGGTCACTTCGACGACGACCTGTGCGAGGGTGGGGGCGACCGGTGCTGCCTCTCCGGTGGGGCCGCCACCGCCTGCGCCTATGCCGACCACGGTGTATTGACCGATCACGACGTCCGGTGCGCCTTCGGGAAGGGTCTGCTGCAACCTGTCGCCTGCCCGGATCGCAGCAAGCCGCAGGTCTTCCGCGACTTCCTCGGTGCGCTCGAATGTCGTGCCGTCGTTCATCTCGACGGCGGCTGTCACGAACTCACCCTGGATTTCCGGGAAAAAGCTGAAGCGAACATAGCCATATGCGATCAGGCCGATCGTCAGCATCATCAGCGCGATGACCGCTGCGATAGGGATGAAAATTCGATTGACACAAAACCGCAGCATCGCATCCAGCGGATTGCGAATGAACCACTGCAAACCGCGGTCGATGACACCACGCACCGCACCGATCCCACGAAAGACGAGGTTCGGCCGATAATCAGGCCCAATCTGCAGATGGGCCAGGTTGCGGGGCAGGATCAGCAGCGCCTGCAGCAGCGACAGCGACAGGACAATCATCACGACCGTTGGAATATCGCCCAGAAACGATCCCAACGGTGCCGGCATTTGCAGCAGCGGCCAGAAAGCGACCAGCGTCGTCAGCGTCGAGAAGACGACCGGGACCGCGATCCGCTGGGTACCCTTGACCGCCGCCTCGATGGGCGAAAGGCCCCTTTCCTGATTTTTGTAGATATTCTCTGACACGACGATCGCATTATCGACCACGATTCCGATCGCCAGGATGAAGCCGAAAAGCGAGATCATGTTGATCGACATGCCCAGCGCACCCATGAGGATGAAAGTGGCAGCGAAGCTGATACCAATTCCCATGGCCGACCAGAACGCCAGCCGGATATCAAGAAAGAGCGCCAGGCACAGGATTACCAGCGACAGGCCGATGATCGCATTGTTGGTGAGCAGATCTATACGCGATTGAAGCTGCGTCGCCTCGTTTTGCCAGACGGTGGCTTCTATGCCTTCCTCCAGCGATGGACGAAAGGAGTTGCGCAAATGCTCTTGCGCACGCTCGACGATCTGCAGGACCTGTTCGTCGCCGACGCGATAGACATTTACCGATACCGATGCCGCGCCGTTGAAGCTCGATGATAGGTCACTGTCCTCGAAGCCGTCGTTGACGGTGGCGATATCCCGAAGCAGAACCTGCGCGCCGCGTTCATTGGTCCGGATGACGATATTCTCGAAATCGGTACGTGTGTAATTCCGACCGACCGTACGGATCGGGATCGACACACTGGCTGTTTCAATAGAGCCGCCAGGCAATTCCAGAGAATTGGCACCGACGATCCGCGCGACTTCGTCCAATGTCATGTCGTAGGCCCGCAATGTATTGCGGTCGATCTCGATACTGATCTCGTAATCGCGGACATTCGTGACCTCGGCAAACGAGATGCCGTCGAGTGCCGTCAATTCCTGCTTCAGACGCCGTGCTTCTTCTTTCAGCACCCGCTCTGTGGCTTCGCCGTGGATCGCGATCTCAAGGACCCGCGTCGAGTTGTCCGATCTGACGACGACCGGCTCGTCCGCGTCCTCGGGAAAGACATCGATGCCATCGATCTCGGTCTTGATCTCGTCCAGTTTGGCCTCGATATCCTCGCCATCGAGGAAGGTGACGTTCACGCCGCCGCGGCCCTCTGAAATATTGGCTGTTATGTCATCGATACCGTCGACCCCGCCCAATTCGTCTTCGATCGGCTGAACGACGCTTTCCTGTATTTCGGTCGGAGACGCACCGGGATAGCTGACCGAGATCGATACGGCATCAAGCGCGAATTCCGGAAAGGTCTTCTGTGGCAGGTTGCTGGCGGTCACCGCGCCCATCCCGACCAACAAGATCATCGTCAGCCAAGCCGCGACCGGGTGTTCGGCCATCCATCTGATTGCAGCGTTCACGGATGGCTCCTATCAGGGATCGGTTTGCGAGGTGCGCATCTCGTCGTCGATGTCACGCAAGGCGCGACCCGGCTGAGGAGCGGCAAGAGACGTCAGGATCAACAGGTCGTCAGTCTGCAGTTCGGTGATGCGGACGTAAGAGGTTTCGCCGTCGACATGGATCAAGGTCGCCGGATGCACGGCAAGCGCGTCGTCACGCAGCACCCAGACGGAATTGCCGCCTCTGAGCGCGGTGGATGCGATCGCATAGGTGTTTTCCGGGACGATCCCGTCAATCACGACTTCGGCGAAAGCGTTGATCAGCGCTGGTGGGGCGCCCGAGGCCAGCGTGGTTTCTGTTTCGATCGGGTTCAGAAGCGAAACGACCGCAGAAAGCGTGCGTGTCTGTGGGTCAAGGGCGGGATCCACCCGCGCGATTTCGGCGGCCCAAAGACGCTCGATACCGGCAAAGCCGATCGTCACGGTCGCGCGCGCACTGCCCCCGTCGAACAATCCCGGTATAAGAACGGCATCGCTTTCGCGGATCGCGACGGATACCTCCATCTGGTCATCGGTGTAGATTTGCGCGACAGGCGACCCGCCGGCCACCACGTCACCGATCTCGGCCTGCTTGACCTGAACGGCGCCGCTGAAAGGTGCGTGGACGATCTTGTTTTCCAAAGCGATCTCGGCCGAGGCCAACTGTGCCCGCTGACCTTGCAGGTTCGCGCGCACCTCTTCTTGCTGCCCCAGAAGGTCGTCGACCGTCGCCTGTGATACGGCGTTTCGTTCAAGAAGACTGTTGGCGCGCTCCACTTGGGTCGCCAATAAGTCCAGCCGCGCTTCGGTTGCGGCGATAGAGGCGCGCGCCTGCGCGATCTGCGCGCGTTCAGTGCTGGTGTCGATCTCGACCAGCACATCGCCCTCCTCGAACTTGCCGCGGTCGGTAATCGCCGGGTGCAGCGTCACGATGCGCCCGCCTACAGGCGCAGAGAGCGCGACCGTGCGGAACGGTTCCACGAAGCCTTCGCCGCGGATCGGCAAAGGACCATCGACCGGTTCGAACGCCGCAGTATCGACCAGGGTGACCGGACGCGCGGCAGGTTCGGCCTCGACGACCTCACGATTTTCACCGAGATACTGAAAACCGAAATATCCACCTGCAAGAATGGCGATCGCCGCGGCGATCCAGAAAAGCTCTCGCAGGAGCGTGCCTATGATCTTGAGGGTTTTGCGCATGACAGGCCTTCACTTTTAATGACTCATAGGTCATTTACTAATGACCGGCAAGTCAGTAAATTACCGGCGCTCGTTATTGTTACGCGGCAGCGCAGCAATCGGATGACTTGACATGGTTTGCTTTCCGCCGGCGTTGGCGACATTGTCAGGCCGCGAGGGGGAAACACGGTGACTGAGAGACCAAGCAAACCGAAGACACAGCGCCGCAAGGATGCGCGGCCTGCCGAAATCATGGAAGCCGGTATTCGGGAGTTTGCAACCCACGGGTTCGAACGGGCGCGGCTCGACCGCATCGCCAAGGCCGCGGGGATCGCCAAGGGCACGATCTACCTCTACTTCGATTCAAAAGAGGCGCTTTTTCTTGCCGCTGTCGACGAGCATGTCGTGCGTGTGATGGCCGAAGGCGAAACGCGCCTCGAAGGGTTCACCGGAACAACGCACGAGCTTTTGGTACAATTGCTCGAAGCGATCTACGATCAGGTCGTCGACGGTCGGGCGCAAACTCTGATGCAAATCCTGATCTCGGAAGGGCATCGATTGCCGCATGTCATCGAAAAGTATCATGATATGGCCATCAAGCGCGGCACGCGCCTGATCCAGCGAATTCTGGAACGCGGTGTCGAGCGCGCGGAAGTCAGCAAGACCGCAATCCTCGACAATCCGCATGTCGTGATCGCCCCGGCGATGTTCTTTGCGCTGCACGGCATGATGTTCGACAAGCTCAGCCCGCTGGATCGCAAGAGCTACTTCACCGCTCATGTGGAACTTGTGCTGAACGGCGTCCTCAGACACTAGATCGCCGCCGCTTCAGTGTGGCAGGTGACCTTTCCGGCCCATGGCGACGTATGCCTCGAATCCGGCCTCGAGCGCCCTGTCACAGGAATACATGTTCCTTAGATCCGCCATCCGCGGCGCCGCCATCCGCGCGGCCATGGCCTTCAGATCAAGGGCGCGGAACTCGTTCCACTCGGTCAACAAGATGACGGCATGCGCACCTTCGGTGGCTGCATACGGATCGTCGAACCACGTGACATGCGGCAGCAGCTCGTTCGCCTCGCGGTAGGCCTGGGGATCGACCACACGCACATCCGCACCATGCCCTACAAGCGTGGGCACGACAGTCAGTGACGGTGCGTCGCGCATATCATCGGTGTCGGGCTTGAAGGTCAAACCCAGCACGGTGATGATCTTGCCGCGCACTTTCTCCTCGCACAGGTCGATGATCTTCTCGACCATCAGGCGTTTGACCTCTTCATTGACCTTGATCACCGTCTCGACAATCTGGAGCGGTGTCGCATTGTCCTGCCCGATCCGCGCCAGCGCTTTCGTATCCTTGGGAAAACACGATCCCCCGTAGCCTGGCCCGGCTTGCAGGAATTTAGGACCGATCCTGCTGTCGAAGCCCATCCCGTTGGCGACGTCCTTGACGTCAGCGCCCGTTTTTTCGCAAAGCATCGCGATTTCGTTGATGAATGTCACCTTCGTCGCCAGAAACGCATTGGCGGCGTATTTGATCATCTCAGCCGTTTCGAGATCGGTGGTCAGTACGGGATAATCCCGCAGTGACAAAGGGCGGTAAACCTCGGCCATTACCTCGGCCCCGTGATCGGAGTTGACGCCGACGACCACGCGGTCTGGGTGCATGAAGTCGTCGATCGCCGCGCCTTCGCGCAGGAATTCGGGGTTCGACACCACATCACAAGAAAGATCAGGCCGTTCTTCGGCAAGGATTTCAGCGACCCGCTGGTTGGTACCGACAGGCACCGTAGATTTGGTGACGATGACTGTCGATCGCGTCAACGCTTTGGCTACATCGCGGACAGCGCTGAAAACGAAACTGAGGTCGGCATGTCCGTCGCCACGGCGACTTGGAGTTCCAACAGCAATGAAAACGGCATCGGCGTCTGCCGTCGCCTCGGCCAGATCGCCGGTAAAGGACAGTCGGCCGGCAGCGGCGTTCTTGGCCATCAGCACGTCCAGACCCGGCTCGAAAATCGGGGTTTTCCCTTCGCGGAGCAGGGCCAGTTTGCCTGGATTGTTGTCGACGCAAACGACCTCGTGCCCGAAATCGGAAAGGCAGACGCCTGAAACCAAACCAACATATCCGGTGCCGATCATTGCGATTTTCATAATGCTCTCACTTCCCGCGGTGCCCTGTTTGCACGTAGTCCAATTTGGTTAATGAAATGTCGATTCCTAAACGCCGTAATAGTCCCGATACCATGTCACGAAATGACCGACACCTTCAGCCACGTCAGTTTGCGGCTTGTAACCTGTCAGACGTTGCAAAAGACGGTTATCTGCCCAGGTTTCTTGCACATCGCCCTTTTGCATCTCCATGAAGTTCTTTTCCAACGTGATCCCGAGCACCTTTTCGATTGCCAAGATGAAATCCATCAAGGGGACCTTGGTCCCATTGCCGATGTTGACCACACGGTATGGTGCTGCAGCCGACAGGCTGTCTCCCTCTGCGATATCCTCGGGGCTTTCGGGCTGCACGGGCGGGACATCGACCAGCAGCCGGATACCGCGCACCAGATCGGTAACATAGGTAAAGTCGCGCGCTTGCCGCCCGTGGCCATAAACGTCGATCGCCTCGCCGCTCAGCCCTGCCTTGACGAATTTGAACAGGGCCATGTCGGGGCGGCCGTAGGGTCCATAGACTGTGAAAAAGCGGAACATCGTGGTGGGGATATTCCACAGATGGGCATAGCAATGACCCATGTGTTCATTCGCACGCTTGGTCGCCGCATAGAGCGTCAGCGGAGTATTCGCGGGCTGTGCTTCCGTAAACGGCATCTCTGTGTTCGCGCCGTAGATCGAAGAGGTCGAGGCCATCAACAAATGATCGATCGCATGCCGGCGCGCGCATTCCATGACGTTGAATGTGCCCATGACGTTGGATTCCATGTAAGCGCGCGGGTTCTCGAGCGAATAGCGCACGCCGGCCTGACCGGCGAGGTGCACGATCACATCGGGGCAGGCGGCATCGACAGTGCTGGACAGCAGCGCGTCATCCTCGAGCATCCCTTCGGTACAGCTGAAGTTCTGGTTTTGAAGCAGGATCTGATGCCGCCGCCGTTTGAGATCGACATCGTAGTAATCCGTCATCCCGTCATATCCGACGACGCGAAAACCTTCGTCCAGCATGAGTTGCGCCAGATGGAAGCCGATGAAACCGGCGGTCCCGGTGATGAAGACGGTGCGCATTATGAACCTTGCGGGGGAAAACGGCTGCGGCAGTTTTCAGCCACAACTTTCATCAGGTCAATGCACGGGTCACAACAAACCGTTGGGTAAAGGTTGCTCGTTCGCTGTGTTGATGCGCCTGAACCACATCGTCAGCATCGTCGAGGTGATAACGATGAACAGTGAATAAAGCACCGGAACCGCCATGACCGATTGGGCCTCGGCACCGCTCCAGGTAAAGGCGATGATCGCGATGGCCAGTGGTCCGTTCTGGATGCCGGTCTCGAGCGCAACGGTCCGCGCATTGCGCGGATGCAGCTTGAGCAGCACCGAGAACCCGTAGCCCAGCACAAAACCGAAAAGACCCAGAGCAATGGCGCCGAAATAAGTGCCCCAGGTGGTCGTCAACAGGAATTCCCAGTTGCGCGGGATCCAGGACACGATGAGGAACAGGATGAAAAAGACCGCCAGCAGCGAGCCCATGAACTCGGTCACGGCACCTACATTCGCATTCAGCTTGCGCAGGATCATCCCGATCGCCACCGGCACCAGCAGCAGCACAAGCGTCGCAATGATGTTTTCGCGCGGTATATCAAGCTCGAGCGCCCCGGCGTAGAACACCAGCACGATCGGGATCAGGATCACCCCGAAAACAGTCGAGGTGACGGTCATGAGAACCGAGAGCGCCAGATTGCCCTTCGAGAAATAGGTAAAGATATTCGATGTGGTACCGCCAGGCATGCATGCCATGATCAGGATACCGATCTTGATGGTATCGTTCACCGGCAGCGTCGTCGCCAGAATGAAGCCGATCAGCGGCATGAAGCCGTATTGCGACATCACCCCGATAAAGAGGCCATAAGGCCGTTTCAGCGCCAGCACGAAGTCGCGCGGGGTCAGCGACGCACCCATCCCCAGCATGATGACGAAGATCATCAGCGCGAGGATCGCCTGCTCGAGGGGTCCGACCATCTTACACCTGCCCTTCTGCGGCTTTCGCCATTTCTTCGGCCCGCAAATCCTTGCGGAGGATCTTGCCGACGTTGGACTTCGGCAATTCGTCACGGAACTCGACCAGTTTGGGCACCTTGTAGTTGGTCAGGTGCTCTTTGGCATAGGCACGAACGGCGTCCTTGGTCAGTGCCTCGTCTTGTTTGACGATGTAGGCCTTTACCGCCTCGCCACTCGATCCGTCGGGCACGCCGATCACGGCCACTTCTTCGATACCGGGATGCGCGGCCATGACGTCTTCGACCTCGTTGGGGTAAACATTGAATCCCGAGACGAGAATCATGTCCTTCTTGCGGTCCACGATACGGAAGTAGCCATCGGCATCCATGACACCGATATCACCCGTGAGAAGCCAGCCATTCATGATGGTCTTCTCGGTTTCCTCGGGCTTGTTCCAATAGCCTTTCATGATCTGCGGACCGCGCGCGATCAATTCGCCACGCTCGCCCAGCGGAACATCCTTGCCGTCTTCATCGACGCATTTCACCTCGGTCGAGGGCACGGGTACACCGATCGTATTGAGCCTGGTCTTGCCGAACGGGTTGAAGGTCAGGACCGGCGATGATTCCGTCAGCCCATAGCCCTCCAGCACGGGCTTGCCGGTCACCTCTTGCCAGCGCTCGGCCACCGACCCTTGCAGGGCCATGCCACCGGCAGACGCGAACTTGAGATGTCGGGGCGGCGTGTCCTGAAACCAGATCTCGCCATTCAATCCGTTGAAAAGCGTGTTCACACCGCTCATCCATGTAATCTTGTAATTCTCCATCGCACGCTTGAGGTTGGTCAGCGGGCGCGGGTTGGGGATCAGGATGTTGTGCGCGCCGATCGAATAGAACCCCAGAAAATTCACCGTGAACGCGAAAATATGGTAAAGCGGCAAGGCCGTCAGCGCGACCTCCTCGCCGTCTTCGAGGTTCTCGATCAGCTCCATCACCTGTGCCATGTTCATCAGGATGTTGCGGTGGGTCAGCATGGCACCCTTCGCAACGCCCGTCGTCCCCCCGGTATATTGCAGGCAGGCGATATCATCGGGGCCGATACTGCTGCGATACCCCTCGAGCACCTCGTGCATGTGGTCATGACGGGTCCGGCCCTGCCTGATCGCTTCAGGCAGGCGGATATGGTCAAAGGTGATAGGGCGGATCGACTTGTCCCAGTATTTCTGGACCAGCCCGACAATTCCGCGGGGCATGGCGGGCAGAAATTCGGCGACACGCGTGACGATGACGCTTTCGAACGGATATTCAGTCATCGCCTCTTCCAGCTTGTCGCTGAACATGTCGATGATCACGATGGCCGTGGGACCCGCATCCTTGAACTGCTTGACCATTTCGTCGGCGGTATAAAGCGGGTTCACGTTCACCAGCACACACCCCGCCTTGAAGACGGCCATCGCCGCGAGGGGGTAGGAAAGGCAGTTCGGCACCTGGACCGCGACCCGATCCCCCGAGTTCAATCCTGCCACATCGCGCAGGTAGACAGCCAACGCATCCGACATCTCGTCGGCTTGCGCGAACGTGAGAGTACCGTTCATGCCGTTGGGCAGGCAGGTCGTGAAAGCGGGCCGTTTGCCGAATATCTCGGCCTTGGCACTGACGAAATCGCCGATCGTCTCATGGTCCAGCGTATCGATGGTCTTGCGCGTTGACGGGCCGTAAAAGGCCGTCCAGGGACGGTCTTGATCAGACACGATGGCTTCCTCCCAAAAGCATTTGCGTGACCGTATCGAAGTTTACGTTTTTGTGAAGTGGCAAGATCGCGGGTCCAGACGATGTGACCCAACGTCCCGCAGGCCGAAATCGGGACTGGACCACGCCGACTATGCGCTCTGCCCGTGATCACCCGACCGTCTTGAGAAAATGGTGAGCCGTGATGGGTTCGAACCATCGACCTACTGATTAAAAGTCAGTTGCTCTACCAACTGAGCTAACGGCCCACTAGGGGCGGTATCTAGAAAGGGTGGCGTGCAGGGTCAACCCCCGAAATGCCGCGTGGCGCTGGATAAGTCGCTGCGCTTTCACTATATCGCCGCCATGACCGCAACCGACTCAGCCTGCCTGCCGTTTATGAAGATGCACGGCCTCGGAAACGACTTCGTTGTCGTGGACGAACGTGGTGTCGCCCCTCGGGTGACAGCCGAGGTTGCGACCGCGATTGCCGACCGCCATCGGGGTGTCGGATTCGACCAGCTTGCCGTGCTTTCGGATGCGCCTGACGCCGATGTTCACCTGACCTTCTACAACAGTGACGGATCCCTTTCTGCCGCCTGCGGAAACGCGACGCGATGCATTGCGCGCCACCTGATGGATGCTAGCGGGCGTGATACACTGCGGATCACGACGGAACGGGGCACGCTTCATGCCAGAGATGCCGGCGACGGGCTTACCTCCGTCAACATGGGCCAGCCGCAACTGCTTTGGGACCAAGTGCCGCTGGCCCGCGAAATGGATACGCTGGAACTGCCGATAGACGGCGGGCCTACAGCGACCGGGATGGGGAACCCGCATTGCACATTCTTCGTCGACGACGCTGACGCCATCGACCTTGCAGGACGCGGAGCGGACGTGGAACACCACCCGCTCTTTCCGCAACGCACGAATGTGCAGTTCGCCAGCCTGACGGGCCCCGATCATCTGCGCGTGCGCGTATGGGAGCGTGGCGTGGGCGTGACGCTTGCCTCGGGATCATCTTCCTGCGCATCTGCCGTCGCCGCGGCACGGCGCGGCCTGACAGGCCGCGACGTGACCGTCACATTGGATGGCGGCGATCTCCAGATCAGCTGGCGTGATGACGGCGTCTGGATGACCGGCCCCACAGCGCATGTCTTTGACGGGCAATGGTGGCTCTAGATGACGCGCAAGGCCCCCATACTGTCGAACCACGGCTGCAGGCTGAACGCCTACGAGGCCGAGGCGATGCGGGAACTCGCAACGGCGGCCGGTGTCGAGAACGCGGTGATCGTCAACACCTGCGCGGTCACAGCCGAGGCCGTGCGCAAGGCGCGGCAGGATATCCGCAAGCTGCGGCGCGATCACCCCGATGCCAAGCTGATCGTCACAGGTTGCGCCGCCCAGACCGAACCGCACGCCTTCGCCGCGATGCACGAGGTCGACGTGGTGCTGGGTAATACCGAAAAGATGGCGCCTGCGACATGGGACGGTATGGCCCCCGACATGATCGGCAGCACCGAACCTGTGCAAGTCGATGACATCATGTCGGTCACTGAAACGGCCGGCCACCTGATCGATGGGTTCGGGACGCGCAGCCGCGCTTACGTGCAGGTCCAGAATGGCTGTGATCACCGCTGTACCTTCTGCATCATCCCTTACGGTCGCGGAAACTCGCGCTCGGTGCCCGCGGGCGTCGTCGTCGATCAGATCCGCCGGCTGGTGGACCGCGGCTATAACGAAGTCGTCCTGACGGGCGTCGACCTGACAAGCTGGGGGGCCGATCTTCCCGCCACACCGAAGCTGGGTGATCTGGTGATGCGCATCCTGAAACTGGTGCCGGACCTGCCGCGGCTGCGGATCAGTTCGATCGACAGCATCGAGGTGGATGACAACCTGATGCTGGCCATCGCAACGGAACCGCGCCTGATGCCGCATCTGCATCTGTCGCTGCAGCACGGTGATGATCTGATCCTCAAACGGATGAAGCGCCGCCATCTGCGTGATGATGCGATCCAGTTCTGCCACGAGGCACGCAGGCTTCGCCCCGACATGACGTTCGGCGCCGATATCATCGCTGGTTTCCCGACCGAGACCGAGACGATGTTCATGAACTCGCTCAAGCTGATCGAGGAATGCGATCTGACATGGCTGCATGTCTTTCCCTATTCCGCGCGGCAAGGCACGCCTGCAGCGCGCATGCCCGCGGTGAACGGCAAGGCGATCAAGGATCGCGCTGCCCGCCTGCGCGCCGCGGGTGATGCGCAGGTCGCCCGGCACCTGTCTGACCAGACCGGAAAGACCCATCATATCCTGATGGAAAGTCCGCGGATGGGCAGGACCGAGCAATTTACCGAAGTCGTCTTTGACAGCGACCGGCCCGAGGGCGAGATCGTCCAGGGGTCGATCACCGGTATCGCGGGCACGCAACTGACGGCGGCATGATGGCTGACCTGCCGATCCTGTGGTCCTTTCGCCGCTGCCCCTATGCCATGCGGGCGCGGCTTGCGATTCAATCAAGCGGCCAACGTGTCGCGCTGCGGGAAATCCTTCTCAAGGACAAACCCGCACTTTTTCTCGCCACCTCGCCGAAGGGAACCGTGCCGGTCCTGCAGGACGCGGATACGGTGATCGAAGAAAGCCGCGATGTGATGTTGTGGGCGCTCGGACGCAATGACCCCGAGGGCTGGCTCAACATGCCTGACGACGGTTTTGCACTGATTGACAGATGCGACGGCCCTTTCAAAATGGCTTTGGACCACACGAAATACGCGGTGCGCTACCCTGATCTGCACGAGGCCGACGCGCGCGAAGAAGCCATGGTCTTTCTGCGGGACCTCGACGCGCGGCTTCAACAGAGTACCTTCCTGATGGGCGCCAACCGGACGATGGCGGATATGGCGATCCTGCCCTTCGTGAGGCAATTCGCGAACACCGACCGGGCCTGGCTGGACAGGCAGGGCCTGAAGCCACTGACCCTTTGGCTGGATGATTTCCTGCATTCTGAACGTTTCCAACGGATCATGACGAAATACCCACCTTGGCAAGAAGGTCAGGATCAGGTCATCTTCCCGCAACCAACGCAAGGATGACCTGAATGAAGCTGCTTATGTCACCGCCGTCGCCCTATGCCCGCAAGATCCGCATCCTGCTGCGTGAACTCGATCTTCTGGGTATAGTCGAAGAGGTTCAGGTGACGACCAGCGCGCTCGCATCAGCCCCCGAAATCGTCGCGGCCAATCCGCTGGGCAAAATTCCTGCCTTGCTGCGCGACGCCGGTCCCGCACTTTATGACAGCCGGGTCATCGCGCGTTTTCTTGATGATCATGCAAGCGCAGGGCTCTATCCCCAGACGCGGCTCTGGGAAATCCTGACGCTTGAGGCGACAGCGATCGGGATCATGGATGCGGCCGTTTCAATCTCCTATGAAACGCGACTCCGCCCCGAACAGCACCAGTCGCCAGACTGGATAGAAGCGCAGTGGGAAAAGGTCGCCCGCACCGTCAAAGTCGTGAATGACCGCTGGATGAGCCACCTGACCGGTCCGCTGACGATCGGACACATCGGTATGGGGTCGGCGCTGGCCTATCTCGATCTGCGGCACGGGGCACGCGGCTGGCGTGATGGCAACGCATCGCTTGCTGCATGGCATGCCGACTTCGCGCAGCGCGACAGCATGACCGCTACAGCGCCCGAGTAGGGATCAGAAGTCGAAGCTGACGCCGAAATTGACCGCGTTGGTCACCACATCCGTCTGCAACGTACCGCCCGTGTCCAGATCAGCGGTATTCGATGAGAAGGTACCCTTGTATTCTCCGAAGACCGACCAGCGCTCGCTGATCGGCAGACTGGCACCGGCGATCCAGGTCGCGGCGGGACCCGTCAATTGATAGCCAAAAGTCTCGGACGCTCCACCGGTGGTTGTCACCTCCACATGCGGCATCGAAATCCCGATACCACCACCAACATAGGGCGAGATCTGGCCCATGGCGTCATTCCAGCGGCGATAGGCATTCACGGTCAGCGTGTTGATGCCATCCGTGAATTCCAGCACCTCGTATCCGGGGGGAAGGTCATCGTCAGCGGGGTAGACTTTGGCATGGGTAAAATCGAGACCGACACCGAATGTCGGGGTCCGCCAGCTCGTGGCGCGCAGCCCGTAGTAAGGAGGCGCCTCGAATGAACGGCCTTCCCAGTCTTGCGTGAAATCGTCGTTCGCAATGACGGCATCATCGCGAATCGATATGTCGGACGGCAGCGCATTCTGTGCACCGCCATAAAAGCTCAACTCGACCTGCGCAAAGGCAAGCGAAGGCAGTGCAATAAGGGAAATGCAGATGTAAACAAGGCGCATCATGCTGTCGTATCCATCATTGGTATTACAATTCCATTGCCTATTGAGGCCTTCGTAGCCTTGCAACTCTACCTCAAGAAGAGGTTAGCGAATGCAGCATAATTGTATCTAAGCAGTCACAAGTTGTTGTAGAACGAGTGTTTTTCCGCCGATTTGCCGCACTCACCCACGGATTTTCCGCATCCCGGCAGCAGGTCACAGAATGACCGTGGCCACCTGCTTGCACCGATTCTGCCCCAAGTTCAGACAATTCGGTGCAAATATCCCCAATTTCCGGACGGATAGCCGCACCTGCGCCCGAATGTCCGCTGGACGTCGGGGGCTTTGCTGGCTACATACCGGCCAAATGATCGTTGGAGACAACGGTCTATTTCCCGTGTGGGCAGTTTTGCCCCTCAAATGAATTGGAGATGTAATCCGTGTCACAAGCAGATGATCATCAGGGCACACGCCGCGACTTCCTTTATTACGCGACCGCGGGTGCCGGCGTCGTAGCGACAGGCGCAGCCGTCTGGCCCTTGGTAAACCAGATGAACCCGTCGGCCGACGTATTGGCTCTGGCGTCCATCCGCGTGGATATCAGTTCAGTTTCGCCCGGCACGCAGCTGACCGTGCTGTGGCAGGGCAAGCCGGTTTTCATTCGGTCGCGTACCGAAGAGGAAATCGCAGTCGCGCGCTCGGTTGATATCAGTGATCTGCCGGATGCAGATGCCAATAACGAAAATCTCGGAGCGGCCCCCGCGACGGATGAAAATCGAGCCTTGTCCGAAGATGGACAGTGGCTGGTGCAGATCGGTGTCTGTACCCATCTGGGGTGCGTGCCGCTGGGCCAGGCCGGAGACTTCGACGGTTGGTTCTGCCCCTGCCACGGATCGCACTACGACACATCCGGTCGTATCCGCCGTGGCCCCGCACCGCGCAACCTGCCAGTTCCTGTCGCGTCCTTCGTGGACGAAACAACTATTCAACTCGGTTAAGGAGAGATACCCATGGGCGGAATTCCCCACGACCATTATGAACCAAATTCCGGTGGCGAAAAGTGGCTGCACAAGCGGCTGCCTATCGTCGGCCTGATGTACGATACACTCATGATCCCCACACCCAAGAACCTCAACTGGATGTGGATCTGGGGCATCGTGCTTGTTTTCACCCTCGTTCTGCAGATCATCACCGGTATCGTGCTGGTGATGCATTACGTGCCGCACGTCGACATGGCCTTCCAGTCGGTCGAGCACATCATGCGAAACGTCAATGGTGGCCACATGATCCGCTACTTCCACATGAACGGCGCGTCGCTGTTCTTTGTGGCTGTTTATGCGCACATCTTCCGGTCGCTTTACTATGGGTCCTACAAGTCGCCGCGCGAAGTGACGTGGATTATCGGTATTCTGATGTATGTCCTGATGATGGGCACGGCCTTCATGGGCTACGTGCTGCCATGGGGCCAGATGTCGTTCCACGGTACCGCCGTTATCACCGGTCTGTTCGGTGCGATCCCCTTCATCGGTGAGTCCGTTCAGGTCTGGCTGCTGGGCACACCCAACGGATCGATTTCACAGCCTGCGTTGAACCGCTTCTTCTCGCTGCACTATCTGCTGCCGTTCATTCTGCTGGGTCTGACGATCGTGCACGTATGGGCATTCCATACCACCGGTAACAACAACCCGACCGGTGTCGAAGTGCGCCGCACCTCGAAGGAAGACGCCGCCAAGGATACACTTCCCTTCTGGCCATACTTCGTGATCAAGGACCTGTTCGCGCTGGCCATCATTCTGGCCGTGTTCTTTGCAGTGGTCGGCTTTATGCCCAACTACCTCGGCCACCCGGACAACTACATCCCGGCCAACCCGCTGGCGACACCGTCGCACATCGTGCCCGAATGGTACTTCTTGCCGTTCTACGCGATCCTGCGGGCCTTCGACCAGGATGTCTGGCTGGTAATTGCGGTGAACTGGATCACCTTCGGCATCATCGACGCCAAATTCTTCGGTGTCGTGGCAATGTTCGGTGCGATCGTCGTGATGGCCCTGGCGCCATGGCTCGATACATCGAGCGTTCGGTCCGGTCGCTACCGTCCGATGTTCAAGTGGTGGTTCTGGCTGTTCGTCGCCAACTTCATCCTGCTGATGTGGGTTGGTGCCCGTCCCGCCGAAGGCATCTATCCGTATATCGCCCTCATCGGGTCGACATACTGGTTCGCTTACTTCCTCGTGATCCTGCCGCTGCTGGGCGTTATCGAAAAGCCCGATCCGCAGCCTGCGACCATCGAGGAGGATTACAATGCCCACTACGGTCCCAAGAGCGATGGCGCCAAGCCAGCCGCTGCACCGGCCGAGTGAGAAAGGACAAGAATTAATGTTCCGTAAAATCACGCTTACCGCTGCTACCGCGCTTGCCCTCACCGCAGGGCAGGCCACCGCGGCAGAGGTTGACATCGAAGTCACCGATTACGCCTTCCCCTTCGAAGGTCCGTTCGGCAGCTTCGACCAGATGCAATTGCAGCGCGGCCTTCAGGTCTACACCGAGATCTGTGCCGCCTGCCACGGGCTGGAGCTTGTCGCATTCCGCAATCTGTCGGACGAAGGTGGCCCCGAGCTGCCCGAAGAGCAGATGCGGGCCTATGCCGAGTTCTACGAAGTTTTCGATGAAACGCTTTTCGACGGCGAAGGTGACTTCCGCCCTGCCGTACCATCCGATCACTTCCCCGGCTCGAACTTGGCGAATGCGCCCGACCTCAGCCTGATGGCCAAGGCGCGTGCGGGGTTCAGCGGACCCTACGGCACGGGTATCAGCCAGCTCATCAATGGCATGGGTGGTGCTGAATACATCGCTTCGTTGTTGACCGGCTACGAAGAAGAGCCCGAGTGCGCGCTGGAAGGTGAGCCGATGGACGGGTTCTATAACGTCGCATTCGCGGCCGGTGGCTTCCCCGCAAGCTGCATCGATGAAAACGGCAAGCATATGGTCCCTGGTTCGTGGATTGCGATGTCCCAGCCGCTTTGGGGTGACGATGTCCTGTACGAAGACGGCAGCCCAACCGATATTGAATCGGTGTCAAAGGACGTTGCCGCATTCATGATGTGGACGGCTGAACCCAAACTGGTCGCGCGCAAGCAGGCGGGCCTGACCGGTGTGCTTTTCCTGACTGTGCTGTCGGTCCTGCTTTACCTGACCAACAAGCGCCTTTGGGCGCCGCACAAGAACAAGGAATAATCCAAGCTTTGGATGTTTTCCAAAAGGCCCGCTTGTCACAAGCGGGCCTTTTCTTTTGAACCCGTCAGGTGCCGAGATAGGCCGAAAGAGCCGGCGGCGGATTGGCCAAAAGCTCTTCCGTCGGCTGAGGCGGCTGGACCTCGCCCTCGACAACAAGCACTGTTTGATCGCTGATGCGCCGCGCGTCGTCGGGATCATGCGTCACCATGATGACGGTTCTTTCCGATCCACCCAGGGTCTCTTTCAACAGATCGAGCATTTCATCTTTCAGGGCAGGACCCAAGGCGGCGAACGGTTCGTCCAGAAGCACCAGATCTCGGTCCGACACCAAGACTCGCGCCAAGGCCACACGGCTTTGCTGACCTCCTGAAAGGGCTGCGGGCTTGCGGTCTTCCATACCGCCGAGGCCAACGCGCTGCAAAGTCCGGGATACCCGTTCCTTCTGCTTGGTGGATAAACGCAGGTCCGGGCGTAAACCAAGGCCGACATTCTGCGCCGCCGTCAGATGCGGAAAGAGATTGTTGTCCTGAAAGAGGATCGCCACAGGACGTTTTCCGGGCGGATGTGCCACCAGATCCTGACCGGCCCATAGGATCCGCCCTGCTGTTGGCGTCAGAAAGCCCGCGACAGCGGCGAGCAAGGTCGACTTACCGCCTCCCGATGGGCCCATTAATGCGGTAATGCCCGCAGCAGGCAGCGTAATGTCGGCAGTCAGGCGAAAGTCGCCCTGCGCAATGACGAGATCTTCAAGCGTCAGCATCCTTGCGCCCCCAGGTATCGCAAAGCCAGAACATCAGAAAACTCAACGCGACAAGTAGCAACGCCGCGCTCGCCGCTGTCTCCATCCGGTAGGCGCCCATCAAACGGTACATCGCAAGCGGCAGCGTCTCTTCGCTCTGGCCTGCAAATAGCGCGATGACGCCAAGGTCACCCATCGAGAGCGCCGCCGCAAGGCCGGCAGCGAACCCGAGCGGTTTACGCACCCGAGGTAGCACCACAAGACGCACCCAGCGCCACCCTGTCACGCCAAGGCTGGCGCCCAGACGCCCGTAATCGGCAGTCACCTGGTCCACTGCGGGCCCCAATGCGCGCAAGGCAAAGGGCAGGGCAAAGGAAGCGTTGACCAGCATGGTGACCGGGAGCGCCGCGACAGACGGCTGCATGACGGGAAACAGGATGAGAAAAGCGCCAGTGCCGACAACAAGGCTCGATGCGGCAAGGGGCAGCACGCCGATCACAGACATCACCATGCCACCACGCATGGAAAGGGCCAGCGCCATCGCAACACACAGCAGCGCCGAGACACTGGCCACCACCACCGACCGAAAGGTAGCCGCCCAAATTGACTGGGGCATATCTGCCAGTCCGGGCACCCCCCGCACAGCGATCATAAGTATCGGGATCAGCAGAAAGGCAGCTGTTGCCGCAATCCATGCATAATCGGCAGACGGATGACCACCGTCCCATCGCTGAACGACGCGATCCATACCGGAACCCACGGGGTCACGACCCGTCAGACGCCAGACCAGAGCCGCCGCACCGATGCACAGGCCGAACTGCACCACGGCAAGCAGGGCCGCCCGCCCCAGGTCGAAATCGAAGCGCAGCGCCTGGTAGATCGCCAACTCGACGGTGGTTGCGCGTGGTCCGCCTCCCAGTGTGAGCGCAACAGCGAAGCTGGTCAGGCAAATCAGGAAGATCACCAGAAACGTGCTGGGCACCACTGCACGCAGCATGGGCCATTCTAGCAAGCGGCCGACGGGTGCATTCAAGGTCGCTGCCAACCTGAACCTCTCGGACGGGATCGAAAGCCAGCCCTGCAGGATAAAGCGGATGGCCAGAGGCAGGTTGAAAAAGACATGGGCAAGCACGACACCCTGCAACCCGAAGATCGAGACCGGCGGAAGTCCGACCACGGTAAACGCGCTGTTCAGCACGCCACCCCGACCGAAAACCGCCAGAAGGCCGAGGACGGCGACGATCACGGGCAATATGAAAGGTGCACCAAGCAGAGTGATCAGGAAAGATCGTCCGCGAAAACTCTGGCGGGCAAGGGCGCGCGCCACCGGTATGGCAAGCACAACACTGATCCCCGCTGACAAGAGCGCTTGCAGGACCGTGAACCTGATCGCGGCCCAGTCCGCCGCGGCCAGACCGCCCGACCACTCGGCCCGCAGCACAACTGCGGCCAAGGTGCCCAAGGTCAGCAGAAGGACCAGCCCCGCCGCAGCAAAGGCCGGTCCCCCCGGTGCTATTGCGAGAGCGCGTTGCGCCATTCTTCCAGCGCGCCGTCGCGAACTTCGGCTGCCTCTTCTGCAGGTAGCAGCAGCGCCGTCTCCGGCGTGATCAGGGTATCGAAACCGTCAGGCAGACCATCTGATGGAACGACCGCCGGATACATCCAGTTCGTCGTCGGGATCACGCTCTGGAACGCATCCGTCACCATGAACGCCAGAAACTGGTCGGCAAGTGCGGGTTGGTCGGTCCCCGCGACCTTGCCTGCGACCTCGACCTGCATGTAATGCCCTTCGTCGAAGGGCCACGCCACCTTGCTTGCATCATCTTCGGCAATCAGGTGATAGGCCGGTGAGGTCGTATATGACAGCACCGCGTCGGCCTCTCCCTCCAGAAACAGCCCGTAGGCTTCTGTCCAGCCGGGCGTGACGGTCACGATGTTGTCGGCAAGCGCCTCCCAGATCTCCGGCGCCTCGTCGCCATAGGCCGTCTTGACCCACATCAGCAGACCCAGACCGGGCGTTGATGACCGAGGGTCCTGGATGACAATGCTCAAATCGCTCGCAGCCAATTCTCTCAAGGAGGATGCGGCTGGTACCGCTGCATCCGCCACGAAAGCGAAGTAGCCCCAGTCGAAGGGCAGAAAGTCCGGATCATCCCACGCAATCGGCAGATCCAGGTCCGCTTCGACCCCGTGTGGCGCGAAAAGGCCCGTTTCGCGTGCCGCTGCTGTCAGGTTGGTATCGAGTCCCAGAACGACATCCGCATCCGTGCGTGGCCCTTCAAGCTGCAGACGCGCGAGCAGAGCAGCGCCATCGCCGGCGCCGACAAACTGCAGATCGCAGGCGCAGGTCTCTTCAAATGCCGCTTCGATCGCGGGGCCAGGGCCCCATTCACTGGTGAAACTGTCATACGTGTAGACTTGCAGGACGGGCGTGTCGGCGACAGCGCCCGAGGCAGCGAATGCAAGTCCCGCAACACATGGCAGATAGGTGATGGATTTCATCTCTTCCTCCAAATGCGACGGGCGGATTTGGGGATAGCTTTATTGCTAAACCTTCCCTCCGCCGGTCTTAACCGGTTCAGGTTCAACGGGTCCGCGCAGTGCACATCTCAGCCAGTATTGGCCCCCCGAGGTAGGGTGTAAGTAGCCCGCCACGCACCCGAGGACAAGGGAAACCACTTGAGCCTTGCCCGCGCCCCCGCTAGACCCGATCAGCAAGCGAAGGGACGCGCCCATGTCGATCAACAGCTTCGGACACCTCTACCGGTTCACGACCTGGGGCGAGAGTCACGGGCCTGCGCTGGGGGCGACCGTGGATGGTTGTCCTCCGAATGTCCCCCTCGACGCAGCCATGATCCAGCAGTGGATGGACAAGCGCCGTCCCGGGCTGAACAAGAATACCACGCAGCGGAACGAACCGGACGCGGTGAAAATCCTGTCAGGCGTTTTCGACGGCAAAACCACCGGCACTCCGATCCAGTTGATGATCGAAAATACCGATCAGAGATCCAAGGACTACGGAGATATCGCGCAGACCTTCCGGCCCGGCCACGCAGATATCACCTATCACCAGAAATACGGGATCAGGGATTATCGTGGCGGCGGGCGATCCTCGGCCCGCGAAACCGCAGCAAGGGTCGCGGCCGGCGGCGTCGCACGCGAGGCGATAAAGGCGGTTGCGCCTGGCATCCGGATCAGGGGCTACATGACGCAGATGGGTGCCAAGCAGATCGACCGCGATCGCATCGACTGGGACCAGATCGACCGGAACGATTTCTTCTGCCCCGATGCCGAAGCCGCGGCGGAATGGAACGATTACCTGGCATGGCTGCGCAAAGACGATCACAATTCGGTCGGCGCGATCATCGAGGTCGTCGCGCGCGGCGTGCCCGCAGGGATCGGCGCCCCCGTTTACGGCAAGCTCGACACCGACCTTGCGGCAGCGATGATGTCGATCAACGCGGTCAAGGGTGTAGAGATCGGCGAAGGCATGGCCGCAGCCGCCCTCACGGGGCGGGACAACGCCGATGAGATTTTCATGGGCGAGAGTGGCCCCGAGTATTCGTCGAACCATGCGGGCGGCATTCTCGGTGGTATCAGCACGGGGCAGGACATCGTGGTGCGCTTTGCCGTAAAGCCGACCTCGTCTATCCTCTCGCCGCGCAGGTCGATCCGAATGGATGGCTCTCCGACCGAGGTTGTCACGAAGGGGCGCCACGATCCTTGCGTCGGCATCCGCGCGGTTCCCGTGGGTGAGGCGATGATGGCTTGCGTGATCCTCGACCACCTGCTTCTCGATCGCGGGCAAACCGGAGGCAAGCGGGGCAAGATCGGCTGAGCCTCGTCAGACGAGGTGATAGATCGCCACGCAGGTCACAACCCCGACCACGAGGTTCATCGGAATACCGATACGCAGGAAATCCGAGAACCGATACCCACCCGCACCATAAACGATCGTGTTGGTTTGATAGCCGATCGGCGTCGCAAAACTCGCTGAAGCGGCAAACATCACCGCGATCAGCAAAGCGCGAGCATCAAGGCCCAGCCGCGCGGCCAGTTCGATTGCGATCGGGGTCATCAGAACGGCGACGGCGTTGTTGGTGATCGTTTCGGTCAGGATCGAGGTCAGCAAATAGATCAGCATCAGCAGAACAAGGGGCGGCAGGGTCTCTATCAGTGGCAAGAGACCATCGACGATCAGCGTCACCGTACCCGCTTGCTGCAACCCGATTCCGACCGCGATCATGGCGAAGATCAGGACGATCACACTGCCGTCGATGGAAGACCATGCCTCTTCGGGATCGATGCAGCGTGTCACCAGAACCACCGCCACCCCGATCAGCGCCAGTGTGAGGATGCTGGCTGCGCCGAGGGCAGCGAGCGTGACGACAGCCAGAAGCGTCAGAATGGCGATCGGCGCGCGAAGCCGGCGATAGGCCTGCGCCTCGGCATCCGAAATATTGATCATATGCGTATTGCGTTCGATGACCGAAACGCTTGTCGGACTCCCGCTTATCAAAAGCCGGTCGGCAGCCCGAAGCCTGACATCCGAGAGCGTCGGACCGGCAAGATGGCGGTCGCGCGATACGCCCAGGATACGCGCGCTTGTCCTGTTGAGAAATCCGATCTCCGAAAGCCGCCGTCCCAGTGTCGGGTGCGATGGCGCGATGGACGCCAGAACGATCCGTTCTTCTTGCGACGCGGGACCAATGCGTTTGCCGATCCCGACACTCTGGCCGCGCGTCTCGGCCGTTGAAAGGATCTCGGCTTCGTCAGCCGCGATAATCAGCCGGTCACCAGCCGTGATCAGCATCTCTTCGATATTCTTGCGTATCGTCTGACCTTGCCGCACCAGACCCCGCACGTCCACATTCGGACGTCTGAACTCGGGCAGATCGGCATAGGGTTGATCCAGCCGCTCATCATCCTCGCCAATCAGGATCTCGGACAGATAACGCGGTTCGCGGCGTGGCGCATCATCACTGTCGCTGTCCCGCGGCAGCAGAAAGCGGCTTGTGGCCAGCAGCATCAAGATCCCCGCAGACGCGGCGATCAGCCCGATCGGTGTGATCTCGAATATGCCGAACGGCTCTTGCCCCAGTCCACGCGCCACGCCATCGACGAGAAGGTTCGTCGACGTTCCGACAAGTGTCATCGTCCCTCCCATGATCGAGACGTAGGACAGCGGGATGAGCAAAGCCTTGGCGGTCGATTTGGCAGCAACCGCCATACGCTGGACGATCGGCACCAGAATCATCACGACGGGTGTGTTGTTCACGATGGATGACAGCGCGAAAGACCCACCCATCACACCCGCAATCGACCTGCGCGGCGATGTCTCGGCACGTCCGACAGCAAAGCCCGCCAGGGCCTCGACGACGCCGGTGCGCACCAGCGCACCCGAAAGGATGAACATCGCGGCAATCGTCAACGGGGCCGGGTTGGAAAACACCGCGACCATGTCATCCGCCGGCAGATAGCCCAGAACAAGCATCACCGCCGCAGCCGTCACCGCAACAGTGACAGGCGGCAGCGTTTCCCGGAAAAAGGCAATGAATATGGCAACGAGGCCGACAAGCCCGATCCATGCCGAATAGTCGTCGACAAAGCCGGTCGCTATTTCGCTCAATTCTACCCCCTACCTTTTGGTCGGCGTGGTTCCGAACGCCGCGCATCGGGTCGACATCCATCCTCTGACGGATTTACGGCGCGATCAACGGTGCGCACCGGCTGTCTAGACCTGCTTTGACAACTGCACGGCCAGAATACCCCCCGCTATGATCGCGACACCGATAACATCCAGCACACCGATCGCTTCTCCCAGCAATGCCGCTGCAATCGTGACGCCGAGGAAAGGGTTCAGGAAGTGAAAGGTCGACGCTTTGACCGTCCCGATACGGCCGACCAGCACGAACCAGACCCATGTGGCCCCCAGCCCGGGAACAATCGTCGTATAGATGAACGCAACGACAAGCTGCCAGTTGAGTGTCACCTCGAAGGTTTCGAATGCCAATGCGGGCACCCACAGAAACGCACTGCCGACCAGCATCTGCAGCCCTACGATCATCAACAGGTTGCCGCCGGACGACGCTCCGAGCACCGCCAGCGTTGCAACCGTGAGCGAAAAAACCCCGATGACGCACAGAATGATGCCGTAAAGGTCCGCACCGCCCTGCAACCTTGCGCCCATGATGATCGCCACCCCGATCACACCTGCCACCAGCCCCGCGATACCCAAGGGGCGCACCCGCGCTCCGAAGACCAGCCACCCGGCAACCGCCACCAAAAGAGGCATGGTCGATGCGATGATCGCGGCGAGCGAGGCGGGCACCGTTTGCATCGCGACGAAATTCAAACCCAGATACAGCGCGTTCTGGCACAAGCCGAATATGATGACAGCGCTCCATTGCGCGCGGTTCAGTCGCGCGGACTGCCCGATGGCAAAGGCGATCGCGACACCGAGCAGGCCCGAGATCAGGAACCTGAGCGCCAGTGCAGACAGTGGCGGCGCGTATTCCACGATGACCCGCGCCGAAGTGAACGCCGACGACCACATCAGCGCGAAGGCCATCCCCATTGCAATTGCCTTGATGTCCATGGGGCGTGCCTTCAGCCCTTCTCGGGAAACAGCCATCCCGTCACCGGGATGACCAGCCGCGTCACGACGGGGATCAGGATGAACCCCAGGCACAATCCGACGACACCGTCCAAGCCGGCGGTGACCGCCCAGCGCAGGAGCCCCGATTGGCCGCCGACAGCCTCGGCCGCGGCAGTGATGGTGTCGTAAGGCCAGTGCCAGCCAAGATCGTGGAGCCCGTGGACGATGATGCTTCCCCCGACCCAGAGCATCGCAATCGTTCCGATCGTCGCGATGACGACCATGACCGAGGGCATTCCCCGCACGATCCCGCGCCCGACACCCCGCGTCAGCCCCAGCCGCCCACGCGTGCTCAGGAACAGGCCGAAGTCATCGGCTTTCACCAAAAGCGCCACCACACCATAGACCAGCGCCGTGATCCCGATCGCCACCGCCCCCAGCGCCGCCGACTGGACCCAGAGCGAGTCGATATCGATCTGCGACAGCGAGATGGTCATGATTTCGGCCGACAGGATAAAGTCCGTCTTGATCGCGCCCTTGACCCGCTGCTCTTCCAGATGGGCGGCATCGAGGGTATCGGCCTGTTGCGGACCGTGCTCCTTGTGCGGGACAAGCAGGTGCCAGACCTTCTCTGCCCCCTCGAAACACAGGTACGCCCCGCCCAACATCAAAAGCGGTGTCAGAAGCCACGGCAGAAACGCATCGAGCAACAGCGCCGCGGGCAGCAGGATCACCAGCTTGTTGAAGAAAGATGCCCGCGCGATCTTCCAGACAATCGGCAATTCACGCGCGGCAGGCAGGCCGGTGACGTACTTCGGGGTGACGGCGGCATCGTCGATGACCACGCCCGCGGCTTTCGCCCCGGCCTTGCTGGCCTGCGCTGCGATATCGTCAAGTTGTGCGGCGGACAATTTGACGATAGCGGCAACGTCATCGAGAAGGGCGAGTAGTCCGCTCATCGTTCATCCCTGCGGCAAGTTTCGCTGACGCATGCATATCAGGTTTCATCCAACAAAAAAGGCCACCGCGATGGTGGCCTTTTTTAGGTAGCTGTCAGTAATCAACCGTTCACGCTGTCCTTGAGTGCCTTGGCGATCGTCATCTTGACCACCTTGTCGGCGTCCTTCTTGATCTGCTCGCCCGTGGCGGGGTTGCGGACCATCCGCTCGGGACGTTCGCGGCAGTAGATCTTGCCAACACCGGGCAGGGTCACGGCACCACCGCCGGACACTTCCTTGGTGATGATGTCGGTCAGCGCATCAATCGCACCACCGGCAGATTTCTTGTCCAAGCCTGTTTCGTCGGCCAGCGCAGCGACCAGCTGTGCTTTTGTCATTGGTTTTGTCGCCATTCGACTGTTCTCCCTCGTTCGCCCTACAAATTGGGCCTGTTATCCGCACATTTAACGGTATCTTGTGTCGCACCACAACGCTTAGTCACATAAAATAAGGGGTTTTGCACAGTTTTTTGCGCTTTTCCCTTCTTAGAGGAAGGCTGTTTCCTCAAAACTACGCAATTTCCGGCTATGGATACGTTCCAAAGGCATCTCGCGCAGACGCTCCATCGCTCTGATCCCGATCATCAAATGAGCGGCGACCTGGGTCTTGTAGAACTCTGACGCCATGCCGGGCAACTTGAGTTCACCATGCAGCGGTTTATCGCTGACGCAAAGAAGCGTGCCGTAGGGTACGCGAAATCGAAAGCCGTTGGCGGCGATCGTCGCACTTTCCATATCCAGCGCGATCGCGCGCGACTGGGATAGCCGCTGCACGGGGCCCGCCTGTTCACGCAGTTCCCAGTTTCGGTTGTCGATGGTGGCCACTGTTCCTGTGCGCATGATGCGCTTGAGATCGTAGCCCTCAAGCTCGGTCACATCCGCCACCGCGGTCTCGAGCGCGATCTGGATCTCGGCCAGCGCCGGGATCGGCACCCAGACGGGCAGGTCGTCGTCCAGCACGTGATCCTCGCGCAGGTAGGCATGGGCCAGTACGAAATCACCCAGCCGCTGCGAGTTGCGCAGCCCCGCGCAGTGGCCCACCATCAGCCAGGCATGGGGGCGCAGCACCGCGATGTGGTCGGTCGCGGTCTTGGCGTTCGACGGTCCCACACCGATGTTGACCAGCGTTATGCCCGACCCGTTCTTGCGCTTGAGGTGATAGGTCGGCATCTGCGGCAGTTTCGCGGGGGCGGGAATCTCGGCATCGGCTTCGGTGATCTCGACGTTTCCGGTGCTGACAAAGCTGGTGTAGCCACTGTCCTTGTCGGCCAGCATATGACGGGCGTAGGCCTCGAATTCTTCCACGTAGAACTGATAGTTCGTGAAAAGGACGTGGTTCTGGAAATGATCGGCCGCCGTCGCAGTGTAATGCGCCAGACGCGCCAGCGAATAGTCGATGCGCTGCGCGGTGAAGGGTGCCAGCGGATGCGCACCATCGGGGTAGGTGAAGCCTTCACCATTGACGATATTGTCGTGGGTCGTGCTCAGATCCGGGACATCGAAATTATCGCGCAGGTTGAATTCCATAGACCCGTCCTGCGGCACCGTCAGATGCGGATCGTTGGCGACCGCGAAATGGACCGGCATCTCGGTCGATGAGGCCCCGATCACCACGGGCACGCCGTGGCTCTTGATCAAAAGGCCGATCTGCTGCTCGAGGTAGGCGGCGAACAGATCAGGCCGCGTAACGGTCGTGGCATAGGTACCCGGCTCGGCGACGTGACCAAAGGCCAGACGACTGTCCATCTTGGCATAAACCGTCGTGGTCAGCCGGATTTCAGGGTAATAGGCACGGATCCGGCTGGCCGGCTGGCCATCACGCAGGGCAGCCGAAAAATTGTCGGACAGGAATGTCACGGCCGTATGGTAGAGATCCTGCAGCCGGGCAACCGCCGCTTTGGGATCGGAAAAACTTTCCGGTCCCGGGACGGGGGGTGTGCGTATCATTGCCTGCTCTGCCATATTCATGCGTTGTCCTCGAAGACGTCTGTAATTTCGAATTTGTCCACATCTACCAGTCCCAGATCAGAGATCCGTAACGACGGGATGACGACAAGTGCCAGCAGCGAATGCTGCATATAGGCGTTGTTGAGCGTGCAGCCACATTCGGCCATCGCCGCGACCATGCGGTCAGCCTTGGCGGCGACATCCCTGGCGGGGCTGTCGGACATCAAGCCCGCGATCGGCAGTTCGACAAGCGCGATCTCCTCTCCGTCTTTCCAGATCGACACGCCGCCGCCGACCTCGCCCAGCCGGTTCGCAGCGGCGGCCATCATGTCGCGGTCGGTTCCGACCACAATCATGTGGTGACTGTCATGCGCCACGGTCGACGCCATAGCCATCTTGCCCACGTAGCCGAAGCCCGAGACGAACCCATTGGTCACAGCCCCGGTTCCGCGATGCCGTTCGACAAGGGCGATCTGGTAAACATCACCCTCACCCTCGACCAACCCATCGACGACGGGCAATTCTGCGGTCAATGCCTCGGTCGGGGCCTGGTTTTCGACGACACCGATGACCTTTGCTTTGACGCTGTTCTTGCCGTCCGGAGCCGCGATCTCGAAATCCGAAGCCGAAAGCATCTTACCCAAATGCACAGTGCCACGGGCATCGGCGGGCCAGTCATAATGCGGACAGGCAACAGTCAGTTCGCCGCCTTTCGCAACGGTCACGCCGCGTGCAATGACCTCTTCAATCGGAAGGGTCTTCAAATCCGATGTCAGGATCATATCCGCCCGACGCCCGGGGGCAATCGACCCCAATTCCCGCTCCAGCCCGAAATGCGTGGCCGTGTTGATCGTCGCCATCTGCAAGGCGATCAGCGGTTCACATCCACAGGCGATCGCATGGCGAACAACACGGTTCATGTGTCCGTCATTCACCAGAGTTCCCGAGTGGCAATCGTCGGTACAAAGGATGAAATTGCGCGGGTCGAGCCCCTTTTCAGTCACCGCCGTGATCTGGCTTTCCACGTCATACCACGCCGAGCCCAGCCGCATCATCGACCGCATCCCGTTGCGCGCCCGTGCAACAGCATCGGCCTCGGCGGTGCCTTCGTGATCGTCTGCGGCCCCGCCGGCGACATAGGCTGAAAACGCGACACCCTTGTCAGGGCTCGCATAATGCCCGCCCACTGTCTTGCCTGCGTCCATTGTCGCGGCCATTTCCGCGAGCATCTGGGTATCGCCGTTGATCACTCCGGGAAAGTTCATCATCTCACCCAGCCCGATGATCCCCGGCCAGGCCATCGCCTCGGCCACGTCCTTGGCGCTGATCTCATAGCCGGTCGTCTCGAGCCCCGGTGCCGAAGGCGCGCAAGAGGGCATCTGTGTAAAGATGTTCACCGGCTGCATCAGGGCTTCGTCATGCATCATGCGCACGCCGTGCAGCCCCAGCACGTTGGCGATCTCATGCGGATCGGTGAACATGGTGGTTGTACCGTGCGGAATTACAGCAGCGGCGAATTCCGCCGGTGTCAGCATGCCGCTCTCGATATGCATATGCCCGTCACAAAGTCCGGGGATCAGGTAGCGTCCGCCTGCATCGATCACGCGGGTATCGGGGCCAATGCAATGCGTGGCATCCGGCCCGACATAGGCGAAACGCCCCTCGGCCACGGCCACCTGCCAGTCGAGAATTTCGCGCGTCTGCACATTCACCAGCTTGCCGCCGCGCACGACAAGATCGGCCTTCTCGCGCCCTGCCGCTACGGCGACCAGACGGGGTGCAACATCAGCCCACGATTTGATGTGATTTTCCATCCCCAATGGTTTCATCGTTTCGGGACGGGTTCAAGAGGTATCAAATGGATTGCAGTTGCAGGGGCTTTTCATCAGGGTTCAGCCGCACCAGCGACAGGTTGAGCGCCGCGGCAACCGTGACCCATGTCAGGTAAGGCACGAAGGCCAGACCCGCCAGAAGATCAAGCTGCATATGGGTGATCGTCGCACCACATACTGCGATCCAGAGCCCCGCCATGATCGGGATGGAGGCCCTGATGTGCCGCAGTCCGAAAAACACAGGCGTCCAGAGTGCGTTGAAAGCGATCTGCATGCCCCAGAACGCCATGGCATAGGCGCTCCCCTCAAGTCCTGCGACACGGGCACCAGCAAAGGAGATCAACAGGTAGATCGAGGTCCAGGCAACGGGAAACATCCAGTTCGGCGGGGTCCACGATGGTTTGTTGAGTTGCTTGTACCAGTCCCCGGTGGGAAACATCGCGCCGGTCGCGCCGGCAGCAAAGGTTGCCGCAAGAAAGATTGCGAACAGCAGAAAATCCATGACCGTCTCCACCTTGGGCTCAAGGTGTATCTAGGTCATATGTCCGCCAGTTCCAATCCCCGCATCCCGGGCACGCAGTTCGGCCAGCATGTTCAGCACGGTCATGGGGCGGCCTTCGGTGCGATGGCCGTGGCTGGCGGCATCCACGAGAAACGCGACTTCTTCAAGCGGACGCGCATAAATCACCGGCGATTTCGGCGAAATGGCCGACCCCATCGCGCGGGCGCATGACTGCATCAGCCAGCCCGCTTTCTGCGCCGAAGAGGTACGCGCGCGCATCGAGATGCTGTCATACCCATGAGAGCGTACCGACCTGCCAATCCCCGCGTAGATCAGCCGCGCGGCCCAGATGCCCGTCCGGGCCTGCATAGGCAAAAGGTTGATACCCGCTTCCGAGCGCAGATAGAGCCGATCGGCTTCAGCCAGCAGCCGTTTGACGATGCGGCTGACCTCCGGTGTCGGTAGCGGATCGCGAACGAAGTTGGCAGGGTCGATGCCGGCGTCGCGCAGCCAGTCCAGCGGTAGATAGATCCGGCCCATTCGGGCATCCTCGCCTACGTCGCGGGCGATGTTGGTCAGCTGCATCGCGACGCCGAGGTCGCAGGCACGCGCCAGCGCATGCGGATCGCGCACCCGCATCAACACGCACATCATCGCGCCAACGGCACCGGCGACACGGGCTGAATAGTCGCGCACACCGCTCAACGTATCATAGCGGCGCTCGGCGGCATCCCACGCCAGACCCTCCAGCAGTGCCTCGGGCAGGGCACGCGGCATTTCGAAATCCGCCACGATCGCGGCGAAGGCTCGGTCTTCGGGCGCATTGCGTGGCCGCCCCGCATAAGCCGCATCAAGGCGCTCCTGAAGCCGGAACACAGCGCCGGCCTGATACGCGCCCTCATCGACCTCGTCATCCGCAAGGCGGCAGAACGCATACAGTGCCAGCGCGGGATCACGCACTTTCGCAGGCAACAGCTTGGAGGCGGCATGAAACGACAGCGATCCGTGGCGGATAGCCTCGCGGCAGTGTTCGAGATCGTCGGGCCTGATCATTCCGCAGCGACCTTTATCGCAACGGGCATCGGGGCATCCGGCACCATCTTGGCCAGCACCTCGGCGCTGG
>Ga0207419_1000359_pt1 | contig 38999 bp, 36 predicted proteins | sample ElkSloMetagenome_4_FD_184723 | JGI IMG/M metagenome (GOLD analysis project Ga0207419, IMG submission 184723) | Hot spring microbial communities from Elkhorn Slough, Monterey Bay, USA - MD2A (version 2) | ecosystem: Environmental > Aquatic > Marine > Intertidal zone > Estuary: Microbial mat ...
CCTTGACCAGGTTCGGGATCAGATCATGGCGGCGGGTCAGCTGCACATCCACATCGGCCCAGGCCGTCGAGACCCGATTCCGGCGCATCACCAGACGGTTGTAGGTCCAGATAGCCCAGCCAATCCCAAGGCCGAGCAACAGTAAAGCGATCCACTCCATGGCCGTTCCGATCCCTGATCGATTGCCGGGATCACAACTATACCCAAGGTTCTGGGTCGGGGACGCTGAGGTTACCGCGTCGGAGAGGGTTCTGCTGATTCCCTCGTGCGACGAGATTCATGCCTGAACGCTTAGCTGCCCTTAAGCGGAATAAGAAGAAGCGCAGAAAGAAAACGCCCCGGAAGGCCGGGGCGTTTTCGTCGGGTTTCCAAGCCGTTGGATCAGCAGGTCAACGCTGATCCAGGGGCGGGAGAGGCCTACGGCCGCTGTAGATAGAAGTCGTAGCTGCCGCTGCCCGAGTAGGAGCGGATTCGCCAGTAGTAGTAACCCGAGGCACCGTTGTACTCGATGAACTCTTCACTGTTCGAGCTGGTGCTGGATGCCACGAGCGTCCAGCTGCCGGTCCAGCGGTAGAGCTCTAGATCGAAGTCGGCATTGGTCGGGCCGATGAGCCAGCCGCGGTGGGTGCCGGAACCGGTCTGGTACCAGGTGCCGTTCGGCTGAGCTTGCGTCGAGCCGGTGCCGCTGAGCGAGCCGGTGTACTGGTCACAGTTGGTGCAGGGTGCGCTGCTCGGCTCGACAAAGCTGGCCACGATGGTCACGCCGGAGAAGCTGGTGTAGCCCTGAATCATGATGTGATGAGTCCCGGCGCTTGGCGTGGCGTCGGTGCAGGTCTCGTTGTTGCCGTTCAGCCAGGGGCGGCAGGCGTAGGTCGAAACGGTCGGCGCGCTGCCGAATCGGGTGTAGAGATCGGCATCCCCGCTGCCGCCGGAAATCTGGACGACCAGATCCGTCGCGCCTGCGGGCACGTCGATAGTAAAGAAGGTTTCCGAGCCCGATGCGCCGGATAACGAAGCAACGGCCACGCCATTCTGTAGCTCCGTCGGTCCCGTCGGCGGTGGCGGATTGCTGCCACCTCCGCCAAAGCGCGAGTAGGCCAGGAGATTCGGCGAGCCGTTCAGACCGCTGAGCTTGTTGACGCTGGCATTGTTGAAGATCGCCGTTTCAACCTGAGCCGGTGTCGCGTTGGGATTGTCGGCAAGGTAGAGGGCGGCGATGCCGGCCACGTGCGGGGAGGCCATGGAAGTGCCGCTGATCGTGTTGGTCACCGTATTGCTGGTGTACCACGGGGCGGTAATGCTGCTTCCCGGCGCCATGATATCGACACAGCTTCCCCAGTTGGAAAAGCTGGAGCGTGAATCCGAACTGGTGGTCGAGCCCACGGTGATGGCCGACGATGAGCGCCCGGGCGAGACGTTGCACGCGCTCTGATTCTCATTGCCGGCGGCAACGACGACCGTGACGCCGGCGTTGCGCATGCGGGCAACCGCATTATCGGTGGTGGTGCTGGCACCGCCTCCGAGGCTCATATTGGCCACGGCGGGCTTGACGTGGTTCGCCGTGACCCAGTCCATGCCGGCAATCACGCCGGCGTTGGTGCCGGAGCCGTTGCAGCCCAGCACGCGAATGGGGACGATGAAAGCGGACTTGGCCACGCCCCAGGTTGCGCCGGCGACGGTTCCGGCCACGTGGGTCCCGTGGCCGTTGCAGTCGTTCGATCCTCGGCCATCGTTGATGGCCGTATAGCCGCTGATGACCCGCCCACCGAAGTCATTGTGGGTGGGCCGCACGCCCGTATCGATCACATAGGTGTAAACGTTCGATGCCGTTGTGTCGAAGACGTAGGTGCCGTTCAATGGGCGATCGCGTTGATCGACCCGGTCAAGGCCCCAGGTCGCGTTGTTCTGCGTAGTCTGGAAGGTGGTCACGATTCCATTCTCTTCGACGTAGGCGACGCGAGGATCCTTGAGAAGATTGACGATCGATTTCTCGCCGCCCTTGGCCACGAATCCTCGCAGCACGTGGGAATAGGTGTAGCTGACGTCGAGACGGTAACTGCGAGCCATGGTGCTCGCGATGCTTGCGACCGATGGCGCGCTGGAGCGCTCGTTGCTCAAGCTGGCCGCGCTGTCTTTCAGGACGACGATGTATTCGCCGTAGATCGGGCGTTCGGCTTGACGGAACTCGGCTTGCGTGGGCCGGTCGCTCATCTGGGCGAAGGAGAGCGAAGAACAAGCCAGTAAGGCCGCTCCGCTCAGGCTGAGGGAAAGGGTTTTCCAGGACATCGGGTGATTCTCCCGTTAAAACGATCATGAGCCCCTTGACCGTGGAAGTGAGCTAACTTTAGACATGAAAAACTTTAGCTCGCTTCGTTACGCAGAGAGCCGTCGCCAGGAGGCCTTTAAAGCATTGAAAAAAGGAAGAAAAAAGCTTTTTCCAATCCCTCTCCCCTCGATCTCCGGGCGCTGAGGATTCATCCGCGCCTTCGGATTTATACACAATCCCTTGACCTAATTTCTACAGGCCGATGACATTAAAACTCAGAAACGTGACATAAATCACATAAACAACCATACGACGAAAATCGTAAGGAGCCGGGTTGCTGTTAAAGGGCATGCGTCGAGCGTGTTCACAGGGGGGTCGTGCGAATGGGCTTGCTGCCGCTTCGGAGCGTTGAGGGCGTCTCGGGGGGGGCAAGAAAACAAGAGGCAGCCCTCGCCAGCCCGGCCCCAGCACCCGCTCGTTTCGCTGCCGCTGCTCCCTTCCGGGCCTGACGGAGTTCACGAAAAAAGCAGTGTGGGAAGACCGACGAGGACCGCCAGCCCGGATTATCCCAAATATCGCACCCGGCTGGCAACTCATTAGGAGGTCGCCATTTACACCGGGGATGTTCGTGTACACTTTTTCCTGAATCATCGCCAGCCGCCAGACGCCCCCTTGCTGTGATCCTCGGGGCGCCTTTTGGCGGCCTTCCGCCCTTCAAGCAGGAGGTATCCGAATCCCGTGAGTTATCAGGTTCTCGCTCGAAAATGGCGGCCCCGTCAATTCTCCGAATTGGTCGGACAGTCGCACGTGGTCAAGGTGTTGAGCAATTCTCTTGATCAGGATCGCGTTCATCACGCTTTTCTTTTCACCGGGACGCGCGGGGTCGGCAAGACAACGATTGCGCGGATTCTGGCCAAATCGCTGAATTGCCTTGAAGGAGTCAGCGCCAGTCCCTGCGGCGAGTGCGAGCACTGTGTCGCCATCGACGAGGGGCGCTTTGTCGATCTGCTCGAAATCGATGCGGCCTCGAGGACGAAGGTCGACGACACGCGAGAGATTCTCGATAACGTGCAGTATGCCCCTGCCCGCGGCCGCTTCAAGGTTTATCTGATCGACGAAGTCCACATGCTTTCCACGCACAGCTTCAACGCCCTGCTGAAAACGCTCGAGGAGCCGCCCGATCACGTCAAATTCGTTCTGGCGACGACCGATCCGCAAAAGATTCCCGTCACCATCCTCTCGCGCTGCCTTCAGTTCAACCTGCGGCGGCTTTCGCCGAAGGAGATCGGAGCTCAGATGCAGGCCATCCTGGACTCCGAGTCGATCGAGGGCGATGGCGAGGCCCTGTCTCTGCTGGCCAGAGCTGCCGATGGCAGCATGCGCGACGGACTCAGCCTGCTCGACCAGGCCCTGGCCGGCGGCGGGCCGCTTGAGGAGGCTGCGGTGCGCGACATGTTGGGCAGCGTCGAGCAACGACACGTCCAGGAGCTGCTGAAGGCCGTTGGTCAACGCGACGGCAGCGCGGCGATGGAAGTGATCGCCGAGGTGTTTGCGCAGGCGCGCGACTTCAGCGTGTTGCTGCACGATCTGGCGGAGGCTCTGCATCGGATCGCTCTGATACAGCAGCTGCCGGATTATCGCGACGATAGCCGAACCGACTGGGAGGCGCTTGTTGAGCTGGCGGCAAACTTCGATCCGGAAGACATCCAGCTGTTCTATCAGATCGCTATCACCGGCCGTCGCGATCTGGTGCTGGCCCCGAACGAGCGCAGCGGCTGCGAGATGACGATTCTGAGAATGCTGGCGTTCCAGCCCGGCGGCGAGGTCGACAGCAGCGAGGGAGGCGCTTCGAGCGGTTCGCGCTCGGCGTCCAAAGCCACTGCGCCCGCGGCATCGCCTGCGGGGTCCCGGGCTGCGCCGCATCAGCCTTCGCCTGCCCGGGCTCGGGCTGAATTATCGGATCGATCCCCGACCGCCGATCCAACAAGACGGACAGGGCCAACGGTCAGGGAGGGCGCCGCAGACGCAGGCGAATCGCCCTCGCTCCCTGATTCGGCACAGGAGGTGACCCCCGATAATTGGGCTGACGTGCTGGGTCGGCTGCAGGTCAATGGATCCGTGCGCATGGTCGCCGGGCTGCTGGTCGTCAGCCAGGTCAATCTGCCGAGCATTCACTTTCACGCCTCCGCCGACGACATGCTGATGATGACCGACCGCTTCCGGGCAACGCTGGCCCGTGCTCTCGAGGCCTGGCTGAGCGAGCCGGTCAGATTGGTCATCACGCCGGCTGAAGATGCCCTGGTCGATACTCCGGCCCAGATCGAGCAGACGGCGGCCGATCAGGTTCAGGCGGAAGCCGAAGCAGCGATCGACAGCGATCCGCTCGTGCGTCGCCTCTGCGAACGCTTCGATGCAGAGATCCTGCGCGAATCGATTCGACCCATCCAAACGCGGAGTCATTAGACGATGAAAGGCAATATTGCTCAGCTGATGCAGCAGGCGCAAAAGGTTCAGGAAGACATGAAGCGAGCGCAGGCAGAACTGGCCGATCTGGAGGTGACCGGCGAGGCCGGTGGCGGTCTTGTGCGGGTAACGATGACCGGTCAGCACGAAGTCAAGCGCGTGGCAATCGATCCCGATGTCGCCGACGATCGGGCGATGGTCGAAGACCTGGTCGCGGCGGCCGTCAATGACGCCGTCAACCGGGTTCAGCAATCCACGCAGGACAAGATGAAGGGCCTGGCAGGCGGCCTGCCCCTACCGCCAGGTTTCTCGCTCCCCTGAGATTGAGGGCTCGCTTCGATGGCGCTTGACCCCTTCGATGAGCTGCTCGAGGCGCTGCGCTGCCTGCCCGGTGTCGGAGCGCGAAGCGCGCAGCGGATGGCACTGGAACTGCTTGAGCGTGATCGAGATGGCGGTTCGAGGCTGGCCCGAGCGCTGGAGCAGGCGATGGAACGGATTCAGCGCTGCCAGCGCTGCCGCAATTTCACCGCCGAGACGACGTGCCGTATCTGCCGCGATGACCGCCGGGATGAGGCCGTGATCTGCGCGGTCGAGAGCCCGGCTGACGTGCTTGCGATCGAGCAGGCAACGGGTTTTCAGGGGCGCTACTTCGTGCTGCTTGGGAAACTCTCACCCCTCGACGGGATCGGGCCGGATGATCTGGGTCTCGACTTGCTTGACGAGCGCCTGGCAGCAACCGCCTCGAAAGAGCTGATCATCGCCACCAACACGACCGTTGAAGGGGAGGCGACGGCGTTCTACCTGAGCGAAATGGCTGCCCGCCACGGCGTCAGCGTGACCCGGCTGGCTCAGGGCGTTCCGCTGGGCGGCGAGCTGGAACACACGGATAGATCGACGCTGGCCCACGCATTCGCCTCGCGACGTCCCTTGAGCGATTGAAGGGATTGATTCCCTCGTTCGGCCAGAAGGCCTGAAAACCCTCCGAATCCGGCTCGAGGAGCCGGGCTCGGAGGGGGGAGCAAGGAATCAGTCCTCTGTTTCTGTGCTCTCGCTCTCGCTCAACGCGAGCCGATCGCGGTTGCGGTCAACGGTGCGCATGCCGATACCGCGCACGTTGATCAACTCATCGATGTGCTCGAAGCTGCCGTGCGTGTCCCGGTAGGCCACGATGGCGGATGCCTTGGAGGGGCCGATGCCGACAAGCCCGTCGGCCAGCTGTTCTGCGGTCGCGGTGTTGACATCGACGATGGCGTCCTGAGCCATGGCCAGTCCGCTGATGCTGAGGGCCAGAACCAGTGCGATGATCAAATGACGAATGCTTTTCATGGTGATTCTCCTAGATGAATGGTCGGAATGAGCGTTGAGCCGGCGTTGTTTTCGCCTTTTCAACCGCGCTGCCTTTCTCGGCAACGTGGTGACCAGTCTAGGAAGCCGAGGGCTGGAGAGCATCGGGCAGCTGCCCCGATCAGGCCTAGGAAAAACACCCGCCGATAACTCGGAAAATCGATTGCGCGGGCTGAAATGGGCTTCTCAGGTTTTGAGAAGGCGGGGTGATGGAATAGCGCCATACCCTCAAAACCCATTGGAGTTTGACCGATGAACCGAAGCGATATCAGTAGCCGGGAGTTTCGCAACCGCATCGTAGGAAAAACCATCAGCAGCGTGGTCGCCCGGCCGGGTAAAAACGGTGAGCCGCCCGTCGTGCTGATGCTGCAGTTCGAGGACGGCTCCGTCGAGGAGTTCGTATCTCCGCGCAGTGACCGTTTGCTGAAAACCAGTTTGCAGGAGCGTCTCGCCGAACCGGCCGCCATTGGCGCCGAATCGGCGAGCGAGCACGGTCATTTCGAGCTCGCTCAGTTGCCTCTGCCGGGCTGCGGTGCTGGCGGTCTGAATTGATGCCAGGCCCCTGTCCGCCGCGCATCGACGGGTTTATCCACAAAATCTGTGGATAAGTTTGTGGGCAGAGCGCTATCGACGCTGACATCAATGGCGGCGGAGCGGATTGATCAAAATTTGATCAGCTTGAAAAGATGAATAAAATCATCAGCTTGCAAAAGTCAAGGACTAAATTATCCGAGAAGAGGTTGTCAAGAAACTGTCAAATCGACAATCAGTGAGTTGTGCATAACAATCAGAAGCAGTGGTTCAAGAAGCCCCTCTAAGCTCTTGTTTTCTTGTGTCAGCTCAAATCACCCAAATGAAGGTCTCGATGCCAGTTCGTCAGCGCCTCGAGCACGCTTCGGTCGTCCTCCCCGGCCTGCATTCTGGCGGCGATGTCGGATTCGAAGTCATCGGCCCGGATCGAGGCCAGATCCGGGTCATCGAGGAGACGGCGTCGTCGATAATCGGCCCAGCGGGCGCGCTCGTTATCGTCCAGGCTGTCGGGGAAACGGCGGGCTCGATATCGGAACAGGAGGCGATTGAGGCGCTCGTCCTGAAACGGGCGGCTTAGGCGCTTCAGTTCATCGCCATCGGCCTGGCGAATGCGTGGGTAGATCGCGCTGTCTGAGCGCGGAACGAAGCCATCGTAGAGCGCGAGCTCCGGATCCTGTGTTGCGGCCTGATGCGAGCTCCTGTCGGGGGAAAACAGAGCAGTCAGTCGCTCAATGAAGGGGGCCTGGGCCAGCAGGCCCTCCGCGCGCGATTCCGCGTCGCCCCGGTCCAGGGCAATTCGATTCATGGCGGACTCGTCCAGCACGGAAAGCGGGGAGAGCATCGGGCAGCGGTTTGTGCGGATCAGTTTGATTGGCAGGCGGTGGATCCCGTCTGGTAGATCCCGTGCGGCGACCCAGAGGCGGTCGGCGAGCTCATCGACGCTCAGGTCCTGGAACTCATCCGCGTCGTGGCGCAGATCCCAGACGATCCACTGGCCCGAATAGGTCGGATGCGGCGCTAAAGGGAGAATGATCGAGGTGGCGCAGTGATCGGCGGGGAATCGAGCCGAGCTGTGAACCAGCGGCCTGCGCGGCTCGAGAAGCCGGGCAACCGCGTGCTTCTGGCGCAGACCCAGCGCCCAGCCCCAGAGCTTTGGCTGATGCGCGCGGACGAGCCTGGCCATTCCAAGGGTGGATTCGACGTCGGCCAGGGCGTCGTGGGCACGAGTCGTGTCCATGTCGTTGGCGGCGGCCAGATCCTCGAGACGGAAGCTGGGTGATCCATCCTCTCGCTCGGGCCATGCCAGGCCGTCGGGCCGCAGGGCTCGCGTCATTCGCATCAGATCGATCAGGTCGAAGCGCGAATTGCCGTTGCTGTACTCGCGGGCATAGGGATCGAAGAAGTTGCGCCAGAACAGGAATCGGCTGACTTCATCGTCGAAGCGGAAATTGTTGTAGCCGACGCTGCAGGTGCCGGCGCGGCTCATGGCCTGGTTGATCCTCTCGGCGAACTCGTGTTCCGGCAGTCCTTTTGCGAGCGCTTCCTGAGGCGTGATGCCGGTGATCAGGCAGGCCGCGGGCTGGGGAAGGACATCGTCCCCGGGCCGGCAGTAGAGGATGACAGGGTCTTCGACGGGCTGCAGATCCTCATCGGTGCGCAGGGCGGCAAACTGCGCCGGGCGATCGCGTCGCGGATCGGCGCCGAAGGTTTCGAAATCGTGCCACAGAAAACTGGATTCAGTCATCCGAGCATTGTAGAGGACTCGCCCTGGGGCTTTCGGGCCGCGCTAGGAGCCGTGGCGGTCTTTCACTCGTTCAAGGTCCGTGGGAACGTACCATTTGGCGTTAGGAGTCAAACGTGGCCGTATCGTGAGTCAGAACACGTCCCCTCAGAATGATGCCCCCCGACTGGTCATGCTGCGCCATGGTCAGGCCTCCCTGGGCACCGCTGACTATGACCGCCTCTCGCCCCTGGGGCAGGCTCAGGCCATCGCGCTGCGTGATCGGCTGGAGGAGGCCAGGCTGCTGAACAGCCCGGTCGTGGCAGGTTCGCTGAAGCGCCAGCAGCAGACTCGGCGACTGCTCTCGAGCCGCGGGCCGTCACAGATCGACGAGTCGCTCAACGAATACACCGTCGATCGGCTCATTCGGAGTACGCTGGAGCAGGCCGAGGACCTGGGGATCGATGTGCCCGATGACCGGGCTTTTGCTGACCCAAAAACGTATCTGGAGACCTTTCTCGAGTGGTTTCCGACGGTCCTCGGCCTGTGGCAGTCCGAACGCCTGACATGCTCTCATAACGGGCGCTGGTCGGATTTCCATGCTCGCGTGACGGCGCCGGTTCCGACCTGGAAAAATGTCCTGAGCTCGGGCGACTCTCTGGTAGTCGTCAGCTCGGCGGGCGTGATCTCGACGCTCGCGGCGCATATGCTGAATGAGGATCTTTCGTGGCAGCGCGAGCTCAATGTTCGGCTTTATAATGCGTCGGTCACCGAGCTGAGTCTCGATGATCAGGGGCGGTGGACGAGGCTGCGAATCAACTGCGTTGGTCACCTCGAGCCGGACGCGATCACCCTGGCTTGAGGCGGCGCCGAATGGCCCGCTGGCGATGGCGTATCCTGATCGGGACCGAGCCCACAACAGGATGAAGGACACAAGGACACCATGAGCGATCAACCCGTTACCATCATTACCGGATCGAGCCGCGGAATCGGCCGGACGACCGCCGAAATGCTCGCCGGACGCGGGCACGCCATAGTGGTCTCGAGCCGTAACCAGGACAGCTGCGAGACCGTCGCCTCCGAAATTCGAGAGGCCGGCGGTCAGGCCGAGGCGATCGCTTGCCACATCGGTCGGGAAGAAGATCTGGCCGCGCTGGTGGAAAAGACCGCCGAGCGTTTCGGCCGCATCGATAGCGTCATCATGAACGCTGCCTCCAACCCGGTCTACGGGCCCTCGAGCCAGGTCGATCGCAACGCCTTCGACGTCATCATGCGCAACAATGTTTTCGGTGCCATGCGCCTTGCTCATCTGGCCCGCCCCCATCTCGAAAACTCGGACCGGGCGGCGATCGCTCTCGTCTCGTCGATTGCAGGACAGTTCGGGAACAAGCTGATCGGTGTCTACGGCATGTCCAAGGCGGCCGAAGAGCAGCTGGTTCGCAACCTGGCACTCGAGCTCGGGCCGGCAGGCATCCGGGTCAACGCCGTCGCGCCGGGGCTGGTCAAGACCGACTTCGCCCAGGCGCTGCTGGACGACGAACGAATGGTGCGCTACTTCGAGTCGACCACGCCGCTGCGGCGTCTGGCCGAGCCGGCGGACATCGCTGGCGTTCTTGCGTTTCTTGTCGGTCCGGATTCGGCCTGGCTTTCCGGTCAAGTCATCACGGCCGACGGCGGCCTGTCGGTGACCGGGGGCTTCTGAGCCCGCCTTGTTGACGGCATCGAGGAGCTTATGCGTCGCGCCCTGGTCCTGATTCCCAGCCTGCTGATCGCCGCGCTCGGGCTCTTTAGCGCCGTCCAGGCCCAGGTCTATACCTATGTCGATGAGAACGGCATCACCGTCTTTACCGATCGCAAGCCCGATACGCAGCGCTATCGCGTGCGAAACCTCGGCTGCTACGGCACCTGCCGGACCGGCGTGGACTGGGATCGGACCCCGCTGAAAACCGGCCTGTTTTCCGCAGAAGTCGACGCCGCCGCCGACGTTTACGGGGTCGACCGAGCCCTTATCCGTGCAATCATGCACGCCGAATCCTGGTTTGAGACCGACGCCGTGTCCAGCGCCGGGGCCGAGGGTCTGATGCAGCTGATGCCGGCAACACAGCAGCGCTTCGGTGTTCGCGACCCCTTCGATCCGCTTGAGAACATCACCGCCGGCGTCGAATATCTTGCCTGGCTCATTGAGGAATTCGATTCGGACCTGACTCGCGTCATCGCCGCCTACAACGCCGGCGAGAATGCAGTGAAGCGCCATGGGGGTGTGCCGCCCTTCGACGAAACCCGCGAATACCTACGCCGCGTCAATATCCTGTTTCAGCGCTATCGACGGGCGGGTTGACGAGTCTTCGGCGCTGAGGGGCGCTCGTCATTGACATTCGTTTCGCTATCGAACGATCGTGACCGTGCAGCGGGCGAAATCGACGACGCGCTTGGCGACGGACCCCATCAGCAGCTGTTCGAACAGGCCCTTGCGGCGATGGCCCAGAACGATATGGGTGCAGCGAATTCTGTTAGCGAGGCCCAGTAGCTCCTCTGCGGCCTGGCCCTTGAGGCCGTGCGCTTCCGGTGAGCAGTCGCGTTCTTTACAGCTCGCTCGTGCCTCCTCGATCCAGTCGCTGCAGCGCGCTTGGGCGCGCTCAAGCAATCGCTCCCGCTCATCGGGCTCGGCCATCTCGATATCCGGTCCGCAGGCCACGGCGGCGATATGGAGCGAGTCGTCGGGGCAATACAGGTCGAGCGCGTGCTGCAGGGCTTTGCGAGAAGAGGGTGAACCGTCGAGACCAACGAGGTAGATCGAGCTCATGGGCAGTGAACTGAAGAGAAGTCAGAGCGAGATCTTATAAAAAACCTCGCCCGTTTGCATCTGCCGCCGGACGGTCCAGGGCATCTGCTGCCGATCGGCGGGCCAGACGAGCGTGAGGATCAGACCCGAACGGGCGGATCTGATCGACCTGTCTGTCAGGCGCTCATGCCTCGGACGTGCTGATTCAGGCGTGACTTGTGTCGAGCCGCCTTGTTGGCGTGCATAATGCCTTGGGAAACCGAGCGGTCGATGGCAGGTACGGCGGCCTTGTAGGCGGCTTCGGCTGCGGATTTGTCGCCGGATTCGACGGCATTGACCACGGCCTTGATCTTGGTGCGAACATGGGAACGCAGCGATGCGTTGTGCTGACGATGCCGTTCGGCCTGGCGGGCCCGTTTGCGGGCAGATACGCTATTGGCCACGAATTACTCCTGAATGCTGGTGTGAAGAAGATAGCCGAGTATTGTCCTCTGTATTCTGAAGCGAGTCAAGATCGATCCAACGAGGATCCGGGAGTCCGGCGGTGAGTCTGATCAGATCAGTGTTCAGCTTCGGCGCGATGACCCTCATCTCGCGCCTCCTCGGCCTCGTGCGCGATATCGTGATCGCCCGCTGGTTCGGGGCGGGCGCAGCGACCGACGCGTTTGTTGCGGCCTTCAAGATTCCGAATTTTCTCCGGCGGCTCTTCGCCGAGGGTTCCTTCTCTCTTGCTTTCGTGCCGGTTCTCTCGGAGTACAAGGCCAACGGTGATCATGCGGCGCTGCGCTCGCTCATCGACGCGACCACCGGGGTGCTACTTGCCGTATTGCTGGTCGTCACCGCTCTGGGCGTGCTGGGTGCGCCCTTGATCATCAGCCTGTTCGCGCCGGGCTTCCGCGAGGATCCGGCGCAGTTCGCCCTGGCCTCGGACCTGCTCCGGGTGACCTTCCCCTATCTGCTCTTCATCGCCCTGACCGCTCTGGCCGGCGGCATTCTGAACACCCTGGGGCGCTTCGCTCTGCCGGCGCTGACGCCCGCGCTGCTCAATGTCTCCCTGATTGTCGCTGCCGTTGCGTTCAGCGCTTATTTCGAGACCCCGATTAAAGCGCTCGCCTGGGGTGTGTTCGTTGCCGGCGTGCTGCAGCTGGGCTTTCTTTTGCCTTCCTTGGCTCGTCATCGCGTTCTGCCGCGTCCCCGGCCCTCCCTTGATCATCCCGGTGTGCGCCGTATCTTCCGACTCATGGTGCCAACGCTATTCGGATCGTCGGTCGCTCAGATCAGCCTGCTGCTGGATGTGTTGATCGCCTCCCTGCTGTTCACTGGATCGATCAGCTGGCTCTACTACGCCGACCGGATGATGGAATTTCCCTTGGGCCTGTTCGGCGTCGCCCTGTCCACGGTGATACTGCCCACGCTGTCAGGGCTCCACGCCGACCGGGACTCGGCGCGATTCCGGCGCACCCTGGACTGGGCCCTGCTGCTGGGCGTCGTCGTGGGTCTGCCGGCGGCTGTGGGTCTTGCGGTGCTCGCCGAGCCGGTCATCATTACCCTTTTTCAGTACGGGGCATTCGATGCCGAGAGCGCCCGCATGTCGGCCCTTGCCCTGATCGCCTACTGTCTCGGACTGCCGGCTTTCATGGGCGTCAAGATTCTTGCGCCGGGGTATTTCTCACGCCAGGACACGGCGACGCCGGTCAAGATCGCAATCATTGCTCTGGGCGCCAATATGGCGCTGAACCTGATCTATGTTCTGGCCATGGCCTACTGGCTGGCGGGCGGGGATTTCGGCTCAGGCCTGTTCGCCACCCTCTCGGCCTATCCGGGTCTTCATGTGGCGCTGGCCCTGGCCTCGGCCAGCTCGGCCTGGCTGAACGCCGCCATGCTCTGGCGGGGTCTCAGGCCCGAGGGCCTGGCGCCCTTCGTCCCCTTGAGGCAGCTGGCGCGGGTTCTGGCTGCCTGCCTGGCCATGGGCCTGGTTGTCGTCTGGATCACACCTCAGGCCGAGGTCTTGCTCGCAGACGATCTCGCGGGTCGCCTGGCTGCGTTGGGTCGATCGGTGGGGAGCGGAGCGGCCGTCTATGCGGCAGTGCTGCTGGCCTTGGGAGCACGCTGGCATCACCTGGCCCAGCCGATCGAGGGTGACGGCAGGCCCGAGATATGATCGAGATCCGGGCTCAAGGCCTCACTCCCTATAGGGGGTGCTGAGGCCGCGAACAGGGACCCAATCCCGATGGGAGGCGATACGACGAACTAGTCGGAATTCGATCCCTGAAGGCTGCTGAAGAGCAGCTCGGCCCAGCGCTCTACAAGGGCGGGCGCAAGCCAGTCATCGATCGCCGGCGCTCGTCGCTCCTCGTTTTTAAGCGCGCTCCGTAGCGCCTGAAGCAGTGCCCGGTCACTGGCCGGATCGTAGCGACAGGACTCAGGATACTGTTCCGGATAGCAGAGGCGATCGGGCACGATAGGCGAGGCCCCCGCGCTGACCGCTTCGATCAGGCTGATGCCCTGGAATTCGTGTTCTGCCGTGCTGACCACCCAGTCAGCTCGCCGGAGCCAGTCCTCATAATCGCGACGCGGCAGGTAACCATCGACGGCGATCCTGTGGTCGAGGGCCTGGCAGAGCTCCTCGTGCGCCGGGTGCGGGGTCCGACCCCGAGGGCCAAGCAGCGCAAGCCGGAAGGCCAAACCTTCCTGATCGAGTTCGACCATGGCGCGAGCGAAACGGTCCGGTCGCTTGTCGTGCTCCCAGCGATGATTCCAGAGAATCAGCGGCGCCTCGGTCCGGGGCCCGGCGCTGGCGCCGCGCCTGTCGTGGCAAACGCGCTCGACGGCCACTGGCAGGACCTCGCTCTTTGGCCGGAGTCGCTGCGAGAGATTCTCGGGCATGCCATCGGGCAGGCGGCGCGCGAGGCGATCGATGCCGTCCATGAAGCTGTCTCGATTGAAATCTGAATTGAACGCGAGTCGATCTGCCGCCAGGGCGGCATAGATCTGAACCATGCAGGGCTCGATGCTCTGAACCTGGCCCGGAATGACGGGATAGGCCAGCTGATTCTCGTGAAAATAAAGCAGGCTGGGTACGCCGGCGATCTGCGGGAGTAGCCCTTTGAGCGTGGCTAGGTCGACCATCGACGTCGCCACGATCAGGTCCGGACTGCTGCCGTGCAGTCGCCTTTCCATGCGATCGAGCCAGCTCAGAGGATTGGAGCGGATGCGCCAGGCAAAATGGCGGCCCGGCAGTTCGAAGCGTTGCCAGTCGAAGTTTCGGTGCCGTCTAACAAGACCGTCGACCCAATAGGCGTGCGAATCGCTCCGATAGGCCGACAGCAACCAGATCAGGGGCCGCATGAGCCGGTCTCAGTCCGAGATCAGGCGCTCGAGGACCGAGCGCGGATCGGCGAGGAGGTCGCGGCCTGTCGTGACCGCAGCTGTCGGCAGCCGCCGGATCAGTGCGTTGAATCGATCGAACAGCAGGGCCCGTTCGACGGGAAATCGATGGGTCATCAGGACTGGCATGGCCGCGTCGATCAGCTCGCCAAGAAGCCCGGCTTGATCGCTCGCTTCTAGCCTCGTGGTGGCCGGACGGTCGGCGGGGGGGCGATGAAGAAGGAGGCAGCGCTCGACCCGGATCCAGCTTGGAAAGGCGGGGTCCTTGGGAGAAATCGCATGCACGAAGCGCCCGTCATTGCCGCAGCGGAAGTCCAAATCGCCGCCGAGGCTCGGTGCGAAGCGCGTCCAGGTTTCACCCGGGCGGAGCATCAGGAACTGGCGCAGCCTCTCGGCGCGAACTTCGCCGCGTTCACAGCCGACGAGGAGCCAGTCGTCGGAGACGACTTCTGCGCCTTCGGCGAGCGCTGCGAGCACGAGGGAGGATTTTCCCGCCCCGCGACCGCCGAGGATCATCACGCCGCGGCCGCGCCAGCGAAGGGCGGCCGCATGCAGCGGAAACAGACCCTGGCGTGCCCATTGCTGAGCAAGGAGCAGATTGAGCGGCCCGGGCAGCAGGCGATCGGTTGCCGCGTCGGCCTGAAGTCGCGCCTGTCCTGGCAGGCCGCTGGCCAGCATCGCCTGGCCGTCGGGTAAGCGCTCCGGCTGCAGGCTTTTCGGCGCGACGGCCGCGCTCGCCGTGCCTTCATCCTGCTCGATCCGCACGCTAATCGGTCCGCGGGAGGCCAGGGCGAGCTCATCCCGCCGGGTCCGGTCGGCGCCGAAGAGCGAGGCCAGCTCGGCGGCAGCCAGGCCGGCAATCTCCAGGCGGCGCTCGAAGGCTTCCGAGCACAGGGTGCTGCTGTCAGGGTCGGAGGCGGGCAGAATCTGCAAGGCGGTAGGGAAAAGGGAATCAGCCGCGGATGATACGGCGGATGATGGGGCGGACGCTATCGAGGCGGGGTTTCGAGGCGCGGAGCGGCCCGCAAGCCACCGGCCATCAATGAGCAAATCAGTTTAAATCCGGCGCCGAGATCGCCGATAATCGGGCTCTTCTTGTTGCGGAGGCGACCGTGTCGATCGATCACATCAGGCGACATCTGGATTCCGGGCGATTGAGCGTCACGGTCATGGACGACGGCAGCGGCGTGGTGCTCGACGGCGAGCGGGAGGCCTTATTCAACATGAACGCCACCGGCTTGTTCATCGTCGAGCGGATTCAAAGGGGCGCCGACTCGTTCGATGCGGTCGCCGAGGCCCTGGCCGAATCCTTTCAGATCGAGACTCCAAAGGCTCGAGCGGACGTCAGGAAATTCCTCGATGATCTGAGTGCCGCGCTGTAGCGTCCAGGAGAAAAAATTCTCAGCCCAGGGCGCCACACCGACGGCCGCCCGCGGACGTTGCCATCAGGGGGCTGCAGCAGGAGCGCTTCAGCAGGGGCGACTCACAGCACCCGATCGATCTGTAGCTCGGCGCCGGAGGCCTCGAGAATCGAGATCGGACCCACCTCGCCCTGCAGGTCGCCCGGCTCGGGTTCGGCCTGGCCGCTGAGCGAGACCCGGGCCGTGATCGTGATTTCCGGAAACGCCGACAGCATCAGGCCGTCCATCATCGCGTCCTGGTCGGACAGGCGCGCGCGATAGGGCAGGTCGGCGACGGTGAAGCGTCGAACGGCCAGCGGCGCGGGGGGGCCATCGGCGGCGCGCGCGATCAAGAACACCGTTTCCGACCCGTTGAGTTCATTGGCCAGCGTTTCGCTGATGCTCACCTCGACCGGGAAGACCGGACCCGCGATCGGATCCAGGGCCTCGGCGTTTGAGGCGAGGGGAGGGTGATTCGGCGGCAGGCTCTGGGCGCTGCCCGGGCTCGACGGCATCGGTGCCTGGCCCATGGCCCGCCGCGCGCGGTCGATCTGTTCGCGGATGGCGCCGCGTACCGAGCCCTCGGGGAGAAGGCTGTCCAGAGCCTCCCAGCGCGCCAGTGCCCGGGAGTAATCGTTGTTCTGAAAGGCGTCGATACCCAGGAGCCAGAGCGCTTTCTGATTGTCGGGCTGGCTGGCCAGGGCGCTCTCGAGCAGCTCGACGGCCTCGGCCGGAAGTTCGCTCGTGCCCGAGGCAAAGAGCAGCGTTTCGGCCAGTTCGGCTTCGATGAACGGGTCATTGTTCTGGATGTAGAGCGCGCGGCGCAGGGCGTGTTCCGCGGACGAGAACTTCTGCAGATCCTTGTAGGCGAGGCCCAGCTGCGCCCAGAGCTCGGGCTGTTCGGGGTCGCGCGCCAAATCGCGCGCAATGCCGGTCAGGGCATCGCGGATCACGTGGACCTGACTGTCGTCGCGGCTCAGGCCCGCTGGTTCGCCGACGGCACGGTAGAGCAACAGGGTCGCTGCGGGGATCACGATCAGGAGGCCGATCAAAAGCCCTACGCCGCTCGATGAGCCGTTGCCAGCGCTCAGGCGGGACTCGAGTCGTTCGCGCCGGGCCGCTAGGTCGGCGGGGTCCAGCTCCTCAGCCAGATCGTCGAGCGCGGCCAGGCGCCGCTTGAGCCGGCGCTGCTCCGGATTGCCGATCAACAGCGGCAGCGAGGCAAAGATAAGGGCAAGAAGGGTGGCGATGGCGCTGGCGACCATGAACGTCGGGGTGATCACAGGGCTTGCCGCCTCCGTTTGATGGTGAAAAGGCCGATGCCGATGCCGATCACGAGCATGATGAAGGGCCCGGCCCAGAGCAGCAGCGTGTGGCTGGCGATGGGTGGACGATAGAGCACGAATTCACCGTAGCGATCAACCATGAACTGGCGGATTTCCATGTCGGCGCGGCCGGCGCGGATCATTTCGTAAAGCTCGCGCCGCAGGTCCTGAGCGAGGGGGGCGTCGGAGTCGGCCAGGGACTGGTTCTGACAGACCGTGCAGCGCAGTTCCTTGGACAGGGCCTGAAAACGCGCCTCCTCGACGTCGTTGGCGAAGTCGTAGGGCTCGATCGCCGAGGCCCAGCTCAGGCTACTGACCAGTATCAGTGCCAGCACGATCGGTACGCTGGCAGCTCGGGACAGGGCGGTGCTGCAGGTCAATGGATTCGTTCGAGTCATGAGGCCTCGGTCTCCGATCGCAGGGCCATGATGCGGCGCATCAGGTCATCGAAAACGGTTTGGTCAATTGGCCCGATATGCTTGTGTCGAATGATGCCGCGGTGATCGATGAGAAAGGTCTCCGGCGCCCCATAGACGCCCAGGTCGATGGCGCTGCGGCCTTCGAAGTCGACGACGTGGGCCGTCCAGGCATCGCCGTAGCGATCGAGCCATTCGAGCGCATCGGTTCGCTCGTCCTTCCAGTTGAAGCCGACCAGGGGAATGCCGGCCTCGCGGCCCAGGCGCTCGACAAAGGGGTGCTCGACCCGGCAGGCCCAGCACCAGCTGCCCCAGACGTTGAGGATCCAGGGTTGTCCGAGAAAATCACTGCTGCTGCGCTCGGCGTTCGAATCGAACAGGCCGGGAAGAGTGAACTCAGGCACCGGCTTGTCGATAAGCGGCGAGGCAACGAGCTTGCGTTCCTCTGCCGTGTCGAGCCCGGCGACAAGCATGATCACCAGGGCGAGAAAGATGCCTAAGGGGACCAACATTCGAATCATGCCGGCACCTTGCCTCCCGGTGTCGCCGTCCCGCTCGGCACCTCGCCGCGCGCTTCACTGCGGCGCTCGCGCCAGTAGCGCCGGTCGCTGGCCGAAACCAGGCCGCCGAGGGCCAGGAGCAGGGCGCCGGCCCAGATCCAGCGGATAAAGGGTTTGATGTGGATGCGTACGCTCCAGGCCTGGGTGGTGCTGTCGAGTTCCTCGCCCATGGCAATGTAGAGGTCGCGGAAGATTCCCGGTCGCAGGGCGACCTGGGTCATGACCTGGCCGCTGCGGTGGTAGCGCCGCTTCTGCGGGGCCATTGTGTAGAGCTCCTCATCGCCGCGATAAACCGTAAAGCGGGCCTCGTCGGCAATCCAGTTCGAGCCCTTGACCGAGGCGATTTCGTGCAGCTCGAAGCGATAGCCCTCCATTTCGACGGTCTGCCCCGGCTCGACGCGAACATCGCGCTGCAGGGTGCTTGAGCTCACCATGGCCACTCCGATGACGAACACGCCGATGCCGGCGTGGGCCATGATCATGCCGATCTGATGGCGCGGCAGCCCGCGCCGTCGACCGCGCAGCGCGGTTCGGACGTAGCTGAAGGTGCCGAAAATCAGCCACAGGCCGCCGATCCAGCCGGTGATGGCGCGCGCGCTCCAGGCGCCGAGCGATGCCGAAATGGCCACGCCAGCGACGATGGCGACCGCCGCACTGATCACCAGGGGCTTCAGGATTCGCCCAAGACCGTCCTGCTTCCATCGGCTCATGGGTCCGAGCGGGATCAGCATCACGACCGGTGTCATGAGAAGGATGAACATGGCGCTGAAGTACGGCGGTCCGACAGAAACTTGGGCCCACCCCATGAAGTCGGAGACCAGCGGATAGAGGGTGCCGAGCAGGACCATGCCGGCCGAGACGGCGAAGAACATATTGTTGATCATCAGCGCGGTTTCGCGCGACACGAAGTCGAAGCCGTCACCGGCCATGATGCGAGGCGCCCGCAGGGCGTAGAGCAGGAGCGCGCCACCGGTGATGACGGTCATGAAGGCGAGGATGAACAGGCCGCGCTCCGGATCATTGGCGAAGGCATGGACCGATGTCAGAACGCCCGAGCGAACGAGGAAGGTGCCGAGTAGCGACATGGAAAACGCGGCGATGGCCAGCAGCACGGTCCAGGCCGGAAACGCGCCGCGCTTTTCCGTGACCGCCTGCGAGTGGATCAGCGCCGTTCCGATCAGCCAGGGAATGAACGACGCGTTCTCGACCGGATCCCAGAACCACCAGCCGCCCCAGCCCAGTTCGTAGTAGGCCCACCAGGAACCGAGGGTGATGCCGGCAGTGAGGAAAGACCAGGCCGTTAGCGTCCAGGGCCGGGACCAGCGCACCCAGTCGCGCTCGACTTTCCCGCCGAGCAATCCGGCGATGGCAAAGCCGAAGGCGACCGCGAAGCCGACATAGCCCATGTAGAGCAGCGGCGGATGAAAGATCATCCCCGGGTCCTGCAGCAAGGGATTCAGGTCTTGACCATCCGGCGGTCCGGGGAGGACGCGATCGAAGGGATTGGAGGTCAGGAGCGTGAAGAGCAGGAAGCCGATCGAGACCATGCCCATCACCGACAGCACGCGCGTGCGATAGGCGGTCGGCAAAGCCCGCGAGAACATCAGCACGGCCAGCATCCAGCCGGCGAGCATCAGAATCCAGAGCAGAAGGGAACCCTCATGACCGCCCCAGACCGCGGACAGGCGATATTCAAGCGGCAGCAGCAGGTTGGAGTTCATGGCCACGTAGGTCACGGTGAAATCGTGATTGATGAAGGCCACGGTCAGAACCAGGTAGGCCATCAGGGCAAACACGAAATGACCGATAACCAGGGAGGGCGCCATCGCCATCAGCCGGCCGTCGTTTTTCCAGGCGCCGTAGAGGGGAACGGTAGCCAGCAGCGTTGCCAGTACCAGGGCGAGGATCAGTGAGATTTGTCCGAGTTCAGGAATCATTCCATCGAGGCCTCTAGAGTGTGGCCGCTTTCTTCGAGGGCGCGCATGACCTCAGGCGGCATGTAGGTTTCGTCGTGTCGAGCCAGGATTTCATCGGCCTGGAAGACGCCGTAATCGTCGAAGCGACCGTGGGCGATCACGCCCTGTCCCTCGCGGAACAGGTCGGGCAGGATGCCGGTAAAGGCAACGTTGACTGCATGCGCACCATCGGTGACTGCAAACTCGATGTCGAGGCTGTCGCTGGCGCGCTGCACGCTGTCATCGGCAACCAGGCCTCCCAACCGCACGCGACGATCGTTCGGGAAATCCTGCGCCGCGACATCACTGGGGCTGACGAAAAACAGGATACTGTCGTTCATGGTGGTCACGGCAATCGCCGTCGCCGTACTGACGCCGATCAGAATCAGCATCACAATGGCCAGTCTTTTTTTCCGTGTGGGTGTCATGGCTGTTCTCCATAGGAGCCGGCCCTGAAGGCCCGCTCTTCTCGTAATTCCGCCTCCAGCCGGCGGCGGCGCAGAAACGGCACCAGGGCCTGCCAGGCAATCACAACGGCAAAAATGGCGTAGCTCGACCAGACATAGGCGGCGTATTCAAACTCGGGAATCATCAGGCTTGCGCTCCTATCGCATCGTCGACCCAGCGCTTGCGTCGGTCCTGATCGATCAGGTCGAGGCTGGCGCGCTGCATCATCACCGCTGTAAACATGAGTTTGACGGCGATCGTCATCCAGATCAGCGGCGGCATCATCGCCGGGTCCATCGTCGACTCGCCGAACAGGTTGATCGTCGATCCCTGGTGAAGCGTTGTCCACCATTCGACGGAAAACTGGATGATCGGGATATTGACCACGCCGACGAGCACGAGGATACAGGCCACGCGGGCGCCCTTGCGCCGATCTTCGAAGGCCGCGTAGAGGCCCATGATGCCAAGGTAGATGAACAGCAGCACCAGCATCGAGGTCAGGCGCGCGTCCCAGACCCACCAGGTTCCCCACATCGGCTTGCCCCAGATGGCACCCGTGGCCAGACAGATCAGCGTGAATGCCGCACCGACCGGCGCGCAGGCCATGGCGAGGATCTCCGTTGTCCGGATGCGCCAAATCAACGCGATCGCTGCCAGGATCGCCATGATGGCGTAGCCGGCGAGCGCCTGCCAGGCCGAGGGTACGTGGATGAACAGGATTCGATAGCTGTCGCTTTGCTGGTAGTCCGGCGGAACAACGTAGAGCGCCTGATACAGACCGATCGCCGCTGTGATAACAAATCCCGCCCAGAGCCACGGCGCCAAGCGGGTGCAAAGGCGATAGAAGTTCGGCGGCGAACCCAGCCGGTGGAAGCCAACTTTCAGGGAGTGAAAAACGCTCATCAGATGTTCAATCTCAGCAACCGTGTCCAGTTTTTTTTACGCGTCATTCGATATTGAGCCGGAGTGCCGCTGTCATTGCCAGGGGCACCAAGGTCAGGGCAAGGACCAGCATCGATGCCAGAAGTCCAAGGTGCGTCCGTGCCGAAAATCCCTCAGCCGCCACGCTGACCGCCCCCGTGGCAAATACTAAAACAGGAACGATCAAGGGAAACACAAGAATAGACAGCAAAACGCTGCCGCGGTTCGTGCTCAGTGTCAGCGCTGCCGCGAGACCGCCGACCAGCGAGAGGATGGGTGTGCCGAGGAACAGGCTGATCATCAATGTGACCAGCGCATCGGGGTGCAGAAAAAGCATCTGAGCGGCCACTGGCGCGAACAGAATGATCGGCAGGCCGGTGATCAGCCAGTGGGAAAACAAGCGAACCAGAACGAGGCCATAAACCGGCAGATGGCCGAGCCACCACTGCTCCAGGCTGCCGTCTTCGAAGTCGGGACGGAAGAGTCGCTCCAGCGCCAGCAGGCTGGACAGCAGTGCGGCGACCCAAATCATGCCCGGCGCGATCGCGGCCAGCAGGTTCGGGCCGGGTCCGACGCCGAGCGGAACGAGGATGATGACCGAGAACAGGAACATCAGCGGCATCAGTGACTCGCCGCCGTGGCGAACCGCCAGGCGCAGGTCCTGGCTCAACAGGGCCCAGAGCGCTCTGCTCATCGGCGCATCGACTCCGGCGGCCCCGGTTCCAGACGCAGGCGCAGCGGTTCCGCGCCGATGTCCGGCATGCGCTGATGCGTCGACAGCGCCACCGCGCCACCGCCTTCAAGGTGCTCGATAATCAGTTGATCCACGAGCGCGCCGCCCGCATCGTCGAGGCTGGCGTAGGGTTCATCAAGCAGCCAGATCTGCCGCTTGCTGACAAGCAGGCCAGCCAGGCCGAGGCGTCGGGTCTGGCCCGCCGACAGCGTCGAGGCCAGACGCAGACCGAAGCCCGCCAGGCCAACGCGTGCCAGGGCCTGGTCGGCACTGCACTGCATCTGACCATGAAAACGACGGAGGAAGTCGAGATTTTCGCGGCAGCTGAGGGCGGACTTGAGCCCGGTCCGGTGGCCCAAGAAAGCGCGCCGCTCGCTGCTGGACAGCGTCCCGGCGATCGGCCTGATCACCCCCGCCAAACAACGCAAAAGGGTCGTCTTGCCGCTGCCGTTGGCTCCGAGAATCAGCAGCAGGCGGCCCGCATTCAGGCGCAGACTCACGTCCTGGAAAACCGGCTCTCCTTGTCGGTCGAAACGCAGGGCCTCGGCATTCAACAGACACGCGGAAGCTGCGGCGGAGGATGAGGGCATCAGGGGACAGGAGTTTGATTCAAACGCGCTATCATTCTACCGTTAATGGCGGGCTTGCCGGGCGGAAACGAGCGATGATTCCCGCCGAGCTGTCGGCCTCCGTCTAGCTGTTCGACCGACCGGTCTCCCCTCGGATCGAAAGCCAAGGCCCTGGTGACCGCAGCGCTCAGATGATCGCCGGACATCCTGCCTGCGGTCGGCCGCAGCGCAGAACGAAACCTTTTCAATCAACGCAAGGCTTTTTTATTCATGAGTCACTACGACTACGACCTATTTGTTATCGGGGCGGGCTCCGGCGGCGTGCGAGCTTCACGAATCGCGGCTGGCCATGGTGCACGCGTCGCCATCTGCGAGGAATCGCGCGTCGGCGGGACGTGCGTCATTCGTGGCTGCGTTCCCAAGAAGCTTCTCGTTTATGCCTCGCAATTTTCCGAGGGATTTTCCGATGCCGAGGGTTTTGGCTGGTCCGTTGGCGAGCGCTCGTTTTCCTGGCCGGATCTGATCGCGGCGAAGGATCGGGAAATCGATCGACTCAACGAGGTGTATCACAAGCTGCTGGATCAGTCCGGCGTCGAGCTTCACCGCGGTCGCGGTCGCTTCGTCGATGCGCACACGGTGGAGGTGGGCGATCGACGCGTCACCGCCGAAAAGATCCTTATCGCCACGGGAGGGCGGCCGCAGGTGCCGGATATTCCTGGCGCCGATCTGGCCATCACCTCCGACGAGGCCTTCCACCTCGATGAACTGCCTCGGCGCGTGCTCATCGTGGGTGCGGGCTATATCGCCGTGGAATTCGCCGGAATCTTCAACGGCCTCGGGTCGAAAGTCACGCTTGCCTATCGGCGTGACTTGATTTTGAGAGGCTTTGATGACGATATCCGCCGAGCCGTGTCGTCGGGCTTGCAGGGGCGCGGGATTGATATTCGCTATCACACCAATCCCCGGCGCATCGAGGCGACGGATGAGGATCGCCGTCGCGTCGTTTTCGCCGACGGCAGCGAGGGCGACTACGACTGTGTCATGCTGGCCACGGGCCGGACGCCCTACATCTGGGATCTCGGCCTTGACAGCGCGGGCGTCGAGCTGGATGAGGGCTCTCGGATCAAGGTCGATCAGTACAACCGCACGAGCGTCGACAACGTCTTTGCCGTTGGCGATGTGACCGATCGGATCGCCCTGACTCCCGTGGCCCTGATGGAGGGCCACTGCTTTGCCGACAGCGAGTTCGGCGGCATCGACCGACCGGTCGACCACGCCAACACCCCGGCGGCGGTGTTTTCTCAACCGCCTGTCGGAACCGTGGGTCTGACCGAGCAGGAGGCGCGCGACGCCGGCCATGAGATCAAGATCTTTCGATCCTCCTTTACCCCAATGCGGTACACGCTGGCCGGTCGGGAGGAAAAAGGCATCATGAAGCTCGTCGTGGAGAGTCAAACCGATCGCGTGCTGGGTGTTCATGTCGCTGGTCTGGACGCCCCTGAAATTCTTCAAGGCTTCGCCGTGGCCGTTCGAGCAGGTCTGAGCAAGGCCGATTTCGACCGCACGATCGGCATCCACCCGACCGCCGCCGAGGAGCTGGTGACTCTGCGCCAGAGCGTCGGCTGATGGCCGCATCCGCCGGCCTTTGGCGGCGAGCTCGCTGGCTGCCTTCTCCGGTTTTCGGGCCTTGCGCGGCCGCGGTTTCAGATCGTGGCCTGCGCCTGGTTGCCGGTGCACTGATCGCTCTCCTGTGTACTCAGGCTCTGGCCTACGAGCCGCGCGTTGTCCCCGATCGCTGGCTCGTTGAGCTGGATGACGCGGCGAGTCTGCAGTTCACCGGGGGGCAGGTCATGCAGCGCAGCGGAAGCGGCGGGCTGCACCGCAAGACCATGGCAGCCACCGCACCGTCTCTGCTGGGTGCGGGCGCCTTCGATGCGCAGGCCTCTTCGGTGCGCGTGTATTCCGACTATCTGGACCGCGAGCGGGCTGCGCTCCTGGAGCGGGCCGGTATCAGCTTGGGACGGCGCGTTGAGCCCGAGCGGGTCTATCGCCACGTCATGAACGGTTTTTCCGCCGAGCTGACGACCGAGGAGGCACGTGCCCTGGCGGAACTTCCCGGCGTCCGCGCGATGACCCCGGTCGTATTGCACGAACTGCTTGACGACCGCGGGCCTCAGTGGGTCGGCGCACCCCGGGTCTGGGGCAGCCAGTTCGGCACGCCCGTGCCCAACCGCGGTGAGGGCATGGTGCTCGGCCTGATCGATTCGGGCATCAACTGGGAGTCGCCCTACTTCGGCGACACGCCGGACGGCTTCGAGATGAGCAATCCGCGCGATCGATTTTTCGGTCTCTGTAACGATCCGGAGGTGGCGTGCAACAACAAGATCATCGGAGTCTATGACTTCACCTCGGAAGGCACCCAGGGCCAGGATATTGATGGGCACGGCTCGCACGTTGGTTCATCGGCAGTCGGCTCGCCGCTTCGCTTCAGCCTCGGCTTCGGGCTGAGTGCGCCAATCTTCTTTTCCAGCAGCGGCGTGGCGCCGCGCGCCAGTGTCATCTCCTACAAGGTCTGTCAGGGCGGTGACCCGAACGACCCGGGTGACCAGGGCGGCTGCCCCAGCGATGCCCTGATCGCCGCACTCGAGCAGGCCGTCATCGACCGGGTCGATGTCATCAATTACTCCATCGGCACCGCGGGTGGAACAGCGCCGCCGCCCTGGGCAGGCTTTGGTCAGACCCCGTCCGACCGTGAAGCACTCCTGAATCTGCGCACCGCCGGCATCGTTCCGGTGGTCGCGGCGGGCAACAGCGGCCCCCTGGACGGCACGATCAGCGCGCCGGGCAACGCGCCCTGGGTCCTGGCCGTGGCCAACGTGACCCATGACCGCCGAATCGGTGGCCGCCTGGCCGACCTGTCCGGTGGCGAGGCAGCGCCCCCGGAGGTGGTTGGCCAAGGCCTGGTCGACGAGAGCGCGTTTCGCCGGATCGTTCACGCCTCGGATTTCGGCTTTCCCCTGTGCGGGACCGGCACGGCAGAGCTCAGCCTGGACTGCGCTACGACTCCAGCCGCGTCGAATCCCTTCCCGCCGGGCACTTTCAACGGCCAGATCGTGGTCTGCGATCGAGGCGTATATGGACGGATCGAGAAGGGACGCAATCTCCTCGCAGCCGGAGCCGGGGGCATGATCCTGGCCAACACCGATGAGCAGGGTGAGCAGACCTTTTTCGAGCAGCACTGCCTGTCGGCGCTGCACGTCGACAGCACGACGGGCGATGCGCTGCGCGAGTGGTTAGCGGCCGGCACTAGTCATCAGGGGCGATTTACCACCAGCGATCGCCTGATCGATCCGAACTACGGCGGGCAGCTGGCCTCCTCCAGCGGCCGTGGCCCGGTCTTCGGTGCTCCCAATCTGATGAAGCCCAATCTCTCTGCGCCCGGCAGTGACATCCTCGGGGCCGGCGCCGACGGCGAGAATGCGGTGCTGTTCCTGTCCGGCACGTCGATGGCAAGCCCGCATGCCGCAGGCGCCGCCCTGCTCCTGCGCCGCGCCTTTCCCGACTGGCCCGTTTCGGCGGTGATCAGCGCTTTGGAAACCACCGCCGACCCAGCGGCGATCAGCGCTGAAGGGAATGCGTCGCCGCGCGTGATCGACTCGGGGGCCGGCGGCCTGCGCGTCGACCGGGCCGCCCGCGCCGGGCTTTATCTCCCGGTCTCGGAGGCAGATTTTCTTGCCGCGGATCCTGCGCTCGGTGGCGACCCCGGCGAGCTCAATCTTCCCGGCGTGGTCAGCTCCGCTTGCCCGAACGGCTGCCGCTTCGAGCGCCGCGTGGTCGCTTTGTCGCCGGGGAGCTGGTCGGTCTCCAGCGCGGGCGATATGCCGATTTCCGTCTCTCCGTCCCAGTTCACCCTGGCCGCTGGCGAGGGCGTCCTGCTCGAAATCGATGTCGAGCAGGGGGGCGTGGCCAACGGCGCCTGGGGTCGCGGTGCCGTTGTTCTGGACCCCGCAGCGGCCGGGCTCGAAGCCCAGCGTCTGACCGTTGGCGCACGCTTCGGCGCGGCCGAGCTGCCTGAATTGCTGAACCTGACAAGCGACGCGAACCGAGGCCGCCTCGACGTCGATCTCGGGGTGCTGCCCGAGCTGCCGGAAGCCCAGTTTCCGAGCTCGCCGCTGCGCCGACCCGAGCGCGAAGTCTTCAGCCTGCCCACGGACCCCAGCAACGACAGCGCGTTCGACCGATCTTCAGGGCTGGCTGTGCTTTGGGTCGACGTCGAGGAGGACGCACTCATGCTGCGCGCGGAGACTCGCTCCGACGCCTCGCCCGACGTTGATCTGTTCCTTGGTCAGGATCTTGACGGCAACGGCCAGGCCGAGGAGGACGAGCTGGTCTGCGCTTCCCGATCGCCGCAATCGGACGAGCGCTGCCTTGTGTCCCTGCCGGAGGCGGGCCGCTGGTGGATTCTGGTGCAGAACTGGAGCGGTTCGGGTGATATCGGCGGCGACGAAATCGATCTCGACTGGGCCGTACTACGTGAGCGCGACAACGCCAGCTTCGGCATCAACGGACCCGGTCGGCATCCGGGTGGCGCGCTGGGGGTACAGCTGTTCGTCGACGAGCCCCGCCTGCGCCGGGACGAGACCTGGTGGGCGGCCTTCGGCGTCGCTTCAAGGCCCGGAGAGCCGGTCGATATCGGCGTGATTGGCGTGTCGCTGACGCGCGATGCCGACATCGTGACCCGCCCGACCGCGCTGTTCAATGGCGAGACGCGGGCGGTCACCCTGGCGCCGTCGGGCCAACATCGGCAATTGTTCATCGACGTGCCCGTGGCCGCCGATCGCCTGACCGTCACGATTGAGGGCGACGGCAATGTCGAAGGGACTCTGCGCCGGATTCCCTTCGATGACCTGAGCGATGCCTTTCCGGGTACGCCGCCGGCCGCCGGCCCCAGTCTGGACGAGGGCAGTGGCTCGGCGACGGGCTTCAGCCTGACGGCCACGGCGCCGACACCGGGTCGCTACTTCGTCGAGCTGCAAAACGGCGCTGACGCGGAGCGCCAGGTCGAGGTGACCGTCTCCCTTGCCGAGACCGCGCGCGTCGAGGCGCGCTACGGCCTCTGGAGCCCGCTGTTCCGGGGCATCAGCCAGGGCATCGAGTGGCAGCGGGCCGGTCTGGGCTTCCTGATCTGGTACAGCTACGACATCGACGGGAACCCGATCTTCTATCTGGCCACGAACAGGGTCGATGAGGGCTCGTCGGCCTGGACCAGTGATCTCATCCGCGTGACCGGAGGGAGCAACAACCGACAGTCTGTTCAGACCGTCGGGCGGGTCTCGCTCACCACGATCAGCCGTGATCGAGTCATGTTTGCCTGGCGCCTGAACGGCGCCCACGGGGCCGAGATCTACAACCCCGACGCGCCCGAATCCTGCCCGGATCAGGGCGGCAGTGCGCTCAGCTACACGGGCCACTGGTTTTCTCCCGGCCTGAGCCAGGGCGGAACAACCGTCATCGTTTTCGAGGACGGGCAGTTCTACATCCGCTATTATTTCGACGGCGACGGGGTGGGGCGATGGGCAGCCATCGTCTCCTCGGGACCGGGGCCGTTTGCCGATGATTTCGAGGTCTGGAGCTTTCGCGGCTTCTGCCCGAACTGCCCGGACGATGTGACCCCCGACTTTCAGGTGGTCGGGACCTATGAGCGCAGCTTCAGCAGCGAATCGACGGGTCGGGAGGTCCTGGACTTTGTCTCGCCGCCGCCGCTGAATACGCCGATTCGTCTGGATGTGCCGATCGAGAAATTATCGGAACCGCTCCCGTGCCAGCCCTAGCGAGCGTGCCGCGACGTGGCCACGGAGTGCGGGAACGCAGCGATTCTGCAATGGCCGTTCGGTTTGGCTGAGCGCAGGTCGAAGGCCGCAGGTTGATCAGAGGACAGGTGACGGGTGATAGCGGAAAAGAAAGTGGTCGTGGTACTGCCGGCCTACAATGCGGCGCTTACGCTCGAACGGACCCTGGCCGAGATCGATCGTGATCTCGTCGACGACATCGTGCTCGTCGACGATGCAAGCCAGGACGACACGGCCGAGCTGGCCCAGCGCCTGGGTATCGAGCACGTTATCCGCCACGAGACCAATCGCGGCTACGGCGGCAACCAGAAGAGCTGCTATGCCAGGGCGCTGGCCCTTGATGCCGACATCGTGGTCATGCTTCATCCCGACTATCAGTACACGCCCCGGCTCCTGCCGGCGATGGCAGGGCTCGTGGCCAGCGATATCTTCCCGGCCGTACTCGGTTCCAGAATTCTGGGCGGCGGCGCCCTCGCCGGCGGCATGCCGCTGTACAAATACGTTGCCAATCGGGCGCTGACCGCGTTCCAGAACCTGTGCACCGGCGCCAAGCTTTCGGAATACCACACGGGCTATCGGGCCTTTTCCGCAAGCCTCCTGCGCGAGCTCGATCTGGAGGCCAACTCCGAGGACTTCATCTTCGACAATCAGATGCTCGGCCAGATCATCGCCGCCGGCCATCAGATCGGCGAGGTGACCTGCCCGACGCGCTATTTCAAAGAGGCCTCGTCGATCGATTTTCGCCGCAGCGTGGTCTACGGCCTGGGCGTTGTCGGCGTTTCCCTCGCCGTGCTGGCGGCGCGCCTCGGTCTGCCGCGGGCCGCCTTCCTGCGATGAATCCTCGGCTCGTCGATCGGCGCGATCACCGTCGATCCCGCGTGCGGGTGGCCCCTTGAGTTCTGCCGTTCGCTGGGGCTGGGTGCTGGCCTGGGCCGGCGTTCTGGCCCTGGGCCTGTGGCTGCGCTTCTGGCAGATCGACCTGCAGATCCTCATCGACGATGAATGGCACGCGATACACCGCCTGATGCAGGCCAGCTATCGCGAGATCTTCCTGTCCTTCGGCCATGCGGACTACACGATCCCACTGACGCTTCTGTTCAAATTCCTGGCCGACACGATCGGACTGAGCGAGTGGCGAATGCGGGCGCTGCCCCTGCTATTCGGTAGCGCAACGATCCTGCTCCTGCCGTGGATCATGCGTCCCTGGCTCAACCGCGAGGCCCGCTGGCTGTTTGCGGCGCTGATCGCCGTCTCCCCGCTGCTGATTCATTTCACGCGCTATGTCCGGCCTTATGCGCTGACGGTTCCGCTCGGCTTCATGGCCATGATTGCGCTCTGGCGCTGGTGGCACGACGGCGGCCGCGGCTGGCTGGCGCTGTTCATCATTGCCTCCGTGGCCTGCGCCTGGCTGCATCCTCTGACGCTGCTTTTCACGGGGTCGGCGCTGCTCTGGTTTCTAGCCCAATCTCTCTGGCGGATTCGCCGGCAGCGCGACTGGCGCTCTTTTTTCCGAATCGTGCCCGTCGGAATCCTTGTCAGCGTTCTGGCCGGCTTACTGGTCCTGCCGCCGCTTCTGGCCGATCCTTCGGCGATGCAGAGCAAGTCGGGCATTCATCAGATTCAGTGGACCACGTTCCTGCGCGCCTGGGAATTGATCAGCGGCACGGGTCATGCGGTGGTGGCCCTGCCACTCGTGGCTCTGGCCGGTCTCGGAGCCTGGCGCCTGGCCCGTCGCGATCTGCCCTTCGCCGCTTACTGGGCATTCATGAGCGCGGTGGCGGTGACCGTGATCGTGGCGCTGGATCCGGCCTGGATTCATCACGCGCTGGTTCTGGTCCGCTATTCGGCGGTGTTCCAGCCCATGATTCTGATCTGTATCGCCCTGGGGATGCTTGTGCTGACCGAGCGAGTCCTGGCGCTCTGGCCCGCAGGACGGCCCGCCGAGCCGCGATCGGGGCGGCATGCGCTGGTGGCGGCCTTGCTGCCCCTGGGTCTGCTGCTGGCCGGTCCGCTGCCCGACGTCTATCGAGGCCTGAATCAGTTCACCAGCCACATGCGCTATCACTACGACTACCACTTCGAGCGCAGCATCTACACCCAGGTCATGGCCGAGGCCAGCCTGCCTCCAGTCTATCGCGACATGATGGCCGAACCCGGCGACTGGACCCTGATCGAGACGCCCTGGCACTTCGAGTCACACTTCAGCCCCCTGTCGGAATACCAGCGGTTCCACCAAATGCCGATTCGCATCGGCATGATGAGCGGCCTGTGCGTCGACTGGACCTTTGGGGAGCTGGAGCCCGATAGCAATCAGACGATTCGCTTTGATCGCTTCGTCTTTCTCAACGGCCTGCTCCACTGGCGCGCCGAGGAAAACCGATTTATCGTTTTCCACCGCGGCACGCCCTTCGGACAGGTGCGTGAACTGCCGGACATCGAGCCCTGCATCGAGCGCTTCCGCGAACGATTCGGATCGCCTTGGTATGAAGACGACTCCCAGGTGGTTTTTCAGCTCGAGGGTCGCGCCGACGCTGCGGACTGAGCACGCCGCAGGCGTTGGCTCAGGCGCCGCTTGAGCCACCAGGAGGCTGCGATCAGGATTGCCAGGGCGATGATCGGCAGCCCGACCTCCGGTCGCAGGAGAAGCTCCGGGCCCATCATTTCCGGTGCTTCGAGAATTGAACCGATGCCGCTGCCCAGGGAGGCATAGATCACGGTGGTGGGCGCCAGGCCCGCCAGGGTGGCAACGTGGAAATGGCGAGCGCTGATGCGGGTGATTGCCGCGGCGGCATTGATCAGGAAGAACGGTGCGATCGGAACCACGCGCAGGAGCACCAGATACCAGTTGGCGTCGCGCTCCAGGATGACCAGCAGGCCCGACAGGCGACCCGCTTCGAGCCGCTGCCTCAGGCCCTTGTCGGAGAAATGGCGCATACCGATGAAAGTGAGTCCGGCGGAGACTACGCTGCAAATCAGTGCAGCCGTCGCGCCGATCGGAATCCCGAACAGGTAGCCGGCGGTCAGGCAATAGAGGGAGCCGATGGGCACGGCCAGCGTGGCCAGCACGATGAAGGAAATCATGTAGATCGCCAGGGCAAACCAGAAGTGCGCCTGGATCAGCGTGTCGACGTTAAGGAGCAGGCGGGTCACCGGCTCCAGGCCCCACAGGCCGAAGCCGAGGACGATCAGCGCCGTGGCCAGCATCAGGACGAATCCCGAAGTCAGAGGCCAGCGCTGGAACGGGGATGTCACGCTGCCTCCAGCCGCGTCGCCTCGGCGCAGGCCGCGTCAATGTCGATGTCGGCCAAACGACGCTTTCCGGCAACAAGCCGCTCAAGGAGCTGGCGCTGCTGCTGGCCACGCTCGAGCGCCTCGGCGTAGGGGATGTCGTCGCGGAACATGACCATCTGGTAGCGCGGGATGAAATCATCGCCGAGGCGTGAATGCAGGGTCTCGCCGAGGGATTTCATCAGCTTGAAGCGCGGATCGCGGACCCGATCTCGCATTTCGAGGTAGTTGTCGATTGCCATGGCCGCGATCGCGTCAGCGTTCGGCTTGCGCCGCTGGAAGAAGTGCTTCAACGACGCTTCGCTGCGACCGGCGCGATCGAATTGATCGATCAGTTCGCTGACATCCTCGAAGGCGGCGTTCATGCCCTGGCCGTGGAACGGAACGATGGCGTGGGAGGCGTCGCCGATCAGAAGCGCCTGACTGCCGTGGTGCCAGCGATCGACATAGAGCGTTGCGAGATAGCCGACCGGGCGCTCGATGAGCTCCCGTCTCAGGTCGGGAATGAGCTCGACCGCGTCGGGAAATTCAGCGCCGAGAAATTCGATCATGTCGTCTTCATCGTCCAGCGACTCGAAGCTGGGCTGATCGGGACGCTCGCTTTCAAGGGCGAGGAACAGGGTGCAGGTAAAGCTCGCATCGGGATTGGGTAGGGCAATCATCATGAAACCGCCGCGCGGCCAGATGTGGAGCGCGTCCGGGGCCAGCTGGAAATCGCCGTTGCCGTCGGGCGGGATAGTCAGCTCGCGATAGCCATGGCCGAGGGAGTCTTCGACGGCATTGACTTCCCCCGAGCGTTCCATCACTCGGCGCACCGCAGAGCCCGCGCCGTCGGCACCCACGATCAGCTTGAAGGGCCGTTCGATACGGGTCTCGTCCGGGCCCTGATCGATGGCGAGCAGCCCGCCCTCGAAGTCGATGTCGGCGAGCGCGCTCTGGAATTGGACGTTGACTCCCCGCGCGTCGGCAGCATCCAGGAGCGTCTTGTTGAGCTCGCCGCGATGGACCGACCAGATCACCTCGTCCTCGCGCTGACCGTAGCGCTGGAATTCCGTTCGTCCCTCGGGATCGTGAAGCATGCGACCGGCCATCGGCAGGGAGAAGGCCTCGACCTTCTCCAATAGCCCCGCCCGCTCGAGGGCACGTCGCCCGCGTGCGGCCAGGGCGAGATTGATCGATCGCCCAGCGGGCACTTCAGCGCGGCGGGGATCGGGCCAGCGTTCGTAGACCTCATGCGTCTGGCCCCGGCGGGCCAGCTCGACGGAGAGGAGGCTGCCGGCCAGTCCGGCGCCGATGATGGTGGTGCTGGGCGTATTGTCCTGGATAGATCGTCACCTTGGTCCCGACTTACGGGAACAGTTTGGCCATGGCTGAAACAAGGCGGTCGCAGTCCGCGATGCTGTTGTAGAGCGGTGCCGGCGCGACGCGAATGATATCGGGCTCGCGCCAGTCGCCGATGATGCCGTGCGCTTCCAGACGCTCGAAGAGCGCGCGACCCTGCTGTTGCCCCTCGCGCACGCGAATCGACAGCTGGCAGCCGCGGCGGTGAGGTTCGAGCGGCGTAACGATGTCAAGCCGATCGCCGAGTTCTTCGTTGATCTTTGTCGCCAGATGGCCGGTCATCGCCGTCGAGGCCGCCCGGAGCCGATCGATGCCCACCTCGCCGAACAACTCCAGTGAGGGCGGCAGGGTTGCCAGGCTGAGGATCGGCGGATTGGAAATCTGCCAGCCGTCGGCCCCACGCGAGGGGATGAAGTCCGGCGGCATTTTCATTCGAGTGGCACGCTCGTGTCCCCACCAGCCCGACAGTCGCGGCATCTCATCGTTGACGTGCTTGTCGTGGATAAAGCAGCCGGCCACCGCGCCCGGTCCGGCGTTGAGGTACTTGTAGCTGCACCAAACGGCGAAATCGACGCCCCAGTCGTGAAGCTGCACCGGGACGTTGCCGACGGCATGGGCCAGGTCGAGCCCCAGGGTGACACCGGCGCGGCGGCAGGCCCGGCTGATGCGCTCCATGTCAAACACCTGCCCGGTCGCATATTGCACCCCGGGCCACAGCACCAGAGCGGTCTGGTCGCCGTAGCGCTCCAGGTAGTCCTCCAGGTCTTCCTCATGCAGTAAGCCGTCGCGGCGCGGTGCCAGTTCGACCAGATCCTCGGCGCCGCTGTAGCCGTGCAGCTCGATCTGCGAAATCACGGCGTGGCGGTCCGATGGAAACGCCCCCTTCTCCATCAGAACGCGGCGGCGCTCGGCCGTGGGCCGATAGAAGCTGGCCATCATCAGGTGAATGTTCACGGTCAGGGCGTTCATGGCCACAACCTCATTGGCCTGTGCTCCGACCAGCGGTGCGAGCGCATCGGCGATGGGCCGGTGAAAGTCCATCCAGCCGACGGGGCCGTCGAAATGGCCGGCAACGCCGAGGCGGCCCCAGCGCTCGAGCTCGGCGTTGACCGCGTCCGAGGTCGAGGCCGGCTGCAGGCCGAGGGAGTTTCCGCAGAGATAGAGGCAGTCCTCGCCGTCGGGGCCCAGAGGAATGCGAAAGCGATCGCGCAGATCGCCGGCTTCGAAGTCGTGGCGGGTGGAAAACTCGGTCATATCAGCTCAAAAAGGGTCGGGCAGGAAGCGGTGGCGTCGCTGACCAGTGTACTCAGGCCGAGATGGAGCAGATAGTCGCCGTCATCGACCTCGTCGGGAGCAAAGATCATTTCGGTCAGCGTGGCCGCCTGCCGTGCCTCGGGCGGACGCGCGTCGTTCGGCGCGAGCTGCCAGAACAGGCGATGCAGTCGCAGGCTCGGATCGTCGGCGGCATCGAGCGACGGCGTGTCGATCAACAGGTGTTGGATGCCGGCCTCCGCCACCTGGCGCATGGCGTCGTCGCTGAGGATCGGGTAGGGCGGGGTCCGGTTGTAGTCACGCCAGCGCTTGGAGGTTTCATTGGGCAGGGTGCGGATGATCAGCGCCTGCCGATCAAGGTGGCGGGCGAGGTCCTTTGACGACACAACGGGAGAGCCCTGAGCATCGACGCGGTCCGGTTCGACGCTGACCAGGCGGGCAGTGAAAAGAGCGGTGTTCAGTCCGGCATCGACGGGCTCATGGCCCTCACAGACGTGGCCGAACCCCTCCGTGTGAGTGCCATGGCAGTGCGGGATGAACTCAACGACATCCGCGTTGCAGCTACCGCCCTGACGCACGCGGCCACTGAAGGTCCCGGCCTGAAGCGGGCGAAAGCGGGCGCCCTGGTCGACGAAAAAGCGCGGATGCTGACCGTCTTCGGCGATGGTGATGCCCAGCGATACGCCGGCGCTAAGGTCGGCGCGCCGGGTTTGGCCGTCAACTGTGAGGGTCGCGATCATCGAGCAGCAGGGCTCCGATAAATAACAGTTCAAGAAAGCAGTCTACGCGCGCATCCTACCCTTCGCCGCTCCGCGTCGGTTTACACTTCCACTACGTCACGTCACTGCTTCAACTTGTCTTTGTCCGATGAAGGTATCTGATTTCAACTTCGAGCTGCCGGAGCACCTGATTGCGCAGGAACCCCTGGCCGAACGATCATCGTCGCGCCTGCTCCACCTGCAGCGCTCGCCTGCGCGCCTGAGTGATCGGCTTTTTTCTGAATTGGCGACGCTCCTCGAACCCGGTGATCTACTGGTATTCAACAACACCCGCGTCATCCCCGCGCGCCTGTACGCCAAAAAGCCCAGCGGCGGCCGGGTCGAGGTCATGATCGAGCGCCTGACCGGGCCGCGGACGGCCCGCGTGCAGCTGCGGGTCAACCGCAAGCCGGCGCCAGGCACCGAGCTGCTGATCGGGGAGGCGGTCCGGCTTCGTCTTCTCCAGCGCGAGGGCGAATTCTGGAAAATCGAAATCGATGCCGGACCGGACTGGCCGGAGTTGCTCGACGAGGCCGGCCACATGCCGCTGCCGCCCTATATCCAGCGCGAGGATAATTCCCAGGACCGGCATCGCTACCAGACCGTGTATGCGGACGTGCCCGGGGCGGTCGCCGCGCCGACCGCGGGTCTGCATTTCGATGAACGAGTACTGACCGAGCTGGACCAGCGCGGCATTCAGCGCGGCCACTGCACGCTGCACGTCGGAGCAGGAACGTTCCAGCCCGTGCGGGTCGACGACATCAAGGACCACGAAATGCACGCCGAGTGGCTGCAGGTCGATCAGCAGCTGGTCGATCAGATCGAGCGAACCAAGGCCGACGGACGGCGCGTCATCGCCGTCGGTACGACGGCCGTTCGCAGCCTCGAGACAGCGGCTGCAGACGGCACCCTGGCACCCTACACGGGCGATAGCCGCCTGTTCATCTATCCAGGCTTTGAATTCAAGGTCGTCGATGGCCTGATTACCAATTTCCACCTGCCTGGCTCAACGCTGATGATGCTGGTCAGCGCCCTCGCGGGCCGCGACCGAATCATGGCTGCCTACCAGCACGCCATCGATCAGGAATACCGCTTCTTCAGCTACGGCGATTCCATGTTCATTGACTGACTGTCATTGCTGACCCCGTAGCTCTTGCCGCTTTTTATTATCCCCTTATCCCATTAACCCCTTATCCCCATATCCCCTTATCCCTTTCTCCCGTATCCTCTTGTCCCTTCCCTCCATCACTCACCCATGAACTTCTCTCTCCTCAAGACCGACGGCCACGCACGGCGCGGTCGCCTGAATTTCGAGCGCGGCAGCGTCGAGACGCCGGCCTTCATGCCCGTTGGCACCTATGGCACGGTCAAGGCGATGACGCCGGAGGAGCTGCGCGCGCTTGGCGCCGAGATGATCCTCGGCAATACCTTCCACCTCATGCTGCGTCCCGGCACGGAGGTGATCGAAGCCCACGGCGATCTGCACGACTTCATGGGCTGGTCCGGCCCGATTCTGACCGACTCGGGTGGGTTCCAGGTCTGGAGCCTGGCGGATCTGCGCAAGATGACCGAAGACGGCGTCACTTTCGCGTCTCCCGTCGATGGGTCGAAAGTATTTCTGGGGCCGGAGGAGTCGATGGCGGTGCAGCGCGCCCTCGGTTCTGACATCGTGATGATCTTCGACGAGTGCACGCCCTGGCCAGCCAGCCACGAGCAGGCCGCAGCGTCGATGCGACGGTCCCTGCGCTGGGCCAAGCGCTCGAAGGAGGCCCACGGCGCGTCGAAATCGGCCCTGTTCGGCATCGTTCAAGGGGGGATGTATGCCGATCTCCGCGCCGAATCGGCGGTCGGCCTGATCGAAATCGAATTCGACGGCTACGCCATCGGCGGCCTGTCCGTTGGCGAGCCCGAGGAGGCGCGCAATCAGGTGCTGGACGCGACCTGCCCGCACCTGCCCGAAGACCGGCCGCGCTACCTGATGGGCGTGGGCCGCCCCGAGGATCTCCTCGCCGCCGTCGCGCGCGGCGTCGACATGTTCGACTGCGTCATGCCGACTCGCAACGCGCGCAACGGTCATCTGTTCACGAGCTGCGGCGTTGTGAAGATTCGCAACGCGCGCTACGAAAAGGACACGCGCCCTATCGACGAGGACTGCGACTGCTACACCTGCCGCCACTATTCCCGCGCCTACGTCAAGCACCTGCAAAAATGCAACGAAATCCTGGGCCATCGCCTCGCGACGCTGCACAACTTGCACTACTACCAGACCCTCATGCGCCAGCTTCGCCAGGCGATCGAGGACGGGCGTTTCGAAGCCTTCGCGGCCGACAGGAAAGCGGCCTGGGCTGCGGGTATTCCCTGAGACCGACCGGCAGGCTCCGCCTTCGGCTGGTGGAGTCAGGAATGACTGTGCGATAATGGGGAGTTTGTATTGCGCGCAGCGGACCCCATCTAGATCCGATGGGGCGATGCCAGCTCGCCGCAAAATTCAACCGACTCATTTCGAAGGTGAACAAGCATGGATTTTCTGATCGCTAGCGCCGTGGCCCAGAGCGGCGGCGCACCACCCGCCGGAAACGCTTTTGTCCAGCTGATTCCGCTGATTCTTATCGTCGTGATCTTCTGGTTTCTGCTGATTCGCCCGCAGATGAAGCGCAACAAGCAGCACCGGGAGATGGTGTCCTCACTGTCCAATGGCGATGAAGTCATCACCTCCGGCGGCATCCTCGGCAAGATCACCCACGTCGGCGAGAGCTTTATCACGGTAAAACTGGCCGATGGGCTCGACATCAAGGTCCAGAAGCACGCCGTGTCGCAGGTCGTTCCGAAAGGCACGATCGACGCCTCGGACTGATCGTCCGGCTCATCGAAGCCCGCAGCAGGAAGCCCGCAGCAGGAAGCCCGCAGCCATTTTTAATCAACGCCAACTAACCGAGCGCTCGCCATGACTCCATTTCCGGCCTGGAAATACGCCCTCCTGATCCTCGTTCTTGTTTTCGGGGCGATTTATGCTGCACCGAATCTTTTCGGTGACGACGAAGCCGTTCAGGTCTCGTCGATCCGCGGTTTCGAGCTGGAGGCGTCCATGGAAGGACGGGTGGAGAGCATCCTGCAGGCATCGGGCGTCGAATTCGACCAGATCGAATTCACGCCCCAGCGCCTTCTCGTTCGTCTTGCCAACCCCGACCTGCAGGCGCGGGCCGGTGACGCGCTGCGCGACGAGCTTGGCGATAACTATGTCGTGGCGCTGAACATGGCGCCGGCCACGCCGGACTGGCTGCAGAGCCTGGGCGCCGCGCCGATGGTGCTGGGCCTTGACCTGCAGGGCGGCATCCACTTCCTGATGCAGATCGACATGGATCAGGCACGGACTGCCCAGCTCGATCGATACGTCGCCAGCATCCGTAACATCCTGCGCGATAATGACATCCGCTACCGCTCCGTGCGTCGCGACGGCAACGAGCTCGTCGCCGAATTGCGCACTCCCGAGAATCGCGACTCGGCCTTCAACCTGATCAGCAGCGAGTTTGAAGACCTGGTGCCCGAGGCCGTTGACAGCGGCGAGACCTACAGCGTGCGGGCGAGCGTTGATGAACAGGCTCTCGTCGAGCTGCAGCAGAACACGCTGACGCAAAACATTACTACTCTGCGCAATCGCGTTAACGAGCTCGG
>Ga0207419_1000363_pt1 | contig 38755 bp, 28 predicted proteins | sample ElkSloMetagenome_4_FD_184723 | JGI IMG/M metagenome (GOLD analysis project Ga0207419, IMG submission 184723) | Hot spring microbial communities from Elkhorn Slough, Monterey Bay, USA - MD2A (version 2) | ecosystem: Environmental > Aquatic > Marine > Intertidal zone > Estuary: Microbial mat ...
ATTTAACCCAATATCGTCAATTAGCTCAATCGTTGTTTGATATGTTGCCAACCAGTGAAAGCAATGAAGCTGCTAAAGTGTACCTTGAAGCACTGCAACAAAAAACTGAGTTGATGCAAAAAGCAAATATGAAAGAAGAGGCCGAATTTATCTTGCTACATATTCGCAAGCAGTTACAAAATCTGGATGAGCATTTTGAGGTGGAAGATTAGATATTAAATCATTTGATACATCACCTCATATGTACAATATCCTTACGGAAGATTATCTAATGATGGGAAAATCTTAGTTTTTTGGTAGGCTTTAAATCATATACGCTAATAGTCCATCCTCCGATCCCATGGTTTTGTTAATAAATCTCCTTATTATGATTGAATATCTGCTTGAAATAAACCATTAGCCAATCGTGAATGGAACCACCAGTGACCATTTTTTGATTGTCATATTGGCAGTATTGGCCAATCTAGTACTCAATGAATAATAAAAGATTAGCTTTTGGTTACATGACATTTTTTACAAATCTAATTAATCGCTCTTTTATTTGATTTTTGTCATGCCAGTATTCACGGCTATAAAATTCACGATAAGGCCACTTTTTGCCAGACATGGTAAGATGTTTATACACGTGCGATTCTTTTACCGATATACTTTGGTGGTAAAGATCGTCGTCAGTAAGTAATAACCCCCAGTATGCATCTTCGTCTTTAGCTTTTACAGTAAGGTCAGCAAAGGGCAACTCCTCGCTTAAATCAAATGCTAAAGGCAAATCTTCTTTCAGCATATCTTTAATTTTATTGCGCAAATACCAGCTTTGCTTATTTTGAACCAACGGAATAGCGGGGGTAAATTGTCCATTCGATACTTCCAAGGCATAATTAAGATAAGCTTTGAGCAACTTGGGGCCTTCATTTTTAGTATCTTCTACCTTTAGCTCGTGAGGCATGATACTACTTACAATTACAATTTTTTCACGAGCCCGGGTTACTGCTACATTAAGCCGATTCTCGCCATTTGCCGCGTTTAATGAACCAAACTGCATTGCCATTTTGCCGTTTTTGTCAGGAGCGTAACCAATACTGAAAATAACAATGTCTTTCTCATCACCTTGCACATTTTCAATATTTTTAACAATAAGTGTATCGGGTAAGCGCCATTTGGCTTTGGTAGCTTTTTCTTCCAGAAGATCTACAATTCTACCTTGCTGCTTCACATTAAAGGTAACTATACCTATTGATTTATCAGGATATTTGTTAATCAAAGAAAAACAAACCTCTGCTACTTTATGGGCCTCTTCTTCGTTTGTATTATCTTGCCACACGCCATTTACTTTTAGGTAATCAATGGCCGGTTCTTTTTTATTTACCAAATCATGATCGGGCAATAGTTTTAAATTGCCTTTATAAAAATGTCGATTAGAAAAATCAATCAAATCGAGCGATTTACTTCGATAATGCCCTTGTAATTGCACTTGCATTAAGTATTGCCGGGTCAAATCGAGGAGCGAATCTACTTCCAAAGTGGGATCTTCTGTTTCCTCTTCCCATCGCACTTTATAAAGATCGTAAGGTGCTAGCTGCTTATCGTCACCGGTAATTACGATTTGCTTACCACGATACATGGCAGGAATGCCTCTTTCTACAAAACATTGAGATGCCTCATCAAAAATTACCAGATCAAATGCTTGCTCCATAGGAAAAATAGCAGAAACAGCTTCAGGAGAAGCCATCCAGCAAGGCACAAGATCGAATACCTCGCTGGTATATTGGGAGACCAGCTTGCGTATAGGCCATATTTTTTTCTTCTTGGTGGTTTGGTGTTTTAAGTCACGATAGGTGACCAGATTATTCAAGCGGTTGTAATTTAAATCGTTGTAAGTACGTTCACGTGCTTTGAGCAGAGCCATTTCTTTACTTATCTGCATTTTTATCTGCACATTTTCCTGATACTCCTGCTGTAGTCTTTCAAACTTTAAAGAAGACACGGATCGTAAAATTGGATACTTACTTTCTATATGTTCTATCCATGAAAGCCTAATGCTATTTTGAAAAAGATCAACCACTTCATTTTCTTTAAAGCTTTCCGTTTGGTCTAGCAATTTGTTGATAGAGGCTACTTCATAACTTTCAAGCTCCTCGTTCAAATTATCGAAATCGCACAGGGCATCAAAATCAGCATCAAGCGTAGTGATCATTTTGTCGGCATGATCGGGATCTTCTAATAGAAAATGTATTTGCTGTGGGGTAAGATAGCCTGACCACTCTTGTTTTTTAGTGGGCAATATTTTTATTACTTCCAGCAATTTCGTGAGCTTAGTTTTTAATTCTTCAAATTCTATTTTTTGTACGTTGTAGTATTCTTTAAAATTACGCAATGAACTAAAAATAAGCTTGGCCATGATGGCTAATTTCTGATTATGAAACCACTGGGCAAAGTCTTTCTCTTTGTAGGTATTAGGTATTTCCAGAAGCGTTTTATTAGCCCTAAGTTTAGTCAAATTATGCTCTAGATTTAGGCGATTATCTACCATTTCAATCAATACATTAAAATCTTTGCGGGTGTTTTGCAGATCATTTTTGATCATAACCTCTTTAATGTATTGCTTGTCCTTAGAAAACATCTTCCATTTGATGAATTTTAACAAGCCCTTTCTGGCTTCGATCCTTCGCTGAAGCACTTCCTGAAAATGACCTAATTCGGCACTAGGCAAAGTTTTTTCCGGACCAGCACCTTTGAAGCAGGTCATCACTACCCGCTCTACTGTTCCCAGCCATAGGTAGTCTGTCTCTTTATCCTGAAAATTGACCATATGACCAAAGTAATAGTACACTTTATCATTTTCAATGTGCTTGATCAGTTCTTTAATTTTTTCTTCTTTGGCTAAAATAGACTCCAGATTGCTTAGGGTCAATTTGTTTTGAACATAAGCCTCTGCTTTGGCAGAAAGCTCATCCTGAAATTCGGGAATTTCTCGAATGATATCACGCATGGCTTTCAATTGTGAAATACCGTAATCTTTAAACTTTTTACGATTGTTCCATGGATAGCCTTCCTTTTGAAATTTTGCCGCGTAGGCAGTATAGGTGCGCAGTTTAGGTAAAAATTCCTCCATTTTACGGAAGGTAAACTCCTTATACTCCATCCTCAAATTAATAGAAGGTTTGGAAAAGTTGCTGGTAAGATAGAGTTCCTTTACCGGTATGCCACATTCCGAATCGTCAAACAAAGCTGCTTTAAATTCTTCCAGTTCTTCAGTTATCTGATCTATGCGCCTGCTTGCTTGCAGAAATTGACGTTCCATTTGGATGGCATCCAAACTATTATTTTTTACCTTGTAATCATTAATATTATCTACCTGCTTACTTATTTGGTCATAGATTTTTTTACGGTCATTTTTAAAATCATGCACCAGCGCTATAAAGTTTTCCAGGCCTTTATCTTTTAGGCGTTGGTATACCACATCAAGGGCAACTCTTTTTTGACATACTAAAAGTACCCTTTGACCCCGGGCTATAAAATCGGCAATTAAATTACAGATCAATTGTGATTTGCCTGTGCCCGGAGGTCCCTGAATTACCATGGAGTTGCCTCTTTTAATTGCCTTTAATGCATTTTCCTGGTAGGCATCTATTTCAAAAGGAGTAAAAGTTTGTTCTTCTTTTATTTTATTAAGAAAATAATGATAGCCAAATTGATTAGGCAATGAAGCTTTATCTTCTGCAATACTACGAGCGGCAAAAAAATCTTCAATATCAGCAATTTTTTTATCTTCCAACAGGCTCAAATAATCAGGTACTAAATAAGATCCTGCCTGTGGAAAAATACCTAATACAGCTTCGGGGTAAAGTTTAATTTCACCTTTACCGTATTGTTCGTCATATTCTGCCTTTTTATAATTTTTGAATGGAATAAGGTTATCCAGAAAATTTTCCTGATTAAAATTCATTTCAATCGGGCTGTCTTTCAGTTGCTGATAAAGGTTAGTTCTAAATATTCTACTGTCTACATCAAAATCTTCAAATACATATTCAACCAGAGATTCGTCAAGCTTAATATTATTGAAAAAAGAGTAGGCAAGCAGAAATGATTTATTGAAAGTAATATTTACATCGGTTCGCTGCTTAAGCACCCATTCTTGTTTACTGTTGAGTTCAATACTCATCGGAAAAAATATTAATGGACACCTAATCATGGTGCCATCATTAAATTTTCCTCGAACAAAAGGCCAACCTATGTATAAATCCTTGGAGCCTCTTTCTTCAAAAATGAATCGATCTATTCGCTGAATTTTCTTCAATTTATCACTCACAGCGTTATTATCATCATCTCTGCTATTGACCAAATCAGCTACTACCAATTTGTTTTTTTGAGCGATTAAGTCATCAATAATCTGAAATGAGGATTTATTTTTGAGGAAATCAAAGTCATGCAAATCTAAAAATTGGTCTGAAATTAGCCTTAAAAGAAGCAATGACCTGTTAGAGCCGGACAAGTTGGTGAGCCGGCGCATATATGATTGAAGTATCTGATGCATATATACAAATATGCTAAAATAATTTTAATTACCGGAAAAGGCGTATTGAATTTAAACATTTAAAATAGAGAGCATAATTACTCATGACGTAACATCCTGGCCGGATTGACAAGAGAAACTTTAAGTAAGTTCCACCCTGCTGAAATAAGTAGCATAATAAACGAAAGCAAGCCACCGGTTAAAAAAATTGTCGGCCCTAATGTGATGTGTCGGGGAAATGTACTTAGAAAGCCTTGTCCAAATACATAGATAAAAGGCGTAGCAATAATAAATGCGATCAAAAGCTTGAATAAAAACCCTTTTCCAAGTGTCCATATCAGATGCTGCATGGAAGCACCGCACACTTTTCTAATTCCAATTTCTTTTATTTTTCTACGGGCAACAAAATAGGACAAACCAAATATCCCCATCATGCCATTGATTATGATAATAATTCCAAATATTCTGGAGACGACAAAAGTGGCTTCGTAGGATTTTGCGTTTTCTGTTGTAATATCTTCGTAATAGCTAAAATTGACAGGCTGCTCCGGATTAGCTCGGTGAAGTACTTTTTCAATACGCTTATGGGTACTTTGCCGTATTTCAGGATCAACCTTTACAAAAAGATAATTCTCTTTGGGGTCAGCCTTTTCTATAATCAATGGCATGTCATCAAATATTGGGGGCACTGCCTGAAAATTATCTACTACTCCCACAATTTCATATTGCTTGCCCTTTACAAATAATTTTTCGCCTATCGGATTTTTAAATTCAAGTTCCTTTGCGGCTAATTCATTGATAACCACTGATTCTTTAACATCACTTACAAATTCTTCTGAAAAGAACCGGCCCTTGATCATTTGTATATTAAAAACATCGAGAAAATCATTTTCACACTCGAAAAATATTGCCATTTTCTCATTTTCTTCTGTTTTCCAATCGTTACTCAGGTTTAAAGTCAACGACGGGGCTATACTACCCCATGAAACCTTCTCTACCCCAGGTTCTTTAATCAACTCCTGCTTCATGGTGCTTAAATCTCCCCATTCCCGACCATTTAAACAAAGTACATTTTCGCCTGAAAATCCAGTTACATCGGTGCGGAACATGTAAGTGGTTTGCTTATCCATGAGTAAAATAATTTGCAAAAGCATCACAGCTACCACAAACTGTGCGGTGATTAAAAAATTGCTTAATCTTTTTTTGCCTAATCCATCTATGTTTTTTGACCCTCCTTGCATTAAAGTAACAGGCTTAAAAAATGAGGAAGAAATTGCAGGATATACACCAGCCAATAAAATCGTAATTAACAAAATGCCCAGGATTATTGCCAGCACTGTAAAATTAAAATGCAAACCAACCCCAACGGATAACATTGAATTAAACTGCGGCAGGATATAAGAAATGATAAGAATAGCTATTACAGCAGCTATGACAGCAGTAAAGCCGGTGTCGAATATAAATTGTATAAAAATAGTTCTTCTGTTGGCACCAAATGATTTTTTTATTCCTACTTCTTTTAGTCGGGTGGCAAAAAGTATTGTACTTAAATTAATATAATTGAAACAAGAAATTAAAAGCGTAACAATGGCACCAATCATTAACATGTAAAGATTGGCTTCATTATTTTCAGCAATTGCTTCATGCAAATGCAGCCTCTTGAAAGGCACCAACCCAACTTTGGCATCTTTAATTTCCACAGGCAGGTCTATTTGCTCTAATATTTTATTGTTAAGCTGCTTAAAGTTTACTTGCGGATGTAGCAAAACATACGACAGGTAATTCGTACTACCGTACGAGTCATCCCATTGTAATACCTGGCCAATACTACCGGGAATTATGAAGTCAGCTTCAAGGAAAGTATTGCTGGGAAGATCTTCGAAGACTCCGGATACTATAAAACTCATTTTTTCACCCCATATTTTCATATGCAATATTTGACCAACAATTGAAATATCGCCAAAATACCGAATAGCAGAACGTTGACTCAAGGCAATATTCTTGTGGGTTTCCGGTGCAGTTCCATGTAGAAATTCAATATTGAATATCGAAAAAAAGTTGTTATCTGCTACCAAAATTTGGTCTTCCTGCAGAGGTTTGTTCTCTTGAAAACCAATGCCGCTAATTTTTCTTGTTTTGGTTGCTAATTCAATTTCAGCAAAGTTCTCCTGTAACGTATTCGCTACAGGAGCATAGGTAAATTGAATTTTACTTAATGCACCAAAATCTCCGTAAGAAAATATACTGGCAATTCTGTCGGCTTTTTTATGGTAACTTTCGTAACTAAGTTCATGGTGAGCATATAACGCGGCAAGTATAGCTGCTGATATACCAACGGCAAGGCCTGTAATGTTGATGGTAGATACCAATTTATTTTTAAGCAAATTTCGCCAGGCAAAAATCAGGTAATAGCGGATCATTAATTTGAATTTTGAAAGCTAAAGTCACATAAATATCATGCCACATGAAAAATCGTCTGCCTAAGCCTTTACGCGTGCTAATACAAAATGTTTTTATCCGATTGCGTACAAGTGTGTTCGCTGGCGGTCATTACTTAACGCCATTTTTTGAATATGGCAGTAAATTTTTCTTTATTAAGGGCGTGCCTTTCAGTGCCTCTGGTGCCCAGTAAAAAAGCGTATGGATGCATACCGTCCACATATTGGCAGAAGATTTTGAACATAGCTAAGAATGGGACGATTAAAAACATACCGGGAATACCCCAAATCATACCACCTATAATAATGCTTAAAATGGTAACAAACGGGTTGAGCTGTACATTACCACCAGTAATATTGGGCGTGAGTATATTATTTTCTATAAATTGAATAATGATAAAAAATATGATTACCCCCAACGCTTTTTCCGGGTAGGGGCTTACCACTAGCGTATATAGAAGTGGCACAATTCCTCCGATTAAAGTACCAAAATAAGGTATGAAATTAAATAAAGCTGAAATTACTCCTAATAGAATGGCATACTTGAGACCCACGATCATGAGGCCGATGCTATTCAAAATGCATAGAATCAATACTACCACAAATACCCCACCCATGTACCGCTCGGTTACAAAAGATACATCAGATAATATTCTTTCCGTTTTCTGGTGCTTTTCGTTAGGCACGAGTTGCAATATAAACTCCTTGAATTTGTTGCGATAATATAGCATGAAGAAAATATAAACCGGCATTAGACCAATTTTTGCCAATGTACTGGTAGTTGCTGTAAATGCATCTCCAAAAAATTGAGCCCCGGACTCGAAGAAGTCGGAGATTCGCTCCCGCACCCAAATATGTTGTTCTCGGCTACTTACGCCAAATGTAGTTTCAATCCATTGTTCCAGTGTATCTACATTCGCCAATGCCTGATTTTTCAAGGCAGGAAAATCTTGCACAAAAATTCGGAGCTGAGAATAAATGAAAAAGACTCCACCGGCCACCACTACAATAGCAAAAATTATACTGATAAGATTTGCCAAGATGCGCGGAAAATGTTTTTTTTCCAGAAAATTGGCCAATGGATATAATAAATATGCTAAAAGAATAGCAAAAAATAATGGATATAAGAAGTTGCGCGCCTCTATTAATGCAAACAAAAGCAAAATAATAAATAGCAGTACAACGGTAATTTTGATAAGTGGTGTTTTCTTAAGCATTCAACAATAAATTAAAAAAGATTTTTGTGCAAATACAAAGTAAATTGTCTGAATGAGTACAAATAGTAAGTATGCTTAGTTTAAAAAATTAGCCTGTTAAACCAGTAGATTGAAAATTTCAGGCTGCTCATTTACCAATTGATAATTAATTTGATATTCATTCATTCTCTTTATTAAAGCTTCATAATCTTCTTTTTGTTTTACTTCTATTCCCACGATAGCAGGGCCGTTTTCACGATTATTTTTTTTGGTATACTCAAATCTGGTTATATCATCATCAGGACCTAGTACATTGACTAAAAACTCCCTTAAGGCTCCTGCTCTTTGAGGAAAAATAATTAAAAAATAATGCTTCAAACCTTCATACAATAAGGACTTTTCTTTTATTTCTTCCATGCGAATGATGTCATTATTACCACCACTCACAATACATGCAACTTTTTTGCCTTTTAACTCATCACGGTAAAAGTCTAACGCGGCTATAGTCAAAGCTCCGGCAGGCTCCACCACGATGGCTTCTTCGTTGTACAATTTTAAGATTGTAGAACAAACTTTACCTTCCGGCACCAGCGCCACTTCTCTGATAGCTTGCTTGCAAATACTAAAGGTAAGCTCTCCAACTTGCTGTACACTGGCACCATCTACAAACTTATCTATATGAGGCAAATTGACCACCATGCCTTTTTGCAACGATTGATACATGGCAGGTGCGCCGGCTGGCTCTACACCAATGATTGTGGTATTGGGGAATTTTTGTTTTATATAGCTGCCAATACCCGAACCAAGTCCTCCGCCACCAACAGGTACAAATATGTAATCCAATGGCTGTTGTAAAGCCTCTAACATTTCGATAGCTACAGTTCCCTGGCCGGCAATAATTGCTTCATCATCGAAAGGGTGAATAAAGGTTTTTTCATGTTTTTCACAATCGAGCATGGCACTTTTATAGGCACGATCAAAAGTATCGCCGGTTAAAATCACCGAAACTTTATCGGCACCAAACATCTTCACCTGTCGCACCTTTTGCGCGGGTGTGGTATGCGGCATATATATTTTTCCTTCTATGCCAAGCGCTTTACATGCATAGGCTACACCTTGTGCATGATTACCTGCACTCGCGCATACTATGCCTTTGTTTCTGGCGGCTTCTTCAAGGGTAGACATTTTGTAAAATGCTCCTCTCAACTTATACGATCGTACCCTTTGCAGGTCTTCTCGTTTCAGATAAAGCTCACATTCGTAGGCAGCTGATAAATTCAGGTTCTTTTCAAATGGAGTTTTGAAAACTACTTCTTTCAAAATAGCATGGGCCTGTTCTATTTTTTCTACAGGTAAATACATTAAAAATTGTAAGTTATAAAAAAATCCCGGTCGTAAATGAGGCCGGGATTTTAAAAAGATAATTTTAATAAATTTTGTTATACTTTCGGCCTAAGTTTTCTTACTTCTGAGCCAGCCTGCCAAATTTCCGATTCGCGAATTTCTTTTAGCTCTTCCTCTAATTTAACCCGGTAGTCGGATTGAGAATTTCGCTCTATGGATATTTTTGCTTCATTACCTGTTTTAACACTATCATAAAGCTGTTCAAATACTGGGGCAACGGCATCACGAAAACGATTTTTCCAATCTAAAGCACCTCTTTGTGCTGTAGTAGAGCAATTGGCATACATCCAATCCATGCCATTTTCTGCTACCAGTGGCATCAAACTTTCGGTAAGCTCTTCCACTGTTTCATTAAAAGCTTCGCTGGGGGTGTGGCCATTTTTGCGTAATACATTGTATTGAGCCTCAAAAATTCCGGCGATGGCTCCCATCAAAGTGCCTCTTTCTCCGGTAAGGTCGCTATAAACTTCTTTTTGAAAGGTAGTTTCGAATAAGTATCCGGAGCCTATACCAATTCCAATCGCGATTGCTTTTTCTTTGGCATTGCCCGAAGCATCACGATGGATAGCGTAGCTTGAGTTGAGTCCTTTGCCCGCCAAAAACATGCGACGCAAGCTAGTACCACTTCCTTTAGGTGCTACCAATACCACATCTACATTATCGGGAGGAATAATATCGGTTTGCTCCTTGTACGTTACGCCAAAGCCATGGGAAAAATACAAGGTTTTACCTTCAGTTAAATGCTCTTTTACTTTAGGCCAAAGCTGAATTTGACCGGCATCAGATAATAAGAAGAAGATAACAGTACCTTTTTGCAGTGCCTCTTCTATCGAGAATAAATCTTTTCCGGGCTCCCATCCATCTTTTTTAGCTTTTTCATAAGATGCCGAAGGAGACCTTTGGCCTACGATTACGTTAAACCCGTTGTCTTTTAAATTTAGGGCCTGCCCTGGTCCTTGTACGCCATAACCGATAATTGCGATAGTTTCATTTTTTAAAACTTCGCGGGCTTTTTCGAGTGGAAATTCCTCTCTGGTGACTACTTGCTCTTCTACTCCACCAAAATTAATTTTTGCCATTGTCTATTTTACTTAATATGGTTTTACATTAAAAACTTCATTATTTTCTATTTCTTCTAAAAAATGACTCAGGTGCAGCATAGGCTTGCTAACTGCTACTCTACCTGAGCGGGCAAATTCTCTCACGCCAAAGGGCTTTAATTTTTCAAAAAGCTCCTGCGTTTCTTCTTTATGTCCAGTCTTTTCTATTACGAGATAATCGCTTTCAAAATAAATAATTTTTGCGTCATTACCTTTCATTACAGGTTCGAGATCTACCATAATACCCGGCCTGTTACTTATTTTATACATGGCAATTTCGCGATGCACTATTTTATTTTCAGTATATGCAAAAGCTTTAATTACTTCAATAATTTTCTCCAACTGCTTCACCACTTTCTCTACTTGCTCTTTAGTAGTTTTTACCACTATGGTGTGGCGGTATATTCCTTTTATTTCCGTTTCGGATGCAATAATACTGAGAATATTTAATTTTCGCCGGGTAAAAACTATGGTAATATGATTTAATAACCCGGTAAAGTTTTCAGAAAAAACTATAATGGTGTATTCTTTTACCTGATTCATAAAAAATTTTTTTTACTCCAATCTAATTTTTGAAACACATGCTCCAGAAGGAACCATAGGAAATACATTTAACTCTTTTTCTACTTCTACTTCCAGTAAAAAAGAGCCATCATAATTAAGCATTTCCTCAATAGAAGATACCAAATCTTCTCGTTTATTTATTTTTTTCCCTTCTATACCAAAGCCTTTCGCTATGGTAATAAAATCGGGATTAATTAATTCTGTAGACGAGTATCGCTTGTCAAAAAATAATTGTTGCCATTGCCTTACCATTCCCAAAAAGTTATTGTTGAGGATGATTATTTTCACTGGCATTTTATTTTGAAAAATCGTACCCAATTCCTGAATAGTCATTTGAAAACCACCATCTCCAATGATAGCAACAACTTCTCGTTCTGGATTGGCCATTTTGGCACCAAATGCTGCAGGTAATGCAAAACCCATGGTACCTAAACCACCCGAAGAAACCCAGCCGTCAGTTTTATTATAGGAGTAATACCTGGCTGCTATCATCTGGTGCTGCCCCACATCTGTTACTACTATGGCTTCGCCATTGGTTTGATCGGATAGATTTTTAACTACCTCACCCATTTTTATTGGGCCAGATTGAGGACTAATGTCTTTTTTAATTACTTTTTCATATTCTATTTCATCACAGTCGCGAAATTCCTGTAGCCATTCCGGATGAGCAGTTTTATTGACCATAGGGATGAGTGATTTTAGTGCAAATCGTGCATCTGAAAGTATGGGTACATCCGCATGAATATTTTTATTTATTTCTGCCGGGTCTATTTCAATGTGAATTACTTTGGCTTGTTTGGCGTAGGTTTTTAAATCACCTGTTACCCGATCGTCGAAACGCATGCCTACCGCAATTAAAAGATCACATTCGTTGGTTTTTACATTGGGGCCATAATTACCGTGCATTCCTAACATACCTACATACAATGGATGGTTGGAAGGAAATGCAGACAAACCTAGCAATGTACTGCCTACCGGAATACCGGTTTTTTCAACAAATTCTTTAAATTCTTCCTGTGCTTTTGATATCAAAATACCATGACCAGCCAAGATAAATGGCTTTTTAGCTTTGTTGATTAATTGTGCCGCATCTTCTAATGATTTTTTCTTGGGTCGTGGATATGGCAAATAGCTTCTGATTCCAATGCATTTTTCATAAGTAAAATCTAAAGTATCAAATTGGGCATCTTTAGTAATATCTATCAATACCGGACCTGGTCTACCACTATTGGCTATGTAAAATGCTGCTGAAATTGCTTTTGGAATTTCTGCTGCAGTGGTTACCTGATAATTCCATTTGGTTACTGGCATCGTAATACCCATTACATCAGTTTCCTGAAAAGCATCAGTTCCTAACAAAGGACGAGCGACCTGACCAGTGATGCAAACCATAGGGGTTGAATCCATCATTGCGTCTGCAATACCTGTGATAAGGTTTGTTGCTCCTGGTCCGGATGTAGCAAAACAAACGCCCACTTTACCATTTACCCTTGAGTAACCTTCGGCAGCATGAGTAGCTCCTTGTTCGTGTCTGGTCAGGATATGGTTTAGCTTATCCTGATAATTATAGAGTGCATCATAAATAGGCATAATTGCACCTCCGGGATATCCAAATACGGTATCTACTCCTTCTTCTAGCAGTGAAAGTATTACTGCTTCTGCACCACTAACGTTTATTTTTTCACTTCTGGTTACTGTGGTTTTCGTTCGTGTCAGAGTTTCCATAACTTAATTTTTTTGTTCATCTGTAACGCAGCCTTCTGAGGCTGATGCAACCGATTTTAAATATTTATATAAAATTCCACTTTTAAATTTATTTTCAGGAGCTTTCCAATTCGCTTTTCGAGTAGAAAACTCCTCTTCCGATAGATCAACATCTATCCTGTTATTTGCAGCATCTATAGTAATAATGTCTCCATCTTGCAATAATCCAATATTACCACCTACCTGTGCTTCAGGTGTAATATGCCCCACTACAAAACCATGGGTACCACCTGAAAACCTGCCATCGGTAATTAAAGCTACCCTGCTGCCAAGTCCAGCACCCATTATGGCCGAAGTTGGCTTAAGCATTTCTGGCATACCGGGAGCTCCTTTAGGGCCTGAGTAACGAATTACTACTACATCACCTGCCTGCACTTTACCACTGCTAATTCCTGCATTGGCTTGTTTTTCATCATCAAATACTTTTGCCGGTCCTTTAAAAAGCTCCCCTTCTTTACCGGTTATTTTGGCTACGGAACCTTTTTCTGCCAAATTTCCATAGAGTATTTGAATATGCCCCGATGCTTTAATTGGACTGTCTAACGGTTTAATAATTGAATGATTGTCATTTAATCCAGGTATATTTTCCAAATTTTCAGCAACTGTATTACCAGTCACGGTCAAACAATCTCCATGTAAAAGACCATGCTTAAGTAAAAATTTCATAACCGCGGGTATGCCACCGGCACTGTGCAAATCTTCCATCAAGTATTTTCCACTGGGTTTCAGATCGGCCAAATAAGGAGTTTTATCACTGATCCTTTGAAAATCATCTAAGCTTAAAGGTATTTGCACGGCTTTGGCTATGGCCAGAAAATGTAATACAGCATTTGTAGAACCACCTAATGCCATTATAATAGTTAGCGCATTTTCAAATGCATGAGGGGTCATAATATCACGTGGCTTGATATCTTTTTTCAATAAATTAAGCATGGCCTCTCCCGTGCTCATGCATTCTTCTTTTTTTTCTTCACTTACCGCAGGATTGCTAGAACTGTATGGCAAACTCATACCCATTGCTTCAATAGCAGATGCAATAGTATTGGCAGTGTACATACCACCACATGCACCGGCACCGGGGCATGAATTTTTTACTATACCTTTATAATCTTCATCATTTATAGTGCCGGCCAATTTTTTTCCATAAGCCTCAAAAGCAGAAATGATATTTAGGCTTTCGCCTTTCCATTTTCCAGACCGGATAGTTCCACCATAAGTTAAGATAGCTGGTCTGTTCAACCTGCCCATGGCCATCATGGCACCAGGCATGTTTTTATCGCAACCTACCACGGCTATCAATCCGTCATAATATTGTGCACTTACTACTGCTTCTATAGAGTCGGCAATTATATCTCTAGAGGGAAGAGAGTATTTCATACCATCAGTTCCATTAGTAATTCCATCACTTACTCCTATGGTATGAAATATTAAACCAACCAGGCCTTGTTTATAAACGCCTTGCTTTAATTTACTGGCAAGACCGTTTAAGTGCATATTACAAGTGTTACCTTCCCAACCTGTACTTACTATACCCACTTGGGCTTTTTTCATATCGTTGTCATCGAGCCCAATGCCATAAAGCATGGCTTGTGCTGCAGGCAATGATTCATCCTGGGTTATGTTACTGCTATATTTATTAAGTTTGTTTTCCATTATTATAATTGATCAATCTCCCTGTTTGCCTTAAAAAAAAGCCTTTCTGCGATAAGAAAGGCTTAAATTATAATGTCCTATATAAAATAAAAACCTTCCTCATCCAGTCAATTGAATGACAACTACACTAATTAGAATGACTATGAGTTCGAAAGATTTTATCATAAATACAAATTCTTAATGATGTAAATTTGAGTTTTAAAGTAATATTATCAAAACTTTTACAAGTGTTTTTTGCACAAATGCAAATATATAAACTAAATTTTATTATTCTTCAATTTAAGCCAATAATAAAATATTAAATATTTTACCACTTAAACGAACACTCAAATATTCTTATAAATGATCAAAAATCAAAATATATTATAAGTAAAAAGTGATTGGTGTATTTTGTTATTTCCACAATTTTTACTTCAGCTCAGCATTTTTAATAAGTTTGGTAGTTTCTTGACGGAATTGTGCCCAATTTTCTTTTTCTATTCGGTCAAATTGATGAGCTTTATTTTTTAATTCCAGATGTAAATTTTTTAGCTTTTTTACATCTTCAGTCAATAAGTGATTGTATTGAGAATCATATACAATTAATGCCTTGGTAAAATTTAATTTTTCTATTTCCAGCTCCAGGTGCTTTAAGTAGTTATCAACTGCTTCACACATGGTGTTCTTATTTTTAAAAGTAAGTTGCTCCCAATCGGTGACGCTACCAATTTTAAAATGATTGTGATTGGCTTGGTAATAGGTGTGGTCGGTATATTGCTGTAAAAGGATTAGTATTCCCATAATAATTCCGAGATAAATAATTGTTTTTCTTGCAGAGGGCATATAAAGTATTTATAAATGAATACAACGTAGAGAAAAAAATATGCCAATTGCTTATAAAGCTTATAGGTAGGATATAGACTTGGGTATGTGGGGATATTTTATGGTTATGTAGAAGATCTTTCCCATCATTTGCTAGCTATATTATACATCTTCATCTTGTTATACAAGGTTTTTCTATCGATATTTAATAGAATAGCGGTTTTAGATTTGTTGTGGTTAGTTTCTTCCAAGGCTCTAATAATAATCTCTTTTTCTGCATCTTCGGAAGCCGATTTTAAATCTCTTTTTTTAACAGATACAATTTCTGTTTCTTCATTATTGGATTGATCTTTAGATAAAAACTCTTTCGGAAGCACATCTTCTGTAATCAAATTACCTTGTGTTAGCAATACTGCTCGCTTCATAGTATTTTTTAGCTCCCGTAAATTACCATGCCACTCCTGCCGAGTAATAATAGCTTTTACGTTATCTGTCATTCCTTCAATATTCTTATTTAGTTCATCGTTGGCCAAATGCATGAAATGACTGGCGAAGTCGATAAGCTCATTTTTTCGCTCTCGCAAAGGAGGAATATACATGCTAAATTCATTAAGCCGATGATAAATATCCTCCCTGAATTTACTATCTTCTACAGATTTTTTAAGATCTTCGTTAGAAGCTACAATGATTCGCACATCAACTTCAATGTCGTTTACTCCTCCTACTCTTCTTATTTTTCTTTCTTGTAATACTCTAAGCAGCATTACCTGTATTTCGTAAGGTAAATTACCTATTTCATCCAGAAATAGCGTACCTGTATTGGCTAATTGAAAGCTTCCTTGTTTTGTATTAAGAGCACCGGTAAATGCACCCTTTTCATGACCAAACAATTCGCTACCGGCAAGTTCCCGAGGAAGTGCCCCACAATCAACTGCTACAAATGGGTTGTTTTTTCGTTTACTTTTACTATGAATGGTTCGAGCCAGATATTCTTTGCCCGTGCCCGTTTCTCCCTGGATTATAACTGTCATATCGGTAGGAGCTACCAGATTTATTTGCTCCTCTATGCTTTTAAGTTTAGCATCTTTAAATGATATAAACTGCTTTAATGATTTATCATATTCAGCTTCTTTGCTTTCTTTATCATTATCTTTAACCGCTTTTTTTACAGTATTTAATATTTCCTCAGGGTAGAGGGGCTTTGTTACATAATCATATGCTCCAAGTTTAATGGCTTTAACAGCAATTTTGACATGAGAGTAGCCGGTAATAATAATTACTATCGTGGCTGGCTTAATTTCTTTAAACTTTATCAATAAGTCTATACCATCTTCATCTGGCAACTTAAAATCGCAAAGGATTAAATCAAAGCTTTTATTTTTTAATAATTCCACAGACTCAGCACCTGTTTGAGTGCTCTCCACTCCAAAGCCGTTTTTTTGTAAAAACTTGGAAAGTAAAAGGCAAATATTTGGGTCATCGTCTACTACTAAAATTCTTTTCATTCTCAGTTAAAAAATACCACGTGTTTAAATATGTAAAAAATTCGCTTTTGAAATTTACATACAAATATATTCAACTTTCTGCAAAGTTTATATTTTAAGCATATTAATAGAATTATTCGAATGGTTTTGAGGAAAACTTTATTCAGCAATCAATACAGATAGGACTAATTTAATTGGGAGGGAAAAATTAAAATAGAAAATTGAGAAATGGGTATTACCCACTCTCAATTATTGATCTACAATTAATTGTAGTTATAACGACTTTTTAAATCATCAACACTGGGTGCATCTTTTTTAAAAAGCAACCAGAACAGAAATCCAATAGCGCTAAAACCACTTAGCAAAATAATTGTGAGAATAATCAATTGTTCTAACATAGCTTTAAAAGTTTGTTTTTATAAGTTAAGTATAAATTGACAAATAACATGCCAAAAACTTACACCTTTTTATGGTTCCTTCTTTACACGTTTTTATTTAAAGAAGTTGGGCAAAGTTATATTATATTTATTTATTTGTGTACTATTTTAATAAAAAATGTTGATTTATGATTATAAATCTTCTGTTAAGCCCAGTTCCTGTTTGATATTTTCCACATGACGGATAAGTTGAGGAAAAAATGTCATAAATTCTGCTTCAAAACTTGCATAGTCATTTTGTAATATAGGAATCGTATCTATTAAAGGTGGATGAAAGCGAGATCTTTTGGAAATGCCTCGTAGTGAGCGAGTTAAGCCTTCTATTTGGCCATAACCAAGCAACCAGTCCTGCTCAATCATGAAAGGAATCATGGTTTTAGCAGCAGCAGGCAGCAAATGATCATATTTTTCAACTACATTATATATATTAGATATGAAATTTTTGAGGGTGATCGTAGAAAAACTTTCCCATTGGTGGATAAGAAAATGATCATAAAAAATATCTACCACCACACCGGCATAGTGGCTGATGGCTTTACGTAAGCGAATCTTACTTTGTAGTACAATTTTATTATTATCGGTAAATTGATCAATCTCGCGATGCAGCAAAACTCCTTTGGCTATAGCTATCTCGTAATCTTTATATTGCTTTCCTTTAATAAAATCGCCCATGAAGTTGCCCAGTAACACCTTTTCATTGTTTCCTGATAAATATGCATGGGCGAGAAAGTTCATAGATGTATATTTGTAATTTACGCTATTATAAAGATCGGTAAATGATAATTACCGGTAAACTTAGGCTTATGTCAGCAATAAATGAAGAATTAAAGAAGGTTTATCAACTCCTGATAAAAGAAAAAGAATACGACTTGCTGCAATACAGGCAAAAGATATTGCAAGCCTCGCTAAAAGATAAAAAAAATGAAGGTGTATGCTGGTACCCTGTGCAAATAAGCCGAAGCTACTATGGCACTGGCGAAAAGTTGATTTGGGAAATTGAGCGTACCACCGGGAAAAATATTCCTCATGCCTTTCAATCGGGTAACCTGATAAGAATTTTTTCCAATGCTGCCTACCATCAGGGTACTGAAGAGGTAAATGGCGTGATCAATCACTTAAAAAAGAATGATTTGATGGTGGTAACCCTTAATACTGATGATGTACCTGACTGGGCTCAAAGTGGTAAATTAGGGGTAGACTTGCTGTTTGATGAGGCATCGTATCGAGAAATGGAGAAAGCCCAGAAAAAAATAGCTGATTTGGAAGAAGGGCGCGCCAATGAGTTGAAAGAGGTTTTGTATGGTAAACGTAAGGCCTCATTTATCAAAGCCTCACCTTTGATGATCAACGATTTAAATGATTCGCAAAATGAAGCGTTGCAAAAAGTACTCAGCGCTAAAGACTTAGCCATTATTCATGGTCCTCCGGGCACAGGCAAAACTACCACCTTGGTAAGAGCAATACAGCAAACTTTGAAAACAGAAAAGCAAGTGCTCGTTTGCGCACCCAGCAATGCTGCCGTAGATTTACTGGTAGAAAAACTAGATCAAATGGACGTGAGCGTGGTAAGAATCGGGCATCCGGCAAGAGTGGATGAATCGATTTTGAGTAAAACAGTAGATGCACAGATCAATAAAAGCCCGCATTACCGTGATATAAAAAACTTACGCAAAAAGGCAGAGGAATTTCGCAGATTGGCTGGAAAATACAAACGAAACTTTGGCAGAGCAGAGCGGCAGCAGCGTAAATTGCTTTACCAGGAGGCTAGCCGGTACCTCAACGATGCCGACATGCTGGAGCATATTATTCTTGCCAACTTATTTTCCGAAAAACAAGTAATTGCCTGTACATTGGTAGGGTCTGCCAATCAGTTTTTGAAAGGTAAAAAATTCTCCACCGTTTTTATAGATGAAGCTGGCCAAGCACTTGAGCCCGCTTGTTGGATCCCAATATTAAAATCGGATAGGGTAATAATGGCTGGCGATCATCAGCAGCTACCACCAACTATAAAATCTCCACAAGCAGCTAAAGAAGGCTTGTCTCAAACATTATTTGCCAAAGGAATGGCTTTGAATGAAGCAGCAGCTCTTTTAAAAGTGCAATACAGGATGCACCAACTTATCATGGGCTTCTCGAGTAGCTACTTTTATGAAAATAAGCTAAAAGCCGACCAATCGGTAGCAGAACATCAACTTTTGGCAGAAGACAAGGCATTGCTTTTTATCGATACTGCCGGTAGTGGCTTTGCTGAGCAGATGAATAAAGAAAGTCGTAGTTTAGAAAATAAAGAAGAAGCTAATTTACTATTGAACCACTTATGGCATTTCCTTCAGCAATTGAGCGAGGAAAAAATACAAGCAGAGAATATTCAAATAGGTATTATAAGTCCTTATAGAGCCCAAGTAAGGCTATTGTCAGAAATAATAATGTCAAACCCGCGCTGGAGTTACTTGCTGCCCTACCTTACCATAGATACTATTGATGCATTTCAGGGAAGAGAAAGAGATCTTATATATATAAGTATGGTAAGAAGTAATGTAAATAATGAAATTGGGTTTTTAAAAGATATCAGGCGCATGAATGTAGCCATGACCCGTGCCCGTAAAAAACTGGTGATGATTGGTGATAGTGCTACCCTTGGCGATTTTCCATTTTATCATCAATTATTGGATTATATACAGGAGCATGATGCCTATCACAGTGCTTTTGAATTTACTTATGATGAATACCAGTAGTTCAATTCTTGCTTACATTTACCTATCTTTGCCTCGTTTATGATTACATTTCTTTTTTTCATATTATTTATCCCTGTGTTTGCCTTAGTAGGAGTTTATGCCGAGAGAAAAGTATCAGCATTTATACAAGATCGCTATGGCCCTATGGAAGTTGGGTATAAAGGAACTTTACAAACTGCGGCAGATATTTTAAAACTACTTTTAAAAGAAGATATCGTGCCATCAGCTTCGGATCGCAAGCTGTTTCTCATGGCTCCCATCATTGTATTCACGGCTATATTCGCTGGTTTTGCCGTAATTCCTCTCACCAGTAGTTCCCAAAATGCCTTACTTGAAGCAGGCATTTATTATGTTTTGGCCATTATATCATTAGATGTGCTAGGTATCCTAATGGCTGGCTGGGGATCTAACAATAAATTTGCCATGTATGGTGCCATGCGCTCAGTAGCTCAATTAGTATCGTACGAAATTCCTCTGGGGCTATCGGTACTTTGTGTTACTGTCTTTTGCCAAACGCTAAACCTGCAGGAGATATCCTTTCAGCAAGGAATTTATTATTCGCTAATGAATAGTGAAAGTAATAGCAATTTTTTAGGCATACCGGGTTTAGATACATCGGCTATAGGTGGATTATTGAGCTGGAATATTTTTCGTATGCCACTCTTGATACCTGTTTTCATTATTTTTTTCATTGCTTCTTTGGCAGAATGTAACCGAGCCCCTTTCGATTTACCGGAGTCAGAGTCAGAATTAGTGGGTGGGTATCATACTGAATATTCAGGGTTTCGCTGGGCTATGTTGATGCTATCTGAATATGGAATGATGCTATTGGTAAGCCTTCTGGCAGCCATCCTGTTTTTAGGAAGTTGGAATACCCCTTTTCCCAATATTGGGCCTGTAAGATTGGCCGATTGGACCAGTGGTGAACCAGGAACGCTTTTTGGCCATGTAAGTAGTGCTTTCTGGTTGATATCAAAAGCCTCGATTTTAATCTTTTTTCAAATGTCTGTTCGATGGACCTATCCCCGATTAAGGGTAGATCAATTGATGTCACTGGCCTGGAAATACCTTATTCCTGCCACATTGGTGTTGTTATTTTTAATTGCTACCTGGAAATTAGTTTATTGATTTGCCTTTTTATTTCTTACCAGTTTAGCTGTAATGCGTCTGGCTTCAGCTTTTGTTAGATCGTGCTTACGCAGCCCCCAGAGTTGTTCGCGGGCGTGGGCTCCACTTTTTTGTATATTAACCAATGGTAGCGGGTAATCATTGCCAACCACACATTTGTAGTTCTGCTGTTCCAACGGCGTAAGCTTCCATGGCTGGTGAATCAATTTACCGGGAACTAAATTTAACTCCGGAACCCACTTTTTTATAAATTCACCTTCCGGATCATGATCTTGCGATTGCTTCACCGGGTTATAAATTCGGATGGTATTAACGCCTGTAACTCCGGCTTGCATTTGAAATTGCGGATAATGAATACCTGGTTCATAATCGAGAAAAAGCCGGGCCAGATGATGCACGCCCCAGCGCCAGTCTTGCCATAGATGATGACAGAAAAAAGATACCAACATGGCCCGCATCCTGAAATTTATGTAGCCGGTTTCATGCAAGCAGCGTATACAAGCATCTATCAGTGGAAAGCCGGTTTGGCCATTTTCCCAGGCTTCTATGTATTTGTGCTTTTTTGCTCTTATCAATTGGTCGTAGCCCGTGTTTACATTCTCATACTCCATTCGGCATTCACTTTCAAATTTTTGAATGAAATGGCAGTGCCAATGCAGGCGCGATATAAAATTATCAATATTTCTTTTATACACGGATTGCCTGCGCTTTTGCAACGCCGCTTGATACACCTGCCTCAAACTTATATTGCCCCAGGCTAAATATACGGAAAGCCGACTACAACTACTCCGGCTGGCCATAGGTTTGCTAATGTGCTTATTATAATTTAAACAGCGCGTATCCAAGAATGTATCTAAATACCGATTAGCCATTTTTTCGCCGGGTTGCTGAAATGATTGCGGATAATCCTTTAATTGCTCGTATAATTGGGGCGGTAAATTAAATGCTTGAGGCACTGAAAATCTGATACTTTTAAGTGAAGGCCAATGAGGATGTTCCTGTTTCGACTTCATTAGATCCTTCCACTTTTTATCCCAATTTTTTCTATTGGGTAATCCTCGAAATACACCATGATTGAAGCTTTCATGCCAGTGGATATTATTATTATTGATAAACTTAGCCACTTCTAAATCTCGCTGAAACGTTATGTTTACACCGGTTTCCAGGTGAGAAAATATTTTTTTAATTTCAAAAGTTTCATTCAAATAGGAAAATACTGATAAAGCATCACCATAAAAGCCGTGGATACAGCTGGCATATTTTTCTAGTTGGTTATTAGCTTCTTTAATAGAATGATAGATAAACTGCCAGTGCCGACTACTCCAATCCGGATGAGCTTGTAGAGCCGGTTCAAAAATTTTTAAAAGTAACACTGGCATGCCACTTTCGATAGCAAGTTTTGCCGGTTCATGATCATGTAACCGCAAGTCTCTTTTATACCAAACAATTGAAATTGGCAACCGCTCATTTTGCATAGATTTTTATCAATTTGTCCACGGGTTAAGTTTTAGCTTTTGGTTTTTTATTTTAAAATTGAGGAACAAATTGATGAAAATTAGTTTGTAAATGGCAGGGTGTGAACTTATGAATTTTATACTCCTTTATGAAAAGTATCTAAATTATACTTATGAAACAATATTTACCACTTTTAATCTCATTTATAGCTATGTCGTGCAGTGAACCTACCCAAGTAGATTGTATAGTAAAAGGAAAAATATATACCGTTGATGAAAAATCAACGATGGCAGAAGCGGTAGCCATAAATGATGGTAAAATTTTGGCTGTTGGCAGCAGCAAAAAAATAGCAGAAGAATATGAAGCTGAAAACCTAATGGATTTTGGCGATAAGCCTGTTTACCCGGGTTTTTATGATGCTCATTGTCACTTTTTAGGGTATGGGTTAACCTTGCAGGAAGCCAGCCTGGTAGGCACATCCTCCATTGATGAAGTGGTAGAAAGATTAAAAGCATTTTCCACTGATCACCCTGAGGCGGAGTGGATTACCGGTAGAGGTTGGGATCAAAATGATTGGTCAGTAAAAGAATTTCCCGATTTTAAAGTTTTGGACGAAGCATTTCCGGACAAACCAGTATACCTGGTGCGAATAGATGGTCATGCTGCCTGGGTAAATTCGGCTGCCATAAAATTGGCAAAGGTAACTGCCAATACAAAAGTGGAGGGTGGTGACATACTATCAAATAATGATGGCACGCCTAAAGGAATTTTAATAGATAAGGCAATGCAACTGGTGGCCGATAAAATACCGGCAGCCGGTATTGAGAAAAAAACCAAAGCATTACTTGAAGCACAGCAAAATTGTTTTTCCGTGGGATTAACCACGGTAAGTGATGCTGGATTACCTTACGAAGATATTAAATTAATCGATTCGTTGCATCGCGATGGGCAGTTACTAATGAATATGTATGTAATGCTTACTCCTACTCGGGTAACCATTGAAAATCTAATTGACAAAGGTCCCTTTATCACCGATAAGCTTACGGTTCGTTCTATAAAATTATATTCCGATGGTGCCCTGGGAAGCAGGGGAGCTTATTTAGTAAAACCGTATCATGATGATCCGCATAATCATGGGTTACGTTTGCTTAATCAGGAAGAACTGATGAATATGGCCCAAAAAGCTTATGAAAATGATTACCAACTTAATGTACACTGCATTGGCGATGCCGCAAATAAATTTGTGCTGAAGGCCATGGCCGAAGTATTGAAGCCTGAAAATGACAACCGATGGCGCATAGAGCATGCGCAAATAGTACAACCTGAAGATGTTTCTACTTACAAACAATACAATATAATTCCTTCCGTGCAACCAACTCATGCAACTTCTGATATGTATTGGGCCGAGCAGCGACTTGGCCCGGATCGAATAAAAACTGCATATGCCTACCAGGAGTTATTGGATGCTGTAGGCTTGCTTGCCATTGGTAGTGACTTCCCGGTTGAAGATATTAATCCCCTACTGGGTTTTCATGCAGCTGTAGCCAGACAGGATGTGAAAGGATATCCAGATGAAGGGTTTCAAACGGAAAATGCTATAAGCCGTGAAGATGCCTTGAAAGGAATGACCATTTGGGCTGCCTTCGCCAATTTTGAAGAAAGAAAAAGAGGCAGTATAGAACCGGGTAAACATGCTGACTTTACCGTATTGGAAGAAGACATAATGACAGTATCACTAGAAAAAATACCTGAGGTGAAAGTAGCTGCTACTATCGTAAATGGTGAACAGGTTTATTAATACAAATTTTATTTAAAGTTTTCTGCCGGGTTTTGCTACAGGAGCCATGGGCCATTTTAGTTGCCAATTATATTCATCTATTGAAGGCCCAATTTTTTCTTCTAAAGCCAGAGCCTCTTTCCATTCAATAGTTTGCCCGGTATAGGCAGCCATTCTTCCCATGATGGCAAGCATGGTGCTTTTTGCCATCCATTCCCCATCATTTATGGGCTTTACTTTCCTGATGGAGGCAAATAATTCATCGTGCTCGGTTTGATACATGTTATTTTCTTCACCCTGGTATTGCCAGCTTTCTTCATTGCTGATTTCATGTACCCTACGAATGCAATCTATGTTGGCATTACCTTTTGTTCCACTTATTTGAACGGCATAGCTGTTGCTACAATTTTTTTGCTGGCGACTAAAATGATAGCCTTTCACATTATCAGGGTATTCGTAAACAATGGCAAAGTGATCAAACACATTACCATAAATATCTTCTGTACGTGATTGCCTACCGCCGGTTCCTGTGGCTCTAATAGGAGTTTGATCACCCATTGCCCAAGACATCATATCTAGGCTATGCACAGCTTGTTCTGCTATATGATCGCCAGACAACCAATTGTAATAGAGCCAATTACGCAGCTCATACTCAAGTTTGCTCCACTCTGGCTGTTTTGCTCTTGACCATAATTCACCGGTATTGTAAGTATTATAAACTGAGGTGACTTTACCAATTGATCCATTTAGGATTTTATCAAAAGTAGCACGTTTGGGATAATGATATCGCCAGCAAAATCCGGCTACTAAACTCAATTCTTTTTTCCTGGCTTCTTTGGCTGCCGTTAATATTTTTCGTACCCCAGGTGCATCTACTGCCATTGGTTTCTCGCAAAATACATGTTTACCCGCGGCAACTGCAGCAGCCAGGTGGTCGGGACGAAAAGCTGGCGGGGTAGCCAGTAGTATCACATCTACATCGGAATTGATTACTTTTTGCCAGGCATCAAATCCCAGGTGTAAATTGGATTTGTTTACTTTCACTCTTTGAGGATGCAGTTTTTCCAGATTATGTAGTGACTGATGCAAGCGATCTTCAAAAACATCGGCCATTGCTGTAATAATCACATTGTTATCTGCATTCAATGCCTGATTGGCAGCTCCGGTTCCTCTACCGCCACAGCCAATAAGTCCAACTTTTAATACTTTGCTAGTAGAAACCGAGGTGTTACCGCTAATATTTATGAGTGCAGGAGTTAGGGTGGCAGCGGCCAATAGTTTGCTGCTATTATTTACAAAAGATCTGCGAGTGATAATATTTTTCATACCATGGTGGTGTTTTTTTCAAACGTAATTTACTATTTATTTACTGTACAAATGTAAATCAATTAAATAATAAAACCCGGTACATCAAATTATTGCCCAATTGAAAAAATTATGAATCTATGCAGTAGCTATACAATTATTATAGGTATTGTGCCAAGCTACCCTTATTTTTGCAGCAAAATTTTTTTATAAAGTAAATTCAATTTTCGTGAGCGAACTTTCCCTATTGTTCAAAATAAGTGAAATTGTAAAAGAGAAATCTAATCTACCCGTATTTTTTAGCCTGGTATTGGGTGCTGCCGCTGATGAGCTACCAATAGAAAGGTGCACCATTACTATTCTCAATAGAAATAAGTCAATATTATCCATAGAAGAAGCCAATAATTTGACAGCGGCACAGAAAGCCCGGGGTAAGTATAAAATAGGCGAAGGAATTATAGGCAAAGTAGTGGCTACCGGAGAACCCCTGCTGATACCCAACGTTGCCGAAGACAACCGGTTTCTTAACAAAACGCTCACCAGGCAAAACAGCGACAAAGAAACGCTGGCATTTGCTTGTGTACCTGTAACATACAACAATGAAATAATAGGTACTTTAAGTATAGATGTAAAAAATGCAAATAAAGAACAACTTAAAAATTTAGCCAGTCTGCTAACGGTAATGGGCAGATTACTGGCCCAAAATATTAAAAGCCGTCAAGAAGAAAACGAGGAGCAGGAAACCATTCACGAAGAAAATAAGCAGCTGCATGAAGAGCTAAATGATATTTTCAAACCAAAAAATATCATTGGCAATTCCAAAGCAATCCATCAATCGTTTCAAATGCTCAACAAGGTAGCCAGCACAGACACAACCGTATTAATACGTGGTGAAAGTGGCGTGGGTAAGGAGCTTTTTGCCGCGGCTATTCATGATAGTAGCCCAAGAGCAAAAAAACCATTTATAAAAGTGAATTGCTCGGCATTGCCTGAAACATTGATTGAAAGTGAGCTTTTTGGGCATGAAAGAGGAGCATTTACAGGAGCAGATAAGTTGCGCATTGGTCGCTTTGAAGCTGCCAACGGTGGCACTATATTTCTTGACGAAATTGGGGATTTGCCTCTGGCAACCCAGGTGAAAATATTACGCATATTGCAGGAAAAAGAATATGAACGCTTAGGTAGTGCCCAAACGCTTAAGGCAGACGTGCGGGTGATTACTGCAACCAACCGTGATTTAGAAGAATTAATTGAAGAGGGTACTTTCAGGGAAGACCTCTTTTACCGCCTCAACGTGTTTCCGATTTACGTGCCATCTTTGCGGGATAGGCGAAGCGATATTACGCTACTGGCAGATTATTTTGTAGAAAAATTTAATCAAAAAAATGGTAAAAGCATCAAAAGAATATCTACTTCAGCTATAGATATGCTTATGAGCTACCACTGGCCAGGCAATGTAAGAGAACTGGAAAACTGTATCGAGCGTGCTTCTATTTTGTGCAACGAAGAAGTAATTTATGGCTACCATTTACCACCTACTTTGCAAACGCCCGATGAAGAATCGCTACAAAAAGGGTCTTTGCAAAGTATACTGGACACAGTGGAAAAAGAGCTTATTCAAGATACACTGAAAATGACAAAAGGCAACATGACCAAAGCTGCCAAGCACCTGGGCATAACCGAACGTAAAATGGGCTTGCGAGTGAATAAATATGAAATTGACCCCAGGAGATTTAAAAACAAATAGACATCAATAAAATAAAATAATTTTAAGTGGATTACCGGAGGCACCGACAATATAATTTACCGTTTGTTGCCAATAGTCGCTCTGAGCATAAACCACAATTTGGCTGAGTGAAAAAAATCGTGAGTATTAAAATGGATATTCTCATCATAATTTGATTAAGTTTATAATTATTTACCATTGTTATGGCAAAAAATGTTTTAATTATAGCATTAAATATTATTGTAGTAGGGTATTTGCATGCACAACCTAAGGATGAATATGAAAAGGTTGCACGCGTTGCATTTTATAATGTTGAAAACTTATTTCATCCACGCAATGACTCGCTGGTAAGAGATGATGAATTTACTGCTGAAGGCTCAAAAAGATGGAATTATTACCGATACGAAAAAAAGCTGATCAATATTTACAAGGTATTAATAGCCATGGGTAGAAAGAAGCCGCCAGCAATTATAGGACTTTGCGAAGTAGAAAATGTATGGACTATAAAAGATTTAATAGATAAAACTCCGCTTTCGGCTTTTAATTATAAATATATTCACAAAGAATCGCCCGATGAAAGAGGAATTGATGTTGCTTTTCTATATGATCAAAGTGTTTTTGAGCCCTTGTATTATAATCCAATAGCATTAAACCTGGGAATGGGTAATACGACAAGAGATATATTGCATGTAAAAGGAATATTGAATGAAACAGACACATTTCATTTTTTTATTAATCACTGGCCCAGCCGATGGGGAGGCCAACTAGCAAGTGAGCCATACCGCTTGAAGGCAGCTAAGACAGTAAAGCAAAAAACTGATTCTATTTTGAAAGTTACTCCTGCGGCTAATATTCTGGTAATTGGCGATTTAAATGATACTCCCATCAATAAAAGTATAAAATACTTATTAGGAGAAAATGACTCATACCATGAGGCCCAATTGATTAATTTGATGCAGAAAGCCAGTGCTAAAGGCCAAGGCACTATTACAACCACCTCTCCTTTTACGCAGTGGCATTTGTTTGATCAAATAATTTGCAGCCACTCAGCTTATCTGAAAGTAAAAAATAGACAAGCCTATATATTTAAGCCTGAATGGCTTTTGGATACAAAAAACAGACCTTGGCGTACCTACCAGGGTCCTGCCTACAAAGGTGGCTTTAGCGATCACCTGCCAGTTTATGTAGATATTATGTGCAAATAACTTACTTATCTGTTTTCTTGAAAAACCGCCTCAATGATGAACAAATTTTTATTAACTGTTTTTATTTCAATTTTTACTTCTACATTAGCCATAGCTAATCAAGAAACCCAAAATATCTATGTAGCCAACATAAGCTGGCATACTGCTATCATAGTACCGGCTTCAATTTTACCCGATAGCATTTGGCCGGCCGGTCATGATTACTCTCAATTCAATTATTTAGAAATTGGGTGGGGTGATCGGGAATTTTATCAGGATGAAGGTTTTAATCCCATCTGTGCTATTAAAGCTTTATTTATTTCTACCCCAACAGCTCTTCACCTATTTCCATTGGAATCTATAGAGAAAACCTATTTTAATCATTATGTAGTTGCCTTGGAAGTAAATAAAAACCAAGTGGATCAATTGGCTCGTTTTTTATTGGGTCATTTTCAGTTCAATCAAGATAGAAAAGTTATTCCGCTCAACAATGGATTGTACTACAATAGCCAATTTTTTGCCGGTAGCGGCCAATATCATTTCCCTATCAATTCCAATGTGTGGGTAGCCCAAGCCTTAAAAGAAGCTGGATTTAATATTTGTCCGCCGCGTTATCAGGCAACCGAATGGCTCATTCGCAAAGCGGCTAAATGGGGAGAAGTGGTTGTACGTCCATGAGACACAGTAAATTCATCTAAATAGTAAATCTCCAAATTAACTTACCTAAAATAGTACCCCGTTCTGAATCAAATCTGGCGTTTTGTGTATTATAGATTTGATTAACAATCAGGAAAAAATCTGTGCCGATTTTTGGGATAATTTGCAACCTGAAATTAAAATTCATCTCCTGACCAGCCGAGTTCCACTGGCTAATCATTGAACCAAAAATATTGGGGTTTATCGCGTATTCTATTCTTGAACCAATTAAATCAGTGTCCAATATACCTTCAGGTAGCTCTATGTGATTTTTTTCGTAGCGGATATTCAGGTTAAAAAACCGATTAGCCCGCCAAAGTACTTCCGTTTGGCTTCTCAAAGAAGTACCTGTAAAATAGTCTCCCCAGGTAAAACTGGATTCAAGAGATAGCGTACGGCCGGCAAATGTACCTATTTGCGCTTGCCACTCATTCCACCAATAGGTATCATTAGCAATAATTAAATTAGTACCGGGCAAAATAAAATTTTGGCGAAGTCCTTCGCCTACCCATGAGTGGCTCAATTCAAAACCCTCACCACTTCTTGTCTCTAATCCTAACAGGGTAACTTGATATTCAAAAGATTGAAGATCGCCGGTATCATCATATTGTACGTATGTGATGGAACCGGGCGAAAAGCTGAATTGCCTTATCCAGCCCAGCCAGCCTTCTTGATCAGGGCGGGGCCGCCAGGAAAACTGGCCAAAATATTCTCTAAAATTAGTTCGGCGCATCAAGCCTACTTCCGGATTAAAAGGTGAAGGGCTCCTTTGTGTAGAGGTGAAAATGGAGATTTTATCATTTAAGTAATTGGCAAAAAACCGATAAGCATAGGCCCTGGAGTTGTACTCTTCATCAGTATTGTAAGTTTGAATAAGTGCTCCCCCGATATTAAAATTTTTATCTCCTAAAAACTTAGCTGTACTGTACCTACCATTGATACCGGTGGTGGAATGCCAGCGATTGGCAATAAAAGTATTTGTAGTCATGGCACCCACTACACTTTGCACCCCTACATCTTGTCGCCAGCTAGCCACGGTATAGTTGGTAGTTGGCTGCTCTCCATCGGCAGCCGTTTGCAGACTCATAAGACCTATCGTGCTGTTTCTTTCTTTACCCAATAGCCGGGCACCTGCTATAATGGGAACTGTTTCTCTATTGGCATTTAAGCCAATGCGTCTCGTATAAAAAGGAATGATGCGATTGCCGCCAAATCCCATATCGAAAAAATCATCTCCCTCCAGAAAAAATTCCCTAAGTTCAGGAAAAAATAGTGGAAATCTGGTAATATTAATTTGCTGCTGATCAGCTTCTACCTGTGCAAAATCTGTATTAAAAGTAACATTGAGGCGGTAGGTGGGAGTAATCAAATAATTAATATCACCACCACCGTTGACCACAGCCTTTCTGTTTTCTCCCGAATACTCGCCACCGCCTATGCCGTAAGGTTTTATTTCTACAAATTGCTTATTTTCTAACTGATTGAGTCCAAGCAAGGTGCCAGATTGGTTCACTTGCTCTATTTGATTGTCGCGGCTCCAGCCCTGCCAGCGCACCTGCTCCCGTTTACGCCTGATGTTTCTTTCAAAATTTATACCCCATACTTGTTCCTTTATGCCTGTTCTATATTTTAAGGTATAAAATGGTATTCGAAATTCAGCAAACCACCCAGCACTATTGATCGAAGTTTTCACATTCCAAACGCCATTCCAAAAAGCATTGCTAGAGCTTCCATTATTAAAAACCTGCAGATCGGCACGGGCAGCTATTGGGTTTGTTACAAACATGAAGCCATTGCGCTTATCATGATAGGTATCGATCAAAATTATGAAGTTATCATCTAGTTCATAATTAAAATCGCGTCGCATCTCTTTAGCAGTTATTTTATTAGGATCGCTATCATAACACCAAACCCCTACATAAAGAAAGTTTTTATCGTAGGCTATGGCCACTTCAGTATTTTCAGATGCTGGCTGCCCAAAATTTAATTCTCTTTGGGTAAAATTTTCTATTTTTTTGGCATTAACCCAGGTTTGTTCTGTTAATTTACCATCAAATAAAATTTTTTCTTGGGTATAGTAGGCATTTATTGTATTTGGTATGGATATTTGGGATAATACAGAACAATAAGGGGTTAAGCAAAAGATGATAACAAAAACAAATATTCTTTTCATAGAAAAGCAAAGATAATCTTGCTTTTACAGATTTCACCATTGTTTAAACATTTTTTAATTATTATATTTTTTTGAAAAAGGTAAGAAAAATACCATTAATATTAGCATACTTTTTTTAACTATAGCCGCTATTATTAATTATTATTTTACTTTTAATAATTGATTATTGGTGATTAGTTATCTAAATTAGATTTTAATTTTATTTTAATACCATGATGAATGAGTTTGAAGAACTCCAAAAAGTAAAAAAAGAACTACACGAATTAGAGCAAAGACTTAAAAAAACTTCTTCTTTAACCAGTGATTTTTCTTATTCAGTAAGAATTGAAAGGGATGGTCAATTAATCCTGGAATGGACTTTTGGTGCCTATGAACCTATTTCCGGATTCAAATTTTCAGAAGATTTAACAAATGATCAGTTAGTAAAAATGGTACATCCTGCTGATAAGGACTTATTTGAGAGAAGAAAAGCTTTACTGTTTGCAGGTCAAAAAGTTGAATCTGAATTTAGAATTATAACGAAAAGCGGTAATACCAAATGGCTGCAAGATGTGGTGCAACCTGAGTATAATGAACAGGAAAAAAGAGTAGTAAGAGTAGTAGGTTCATTAAAGGATATAACAAAAAGTAAACTGGCAGAACTTGAAGTGATCAAAAGCGAAAAACTTTTTAGAAATATCACAGAAAACATTCCAGGGTTAATAATGAAGTTTCAACTCAATACTGATGGAGGTGAAAAGCTTCTGTACCTCAGTAAAAGTGTAGAAGAGCTCTTTGAAGTTCCTCATCAGGAAGCGCTGGAAAATATGGAATTGCTGTGGCAGCGTATTCATCATGAAGATTTAGCTCAATTCAAATTAGAAATAAAAATATCGGCTGAGCAGTATACAACTATAGAAAAAGAATATAGGCTGAAAATACCCGGAAAAGAAAAATGGGTATGGGCTAAAGGGATACCCAGTCAACAAATAGATAAAAGCGTGGTCTTTGATTTATTGTTTATAGACATTACTGATAGAAAAATTGCTGAAAAGGCATTGGCCAAAAGTGAAGAACAACTACAAGAAGCTCAACGCATAGGAAAAGCAGGATCATTTGAATGGAACATTAAAACAAATGAAATGAGATGGTCAGATAATTTATTTGCTTTATATGGCCTGGAAAAGCAAACACCGGATTTCCATTTAGTTGACAAATTGATATATCCTGATGATTACGAATACTGGCAGAAAAGTTTAAATGAAGCCTTAGAAAAAAAACAACCCCTTGTAATTGATTTTCGCATGCAAAAGTCAGACGGCAAGGTAATATGGGTACACAATGATACCCAACTGGAATTAGATGAAAATGGTGATCCATGGAAATTAATTGGTACTGCACAAGATATTACCGATAGAAAAATAGCGGAAGAAGCCTTAAAAGAAAGTGAATATTTATTTAGAACATTAAGTGAAGCCTCACCTATCGCTATAGGTTTGTATGATGCCAATGGAATTTTAGTATACACTAACCCAGCAGCTCTAAATATAATGGGTGCTGATACTATGAAAGATTTGTTGGCTTACGACATGTTCAATGATCCATTTCTAACCGGTGAAAATAAAGAGCGGTTGCGCAAAGGAGAAAATATTGAATACGAATCACAGATAAACTTTGACTATTATCAGTCAGATCTCCAGGATAATTCGAAGAAAAAGGGTATCATGTATCTTCTCGTGGTTATTACTCCATTGGGAGAAGATCTTGTTAACGGTTACCTGGTGCAAATGCAGGATGTAACCAGTAGGGTGAAGTCACAGAAAAGTGTAAGAGAAAGTGAGAGAAAACTTTCTCTGATTACCAACTCCGTAGATGCCACTATTTACATGATAAGGGTTGAAAATGATAGGTTTTTGCTTGAATTCGTAAATGATTACTTTGTAAAAAGTACAAATTATCGCAAAGCAGATTTTTTAAATAAGTACATTGACGAATTAATGCCGGCAGAATTTTATCAAAGGGATTTGTATTATTATAAAAAAGCTATTGAAACAGGAGAAACGCAAAAATGGGAAGCAAACAGCCCATTTCAAGAGGGTATAACAGATGGACTGGTGAACGTGGTGCCAATTAATGATAAAAATGGAAAGTGTACCCATTTGCTGGGCGTCATTACCGATATTAGCGAAAGAATAGCTTCCGAAAGAGCATTGAAAGAAAGTGAAGAAAGAAATAAGCAACTCTCGGAGCTTACTTTTGAAGGTATAGTGATTCATACCAATGGTATTGTGGAGATGGTAAACAAGTCATTTTGCAAAATGATGGGTTATGACGAAGAGAAAATTATTGGTGAAGACATCATTAGAAAGTTAGTTCATCCTGAAGATATGGATATTATTTACGATAAAATAAAAAGTAATATAATTACTCCATACGAGATTAGAGGAGTAAAAAAGGACGGAACAATTTTTCCGGTTGAACTAGAGGCCAAAAGTTTTCAAGTAAATGAAAAGTGGAAAAGGGTAGTGGCAGTAAGAGATATAACTCAAAGAAAACAAGCACAACAAGAACTGGAAAGAAGAGAAATTCAATTGAGAGAATTAAATGCTACAAAAGATAAATTGCTGTCAATTATTGGTCATGATTTGCGCAATCCATTTGTTCAATTAGTAGAGTTATCAAAATTTTTAAAACAAAGTCTGGCAAATAACAACTTGGATGAGGTAAAAATGTATACCTCCATGATAGAGATGCTGGCTGACAAGGGCCACACCCTGTTGATGAATTTACTGGAATGGTCGAGAAACCAAACAGGCAGATTAAAGCAGGATATCGTGGTGTTTGATTTAAATTACACGATTCAAGAGGTTATAACCATAATGAAGCCTACTGCCCGCAGAAAAGAAATAATTATTAATTATCACGGCGAGCCTAATAAAGTTTTGGCCGATCAAAACATGGTCAAGACAGTATTGAGAAACCTGATTGGCAACGCCATCAAATTTAGTTATAAACAAAAGCAGATTGACATTGAGATGGAAAGAGAAAATGGAATGGCTGTTGTAAGCGTGCGTGATCAGGGTATTGGAATGAAAAATGAAAATTTAGATCATTTATTCGATCTCTCGAAAAATTTTACAACCCAAGGAACTGCCAATGAGAAAGGTAGTGGTCTGGGATTAATAATTTGCAAAGAATTTGTAGAAAAAAACAATGGGAAACTATGGGTCGAAAGTGAATACAATAAAGGCAGTACTTTTTATTTCACGCTGATGCTTGCGTAATTTGCCAATTTGACCGCTAGGTATTGATAATTGGTATCGTTTATCACAATTTATTATTTCTAATCAAGCATCACTACTCTATCTTCAGGAATTAAAGGCAGGCAGTTTAGCTTTAAAAATAGCTGGGCTGTAACCAATACATCCTGCATGCAATATTGGGCAATACGGTCCAGCTCCTTATTTTTATAATATACTTCGTGCACCATGCTGCCGTCAATGTCGTCTTTGCTACTTTCGATGTCAAAGATAGCAGCTAGTAAATCAAGGGAGGTGTAACTTTTTCGATCGCCAAACTTCCAAAGCTCCATGGTATCGATATGCATAATTTCCCAGGGTTTTTTACCCTCGAGCTGCAGAACCTGTGGAATGGGAATTTGGTTGATCAGGAAACGGCGGCACATATAGGGGAAATCAAATTCGCGTCCATTGTGTGCACAAAGCAACAGTTTTGATTGGTCAAACTTTTGCTCTAGCAGGCTTTTAAAATCTTTTAAAATTTTTGTTTCATCATCATCCGCGAAAGCCTTTATTCTTAGCACATGATCTTTATTATCATCTAAAGTAACAATGCCAACCGCTATCGTCACAATTTTGCCAAACTCTGCATAAATAGCCGCTCTTTTGGTGAACATTTCCGCGGTGGTAAGCTCCTCCTCGTTTTTTATAAAGCCCGATTTTTTATTCCACAACGCTGCTACTCGCTCATTCAATTGGCTATACTCTTCTACACAAGAGACGGTTTCTATATCAAGAAATAAAATGTTTTGTATTTGTTGACTATTCATCAATGGGTAATCTTTTCTTCAATAAGTTGCATTTCAAATAGGCGTACCAGGTTATTTTTTACTTTGGTAGCCACCTCGGCCAGGTCAATTTCAAGGCCCAGTTCTTTCTGCATCGAAGTTACTGCTTTATCGCTAATGCCGCAAGGTACTATGTAATTGAAATAGTCCAGATTGCTGTTGATGTTGAAGGCAAAACCATGCATAGTAACCCAGCGGCTGGATCGCACACCCATAGCACAAATTTTACGTGGATTAATTTTTGCTTCATGGTCCAGCCATACACCGGTTAAGCCTTTAATGCGGCCGGCAATAATGCCATATTCAGCTAAAGTTTCTATAATGGCATCTTCGAGAAAGCGCATGTATTTGTGAATATCGGTAAAAAAATTGTCCAGATCCAAAATTGGATATCCTACCAGCTGGCCGGGTCCGTGATAAGTGATGTCGCCCCCTCGATTGATTTTATAAAAAGTGGCTTCTTTTTCTTTTAGTTGCTGCTCATTTACCAACAGGTTCTGCGGTGAGCCGCTTTTGCCCAAAGTGTACACATGCGGGTGTTCGCAAAAAAGTAAATAGTTAGGCGTGATTGCCTGCTCTTCTTCAGGTTTACTACGGTTTTCGGTTTTTATTTTTATAATTTCAGAAAAAAGAGACTCTTGGTAGTCCCAAGCCTGTTTATAATCAATGCTGCCCAAGTCCTGAAACTGTACTTCTTTATTTATTATATGATTCATGTGGTACCCATGTTTCCAATAGTTTAAATCCGGTTTCAGTTTGCAGGGCCACTTCATTAATTTCAGCTGGCAATAGAGCTACCTCTCCGGCTTTCAATTCTACGCCCCATTCGTGGTGTCCAATTTCAACGCTTCCCTCATAGCAAACATAGATTATAAACGAATCGATAGTAGAATAGTTTCTGTTGGTGCTTTCGCTAAAATGTAGGCGATTAGTGGTAAAATAGGGGCAGCTTACCATTTCCACCGGCACATTTACTTTTTTATCATAGCCGGTTTTATATTCATCATAAAAGTTGTAATCAATAGCATCAAGCGCCTCCTCCACGTGCAGTTCTCTTTTTTGGCCCTTATCATCCACCCGGTCAAAATCATAAATGCGATAAGTTACATCGCTGGTTTGCTGAATTTCAGCCAGCAAAATTCCCTTGCCTATGGTATGTACACGCCCGGCTGGAATAAAATACAGGTCCTCCGCTTTTACCGGTTCCTTATTAAGAATTTCTGTGATTTTTCCAGCTTCAAATTGTTGCACGTACATATCCTTATCCACTGGCTGATTGAAACCGGTAATAAGGCTGGCTCCCTTATCGGCCTGCAAGATGTACCACATTTCGGTTTTGCCCAAAGAGTCGTGCCGTTGTTTGGCCAGCTCATCATCAGGGTGCACCTGAATGCTGAGGTCGTCATTGGCATCGATAAATTTTACCAGAAGGGGAAATTGCTCTCCATATTTTTCATACACCATCTTACCCAGCAAGTCTGCTTTGTAGGTAGTTATCAATTCGGTTAGCGCTTTCCCAGCCAACGGACCATTGTTTACCACCGATATATTGCCCGGCACCCCGGATAGCTCCCAGGTTTCGCCGCAATTGGGCAAAGGGCTAAAATCTTTGTTAAGCACTTGCTTGATTTTTTGGCCGCCCCAAATTTTATCTTTAAAAATTGTGCGAAACTTGAGTGGGTATAGAGAATTCATGATAAATTAGCTTAAAAATATAATCAAAAAATAGATGGGCAATAATAAGGAATTGGGGGATAAAGGCGAAGGGATAGCGGCAGATTATTTGCAAAAAGAAGGCTATGAAATAAAGGCCAGAAACTATCGCTACAGCCGCAACGAAATTGATATCGTAGCCCTTAAAGATAAAATTCTAGTATTTGTAGAAGTAAAAACCCGCACCTCTAATTATTTTGGATACCCGGAAGAATCGGTAACTGATCGTAAAGCGGAATTAATTATGGAGGCGGCCGATAATTACATTTATGAAAATGGCTGGCAGGGAGATATTCGCTTTGATATTATAGCCATCGAATTCCAATCACACAAGCATTTGGTGCATCATTTTCGAGATGCTTTTTTTTAGCAAATGCCCTTGATAGCGAACAAAATATTTATGGCTAAGTTTTCCAATCAAACCCTTTGGACTATGAAAACACTTATCAGCTTAATAATTTCTGTAACCATGGCCACAGCTGCTTGTGCTCAATTTAGGGCGATGACCTACAACATAAAATATGATGACAAAAATGACACAATCAATAGCTGGCAAAACCGACGAGATGTAATAGTAGGCCTCATCGATTTTCACCAGGTAACGGTATTGGGTGTACAGGAAGCTTTACATCACCAAATACAATATTTACAGCAACAATTGACATCATTTGAGGTAATCGGTATTGGAAGAGAGGGTGGAAAACAAGGAGAGTATAGTGCCATATTTTATCAAAAAGATAAGCTGGAAGTGCTGGAGCAAAACACCTTTTGGTTATCTTCTACACCGCAACAGGTAAGCATTGGCTGGGATGCTGCCTTGCCACGAATCTGCACCTGGGCCAAATTTCAAAACAAGGATAATGGAAAAGAATTTTATCTTTTCAATACGCATTTTGATCACGCCGGCATAGAGGCAAGGCTTAATAGTGCTAAATTACTTATTACAAAAATTAAACTTATTGCTGGTAACAGCCCGGTAGTTTTTATGGGTGATTTAAATTTTACTCCCGATAAAGCGCCATATGCCATTCTTACCGATCAGGGTAACCTAAAGGATAGCTATGCCATAAGCAAAACCAAACCTTACGGCCTTGAAGGCACGTTTAATGCTTTTAATTTCTGCGATTTACCTACGCGGCGTATCGATTATATTTTTGTGAACAATGGCATTGAAATAAACCAGTATGGTGTACTTACGGATAACTACGGATTAAAATATCCTTCCGATCATTTCCCGGTAATGGTAGAAGTGAATCAGCAATAAATATAAACGCATAAAAATTTTAAAATGGAATTACGAAATTTTGGCAAAACAGGATTAATGGTAACACCCATAGGCTTGGGAATGGCCGCACTTGGCAGACCTGGTTATATCAACTTAGGACATGCCAGCGATTTGTCACAACAATATGAAATAGAAGCAATGGAAGCCAACACCCATCAGGT
>Ga0207419_1000364_pt1 | contig 38706 bp, 24 predicted proteins | sample ElkSloMetagenome_4_FD_184723 | JGI IMG/M metagenome (GOLD analysis project Ga0207419, IMG submission 184723) | Hot spring microbial communities from Elkhorn Slough, Monterey Bay, USA - MD2A (version 2) | ecosystem: Environmental > Aquatic > Marine > Intertidal zone > Estuary: Microbial mat ...
GGGATCGAGAAAGGTTACAAGCACCTGGGTATTACTAATGTCTTGCGGTAGTTCACTTAATTGAATTTGTCCATCTCGATAAAACCCTTCAACCGTTTTTAGCATAAGTTGATACAAATAATGATTGCTCTTAGCTCATTATACTCATTAACCTGTAGGTTGGGTTGAACGCAGTGAAACCCAACATTTTTAAACTCCATGCCAATTCAGATTAATTGTGATAAAATCAATGAAAATACATTAAAAGTTATTCTGAGGAATACTGATTTAACTGAAGATGATCTCAATTATTGATTGCTCGACCTACAAATTCTGCTGATTGAGTCCAAGCAGAACGTATTTCTCCTGTCTCTGGATCACGATACCATAACTTATCAAAACGGTTATGTATGTTCCATTCCCAAGCAACCTGTATTCCTGCTTTAAAATGTTTGCGAGTCGTCGGATGAATTGTGTATCCATTTAGAATATTACCTGGTTGCTCTCTAATTTCAAGAATTACACCTGAAACCCCTGATCTAATACATTGACATTCGGGATCGGAGTAAAGAGGCACTTCTGTACGATAGACAGTCCTTAAGACTTGATAATTTTCTTTTTGTGTATTTGTCTCTCTAGTTAAAGGTTTACTATCATCACTTGATGAATATCCAAAAAAATCATGATTAATTAATGAGTTTATTTCTTGTAATTGTTCTGGAGACAAGGAAGGAACTCTCTTAATTATATCGGGAATGTCAATTATATCAACTTTAGGATCAAAGTTGAATTTACCTTCTGTTTCAAAATTAGAACGATAGCTTTTCTGCTTTTGAGCTAAAATGAAAACTTTTAGGTTTTCAAAGTAAACATATTGTTGAGAACGTATAAATTTAGTGATTGCATCTTTGATTTTAGAAGATGATTTTGTTACTGTAACCTGAAAAGCAATTTTTCTTTCCCAATCTCCCAAATCAATAGCTGTGTAATTTTTCTTTTGATAGTCCAAATTTACTAACTTATACCCAAATACTATATTTAACAATTCGGCGATGAATCGTTGAGAAAAAATATTTTGATCGTGAAGATTAAGAAACCCTCTATTTCTTAGAGAAACTTCCAAAACTGTCAACATATCTATAATTCTTTTTTGTATAGATTCAAGATAAAACATTCTTCTTTCTACCTCAACTGAAACAGAGCCATTCTAAAATTAAAGTCCCCTCCCTATTCTATCATAAGGAGGGGGATTAGAAGGTTTAGGTCAACGCAGGAATCCCTAAAATATCCTCAATTTTTGGCATATCCTCAACCGGAATAACGCGCCCTTCATCTTCAAAACCTTCAATTTCATTGAAGTTGAGATAACGGTATAAATCCGCAGCAAACGGGTCAAGTTTCTTGGTAATAATCTCCTTGTATTCCTCAACCGTTGGAATGCGTCCTAACAACGCACAAACCGCAGATAATTCAGCCGAACCCAAATAAACTCGCGCATCTTTACCCATGCGGTTGTTGAAATTTCGAGTCGAAGTAGACATCACCGTAGCGCCATCTTCAACCCTTGCTTGGTTCCCCATACACAGCGAACATCCGGGCATTTCCGTTCTTGCACCCGAGGCGGCAAATACACCGTAAACCCCCTCATTTCTTAACTGTTGTTCGTCCATACGTGTTGGAGGACAAACCCACAGGCGAACCTTCACTTTTTCCCCTTCCAACACCTTCGCCGCAGCCCGATAATGGCCGATATTCGTCATACAAGAACCGATGAACACCTCATCAATTTTATCCCCCGCACATTCGGACATTAACTTAACATTATCCGGGTCGTTCGGTGCGGCAACAATCGGTTCTTTGATTTCATTCAAATTCACTTCGATAATATCAGCATACTCTGCATTGTTATCGGCTTCCATTAACTCGGGATTCGCTAACCACTGTTCCATTTTAGCAATCCGACGAGTTAAGGTTTTAGAATCCTGATATCCACGGGCAATCATATTCGTCATCAACGCAATATTTGACCGCAAATATTCAGAAATCGTCTCTACACCTAACTTAATTGTAGAACCCGCACAGGAACGTTCTGCTGTGGCGTCGGTCAATTCAAAAGCCTGTTCAACTTTTAAATCCGGCAACCCTTCCATCTCCATAATTCGACCGTTGAACACATTTTGTTTGTTCTCTTTTCCAACGGTTAACTTACCCTGTTGCATCGCCACCCAAGGAATAGCATTGACAATATCCCGCAGCGTTACACCGGGTTGTAATTCGCCCGAAAACTTCACTAAAACCGATTCTGGCATATCCAACGGCATGACGCCCAAAGCCGCAGCAAACGCCACTAAACCTGAACCTGCGGGGAAAGAAATTCCCAACGGAAAACGAGTGTGAGAATCGCCCCCAGTTCCGACAGTATCGGGTAACAACATCCGGTTTAACCAAGAGTGAATAATCCCATCACCGGGACGCAATGCAACCCCTCCGCGAGTGGAGAAGAAATCGGGTAATTGTTTGTGAGTGTTGATATCAACCGGTTTGGGATAAGCCGCAGTGTGACAGAAACTTTGCATCACTAAATCGGCAGAAAAACCCAAACAGGCGAGTTCTTTTAACTCATCTCTCGTCATCGGTCCAGTCGTATCTTGAGAACCCACAGTTGTCATCATCGGTTCACAGGAAGTTCCCGGACGAACCCCAGGTAAAACACAAGCTTTTCCAACCATTTTTTGGGCGAGAGTGAAGCCTTTTCCGGTATCTTCTGGCATCGTTGGACGGGTGAATAAAGTTGAGGGTTGATAACCCAAAGCTTCGCGAGTTTTATCGGTTAAACTGCGTCCAATTAATAGGGGAATTCGTCCCCCGGCGCGAACTTCATCTAATATGGTTTCAGGCTTTAACGCAAAAGTGGAAATAACTTCTCCCGATTCGTTGGTAATTTCGCCTTTGTAGGGATGAATCGTAATCACATCTCCGGTATTTAGAGAAGTGACATCACATTCTATCGGTAAAGCGCCAGAATCTTCAGCAGTATTAAAGAAAATGGGGGCAATTTTTCCACCTAAAATATAACCGCCCGCCCGTTTATTCGGAACACAAGGAATATCATCGCCAATATGCCATAATAGCGAATTAATTGCTGATTTCCGTGATGAACCTGTTCCCACAACATCACCAACATAAGCCACCGGATGACCTTTTTGTTTGAGTTCAGCAATGGTTTGAATTCCTTCCGGCATACTCGACTCTAACATCACCAAAGCATGGAGAGGAATGTCGGGGCGAGTGGTGGCGTGGGGGGCGGGAGATAAATCATCAGTGTTGGTTTCGCCTGGAACTTTGAAAACAGTAACGGTAATGGTTTCAGGAACTTTTGGACGACGAATAAACCAGTCTGCTTCCGCCCAAGCATCAATCACTTGTTTGGCGTAGGGATTGACTTCTGAAAGGGCGAGAACATCGTTAAAAGCGTCAAAAGCTAGGGTGATTGTACTGAGGGCGGTGGCGGCTTCACTGGCGGTATTAGAATCAGAGGATTTGAGGAAATCCACCAGAGATTGAACGTTATAACCCCCGATCATGGTTCCCAACAAGTCTATCGCCCCCTGATGGGATAATAAAGGACAGTTAATTTCTCCCTTGGCGACGGCGGTTAAAAATCCCGCTTTGACGTAGGCGGCTTCATCGACTCCGGGCGGAATGCGATCGCGTAGCAAGTCCATTAAGAATTCTTTCTCCTCCTCTGGCGGGTTTTTCAGGAGTTCGCAGAGTTCGGAGGTTTGTTCGGCGTTGAGGGGTAACGGCGGTATCCCTAAAGCTTCTCGTTCAGCTGCGTGTTGACGGTAGGCTTCTAGCATAGTTGATGTTCTCCATATAGGTATCTTTGATTATGGTATCGATAAACCCCCCAACTTTGTAGATGCCAGGAATACGGTTATTTTCTCTTGTGGAAATATTCGCAACTCTCCATACTGAGAGAAATTTCGTTATTTAGATGGCAAATTGTGTTACAAATATCTGTTGATAATAGATGAACATGACCAATATCACGTTATCCCAAGAACAAAACCCAGTACAGAATGATTGGCAGTTTACCGAGGTTTGGATTGATCCGATGTTAACGCCTCCCTATGTGTTACTGCTGTTAGCTGATGCAATGGGAAAATGTCAAATCTATGACCCCGCTAAAGGTTATCAAGTCATTTTTACCAGCGAAAATTATGAAAGTGCTAAATTGTGGCTATTAGAGGACGAATATGAACCCCTTGAAGGAAGATTATTGTCCGAGGATTTATTGACTTAAAGCAGGTGCTACTTCAATAGCTAGTCCGTCTCCAAGTGCCAGTGATAAGCTTTGACCATAATCCGTTTTCTTAGTAATCGCTAACGTTTAGCTTGTGTTAAAGTATGTATTAAAATAATTTAAGATAAATACTAACAATGGGTCAGGCTTGGAAGAAAGTACAGAAGCATAGACAGGCAAAACGTAAGCTTTATAACTTGATGGCTAAAGTGGATCAAGTCATCGTTATTCACTACTCTTGTGAAAGTTTCTACGATAGACCTGATGGCTCATCACCAAGAATTACTTCGATTGCCGTTCGGAATCTAGAATCCGGTCAGACGACCTCTTTTTCCATTCATCAAGTAGCGGAAATCGAAGGATATTCAGCAAGTGGTTTAGGGCAACATTATAATCAACTAGAAAAAATAATGTTGGATAATTTTTATGATTATGTACGCCGTCATGGTTCCTATATCTGGCTACACTGGAAGATGAGAGATATAAACTATGGTTTTCCTGCAATCGCTCATCGCTACAAGGTTCTCGGTGGTCAACCTGAACCAATTAATGAAAGCAAATTAGTTGACTTATCCCGATTACTCAAAGATATCTATGGTGATGCTTATATTCCACCTCCTCGATTAAAAAGCCTAGCTGAAGAAAATTCAATGTTACGTGAAGACTTCTTAGAGGGAAAAGCCGAAGCTGAGGCTTTTGACAATGAAGAATATGTAAAACTTCATCAATCGACTTTGAGAAAAGTAGATGTTATTGCTAAAATCGTTGAGCGTGTTGATGATGGCTCACTTAAAACTAAGTCTAACTGGAAAGACATTTATGGAAATTATTTAGCAGCATTTGTTGAATTGATCAAAGAGAACCCAGTTATAAGTGCGATAGTAGCAATAATCAGTTTTGTAAGTGCAGTCATTGGAATTATTAAGTAAATACCTTTCACTTGATCCAAAGACTGTCTGAGTTAATGTTGGAGAGGTTGCCGAAAGATTCCGGTCAGGTTGTTAGTGGGTTGTTATCGAGGTTAAGCGACTGCAATTGGGAGAGTTGGCCGATTACTTCCGGTAGGGTTGTTAGTTGGTTGTTATCGAGGTTAAGCCACTGCAATTGGGAGAGGTTGCCGATCACTTCCGGTAGGGTTGTCAGTTGGTTGTCATTGAGGTCAAGCGTCTGCAATTGGGAGAGTTGACCGATCGCCTCGGGTAACTCAGTCAGTCCCAGATTTCTAAGATCGAGTTCGGTTGCACCCTCTTGCCGTGCCTTTTCAATGCGTTGTTCTGCTTCGCGGTATGCCTTGTCTGTAGCCATTGTTCGCATCTCCTCATTTCCAACTTTGTGATAGCATTATCTCTCTTTAACTATATTACCTGCTTGATGAAATATGGCGATCGCGAAGGGTTGGATAAATTAACAATTTGTTGAGTAAACCAAGTAGCTGTACTTTGATTTTTTCATTGTTCAGATATTTCATTAGATTCAAATTCATATAAAATAGAATTGATTTCATTAACGCCAATATCTTCCTGTTCAGATTTACTGTAAATTGTTAACAATAAAACTGAAGTGGGAGATTCAACACAATAAATTAATCGATAGCCTGCGCTTTTCCCTTTTTTGATATTACTATTTTTCACTCTGACTTTATAAATGAAATAATTTTCCCCAAAGCCAGATAAGCGATCGCCTAGAAAATTCCCCTTTTGTAGTTCTGTAATAACGGACTGAGTATCAGAACGAATATTTCGGTATTTTTTGGCTAACTCTTTTAAATTTCGTTTATACTCCGGCGTTAAATCAATACTAACAAATGATGAATTATTCTGCATCTATCCCCTCCCACATTTTTTCTAAAGGAATTCTTTGTCCAGATTTCATTTCCTTTAACGCGCGTCTTAAACTGGCTTTAATTTCTTCGACAGGTGTATCATCCGGATCGGATTCAGATTCATCCTCTTGAGTCACTAAAACAATGACTTTCACCCGACTTTTCTGACCTATTTCTAGGGACTGATCTAAAACCAATTGCCCTTTTTCATCAACGGTTCCCATGACTTCAAATGCCTGCATGATTGTATCTCCTGAACAGTTTACTTAATTGATTATAGCAGTTTGTATTAAATGAGAATCAGACTTAAATTGCGATCGCCCCAACATTAACAGTAATAATAGAGAAGGCATCGCAGTTTATTATTTTAACTGTTCGGACTCGATCAGTTAACAACTTGTTGAGTAAACCAAGCGGCTGCAATGGTATTAGTTCCCTCGCCCAGTCGTTTTAACGTTTCTTCTAACACCGAAATCGGCAACCCGTTCAACGCCAGAGAGTTTGTACAAATGTTGTATTTTCCCTCTGGTAACTGCAAGTAAAATACTCACTTTCGGCGTATATTTATTTTCTAATCTTCATAGAATTGATGTAAATCTTGATGAACTGCGTTTCAGGATTTTAATGTTTGCTGAATATCCAACGCTAAAAAGCGATCCACAGGTAAATAAATCCAACTAATCGAAGATTGAGAATCTCCTCCCAATTTTTGAAAACCCAAAGCTTGGATCAATCCTTCAAAACTCGGATGAATTAACAACGCATACAAATCACAAATATTCGGAAAATCTTGCTGCATCTTGACCAAAACTTGCTGAACATCTTGCAAAAATATGACTTGATAATCTTGCTGATAGACGCGATCAATCATCCAACTCCGAATAAATATAGATAAACAATTTTCATCACCCGGTTTTGCCATCTCAAACGCATCCACATCCGAAAAGGCTAAACTAATGCTGCGACTGGGTGGAGTAAAAAACAAATTTTCAGATTTTTTCGCAGTGGGAAATAATAGATAAAAACCGACTGGATGTAAATTATCACTACGACGCAATACTCGCATTCCGGTAGAATATTGTTGAGCAAAATGACGCAGATGTTGAGCCAAACGATGAGGAACAGCATCCGTTGTTCCATACATCCAGTTGTAATAGGGCGCTAATTGGTTGGCGATGGGAATAGTATCACAACGAGGATCAAAAGCATCTGGCTGAACCTGAACGGGTTGCTGTGGTTGTTGTTGTCGAGGATTAGACAAACTCATCACATCCAACATCGGTTGAATTTCAATACAAGTGGTTGTCCCATCAAAAAACTTTTTAATTAGTCCTAGTCGTTCTAATTTATCTAACATCATTCCTGCGGCGCGATCGCTTCCTCGTTCTGAGTCGCAATAAAATAATTTCGCTGCTTCTCTTTGAGTACAGGCGATCGCTTCTTGGGGAAATTCTAACTCAGCCAGCGGGGGTTTAAGGTGAGGTTGATGTTCTTGTTTTTGTTTAACTAATAAATAAACCCACAGTCGCACAAAATACTCAGCTCTAATACGAGTTAAACCGACTCGCTTCCTCAACAGAGAAGTCAAAGTTCGGCGCTGATCCCCAGAAAACCAGATATCAAGTTCTTCTAGATTCATAAGTTGAGTTGAGCATTCCCCAATGCGCTTTTATTTATTACTACTGTACGCAAAAACTTCACCCAACTTCAAGTGACTTCTATAAAGTTCTGTTAAGATCTGCTTGCTAGAGTCACCTCAACTTCCCTTCAGCAGAGTCATTGCAGCTTCACAACTGTGATATACACAATGGTAATAACTCAACCCAAAGGTCTTTGTTATGTGCATCTTGTACGCCTACCCTATGACAACTTTACAGTCTCTACAATCTGTAGTACCGTTTCATCCCCCCTAAATATAGAATGAACTTCAGTTTTGCGCCTATTGGTAATGGTGGAGTGAGCAGAAAATGATCATAGAAGTTTCAAGATTACTCAACCTAACCGATATAAAATTCCGCCTTGAGTTCGATGAAATGCTGACTGTATAACTCTCAGAGTGATGTGCAGATTTTCCAAACTGCATAACTGATATACCAAGATACATATATAAAGGAAGAGGGGAACAAGCCCCATGAAATCAGTCAGTCATTCATTTTAGGGAGTATCTACAATACTGACTAACTAATCGTATCTGATTCTACTCACTCTAGTTCTTCAATCAATACGATTAGCTCTTATTCAAGGTCAGCAAGTTCAAATTCAACCTAATGTAGTGTATCTGTTTTGTTCTCAGGGGAAATAGTTATGACGATTCAAGAAATGCTGAAAAAAGCCGTGACGCAAGTCGATGAGTCTATTGTCTTTCCAATTTTTCAACGAACTGAAGAATCTGTTGATGAGATTGTATTGGCATCAGATGTTGATGGAGTTCGTTACTATTTAGTTCGTTCACGTCCTCAAGATTATAACCCAGTTAATCTGAGTCCTCGTGAACAGTCAATTGCTCGGTTAGTGGCTCAAGGTCTACCTAATAAATGTATTGGCAAAGAACTGGGAATTAGTCCTTGGACTGTCGCGACTCATATACGTCGAGTGTTTAAAAAACTTGATGTTAATTCTAGAGCAGAAATGACAGCTCGACTGATTCACAGTAATTTACTAGAAGGTTAATTCATTTCATTTTGCTTTGATTTAAAAGGGATTACTCTCTCTTGACTAAACAAAAATTGCAATCTTTTTGCAAATACAATTGGTGTCACAAATTCACTCATAAACTTCACCAATGGGGAGCAAGTAATCCCAAAAATGACCAAGTTTTTAAATTTTTTTTGAGTTTGTCTCGGACGTGTTATTCGGTCTAATCAGCGGTAAATTTCTCTATCAGTTGATGCCTTTAGCAATAGAAAAACTATGCACTTTAAAGACGTACAAGCTACACTCATTCGATCTCTAACGACGCTGAAAGGAGCGATTTCTCTAATTACTAACCCCAGCAATACCACTTCTGTTTATGAGTTAGAGGATGGTTTACGGTATGATAAAGCAACTCAACTCTCGATTGAATTTATCACGTCACAGCCCGAAATTAAACCCCTACTCACTGAACGTTATTTAGTTGATGATCCGGATCTGGATACTTTGTTAAACTATCCTCAAAACTCTTTAGGTTATCGTTATGCGTCTTACTTGAAAGCTTCCGGTTTTGACCCTCATTTTTACCGGGATATCAAAGTAGAAGACGATACCAGTTATCTCTTTTTACGACGCCGACAAACCCATGATATTTGGCATATTGTTACTGGGTTAGGGACGGATGTTGCTTCTGAAGTTGGGCTGAAAGCTTTTGAACTCGCTCAAACTCGTAGTCCTTTATCGGCTTTACTTATTGCGGGTGCGTTAGTCCGAACGTTATTTGAAAGCCCGGAAGAACTGGGATATTTACTCGATAGAATTGCAGTTGGATATCGCATGGGTTTTCAGGCTAAACCCTTTCTTGCTCAAAAATGGGAGGAAGATTGGGAAAAATCAATTGAACAATGGCGCGAAGAACTAAATGTACAAGTTCCCCCAGCTTACACGCCTTAATCTATTTTAGATCAGCATGATCTATTATCCCACAGAAAGCACTTTTTTGTAAACGCGATCGCAGCGTTCTGTTTCGACTCCTGTTGTGGGTTGGTAGCCATGACTTTCATAGAGTTGAATGGCTACTTTTAAAACACTTGCTGTTTCGATCCAAGCTTCTTGAAACCCTTTTGCCTTAATTGTCTCCTCTAAATGAGTCAATAAAAATTTCCCTAAGCCTTTTCCACGTACTGTTGGAAGTAAATACATTTTGCGAATTTCAACTGCATTTTTACCTCGTTTGATTGGATAATAAGCAGCCGTTCCCACGATTTTATTCTGATGTTCTATGACCCAGAATTCACCCCCGGTTTGCTGATAAAACTGCTCAACATGGTAAACATCTTCATCGGCACCTGTCGGTTCACATCCTAACCCATATTCGCTTAAAATGGATGCAATTAAGTTAAAAGCAATTTCGCGATCGCTCTTTTCCCAAGACCGAATGATAAACTGTTTATATTCAGTTCTCATGTTAATTTTTTCGACTCCAAAAGTTAACTATGAATTCTCGGTTTTGGAAACGGATTTGAGAGAATATTACTCTCGATTTCTGATAATTCTTCTAAGCGTTCATTCACAACTTCTGTCTCAAAGTACGTTGTGGCTAAAATCCAATAATATCCATAATGTCGCGCTTCTGATGCCATTAACCCGCGATAAAATTTAGCTAGTTCTACATCAGGACAGTGCGCCCCGAGTAAGCCTAAACGCTCGTGACTGCGAGCTTCGATCAAGCTATAAACTAATAGAAAATCAAGCATTCTTTGGGGTTCATTACGACGAATTTGTTTATTGAGTTCTGAACCATAGGGTGGTGCATCTAAGCGGGCTAAGGGAATTCCACGTCGTTCTAACCATTGATTAACTTGTTCAAAATGTTGCAGTTCTTCTTGAGCAATTGCGGTTAAAGTTCGGACTAATTTTGTACTGGAAGGATAGCGAAACATCAAATTTAAAGCGACTCCTGCGGCTTTACGTTCGCAGTGTGAATGATCGAGTAAAATTGTGTCTAAATTTGCTAGGGCTTGTTCCAGCCAAGCTGAAGATGTGGGTTGTTTTATAAATTTAATTCGAGAGACTGTGTTTGTATTCATAATGGTTTCCTTGCAAAAGATAAATAACGAAGGCAGAAGGCAAGAGGTAATTCTGAACGGGTGACTATTCTTATTCTGCCATGCGATCAAGTCGTTCTCGAATCGAAAGATTAATCAGCGATCGCAAAAACAAAAATAAACCGAATCCTGATAGGCTTAAAATTGCCACAGCCCAACCGTTATAATTGCCGATTAACAGAGCAATTCCACACAATCCAGCAAATCCAGTCCAACAGGCATGAATCAAGCTTTTCAGAGCTAAATTGACTCGTCTGAGCGCACGTTCGCCTTCTATAGATCGGACTCTAACGCGCAATTCTCCTTCTTCGATGCGTTGTTCAATGCGTTGAATTAACTGTTCAGATTTACTCGGTTGTTGCAGTTTAAATTTAACAAATTCTCTAGCTTGTCGAGCCAATTCTCCGATAGAATTAGTTTGACCTGGAAGTGTGGTTAAACTTTTGACAAAAGGACTTGCACAGACGACTAGATTATATTTAGGATCTAAAGCCCGAGCAATTCCATCTAATGTGGTGAGAGATTTTAAAATAAATGTCATTTCAGCCGGAAGCCGAAAAGGTTGTTGTTCAAACATGATATAAACTTCTTCTTTGAGTTGATTAAAGGCTTGAAAATCAATCGGTTTTTCGGTGAATTCTTCTAATAAGAAGCGAATCAGTTTTCGGATAGGTGTCATATCGGGAACCGGATCAATTAAACCAATTTTAATCAAACTATCGAGAACCACATCTGTATCTTTTCTCATGACTGCAAAAAATGTCCGAATCATTTCGCCTTTTTCCAGGGATTTAATCTCGGCCATCATCCCAAAATCATAAAAAATTAGATTACCTTGTTGATTGATCGCAATATTACCGGGATGGGGATCAGCCTGAAAGAAACCATCCTGCAAAATTTGTTTAAGATAGCAACAAATTCCAATTTGATTAATTCGTTTTGTATCGAGTCCACAAGCTTCGATTTGTTTCCGGTTGTCTATTTTGATTCCGGGTAAATATTCCATCGTTAAGATTTTATGACTTGAATATTCCCAATGAATTTTAGGAACAACAATTTCGGGAAAGTTTTTGAAATTTTCTCGAAATCTATCTGCATTTTTTCCTTCCTTAATGTAATCAATTTCTTGATAAAGGATAATAAAAAATTCATTGTAAATGGATTCAATATCATATATTTTTGCCCAATCAAAAAAACGATAACAAACATTAACAATTTTCCGAACGGCTTCCACATCGAGGTCAAATAATTGCTTTAGACCCGGACGTTGAACTTTAACAACGATATCTTCTCCGGTATGCAGTCGAGCTTTGTGAACTTGTCCTAAACTCGCTGCGGCTAAAGGACGTTCATTAAAATCTCGATATAAACTAAACAGCGAATTGCCTAATTCTGACTCAATAATAGCAATTGCTTCCGCCGTCGAAAAAGGAGGAACTTTGTCTTGTAACTTTTCTAATTCTTCTACATATTCTGTCGGTAAAATATCTGCCCGAGTCGATAAAGCTTGCCCAATTTTAATAAAAGTCGGGCCGAGATCGAGCATAGTTTTCACTAACCATTGAGCGCGTTTCCGCTTTTGTCGAGAGCTATTATTGATTAAAGTTCGATCCCACCACAGGAAGAAAAGATACTTCCCGGCAGCAGTAAATACATCAATTTGTCGAGTCAGAGGAGAATATCGGGTTCGCTGCCAACGCAGGGGCTGGGAAGACTTCTTGATGAGCATAGGTCGGTTGATGGGAGTCCGTAAAATTCTAAATCAGTAGAGGCATAGAGTTTGTGACGAGTTGTTATTCATTCGGGTAAACTCACTCAAAATGCGATACGTCTGACGACACATACTCGCTTTCGCCCAATTACCCGATTATCTCTAAATAGAGTAACCGTATCGCTCCAATCATAGCAGTCACTAGACTTGACAATCATAGTCAACCGTAAACCTGAAGTAAGGGTATCGAGGAGCAATTTCGTGATCATCAGTTTTTTCAGTCACGATCAGGATCATTGGCAAATGATTCTCACTGCTCAACTGCTGTGATCATAGCCTCAAACACCGATGCCATACTAAACTATGGACTGGGGCGGTAAATTTGTAACCCCTTTCATCCTCAACGATACCCCGAAGTTCAGCCTTTTAAGCTGGATAAGGGAAAGCATCGGTTTCTCAGGGGAGCCTCCTTGTTCAATGCCCTAATTTTCAAATCCTCTTATGAAGCTTCGTTCGTTTTTGACAATTTTAGCAGTCAGTTCAGTCTTGATCCTGCTACTGGGTATCGCGATATTTTACAAATTATTAGGCCAAAGTCCACTGGTGGCTGTAACCGGGGGAGTAACAACCACACCAAGCGCGGCTATTTTTGTCCCCAAAACGGTTCCGGTGATGGTATCATTGCTGGTGAATCCCGATCGCATTGAAGCCTTTGAACAGGTTCTCACTCCACCCCAAGACCGTCCGCGATCGCACGCTGAATTTAACCGCATCAAAAAAACTCTCCTTGCTAATACCAATCTCAATTACAATCGTGATATTAAACCCTGGTTAGGCAATGAAACGACTGTCGCGTTGATGACCACCGATATTGATCGCAACCTCAAAAATGGCGAACAACCGGGCTATTTATTTGCGTTATCTGCGGCTGATGTCGAACTCGCCACGACCACTTTAGCTCAGTTTTGGCAGCAACAACAGTCAGGGGGAGTTGATGTAGTTTCAGAACCCTACAAAGGCGTTAAACTCACCTATCACCAACCGGATCAAAATGGATCTCGTCCTTTAAGTACAGCAATTTTTAATCGTTTCGTATTAGTGGCGAATTCCCCAAAGATTTTACGAGAAGCAATTAATAATGTACAAGCGGCGAGTTTAAGTTTGAGTCAATCTCTAGCCTATCAACACGCCTTAGAACAACTTCCTGAAAGTCGAGTGGGTTTGGTGTTTGTGAATTTAGGGCGTTGGGGGTTGGAGTGGGAAAATCCGATTGTTAATCTCCCTTCTCAGCCCAATTTAACAATGTCTATGGGTTTGAGTCCTCAAGGATTATTAGCGCATACCGCTTTAGTCAAAGGAGAAGACAAAGATGGAAAATCAGTAGAACCTGCACTTTCTCAACCCATACAAGCTTGGCAATATATTACAGGTCAAAGTGGTTTGGCGATCGCGGGAACGGATCTCAATCATCTTTGGGAACAACTTTCTGTCACCATAGCCGGAAATTCTGGACTGGAAAATTTAGTGAATCAGCCAATTCGTGTGATTAAAGACATTTGGAGTTTAGATTTACCCCAAGATATCTTTAATTGGGTGACAGGAGAATATGCTCTAGCGATGATTCCGCCAACCCCTGAAAAGCAAAAACAAAAACCCGATTGGATTTTTGTTGCAGAACGATTTTCTCCTCTAGCCATTGACGCGATCAAACATTTAGATGAACTCGCCGTAGAGGAGGGATATAGTTTAGGAAACTTTGAATTAGGGGAACGCACCCTCAGCGCTTGGACGACGTTAAATCGGGTTCCTAATCTGGCTAACAAAAATGTTAATCCCCAGGTGTTACAAGCCAAACCCAAAGCCGTTCATGCCACGGTGGGAGAGTATGAGATCTTTACCACGTCTGTAGAAGCAATGGATCAAGCTTTGAGTCTGGTTTCCCAGAAAACTTTACTCAATGATCCAGAATTTAAAATAGCTTTTCAACAAATACCAACGGCTTCAGATGGCTATTTCTTTTTAGATTGGGAAGCCAGCGTAGGATTTCTCAAACAGCAAATTCCCTTGTTAAGATTATTAGAGTTATCTGCCAAACCGTTCTTTGATCACTTGCGTGCGCTAACGATTAGCAGTGCCGGAGCCGTAGAGGGAGTGGCTAAGGCGACGGTGTTTATTCGACTCAAATAAAATCTCTCCAAAATAATTTAGATCTTTTCCTTACCCATAAAGAGAAGGATGATTGGAACCACAATAAGTTAGCACCGGAGTTTGGTAGGGGAGTTTGGACATCATGGTTGCTCCGGCTTGGGCGGAGAATTTCCGATATTGGCTTCCCCAACCTTGCTCACTGTCAAAGATAGTGCTGAATAATTTTTCCACCTTGCGACTGACTCGATAGACCAAGAGGGAAATCCGAGAAGGAGAAGGATGAAGTTGGATCAGTCCATTGGCTTGTAATTGTAAGATAAAATCCATTAAATCGCGATCGCACTGACGAGGATCAACCTGATATCGAGATAAAATCGCCTCCCGAATTTCCTTAATGGTACGGGGTTGAGAGAGCAACATTCTCCAAATTGTGGCTCCGACTGATTGAGAGCCGTAGTATTCTTCAGTTGCGAGATCTAAAATAATAACTTCATGGTGAAGTTGCGAAGAACGCTGAGTTTTAGCGGTATAGATAATAGAGGTTTCTTCGATCATGGGCTGACTATTTTAATGAGGTGACTCGAGAATTTACTGTTATGACAAAAAGATGATTCCAACAATAAATGCGTGTGTCGCACCCTGACCGTCTAGTTTTATTGTATCTAAGCGATCGCCCAGTTTACAAGCCCTATCGAGTTCTCTCTAGAAAAACTTTAGAACTAGGGTGATCGCTTTGTTGACCAAAAGGAGACTCAAACGAAAAGTTAAATAAGGTCGGGAAATACATCTCGGACAGCCGGATGTACTAATTGATGATTTTCTACATTTAATCCTTTGGCTAAAGCCGGATTAATCGTCAAGGCTTTGATGCCATGATCGGCTAATTGTAGAACATAAGATAGAGTGCTATTATTTAACGCTTGTGTTGCTGTCCACGGAACCGCTCCGGGCATATTCGGCACACCATAATGAACAACACCTTCTTCAGTATAAGTCGGATGAGTATGAGATGTCGGATGTAGCGTTTCGACACATCCCCCCTGATCAACTGCTACATCAATGATCACAGAACGAGGACGCATCTGAGCGACCAAAGAACGGGGAACAAGTGTCGGGGCGCGTCGTCCTAAAACTAAGACGGCACCGATCAGCAGATCAGCATCAGGAACCATTTTCTCAATTTGAGAGGGGCTGCTGTAGAGAAGTTCTACTCTCGATCCAAACAGCGTTTCTAAATAACTCAAACGCTCAACATTAATATCCAAAATCTGAACTTGAGCACCCATTCCCACTGCAATTCGTGCCGCTTCCGTTCCGACAACACCACCCCCGAGAATCACAACTTTACCGGGTTTTACACCTGGAACTCCACCGAGAAGGACACCGCGACCCCCTTGTTGACGCTCAAGGAAGCGGGCGCCAAACTGCACCGATAAACGACCAGCAATGATACTCATTGGAGTCAGTAAAGGCAGTTTCCCATCGGTCAGTTCTACCGTTTCATAGGCAATTGCACAAACCCCGCTACCGATGAGGTTTTCTGTCAGGATACGGTCAGCCGCTAGGTGAAGATAGGTAAATAAAAGTTGACCTTTTTGAATCAGGGGGTATTCTGAGGGGAGCGGTTCTTTGACCTTGACCACCATTTCACGGTTCCAAACGTCTTCGGCGGTGGAAACGACCTCTGCACCTGCGTTTTGATAATCCTCATCGGTAAAACCGGCTCCCACTCCTGCGGCAGCTTGGATAAATATCCGATGACCTCTTTCAGTACAGACTCGAACACTACTCGGACTTAAACCGACTCGAAATTCTTGATCTTTTGTTTCTTTAGGAATACCAATTTCCATCGTGCGCTACCTGAACGGTTTGTCATGGTTAGATTGTAGAGTTGATCTGGAGAACTGGTTATCGATTACAGGAACAATCAAAATCTTTGGGCTATGACCCCTAGACATCTGACAGCTTTCCTGTAGAATCAGAACAAAAATTAAAGATTGTAAACTTACCGTTTAAATTATTGGAGGGTAGACCCATTAAACTCGCTCTCAGCTCATCGAAAGTCACATCTGCATCCGATCCGAACCAACCTGTCTTGCAGGTGTCAGGACGCACTCAACTGCAAGGACACGTTCAAATCAGTGGAGCAAAAAACGCGGCTCTGGTGATTTTAGCGGGTGCATTACTTTGTCCCTCTGATTGTCGCATTCGCAACGTTCCGTCTCTGGTTGATGTCGCTCGGATGGGCCAGCTTCTCTCCTCCGTTGGAGTGAAATTTGATCAACAGGGCGATATCATCGATATCAATGCGGCTCAGATTTCGACTTCTCAAGCTCCCTATGAATTAGTGAGTCAGTTGCGAGCCAGTTTCTTTGTGATCGGGCCGCTACTGGCGCGTTTAGGCGTGGCTAAAGTGCCGTTACCGGGGGGCTGTGCTATTGGCGCAAGACCTGTTAATCTTCACGTTCAGGGACTCCGAGCAATGGGCGCTGATGTTCATATCGAACATGGGGTGGTTCATGCGGCAGTTCCCGGAAATGGTCGCTTAAAGGGCGCGAAAATTTATCTTGATTATCCTAGTGTTGGGGCGACTGAAACCCTAATGATGGCTGCGACCCTGGCCGATGGGGAAAGTATTATTGAAAATGCGGCTCAAGAACCCGAGGTGGTTGATTTAGCCAACTTCTGTCGGGCGATGGGAGCGCGTATTAGCGGGGCGGGTTCCAAAACATTAGTCATTTCTGGTGTTCCCCGTCTCCATGATGTCGATTACACGATTATTCCTGATCGGATTGAAGCGGGAACTTTGTTGATTGCTGGGGCGATTACTCGCTCTTCGATTCTTCTTTCTCCGGTGATTCCTGACCACATTACGGCGGCGATTTCTAAACTGCGGAAAATTGGGGTTCAAATTACCCCCGAAGGGCCTAACGGCATCCGCGTCTCCCCCGGCGAACAGCACCTCGCAACTGATATTGAAACTCTCCCTTATCCCGGTTTTCCGACGGATTTACAAGCTCCTTTTATGGCTTTACTGACGCTCTGTGAAGGTAATAGTTTGATCACAGAAACCGTTTTTGAAAACCGTTTGCATCATGTTCCTGAACTCAGTCGGATGGGGGCAGATATTCGGGTTAAGGGAAATACTGCGATTGTACGCGGGGTACCGATGTTATCGGGCGCTCCTGTGATTGGTTCGGATCTACGAGCAACGGCGGCTTTGGTCTTAGCTGCTTTAGCCGCAGAAGGAACGAGTACAATTCAAGGCTTACAACACCTCGATCGCGGTTATGAGAAGTTTGAGGAAAAACTGAAAAAATTGGGTGCGAATATTGTGCGGATTGAGCCGAAGGTTGAACCTAAGTCGGACTGATTGTTCCCTCAGTCTGTGAAATTCGGTCTACACTAAATAAGGTAAAGAGTTAGTTGTTAGGACAGATGAGCTTTTCTTCGGCACTAATAGCTAACTCGACCCCCTATTCCTTTGAGATTGCACCGATTCATTCCTATGGCTTTTTCTACAGTTCCTTTACTTGGTTTGAAAGCTGACCATTTTCGTCATCCCCTCGACCAACAAGCGACGAGTTCTCTTAAGCAAATTCCGGGTCTAGATGTCTTTGTACGTCAGTTTCTCGGTTCTTTGGGCGAACGGTTTTTTTATTTGGAAAATATTACTTCTAGTGTTTTAGTTGGCCCACAGCAACTTCCCCATCTTCATGAACTGCTGTTGAATGCTTGTCACACTTTGGATTTGGAACCGCCTCAACTCTATATTCGCCAAAATCCGGTTCCCAATGCTTATACGTTTGCGATGCGGGGTGAAAAGCCTTTTATTGTTATCCATACGTCTTTAATTGAACTGTTGACCCCTGAAGAAATTCAAGCGGTTATTGCTCACGAATTAGGTCATCTTAAGTGTGAACATGGAGTTTACCTAACGTTGGCTAATTTGCTGGTTTTAGCCGCAGGACAGTTATCGCCTTGGGGTGCGGTTCTCACCCAAACTTTACAGTCTCAGATTTTAGAATGGTTGCGATGTGCTGAATTTACTTGCGATCGCGCCGCTCTTTTGGCTACACAAGACCCGAGAACGGTGATGTCGGTGTTGATGAAGTTATCGGGCGGTTCTCCGACTTTGGCTTCTCAATTGAATCTGGATGCGTTTTTGGCTCAAGCTTCTGCCTATGATCAGATGAGTCAAGATGAACTCGGAAGTTTGCTCAAAGAAGCTCAATCTTCCCAACTAACTCACCCTCTCCCGGTACTGCGGGTTCGAGAAATTGATCGCTGGTCAAGCAGTCCAAATTATCAAGACTTGTTGAAAGGGAACTTAAGGGTGTATAATGACAAAGTTACCCAAAAGGGCGGGTGGCGAAATTGGTAGACGCACCACACTCAAAATGTGGCGATGAAAGTCGTGAGAGTTCGAGTCTCTCTCCGCCCATAACCTTGATTCTAGCGTGACCCACTGTTACCCAAGCTCAAACAAATTAGAGGATTGGGTAATCAACAAAAACCCCACACTTTACAGCATGGGGTCGCAATCACTCTAGTTAACAAATCTATTCATCTACCTGTGTCTAGTCTAGCTGATAGATAACTCTCAAGATTGCTTGTACGGATTTATCCTCTAAGTCAAAACCTAGTCGTTCTAACTCATCCTTAGCCACGTTTAAACTTAACGGCATTTTAGAGTGATTGGTTAGAATGTCAATTGTTGTTTTGAAATTAGAGCGTTTTTTATAAGTAGTGTCGTTTTGAATAGTAGAGTGACCCATGCTTCTAGCTCGTATTTCTTGAGGTACGCCATACATTTCTCCTAATTGGTTGCCTAGATGACGAAAAACGTAAGCTTGACTTATTGGACATCCATAAGACTTTAGTCTTTCACGGTGATTATGATTAAAAGCTGTCACTTTTTTGCTTTTGGTTATTGGTAGACTAATATCTCGAATGTACAACCTGTTAATTAATGAAGTATTGGTAGTAACAGGCTTGCAGATTCTTCCACCTGTTTTAATTGATGCCCCAAAATAAGTAAAGTCATCTAACACCAATAGCATGGTTTTATTATTGGGGTCATTGATAGCAGGGATAGTTACGCCATCTTTGGTATAGGGTTTGTCAAGATTTACTGCTGCTGCTATTTCGCTAGGTCGTAGCGCGTATAAAGCACACATTGATGTAACCCACAACCATGATTTTCGAGCATTTCTGTTTTTTTCTTTAATCACTCCAGGAATACTTTCATAAATTGTTTTGTGCCAATCGAGAAAAGTTTTTAAATCAATTGATTGATTGTTTCTACCTTTTTTTATCACTTTATAATCAATATCATCAAAGAAAGGTAATAATTGTTTAGCATTAGCTGCTTTACCTGCTATTTTTTTGCAGACAAAGTAAGTATCTTTGAAAGTTTGCGTGCCTTGTTTCCATGAAAATAAAACTGATTTAATTTCGCTCCATTCTGGGTATTTGTCCCAATTTTCAAATTTTTTAAAAACGTGCAAGTAATAATCCTCAAATGAATCTACATCGTTAGATATCTCACGACTTCTAGGGCGTTTGGTAAATTTGTTGTACCCATTGAAATATTCAGTTTCTATCTCCTCAAAAATCTCACGATAAGTTTTAAGGTCATTAACAATCTCATTAATGCCTTCTATTTCTCGCTTACACCATTCGTCAAACTCTGAAGCGGTTTCAAATTTGTCTAGTGCTTCCTTGACTTTCCATGCTTTGTCACGTGCCTGATAGACTCCAGATTCATCAAATGGAACATTACATTTCTTCGAGCTATCAGACCCAGTAACGGGATTAATCCACCGTAGGTATAAATAACTATTTTTGTGAATCTTAAGACTAATGCCTTTCGGGAAACTACCTTTAATTTCCTTGTAAGTTTTCCTTACCTTGTCAGCAAGGCTTAGCTGACCTTCGTACCCCTCATAGCAGCCTGTTCCACCTATCTCAATTTTGTTACCCATTTTTTACCCAATCCTCTAACTTATTTGAGCTTGGGTAACAGTGGGTCACGCTAGAATCAAGGTTTCAGGTTACTAACAGAGTTCGAGTCTCTCTCCGCCCATAACCTCTAAAACCTGACTATTCCAGGGTTTCAAGCTTCTAACTCAAGCTTTCAGACCCCTTGATCTGAGCGCTGTTTTTCCCCGTTGGCGATCGCCAACATCTCATCGCCCGAAAACGGTGAAGTCTTCAGTTGTCAGTGTGCTGGTTTCAATATTGTTGAGGATAGCCAGCGGGGTTCCGTTCACCTCAATTACTGTAGAATTCTCAACGGAAGTTAAGGTTAATTGCTCGAAGGTTAAGCCACCATCAAGAACAATAACATCCTCACCGTCAATAAAATCAGTAATCAGATCAACACCCGATCCGACAACCAACACAAAGCGATCGCTTCCGTCCCCACCCGTGAGGGTATCAGTGCCTTCAGCCCCGACTAACAGATCGTTTCCAGTTCCGCCTGTGAGTTGATCGTCGCCTTCTCCGCCATCGAGGGTATCATCTCCGTTGTCTCCAAACAAAACGTCATCACCCGAGTTCCCGTCAAGTAAATCATTTCCCTGACCCCCGTAGATGAAATCTTCGTCAGAGTTGCCGGAAATTGTATCATTATTTTGGTTGCCAAAGAGAATATCATTATCCTCATTACCTTCCATCAAGTCGGCGCCGAGATTACCAAATAGGGTATCATGTTGAGTGCCTCCCCGCACTTGATCGTCATTTTTTCCACCGTAAATCTCATCCTTACCCTCGGCACCATCGATCAGATCGTCGTTTTCGTTACCGTTGATCCAGTCATCATCACGTTCACCGGAAAGGATATCATTGCCTAAGTTCCCGAAAGTCCAGTCATTTCCTGAACCACTGCGAATTTGATCGTCATCCTTACCTCCCATAATAGTATCATTTCCATCTTTGGCATCGATAAAGTCGTTATCTTCGTTACCATTAATTTCGTCATTATTTTCTGTTCCTTGAATATAATCTCCTCCTTGCAACCCGAAGACAATACCCGTCTCAATTGTACTTGCAACGATCGCATCGATGTTATCGGTAGGTTGCGACGAGGTGGAGATATTTAAGCTAGGCGGTTGTAAGTCTGGAAAAGCGATCGTTGCAATTAAATTACTCGGATCAAAGATCTCAAATACCCCATCACCATCGCTATCTAAAGGAACTTGAGAAGGTTCGGGAGTGGGTTCGGGAGTCGGTTCGGGAGTGGGTTCGGGAGTCGGTTCAGGTTCGGGAGTCGGTTCAGGTTCGGGAGTCGGTTGAGGAGTGGGTTGAGGAGTGGGAGTGGGTTCAGAAATAGGTTGAACAGTCAAGTCAAACTGATCGCTAACACTGGCGTTACTGGTATCTGTCGCCGAGACTGCGATCGCCAACGGACTTGCAGAATTAATGTTGATAATACCGCTAATTATACCAGTTGTCGGATTAATATTCAAGCCGTTGGGAAGTGCGATCGCCGAATAAGTTAAAACATCGCCATCGGGGTCATTAAAATAACCAGAAACATCTAAATTAAAGGCTTGATTTTGTTGAATATTAAACTGGTCGGGAATTTCTTCAAGCAGTTCAGGAGTATCATTAACAGACTCAACAGTTAGTTTAACTTCCGCATTGGCAACACTGCCTTTACTATCAGTAACGAGATACAAGAAACTATCTTCACCAAAATAATTCAGAGCGGGTGTGTAGGTAATGGTTTGACCATCTTGACTAATTTCTACGGTTCCGCCTTGAGTTGTGGTTTCAGGAAGAATAGCTGTAATTTCTCCATCATCATCGATTTCTAGACTATTGGCTGCGGTGATAGTGAGAGTGTCATTGATATCATCATCTTGATCATTTTCCAGTACATTAATTGTAATAGAAGTATCTTCCAATGTGGTAATATTTTCGTCAGTTTCGGCAACGGGATTTGTATTATTAAGATCGAGTTGGAATGTGGGGTCTTCAGCAGTAGCGGCTTGAATTTGAGTCGTTAAAGCTTCACCTGTATGGTTAGAAATTGCCTGTTCAATGGGTAACGTTCCGGCTCCAACTTGTTGCAGATCGCTGGCGGTTTCTCCTTGAACAACTTGCTGAATTTTAGCGATTTCTGTTGCTTGTTCAACTAAATTTAGATTGTCATTTGCAACAATTTGATCAATCCGAGTATTTCCTTCGGCGATAATATTGGCAACACCTGCGGCTACATTAGCTTCAATATCGGGGTTGATACCGATAATTACGGCTTGAATTTGAGTCGCATCGCTAACATTTAGGGTGGCGTTGGGTTGATTAATTTGTTCGAGGATTTCTTCTAAAATTCGATTTGTTGCTTCGTTAATATTGCCTTCTGTACTGCTTAAAAACTGACCCAATTGCACTAAGGTGTTATAAATTTGAGCCTGTTTTGTGAATACGGTTAAACCATCTGTATTCCCTTCGGAGATTTCTTTGAGTGCATCAAATTCATAGAGATTAACATCGGGAATATTTAAAGCGGTTTTAACCAGAGTTTGTGAGGCTTCGGGGTTAACGGGTTCGGCGAGTAAACGAACTAAAGTTTCAAAAGGATTGTTAACAAGTTGTGAGAAACCTGCTGCTAATTCTACGGGTTCAAAGGCGGAAACTTCGACAATTTCTCCTTCGTTGGGGTCGAGTCTTCCGTTGGTATTGGTATCAAATTGTTCGACGGGAATTTCTAGGTCATTGGTGCCGTCTGCTTGTTGATATACAAAGGGTTCGCTATCATCTAAAACGCCGTTATAGTTGGCGTCAAAAAACACCCAAGGGCGGATCATTTGTTGACGTGCGGTGTCCGCATCCAGGAAGTTAGAACTGTTGGTTAAAATACTGTCGATGCTTTGATTTTTGCCGATAATTTCTGCAACGAGTTCGGTTAAGTTTTCCGCATCAAGATTGAGATTTGGGTCGGTTTGTGTTAAACTAGAAATGGCATTTTCAACTAAAGTTTGAACAACCGTTTCATCCGTTAAGTCTGGCGTTTCTCCGCCGTCGATGAGAGTGGCAACCGTTTGAAAGACTTCTTTGGCAATGGCTGCCGTTGTTAGCGGGGAAGACGGTTCGCCCTCGTCGAATTCTTCGTTACTATTGAGGTCAATAAAACGAACGCCACCGTTATCACGACTACTAATAACTTGGGGTTCTTCCGTGTCGAATTGACCGTTATTGTTGCTATCGAGATAAAGTAAACCCGCTTGGTTTTTAACCTCAGCCGAATCAATTTCTAAACCGATAAACGGCGTTTGGGAAATTTCCCGCGTGGCTGCAATAACCAGGTTTTGCAATTGAACTTGTAATGCCAAAACTCCAATTTCTACATCTACGGGAATATCTGCAAACGGGTCTAATTCTGCGGGGAGACTGAAAGCATTTTTCACTTCCGTTTTCGCCGCTTCAAAGTCGGGGGTTAACTGTTGGGAAGCGATCAAAGTTAGAGGGGAAGCAACGGTTGCGGCGGGTGTGGTTGTAAGCGGAACAATTTGGTTTAGGAACGTGGAAGTATCAACGCCGTTAACAACAATAATTCTGCCTTCGTCGGCATCGATAACGCCGTTTCCGTTGGTGTCAAATTCATCGAAAATATTGAGATTGTAGCTACCATCGGCATTGGTAAAAGTGCTAGGTTCGCTGAATGGTTCGCTAAAGGGTTCGAGAAGTTGAACCGTTTCTCCGGTGTCGAGATCGGGGGCGGAAAAGGTATCGCGAATACCGTTATTATTGACATCTTCAAAGTCACGAACGCCGTTATTATTGAGGTCTGCGTAGTCTTGAATGCCGTTAAAATTCGCATCTAAAAATACAGTTCCTCCCGCAATATAACCATCCTGAACTTTGCCGATACTGCTGTTCCCAATTTTGAATGTTGCGAGATTAAAGGTGGCGAAATGTTTATCATAAACGGTTCCCCCAAATATTTTAACTTCCGCACCCAGAAAAGCGTTAACCTCTCCCAACAAACTCAATAAATCATCAAAACGGGGTACAATTTCAGAGATAGCATGAATGCGACCATCATCGGTTCCATTCGCTTCGCCACTATCAACTAAATCAAGGTTAAATAACCCTTCAATTCCGCCTTTTAGATAACCCGAAGCAAGACCAACATCTACACCCGCTCCTGCTGCAATAGTTGCATTGAGTTTCACTTCTGCAACATCATCGCCCGTACCATCTGGGTTTTCGCGATCGCTAATATAAAACCCATCTAAAACCCGGTAAGATTCATCAACAGCAAAATCTTTTGCTCCCCACTGACGTAAACCAAAGGTATCCATTCCAATAGCAAAATCGGCAGAAGCACCAAATTTTCCTTCTAATAAACCCCGAATTGGACCGTAAACGGGGAAGGTTTTCCGCACTTTAACATCAAAGGCAACTTCGGGAACATCGAAGGTGAATAAAGAGACATCTTGACCCAAGAATAACGCGATCGCATTGGTGGGATTTTTCAGCAAAGGGAAGTCAAAAAGGGGTTCGTCGCTGCCATCTCCAAAGGTGACACTCTTGGTAAATTCTGTCACCGATTTCTGACTGGAATTACCGGGGTTTTGGATAATATTATCGAGTTCGGTTTGTAGGTTGGTAACTTGTTGTTCAATATCGTCTAAATTAATATCACTAAAATCAGCAAATTCCGATAAGGGTAAACGTTCTGCAAAGTCGGTTAGAAATTCTATCGCTTGTTGTTCGGCGCTATCTGTTGTATTTTGTAAGAGATTTTCGAGGTCGTCTTTGAGAACATCAACGTTTTGTTGAAGGTTGAGAATATCTTGTAAACTGGGTAAATTAATATCTCCGGTGAAACTTTGAATTAATTCAACCGCTTGCTGTTTGGCGGTGTCGCCTGTGGTTTGTAAGATATTATTTAATTCGCCTTCGAGAACGTTAATATTTTGCTGAATTTCGGGAACATCTTCGAGGTCGGGTAAAGAAGTATCTTCGATTAAATTCTGGAGATATTCAACCGCTTGCTTTTTGGCGGTGTCGGCGGTGGTTTGGAGGATATTATCTAATTCATTTTCCAGCAGTTCGACGTTTTGTTTGATATTGAGAATATCGTCAATATCGGGTAAATTTAGACCCTCGGTAAATTCATTGATAAATTCTGCGGCTTGCTTTTTAGCGGTGTCGGTTGCCGTTTGTAATATTTGGTCAAGATTGTCTTTGAGGCTGGCTGTATTTTGGAAAATATTTTCAACTTCACTCAGACTTAAATTGCTTAAATCCTGCAATTTTGGCAAACTAAAATCACCCAACGGAATAGCAATATTTTCTCCTGCGGGTAAACTATTAATCTGTTCGATAAAGTTGCTAACTTTAACAAAAGTCTCTAAAAACTTAAAAATACTCGGGGGAAGTTCGTTACCTAAAGTTCGCAAAATCACATCAGCAAGTTCTATCGTTGCAACCTCTCCATCGCCACCATCGGGAGTCGGTAACTTTTTATCAAAAAATCCATCCAAGCCAATTTTTGAGAGTAATTTTGTATCCTTAACTAAAACATCAACCAAAGGACGGAAGGGGTCTAAAACTTTGTCAACTTGTTTGACAATGGGTTTAAAGAAGTTGCTGACAAAAGTACCCAAATCTATCTCAACGTTTTGGAAACTAATTTTAGGAGTTTGGGGAGGAGTAACTTTAAATCCGTCTACTTTTAACGCATCAAATTCTCCGACTAACTCAAAGTCAAAAGAGGGAATTGCAGCGTTACCGGAGATGCTTGTCTTGGCATTTAACCCGACTTGGGCATCGGCTTCGATATCCAGTTCAAACAGATTTTCTAGGCTGGCTTGATTGTTGTTTCGGAGGGTGTTAAAGCCTTTTAATTCCGTCAAAGTTAGGCGGTTTCCATCGCCGGAATCTTCAATTAAATTCCCGTCGGAATCGAGGTCAATATCTTCTAATGCAAATTTAGCATTAAGTTCAGCTTGGGTGTTTTTTGTTCCGCCATTTTCCGCGTCTTCCGCCCCATTTTCTACATTTAATTCTAGGAAACCTAGCGTTGCTGTCGCGTTAAAATTATCGTCAAAACCAACAAACGCATCGGCTGTAATTTGGGTTTCTTCGGTGTCAACAAAAAAGCCAAATTCCTGATGATAGCCAAATTTTAAATCCAAATCATAGTTAAAATTCGCTTCGGCTTTTCCATCAATTTCTAACCCCAATGCGGGTAAACCAAAATCTTTGGATAAATTTGCTGTAGTTTCATAACGATTACCCAAATCAATATCAAAAGCAATTTCTTCGGGAAGGGAAGATGAAATCACCTCGACATCGGGGAAAATTGTCTCTAATTTTTCTTTCAGTAAGTTTTCTAACTTGTCTTGGGTGAGGTTTGCAGTGCTTTTAATGGCGTTAACAATGTTGTTTTTTAACGTCTCGATAAACGTCGGTTCTGAACCGCTGAGAGAACCAATAATCGGGAGGTTTGTATCTTGAAACATCTCCCGCAAGCTTTCGGCGATCCGTTCTAAAAGCAGTTCTAAACCATCCGCAATTTCTCCGGAATCATAGGTCGGTTCGCTAATTTCGACGGTAACTTCTGGGAGGGGTTTTCCATCTATTTCTAAGCCGTTATTGTAGGGAGAATTTGCATCGGTACTGCTGGAACTGTGGGTAATAATTTGTTCGGGTGTTCCCGCTTGGCTATCATCCAAACCGACAACAGTAATGGTTTGAGATTGGTTCCAATTTGTCTCATCAAAAGTAATTTCGCTAATCGGATTTTGACTGGAATCAAGCAGTTGTAAGTTAGTATTATTAAAGTTCGGAGTAATAGTAACAGTTTCGCCAACTCCGGGTGAACTCGTCAGAGAAATTTGATAACGATCTGTTTTATTTGTGTCTACAGTTGCGGCGTTTTGTTCGACAACTTCAGTACCGTTTCCGGTTTCAAGAACTCGCACGCCCGGTACATCATCATCGGTTATAATTACACTCTGGGGGTCAACTGTTCCGATGTTATATCCGGTTCCGGTTTCTAACTCAATGGTAACAGTTTCTCCGCCTAGTTCTGTGATTAAATCTTGAATGGGGGTAACGTTAATGTTAACTCCGGTTTCTCCGGGTGCAATATAAACAGAACCGGATTTTTCAACCGTATCTAAGCCCACAATTGTATAATCTGTTCCCGCAGTTGCTACTTCTAAATCTAAAATAGTAGAATTAGAAACGGTATAATTAACGGTTAATCCCTGACTGGATGCGGGATGATCTAATGCGAGTTGAAATACACCCGGAATGATACTTTGTTCGCTACCATTTCCAACCGCTTTTAGGCTAACGGTGGGATTATCATTATCTGCAATATCAACATTAATTTCCCCTCCCAAACCCGCATAAAGCGGATCGTTACTGTTGACAATATAGCTAATATTGCTGAGATGTTCGCCTTCTACAACATCATCATCAACCGCTTCTACTGTTACAATTTGCGGTGTACTCGCATTTTCCGGCGTAAAATTTAGGGCGATGGGTTGTCCAATTCCATTCCCGAGATCGACTTGAGAATCTGGGGTAATATTAACAACAACGTCATCAATGGGAAAACCCGTTAATACAACTTCAAAGCTATCTGTTGTTCCATCTTCGCCGATTTCTGTACTTCCGTTTGACTGAGTAATTAAAACGTTTTCGGTTTCATTATCAATATTTTTAACCTCGATTTCTTCAACGTCTAACTCGCTATATTGAACGTCCTCAGTGCTAATATTGGTTTGAATGGTCAAATTGCGATCGCCATCTCTTTCGCTATCATCAACCCCCGCCACGTTAACCGTTTGGAATTGATTCCAGTTGCTAGCATCAAACGTAATAGAAGGCGTTAAAAGTTCTCCTTCTGTGGTATCCGAACTGGTAAAATTCAGCGTAACGGGTTCTTCCGGTTCGCTATCAAGTTTAACGGTAAAACTCGCTTCTCCTCCCCGTTCGTTTGTATCGCCATTAATTTCAGAAATTGTAATTCCAACGGTATCGTTATCGGTAATGGTTAGGGTTGCGGGAGTAGTATCAATGTTATAAATTGCACCGTCTGGCTTGTCATCAGAAAGAGTAATTCTAACCGTTTCATTCCCTTCGTCGATGAGATCATTTAACGTTTCTACCGGGATAGCTTGGCTGGTTTTTGTTGCGGGAATGGTAATAGAAGATGTTAAAATAGAAGAATAATCTTCTCCGTTATTTGCCGTTCCGCTAACTTCAAATAAAACCTCTAATTCTAACGCTTCTCCGTCGCTTTGAATGGGCGGATTTTCTAACGGTTCGCCCGTCTCGGGGTCGGCTAAAAAGATGCTAAAACTTCCCGAAGTCGGCCCATCTTCGGAAGGATTGCCGATTGTTCCAAGTTTAACAACGGGGAGTTTTTCGTTATCAATAATTGACAGTGTTGCTGTTTCCGCATCATCTTGAACCGCGTAATTTTCTAAATCAAGGGGTTCAAGTAGACTAATTTCTAGGGTTTCTTCCCCTTCAATTAAAGCATCATCAACGGGTTCAATATTAATTTCAGCCGTCGTATCTCCCTCTGGAATAATAAGAGAACCGACCGTAATTTCTTCACCGTTTAACGTGGCAGTATAATCATCTAAAGAAGCGGTTCCTTCGAGCGTATATTCAACCGCAAGTCCGCCATCGGGTGCGGGTTCACTTAACGCAATATTAAACGCTCCCGTAACTTCATTTTCTTCTGTTGGATTCGTTCCGGCTGTAATACTCACTTCCGGTTCGTTATCATCAATGGTGAGTGTTGCACTGTCAGAAAAACCAATGGTATAAAAATTAGGATTTCCGGGTTCTAGCGTTAAAACAATTGTTTCATCCGGGTCAAAACGAGTATCATCTAAAATTGTGACTGGAACTTCTACTTGAGTTTCACCCGCAGGAATTGTAACACTTTCAGCAATTGTATAATCTGTTCCCTCCGTTGCGGTGCCAGCTATGTTATAATTAACTTCTATATCATTATCAAAAGCTTGATTGAGAGTTAGGCGAAAAGCTCCATCTGTACCCGGTTCAACAGGGGTGGTTAAGTCAAAAACTTGCAGGGTGGGAAGGGTAAGATTACCAATTGTTCCGAATATATTATTATCGCCTGTTGAGGCAGAATTTCCATTATAAATTGTACCCACATCGCTAACGGTCGCACCATTTCTAACAAAAATTGCCCCGCCTCGACCTTCACCGTTATTCGCCCCCGTTCCTCCCTCCGCACTGTTATTATTAAATGTTGCATCAATCAGGTTTAAAGAAGTACCAGAATTAACAAAAATTGCCCCACCTAAACCTGCGCCGCCGCCGCCTCGACCGCCATTTCTGCTACCGCCGCCCCCAACACCCGCACCTCCATCTCCTGCAAATTCTCCTCCTGTTCCTCCGGCACCACCGCTACCATTTTCGTCACCACCAATAATGTCTATATCTTCACCACCGCCACCACCGCCACCGCCACCGCCTCCGAAGCCGCCGTTACCTCCATTACCGCCATTACCTGCTACATCTGGGGCTGTAGTTCCGCCACCGCCACCGCCAGCGCCACCACCGCCAGCGCCAAATTGACCCTCACCTCCTGGGCTACCGTTATTTTCTGTTCCTCCTCCAGCACCTCCTGTACCCACTGTCTCATCTTGACGACCATTTAAGCCGCCTCCATTACCTCCTGCAAGACCGCCGTTTTCGTCGCTACCTCCCTGTCCTGCACCGTTGGGTGAACTTCCGCCAATGGCTTGGTTATTGTTAAAGGTGACATTCTCAACCGTGACGTTTCCGCCGTCGAGATACAAGGCACCCCCAGCGCCCAAACCTCCGCCGCCGCCATCGGTTCCATCGCCTCCTGTAGCGCGACCATTTTGCAAGGTGAGGTCAGATATCAGGACTGTTCCGCTAAAAATACTAAAGATTTGAGACCTGTTACCGCCATTAATAGTGTGACCGTTTCCATAGATAGAAATCCTATCATCTGTCCCATTTGTTGGGTCGATATTCAATGACTCGATTGGTACGTTAATTTCACCAATGATAGGGAGATTTATCGTATTAAAAAAGTCTATATCCCCTTCGATAAAAATCTCATCACTTTCAAATGTATTGTTAGCTTCTTCAATCGCATCTTGTAATTCAGTAGCGGTGTCAACGGTAAACTCTGCTAACACGTTATCATAAGCTTCCATCGCTTCAATTTGTAGGGCGAGAGGCGCATCAATTAACCCAGTTGCATATTCTAATACCCAGTCTCCCCCAAGATTTACATTTCCGGTTAAATCCTCTGACGAAGCAACATCCGCCCCGGTAATTTGGCTCAACTGTTGTACGAAAGTTTTCCCGGTATCGGAAGCGGCAATATTACAACCTAAAAGTAAAATATCTCCGTTTTCTGTTAGCGCATTTCCCCACTGACTCAACTGTTGAGAGTAGGTGTTAATATTTTCAGAGGTTAATATTCTTGCGCCCAGATTTAACTGTCCGTCGTTCCCGTGAGAAATAATTTGAACGCTCTCAATATCGGTTCGTCCGGCTAATGTTTGGGTAATTTGTTCGATACCGTCTTGAGAGGAGTCCAGAACGATAACTTCTGTGTTGGGTGCGGTTTCTTCTATTAAGCTTTGATAGTTGTCAACCCGAGCATCAACAAAAACTAAATTTGTTGTGTATATATTAATACTCATTTTCTTAAATCGGATTTTTAACAGTTAGATATGAAAGGTTTAATTTACTCTACTTTTTCTATTTTTTCTTGCAAAATTGGCATTTTTTAATCTTTTGTTATATTTTTTATGTATAAATGAAAAGATTTTCCTGAAAGGGGAACAAAAAATACTCCTTATAAGTCTGTATCGTTTATCCGAATTCAGGCTCCCATTTATCGAAGTCGGTAGGTCTGAAAAAATTAGTAATAAAATCAGAGGGTTAATAAAACTTTTTTAAAAATCAATTACTAATTTAGTCTAAACCCACTTTATAAACAGCAAAAACTTCCTTGAAATGATCATCTTAGACAAGGAAGTGTTAAGGATTGAGAATGAGTTTTAGGAAATTAGGTGATGTTAGAAAGTTCCTATTATAAGCAAGAATTATCGAGTGATGTTTGAGAACTTATTCATCTGCAAGGACGCTGGAAATCATGCACAATATTAACAGCATCACAAGAGGAGGAATAAACGGCTTGTAAGCGTAATTTTTTGTCTCCACAAGATTCATAATCTCCACATTCTAATGCTTCTTCTGTTAGCGCGATTTTGGGATGAACTGTACATTTGAGGCGATAATCTCCAGTAAAGTATGTACAGCGACTACAAGGAATACTATGTAAGCGTTTGAGATGAATAATTCCATCTCGAAAAGCACGCTGTAGACTCCAAACAAATATCGCAGTTAATCCCAAAGCTGTAATTGAATAAAGCAAGCGAACAGGATGGAAAATTACACTCAGTATAACCACTTGAATCATTTCGATGATGACCTCAAAATTAAACAATGATGGTGAGATGATGAATAATTTAGCTTCTTGTTGATAATGGAGTTCTGACTTCACCTTGACTGGAGAACCACTCCATTTCCGACCAAAAGTTAAGAATTTTATCGTAGACTAACTGAGGATAAAAGTGATGGAAAAAATGACCCCCTTGAGGAACTTGAACAACGCGATCTCCGGGTTTTAGTAAACTTCTCCAACCTTGTAGTTCTTGACTATCGACAATCACATCATCTTCGCTTCCACAAACCATTAAAGGAACTGAAACCGGAATAGGAGATAAACTCATTCGTTTGAGTACGGAATGAACGGAGAGAGATTCTTTTAAGTCTCGATCTAGCATTAACATCAAACGGTGTTGAGTGGTCGGTTTCTGATATCCAAATAAGGTTTCAACTGTGTGTTTGAGTAGAACTTGACGACTACAAGGTAATAATTGAAGCTGCACATAATAATGGGCTTTCCAGTCAACTGTGGGATGAACTCCGACGGATAAGAGGGTTAATGATTTGACTCGTTCAGGATGTCTGTTGGCGTACATTAATGCTAATAGTCCACCTGTACTATGACCGATTAAATGAATGGGTTGATCGTTGGATTTGAGATAATCATGAACTAATGTTAGGGCGGTTTCTAGACAACTGGGTTCATCTAAACTTTGACGATATTCCCAATAAGCTAATCCCATTGTTTCAGAGAGTTGATTGACTAATTTTTGGTCAAAGTGTCGTAAACTTGGACTGGTATTCAACCACAAAACATTTGCAAAATTAGACATGAGATTGACTCCAATAGAATAAATGGATAAGTTCAGTAACAGACTATTTTGATATTCAATTGTTGAAAAACTTAAACAAAGCGGGAAGCCTTGTTAAAAAGGTGAGAATCTAATACTAATGAGAATAAATCTTAATTGACTCGCAACATTTCTCCTAGTGGTTGATCTGAGCTTTTTGAGTGATTTGAGTGAGTTGTAGAATTCTCTTCAATTCTAAATTAACAGATCTAGATGCTTATTGCAAGTCTTTTGCAATAATTTGTCAGACAGAAAGTATTTTTTGGCTTCAACTCTTTCTAGGAGGTTGTTTCAGGTGTTCAAGGAGGGGTAAAGTTAGTTTTTACATCACCCCATCTATTTCTAATCCTCCGAAGAAAAAAAAGGACAAAAAAAAGAGTCGGGAGGTTTATTCCCGTCTCTAGTGAACACTTTGTCTGAGTTATAAGCGATCACAACTGCATTGTGAATCATTGCACTTCCTGTCAACTTCTTTTCGCTTCACCAACAGAGAGGTTGTTTGATCCAGTGTATTGCTTCTCTTTATCAAGAGTTATTTTCATTAATAAAGCGATTAAGCCTTTAAAGCTAGTCTAACTCCTTCAGGATCAGACCGACTCCAAGAACTCACACTGACCTAACTGTTCACCTCAATTCTAGAGTAACAGAGCTTGAAAATTATTGCAACTAATTTTCAATAGTCTAACTAGGCTTCTGCATTCTCCCTGGACTGAGAGTCTTTTGACTTAATCAGAGAATCGAGTCAATATATTCACATCACAGCACCCAAAGCCACAATCCGACTGATCTGATCCGTCGTTAAACCCGTGACCCCGGTAATATTCATCTGTTCATAAGCACCCAAAGCCCTCAACGTCTCCTGATACTTGGCAATCTGCATATTCCAAAACTGAATTGTCCCTTCACAAGTTCCAATCGCCAAAATCTTACCATCGGTACTAAAAGCTAAAGCCCGAATAGGATCGGGCGTGTGGTGTAACGTTCTCAAACACTCTCCCGTGTGTCGGTTCCACAACTTCACCGTACCATCATTACTACCCGTGGCTAAAATCGGTTCATCGGGACTATTGGTAATCGACTCAATCCGATGTGTATGTCCCCGCCAGGTTTGCAAACAAGTTTGATTGCTGACATCCCAAAGCTTAAGCGTACAATCATCACTACCACTGACCAAAATCGGTGCAATATCAGGTCGTTTAACCGTCAAGTCCGAAGTCGAACCTTCATCTCCAACCAGCCAGTCTGTGGCGAAAGAAGAAGTTTCCCCAGCCAAGGCTGTTCCCACTTCTAAACCTTCCCAGGGAGAATGAACCGGGACAAACATCACACAATTGACTCGTTCAAGATGTCCGATACACGTTCTCAAACACTCTCCTGTATTAACATCCCACAACTGAATTGTCGAGTCTTCATTGCCACTGGCTAGAATCCCATTTGAACTAAACGTAATCGCAGCCACTCGACTTTTTGCTTCCATCTCCCGATAAACCCGACCTCGGCGAACATCCCAGAGACGAATCATCCCATCTTCGCCACAAGTCGCCAACATCTGTCCCCGATGACTCCACACAATCCCATTCACACCGCCATGATGTCCTGACCACACCTGACGACAATTACCGCTTGGGATATCCCATAATCGAATTGTGCCATCCTTACTACTACTTGCTAGAGTTTGTCCATCGTTACTCCACGTCACTGCTGTCACCTCCGCCCGATGAGATGGACTCATCAACTGTTGGTGATTTTCAGATTGCAAAGACCACAACCGTACTTCTCCCCAAATATTCCCGGTGGCTAAATAAGCATTATCATGACTAAAAGCGATCGCCGTAATTTCACCAATATTAGTCGTAAAAACAGAATGGGAAAGATTCGCATAGGCAAAATTTACCCCATGCAAATTCACCTGTTTTAAGTCCGCGTGCCAAACCGTCAAGTGAGAAAAATCATAACCACTCAAGTCAATTTGCAATCTGACACAGAGGTTTAACCAATTGCCGACACCATATCCAGAACCCTGCTTTTCCAGGTCTCGCAGTCGCTCTAAAATATTTTGAAGTTGCTCTAATAAAGCCCTCGAAGAACTAAACGTCATTTGTAACGCTCGGGCAATGGGTTCTAAAATCGAAGCCCGTTGATGTTCTCGCACCACTCGATTTCCAGTTGTTTTAATCAAAGTATGGGTGACAAATTGCTTGATCTCTCCACTGGTTAACTCACTGACAATTTGTTCGGTCAGACAATGGGTGAGATATTCCATCACCATCGGTTCGATGGTGTAATAGTTTTCTTCTGTCTTTTTCTTGCTGGTTTTTGAGTCTTCACTATTTGAGTTTACTTGCTTCTTTCGTCCTTCTCTTTTCACAAGCGATCGCCAAGTCAAAGCTTCCAACGCCTGTAAAATACTAGCCTGAGAGACAGGCGGAATTAAGTCTCGATGCAACCGTTTAACCGTTGTCTGTCCGTGATCAATTGCCAACCAAAACATAATCGTCATTTCTAGGGGCGATAACCGTTGAAATTGAGGATCAAGCAGTCGGCGAATACCGTTGAAAATAACAGAACGATGTTCTAAAAATTGAGCGATTTCCCCTTCAAATAAATCTTGAATCGCTGTGGAAACAATCTTTAAAGCCAGTGGACTATAACCATAAAGTTCACACAAACATCGTTTTTGTTCTGGCGAACCGTAGACCGATTCTAGCAATGTGATCGCCGCATCCGGTGAACCTTCTAATAAAAACGAACGCACCGCCTGTCCAGTGCCTTCTAAAGCCGCAATTTCAGGGGGTTTTTCCCGTGTCGTTAGCAGTAAACAACTTTGATGAACAGTTTCTCCCATCGCTCGAAAGAGTTCACCATAACCTTCGCATCCTGAGCGATAGCGTCCGGTTGTACCTTCATGTAAAATTGTTTCTACATTATCTAAAACAATTAAACAGCGATAAGTTCGACATAAGCGGATTAATTCTCCAATTTCACTGAGAGAATTTGAACCCGTAGAAGCCGTTAAAGTCGGTGATAAATTTGTATTCGTGTCAGAAGTATCCGGGGCAATAAAAGAGAGAAGCTGAGTTAAAATGACTTTAGGTGCAGGGGCGTACCGCAGCGATCGCCAAATGACCACATCAAACTCAGTTTTAAGCTGTTCTACCAGTTTAACCACTAATGCACTCTTGCCGATGCCACCCATTCCCATCACCGCCAGGAGTCGCACGCAGGAGGTCGTCCGTTGGGTTGATTCCCCGAGTTCTATGGACTGAGGTTCAGCTTGAATGTACTCTCGAAGTTGAGCCAATTCAGTCTTCCGCCCATAAAAAATCGACACATCCGGGGCTTCTCCCCAGTCCCAACGCTTTTCAAACAGGGATGAAGGGTTTTCGAGCAGTTGGGGGGCTGCTGCGGAGAAAGAACTATTGGTACTGACGGGGTTAGCAGTTCGTGAGAGTGAAGCCGTCGGAGTCGGGGCTTGAGAACTGCTATATCGTTGAATGAGGAGAGAGCGGAAATTTTTCTTGGTCACTTTTTGGCCAAATACTTCCGAGAGTGAATGCCACAACCCTGCTGCCACCCCTTTGATATAGTCTGGATCATAACCTGCATCTTCGGCGATGTCTGCATAGCCTTTACCTTCCCAGGAATGCCGAAAGACAAGCGTTTTTACTGTATTTAACGAACCTGGGGGTAAAGTTCTCTCTAAAATGGCTAAGGCTTCCTCAACTTTCATTCGCGCTCACGCTTTCTCGCATCTGTTTTCTCTTTTTCTGATTTTACTTTACTCACCCTGACCAGAGATTGTCCGGATCGAGACAATCAGACAAAATGCTACATCTAGATGATCTCAAGGTTTTAGCTGATTGATTTGTATCAAACTTACTGACCTCAATATGTTTAAATTGCTACAGTCTGGCGGGGTTGGGCTGGAGAATGACTGAGTTAATGATGATTGTTTTCCGGTTGATATCTAGAATCTCGATGGGATTGATCTTTCTTAAATAGAAGTTAAAAATATTTATAGTTTTCGTGACAGTTGTCAAATATTTTGATTTGGGCAGTGAGTTTCAGTCCTCAGTCCACAAGGAATCAACGGTTAGATAAAAGTTGAGAGACTCGTCAAACAAAATCTTAAGTTTTTGATCAAAATCAACCTTAATATTGGTCAGGAGAGGAAAAGAAATGAAGCTGGGAAAATTTTGATGAGCTAAACAGTTAATTTTTCAAAAGTAGTTTAAACAAGCTCTTGGTATTCAACTAGAAACTCCTCGTTTATTGGGAGAAATACTCGTTGAAGTCGAATTTATTCAAAAACAGGACTTAGAATCAGCGTTGTTAGAGCAACGTTATACCGATCAGACTTTAGCATGATCAAAAAAAACAGCGGTAAGTATTTTCTCGTAAGTGTTGGAATGAACTCAAAAATTTGGGTCTTTAATGGCATCACAGACTAGAGACTCGGTTAAAAACTCAAAATCTCTCACTTTCGTTAGAGGCCTACTTCCGAAAGCATCGCTAATATTAAGATATGTTTCATATATTTTCATTGACTTGAATAGCATAGCTAGTCTGTGATTCAGGTGAATGGGTCAAATTCCGAAACAACAATGGAAATATGAAAAAAGAACTACAGGAGTTTTCTCATGATCAATTTCATTTCTGGAATATATACTCACATCAGCACTTGGCTGAATAAATTTCAGGTTAAACGTTTTTTAGCCGCTATCCTTGTTGGATCTCTATTGTTAACAACAGGTCTTTCTGAAGGTACTAACCGATCATTGACCAATAAAGTTGATAATACTATACATCAAGGCGATTCCCAACGCCCGAAAACCACAGGTGAATGGAAAGCAGAAGCAAGGGAAACTGAAAATGCTCCCGGTGAACGGATTCAAAGAATCGCTGGAGAATCAGCAGAAGCGGTAAAAGATTGGGCTTCATTGTATCCAGAAGTCGCAGACAGTACGTTTGAGGACGACTCCGTACAAACAAAGTAAATAATCTTTAACCCAATGTAATTTTAAGCATTTTTTAGACACTGTTTCTAAAATTTGTTCAAATAAACTACGGAGTTATAGTCTAGGGGCTATAGCTCCCAATTTGATATCTTGAAAAGTATTTAAACAAATCTTCTCGGTTTCTGGCTATAGATACTGACCGCACCGAAAACCCCCACCATGATCAAGTAAGGAATTTTGACATCCTCCCCCGGATAAATCACGGGGGAATCCAAACATTACTGTTTGGGCTTCCTCTTTCTACGAGTTGACTTACTTGATTGAGTTTCCCCGCTCAAGCAGAGGTCGGTCTCTCCGAAGGCGTTAATAACAGTGCTGCCCGACGGTATTTGATAGCTGTTTTAGTGCAGATTTAAGAATGTTTTTAGCCGCATTTTCATCACGGTCGGCTGTGTATCGGCATCTGCGGCATTTATGAGTCCGGGTGCTGAGAGTTTTAGCTACTTTTTCGCCGCAATTTGAGCAGTGAACAGATGTATATGCAGGTTCAACGGCAATCACCGGAACCCCATAAACTTTCCCAAAATACTCCAACCATTCTCGAAACCGATACCCTCGCTGCATCATTGATTGACTTGGCTAAACGATGATTTTTAACCATGTTCCGTATCCGTAGGTTTTCAATCGCTACCAAGTCGTTAGACCGGATGACGTGTTGAGCCAATTTACAAACCCGATTCTGAC